>ERZ761607.2955-NODE-2955-length-17288-cov-4.837753_pt1 | contig 17288 bp, 15 predicted proteins | sample MGYA00511164_ERZ761607 | MGnify/ENA primary metagenome ERZ761607 (study PRJEB28899, sample SAMN02445080) | bioreactor sludge metagenome | biome: EBPR sludge | place: Australia: Brisbane, Thorneside Wastewater Treatment Plant | collected 2011-06-22 ...
CTTCCTGTGGTTCAACACCTACCCGGCGATGGTGTTCATGGGCGACATCGGCGCGCTGGCGCTGGGCGCGGTGCTGGGCACCATCGCGGTGATCGTGCGGCAGGAACTGGTGCTGGTGATCATGGGCGGCATCTTCGTCATCGAGACGCTCTCGGTGATGATCCAGGTGGCCTCGTTCAAGCTCACCGGCAAGCGCGTGTTCCGGATGGCGCCGATCCACCACCACTTCGAGCTGAAGGGCTGGCCGGAGCCGCGGGTGATCGTGCGCTTCTGGATCATTTCCGTCGTGCTGGTCCTGGTCGGGCTGGCCACGCTGAAGGTGCGCTGATGAACGACACGCTGCGCCAGGCCACGCGACTGGATGCCATCGGGGGCCGCTTCGATCCCTGGCTGCTCGGCGCCATGCTGGCGCTGGCCTCGCTTGGCGTGGTGATGGTGGCTTCCAGTTCCATCTACCAGGCCAGCAGCCCGTTCCACTACCTGACCCGCCACCTGATGTTCCTGGCCGGCGGCATCGGCCTGGCCTGGTGGATCACGCGCACCGAGCTGAAGAGCATCGAGGCGCGCAACCACCTGCTGTTGCTGGGCTGCCTGGCGCTGCTGCTGCTGGTGTTCGTGCCGGGGCTGGGCGTGAGCGTGAAGGGCGCACACCGCTGGATCAACCTGGGCGTGTCCAACTTCCAGGTGGTGGAAGTGGTCAAGGTGTTCTTCATCGTCTGGCTGGCGAGCTACCTGGTGCGCTTCCGCGACGAGGTCAACGCCACCTGGGCGGCCATGCTCAAGCCGCTGGGCGTGGTGGTGGTGCTGGTGACGCTGCTGCTGCTGCAGCCGGACTTCGGCTCGTCCTCGCTGCTGCTGGCGATCACCGCCGGCATGCTGGTGCTGGGCGGGGTGAACATGCCGCGCATGTTCGGCCCGGTGCTGGTCGGCCTGCCGATCATGGCGATCGTCGCCATCGCCGAGCCGTACCGCTGGCGCCGCATCACCTCGTTCTCCGATCCGTGGTGCTGAAGCTCAACTACCTGCCGGAAGTGCACACCGACTTCATCTTCTCCGTCATCGGCGAGGAACTGGGTTTCCTGGGCGTGTGCGCGGTGATCGGCCTGTACGCGCTGCTGGTCGGGCGCGCCTTCGTGATCGGCCTGCGCTGCGTGGAGATGCGCCGCCACTTCGCCGGCTACGTGGCCTTCGGCGTGGGCCTGTGGATCGGCATGCAGAGTTTCGTGTCGATGGGCGTGAACCTGGGCCTGCTGCCGACCAAGGGGCTGACCCTGCCGCTGATCTCCTCCGGCGGTTCCAGCATCCTGATGACCTGCGTGGCGATGGGCCTGCTGTTGCGCGTGTCCTACGAACTGGAGCGTACCCAGCGCCAGGTCGCCCTGCGCGGCGAGGCGATGCAGGGCACGGCCGAAGCACAGGCACCCGTCGCGTCGCGGGAGCGCGCGGCGCCCACGGCACCGGCACCGCTGCCGCCGGCGCTGCGCGGCACCAGCCGCCTGCGCCAGCGGGTGGAACCGACCTTCGAGGGGATCGCATGAGCGCCGTGCACGCGAATGCCGCGCATGCGCCTGCGGCCGCCGCGCCGGTGATGGTCATGGCCGGCGGCACCGGCGGCCACATCTTCCCGGCGCTGGCGGTGGCGAAGGTGCTGCGCGCGCGCGGCGTGCCGGTGGTCTGGCTGGGCGCCGACGGCGCGATGGAAACCCGCCTGGTGCCGCAGCACGACATCCCGCTGGACACGCTTGCCATCGCCGGCCTGCGCGGCAAGGGCAAGCTGGCACTGCTGGGCGCGCCGCTGCGCATCCTGCGCGCGATCCGCGCGGCCGGCTTCGTGTTGCGCCGGCGCATGCCGCGCGCGGTGGTCAGCTTCGGCGGTTTCGCCGCCGGGCCGGGCGGCGTGGCCGCGCGGCTGATGGGCACGCCGCTGCTGGTGCACGAACAGAACCGCGCCGCCGGTTTCACCAACCGCATGCTGGCGAAGGTGGCGCGACGGGTGATGACCGGCTTCCCGGGCGCGTTCCCGCCGCGCGAGGAAGTCGTCGGCAACCCGGTGCGCGAGGAGATCGCGGCGCTGCCGCCGCCGGCCGAGCGCTTCGCCGGCCGCAGCGGTCCGCTGCGCCTGCTGGTGCTGGGCGGCAGCCAGGGCGCGCGCGCTTTGAACCTGGCCGTGCCGAAGGCCCTCGCCGCGCTGGCCGGCACGCCCGTGGAAGTGCGCCACCAGTGCGGCGAGAAACTGCGCGAGGAAGCCGCGAACGCCTATGCCGACGCCGGCGTGGCCGCGAGCGTGGAAGCCTTCATCACCGACATGGCCGCCGCCTACGCCTGGGCCGACCTGGTGGTCTGCCGCTCGGGCGCCTCTACGCTGGCCGAACTGTGCGCGGCGGGCGTGGGCAGCGTGCTGGTGCCGTTCGCGCAGGCCGTGGACGACCACCAGACCCGCAACGCCGAATACCTGGTCGAGCGCGGCGCCGCCGTGCTGCTGAAGCAGGACGACACGCTCGCCGATGCGCTGGCGACCACGCTGCGCCCACTCGCCGCCGACAGCGGCAGGCGCCTGGCGATGGCGCAGGCCGCGCGCGCGCTGGCCAGGACCGATGCGGCGGACCGCATCGCGGACATCATCCTGGAAGAGGCGGGGGCCGGAGGCCGGGGGCCAGAGGCCAGTGAAAGCCCTCGTCCGTCGTCCAGCACATCAACCACAGAACATCCCCACCGCATGACGCCCCGCGCTTCGCTTCTCTCCGGCTTCCGGCCCCTGGCCTCCGGCCCCTGCTCCGAAGGAGCCCACCCATGATGTCCGCCGCGCGCGAGCGCCGCCTGCAGCACACCGGCAACCTGGCGAAGGAATTCCGCCGGGTGCATTTCGTCGGCATCGGCGGTTCCGGCATGAGCGGCATCGCCGAAGTGCTGTGCACGCTGGGCTACGAAGTCTCCGGCTCGGACAACGCCGACAACGCGGCGACGCGCCGGCTGGCGGCGCTGGGCGCGCGGGTGATGCGCGGGCACAACGCGTCGAACGTGCTGGGCACGGACTGCGTGGTCGTGTCCAGCGCGATCAGGCACGACAACCCCGAGCTGATGGAAGCGCGCAGCCAGCGCATCCCGATCGTGCCGCGCGCGGCGATGCTGGCCGAACTGATGCGCTTCCGCCGCGGCATCGCGGTGGCCGGCACCCACGGCAAGACCACCACCACCAGCCTGGCCGCGGCGGTGCTGAGCGAGGGCGGGCTGGACCCGACCTTCGTGATCGGCGGGCAACTGCTGGCCGCCGGCGCCAACGCCAAGCTCGGCGACGGCCAGTGGCTGGTGGCCGAGGCCGACGAGAGCGACGGCAGCTTCCTGCGCCTGAACCCGCTGATCTCCATCGTCACCAACATCGATGCCGACCATCTGGAGAACTACGGCAACGATTTCGAGCGGGTCAAGGCCGCCTTCGCCGAATTCCTGCAGCGCCTGCCGTTCTACGGCCTGGCCGTGCTGTGCATCGACGACCCGGAAGTCGCCGCCATCGCCGCGGAGACACCGCGCCACGTGATGACCTACGGCTTCGCCGAGACCGCCGACGTACGCGCCGAGGAGGTGACCCAGGAAGCGGGGCGCATGCGCTTCACCCTGCGCCTGCCCGAGGACGCCAGCATCCGCGTCAGCCTGGCGCTGCCGGGCCGGCACAACGTGCAGAACGCGCTGGCCGCCGCTGCGGTGGGCTGGCAGCTCGGCGTGTCGCCGGAGAACATCGCCGCCGCGCTGGAGAAGTTCGCCGGCGTCGGCCGCCGCTTCAACGACCTGGGCGAAGTGGTCACGCCGCAGGGCGCGCGCGTGCAACTGGTGGACGACTACGGCCACCATCCCAAGGAACTGGCCGCGGTGTTCGCCGCCGCGCGCGGTGGCTGGCCGCACAAGCGGCTGGTGGTGGCGTTCCAGCCGCACCGCTACAGCCGCACGCGCGACCAGTTCGATGCGTTCGCCGCGGTGCTGTCCGATGCCGACGCGCTGGTGCTGAGCGAGGTGTACCCGGCCGGCGAGACGCCCATCGCCGGCGCCGATGCCAGGTCGCTGGCACGCGCCATCCGCGCGCGCGGCCGCAACGAGCCGGTGGTGGTGGGGCAGGTCGCCGATCTGGTCGACGTGCTGCCTGACGTGCTGCGCGACGGCGACCTGCTGCTGATGATGGGCGCGGGCGACATCGGCCACGTCGCGCAGCACATCGCCGCGCACGGCTTCGTCGGCAAGGGGGGCGCGTGAGCGTCGCCACGGTGCCGCCGCTGCGCATCGACGACCCGGCCCGCTTCGGCCGCGTCGCCGTGCTGCTGGGCGGCGTGTCCAGCGAGCGCGAAGTGTCGCTGGACTCCGGCCGCAACGTGCTGGAGGCGCTGCTGTCGCGCGGCGTGCAGGCGTTCGCGGTGGACGGCATCGCGGCGCTGGTCGAGGCCATCCGCGCCGGCAAGCTGGACCGCGTGTTCAACATCCTGCACGGCGGCGACGGCGAAAACGGCGTGCTGCAGGGGCTGCTGCAGGCGCTGGGCGTGCCGTACACCGGTCCCGGCGTGCTGGGCTCGACGCTGACGCTGGACAAGATCCGCACCAAGCAGGTGTGGATCGCCGCGGGCCTGCCGACGCCGCGCTTCGTGCGGATCGCCGCCGGCCCGGGCACGGACCCGGCGCGGGCGTTGCGCGAGGGCGTGCGCGAACTCGGCCTGCCGGTGTTCGTGAAGCCCGCCTGCGAAGGTTCCAGCGTGGGCGTGTTCCGCATCCTGGAGGAGGCCGACCTGGCCGACGCCATCGCCTTCGCCGCGGGCTATGCAGGCGACCTGCTGATGGAGCAGATGGTGGTGGGCGAGGAATACACTGTCGGCATCCTCGGCGACCTGGCGCTGCCGTCGATCCGCATCGTGCCGGCCGGCGACTGGTACGACTACCACGCCAAGTACGTGGCCGACGACACCCAGTACCTGTGTCCCGGCATGGACGGCGAGGACGAGGCCGCGATCCGCGCCATCGCCCTGGCGGCGTTCCGCGCGGCCGGATGCGCGGGCTGGGGCCGCGTGGACGTGATGCGCGACCGCATGCGCGGCCTGCAACTGATCGAAGTGAACACCGCTCCCGGCATGACCAGCCACTCGCTGGTGCCGAAGGCCGCCGCGCACCTGGGCATCGGCTTCGGCGAACTGTGCTGGCGCATCCTGGAGCAGAGCGTGCCGGAGGTGGCGGCATGAACATGTGGAAGCGGGAGCGGGGAACCGGGAACCGGGAATGGCGCATCGCGGCCGCGGCCGCCGTGCCGGCGCATTCCCCGTTCCCCGTTCCCCGTTGCCGGCGTCCCGGGAGCGGCGCGCCATGAACGCCGCCCTGCGCATCCTGGCCTGGCTGCTGGCGCTCGCGCTCGTCGCGCTGCCGGTGGTGGCCGTGGTCAACGGCTGGATCGGCGCCGAGCGCTGGCCGCTGTCGCGGCTGCGCGTGCAGGGCGAGTTCGACCGCGTGGACGCGGTGCAACTGCGCGAGGCGGTGCTGCCGCATGCGCGGCGCGGCTTCTTCGCCGTGCGCCTGGACGAGGCCAAGCAGGCGGTCGAGAAGCTGGCGTGGGTGGAGCGCGCGGAAGTGCGCAAGCGCTGGCCGGACGTGCTGGAAATCCGCGTCACCGAGCACAAGCCGTTCGCGCGCTGGGGCGAGGACCGCCTGCTCTCCGAGCACGGCCGCCTGTTCCCGATGCCGAAGGAACTGGTGGGGCTCAGGCTGCCGCGGCTGGGCGGCCCGGACTCGCAGGTGCAGGAAGTGACCGCGCTCTACAACGAGTCGCGGCAACTGTTCGCGCCGATGGGGCTGGACGTGGTCGCGCTGGCGATGGACGCGCGCGGAAGCTGGTCGCTGCAACTGGACAACGGCATGCAGGTCGTCGTCGGCCGCACCGACGCGCGCCCGCGGCTGGGCCGCTTCGCGCGGATGCTGCCGCAACTGCTGGCGGCGCAGGCGCAGCCGCTGCTGCGCGCGGACCTGCGCTACACCAACGGATTTGCCCTGAGCTGGGGCAATGCACAACAGGGAGCCGGAAACAGGGAGCAGGGCATGGCGCGGCACGAGCGCGGCATCCCCGGTTCCCCGTTCCCCGTTCCCGCTTCTCGACAGGGCAACACATGAATCGCAAGGGCGACAAATCGCTGATCGTCGGACTGGATATCGGCACCTCCAAGGTGACGGCGCTGGTCGGCGAGTACGCGCCGGGCAATCCGATCGAGGTGATCGGCATCGGCTCGCACGAATCGCGCGGCCTCAAGCGCGGCGTGGTGGTGGACATCGAATCGACCGTGCAGTCGATCCAGCGCGCGATCGAGGAAGCCGAGCTGATGGCCGGCTGCGAGATCCGCTCGGTGTACGCCTCCATCTCCGGCAACCACGTGCAGTGCCGCAATTCGCAGGGCATCCAGCCGATCCGCGACGGCGAGGTCACCTGGGGCGACCTGGACCGGGTGCTGGACGCGGCCAAGGCGGTGGCGATCCCGGCCGACCAGAAGATCCTCCACGCCATCCCGCGCGAGTACAAGCTGGACAACTCGCAGGAAGGCATCCGCAACCCGGTCGGCATGACCGGCGTGCGTCTGGAGGTGGACGCGCACCTGGTGTTCTGCGCGCAGTCGGCCGCGGCCAACATCAGCAAGTGCGTGCAGCGCTGCGGCCTGCAGATCGACGACCTGATCTTCTCCTCGCTGGCTTCCAGCGTGGCCGTGCTGACCAGCGACGAGCGCGAGCTGGGCGTGGTGCTGGTGGACATGGGTGCGGGCACCACCGACCTGGCGGTGTTCGTGCAGGGCGCGATCTGCCACACCGCCTCGCTGCCCATCGCCGGCGACCAGGTGACCAACGACATCGCGCACATGCTGCGCACGCCCACGCCGGAAGCCGAGCAGATCAAGGTGCGCTACGCCTGCGCGCTGGCGCAACTGGCGACGGCGGAAGAGAGCATCCAGGTGCCCAGCGTCGGCGATCGCCCGCCGCGCCGCCTGCCGCGCCATGCGCTGGCGCAGGCGGTGCAGCAGCGCTACGAGGAGATCTTCGAGATGGTGCAGGCCGAACTGCGCCGCTCCGGTTTCGAGGAGCGCGTGCGCGCCGGCATGGTGCTGACCGGCGGCGCCGCGAAGATGGAAGGCGTGGTCGAACTGGCCGAGGAGATGCTGCAGATGCCGGTGCGCGTGGGCATCCCGCAGCACGTCACCGGCCTGGGCGAAGTGGTCGGCAACCCGGTGCACGCCACCGGCGTGGGCCTGCTGCTGATGGGCAGCCAGATCGAGCATCCCCGCCGCCCGTCGCTGCCGACGGGCAAGGCGGGAAGCTGGTTCAAGAAGTTGCAGAACTGGTATCGCGGCGAGTTCTGAGGAACTTGCCGGGACCAGGGGCCAGAAGCCAGGGGCCAGAGAGAGCAATGGCAAGAGCGGAAGCGAAGAGCGGCAGGCAGGGTAGGGAACGATTGCGGTAACGAAGTACGCGGCAACAACTAAAACACAACAACTCGCCGACCTCGGGTCCGCGGGAACGGAGTCGGAAAAGTCCGCTTTTCCTGGCCCCTGACCTCCGGCCCTTGGCCCCCGGCTCAAAGAGGACTAAGGACATGGCACATTTCGAACTGGTTGAAAAGATGGCCCCGAATGCGGTGATCAAGGTGGTCGGCGTGGGCGGCGGCGGCGGCAACGCCGTGGCGCACATGGTCAACGGCAGCGTGGACGGCGTGGAGTTCATCACCGCCAACACCGACGCACAGGCGATCAAGAACTGCGGCGCCAAGCTGCAACTGCAATTGGGCGGCAATGTCACCAAGGGCCTGGGCGCCGGCGCCAACCCGGAAGTCGGCCGCCAGGCCGCGCTGGAGGACCGCGAGCGCATCATCGAGGCGCTGGACGGCGCCGACATGGTGTTCATCACCGCCGGCATGGGCGGCGGCACCGGCACCGGCGCCGCGCCGGTGGTGGCGCAGCTCGCCAAGGAGATGGGCATCCTGACCGTGGCGGTGGTGACCAAGCCGTTCCCGTTCGAAGGCCGCCGCCGCATGCAGGTGGCGCTGAAGGGCATCGAGGAACTGAGCCACCACTGCGACTCGCTGATCACCATTCCCAACGAGAAGCTGATCACCGTGCTCGGCCGCAACGCCACCATGATCCAGGCCTTCCGCGCCGCCAACGACGTGCTGCTGGGCGCGGTGCAGGGCATCGCCGACCTGATCGTGCGCCCGGGCCTGATCAACGTCGACTTCGCCGACGTGCGCACGGTGATGAGCGAGATGGGCCTGGCGATGATGGGCACCGGCAGCGCCCGCGGCGACGACCGCGCGCAGGCCGCCGCCGAGGCCGCCATCCAGAACCCGCTACTGGACGACGTCAACCTCAACGGCGCCAACGGCATCCTGGTCAACATCACCGCCGGCCCGGACTTCACCATGGCCGAGTTCGACGAAGTGGGCCGCACCGTGGAAGGCTTCGCTTCGGAAGACGCCACCGTGGTGGTCGGCACCGTGCTGGACCCGGACATGCAGGACGAAGTGCGCGTGACCGTGGTCGCCACCGGCCTGAACCGCAGCGCCGCCCGCCAGCCGGTCGGCCGCGGCCTGGACCGCGAGCCGATGCGCGCGCCGATCAAGCTGGTCCGCGACGCCACCACCGGCATGGCGATCGACGACGGCTTCGCGCCGGTCGATCCGGTCAGCGCCGCGACCGCGGGCCTGGGCCTGCGCCGCGGTGCCGCCTCGTCGTCCGCGGCTCCGGCCGCGCCGGCGCCGGCCGCCGCCGACCTGCCCAGCGACTACCTGGACATCCCGGCGTTCCTGCGCCGCCAGGCGGACTGATGCCGCAGTAGTGGAACCCTCCCTCGCGTGCGGGGGAGGGCGGGGTGGCGCGAACGGAGCCGACCGGCTCCGGCCGCGCCGCGCCGGAGCGGACGCTCCGTCTCCGGTGCGCTTCACCCCGGCTCTTCCCGCGTGAACGGGGGAGAGTGCAGATGGTTGTGGTTGCAACGCCATGTCCCTTCGCTGCCGGGCCTTTGCCGGCCCGGCAGCCCTTTCGCGGCAACCCCCTGGCACAGGATTGTTGCAGGCATGGGACAGACCGGTTCTTTCGTTAAGATTCAGCAAATCACATGATATTCTCGCTGCCCGCTCAGGTTCCCCCTACCTGCGACCCTTCATCGATGGCCCAGCAACGCACCCTCAAGAACGTGATCCGCGCGACGGGCGTGGGGCTGCACAGCGGCGAGAAGGTCTACATGACCTTGCGCCCGGCGCCGGTGGATACGGGCATCGTGTTCCGCCGCATCGACCTGGAGCCGGTGGTGGAAATGCCGGCCAGCGCGGAACTGGTCACCGAGACCACCCTGTGCACGGGCCTGTCCTGCCAGGGCGCCAAGGTGCAGACGGTCGAACACCTGATGTCGGCCATGGCCGGCCTGGGCGTGGACAACGCTTACGTGGAACTGTCCTCGGCCGAGCTGCCGATCATGGACGGCTCCGCCGGCCCGTTCGTGTTCTTGTTGCAGTCCGCCGGCATCGCCGAGCAGGACGCGCCCAAGCGCTTCATCCGCATCAAGCGCACGGTGGAAGTCACCGACGGCGACAAGGTGGCGCGTTTCGAGCCCTACGACGGCTTCAGGCTGGGCTTCACGGTCAAGTTCGACCACCCGATGATCCCGGCCTCGCAGTCGCGCGCGGAAGTGGAGTTCTCCACCGGCGCCTACATCAAGGAAGTGGCGCGCGCGCGCACTTTCGGTTTCATGCGCGACCTGGAATACATGCGCGAGCGCAACCTCGGCCTGGGCGGCTCGATGGACAACGCCATCGTGCTGGACGAGTTCCGCGTGCTCAACGAGGACGGCCTGCGCTACACGGATGAATTCGTCCGCCACAAGATCCTGGACGCCATCGGCGACCTGTACCTGGCCGGGCATCCCATCCTGGGCGCCTACGAGGGTTACAAGTCCGGGCACGCCCTCAACAACAAGCTGGTCCGCGCCCTGCTGGCCGACGCCTCGGCCTGGGAAGAAGTGACCTTCGGCCAAGGCCAGGCACCTTCCCCGGTCGCCTACGCGGCGCCGGCCCTCGCGGTCTGAGGCTGCCCCTCGGGCGGGTCATCCCACCGCTCTCCTGCGGACGCCACACCTGCCCGGGCATGGGCGCGTGAAGATTACGTCTTCGCGAAAGTGTGAGCCACGTCGGATTCCAGGCTGGAATCTAACGGAATTTTAACTTTCTGATAACGACCCGGGGGCTCCCGGCCGTTACCATGCCCCGTCCCTCGTGGTGGCCGGTGTCATTTCTTCCGGCCTCCGCGGTGCCCGCCTTCCGGGGGCGGCGAGCCGGCGGAGTCCGGGCGGGACAGGAGGTCGAGGGCATTCTTCAACCCTCTGCGGGAGGCCTCCGATACAGGTCTTGCCGGTGACGGCGCCGCCTCCGCGGGAGCGTGCGGTGCGAATCCGGTCTTGGCGGTGACTTCGGTGACCGCCAGTCCGATGGATTGGGCCACGTGGATGAGCTCGGGAGCAGCCAGGCGCAGCTTGGCGTGCCAGACCGGCGAATCGACGATGAAAACGAGCCGCTTGCCCGCCACGTTCGCCAACCGGCAATGCGGCGCCAGGGCGGGCGGAAGGCAGGGGCGAAGCTGCTGTTCCAAGGCGTCCAGCCACATGGCGCGGCGCACCGGGTCGGCGGCGGCATCCGTCAGCGCAGCCTGCAGGGCGGGTTGCGCGGTGCCGGTGCGGCGCAGCTTGGACTTCGAATCAGACATCGGTATCTATGAGCTTTAAGACCATCGTAAACAATTCGCGCGTCTGGTGGGCCCACGCATCGGCCCATGGCGCGTACCGCATCCGTCTCGCCTTCCACGCCCGTCCGCTCGCCAGCGCCGCCGTGCTCGTCGCCGCCGGTCTGCTGGTCGGCGCGGCCGGCCGCAGCGCCGTCGGCATGGCGCAGGTGTCGGTGCTGCAGGCCGGCGCCGAGGCGCGCGAGGCCGAGCTGGAGCAGGTGCGTCGCGGCGCCCAGCAGGAAATCAACGCCATGGCCGCGCGCCTGGGCGAACTGCAGGCGCAGGCCAACCGGCTCAACGCGCTGGGCGAGCGCCTGACCCGCGTGGGCCAGTTGCAGGACGGCGAGTTCGACTTCAACGAGCCGGTCGGCGTGGGCGGCAACGATGCCTCCTACGACATGAAGCCGGCCGAGCTGGCCGCCGGCGTGGACCGGCTGGAGCAGCAGTTCGCCGAATCGGGCCGGCAACTGTCGGTGCTGGAAGCGCTGCTGTTCAACCGCGAACTGGACAGGAACGCCACCCCGGGCCGCATGCCGATCGTCAACAGCTACATCACCTCGGGCTTCGGCGGCCGTGCCGATCCGTTCGGCGGCGGCGGCCAGTACCACAAGGGCATCGACTTCAAGGCCAGCATCGGCGACCCGGTGCTGGCGGTGGCCGACGGCGTGGTCAGCTTCGCCGGCGTGAAGGGCGGCTACGGCAACGTGGTGGACGTGGATCACGGCAACGGCTACGTCACCCGCTACGCGCATAACTCGCGACTGGTGGTGAAGGCCGGCGATCTGGTGCGCGTGGGCCAGGAAGTGGCCCGGGCCGGTTCCAGCGGCCGCTCGACCGGCGCGCACGTGCATTTCGAAGTGTGGGAGGACGGGCGCGTGGTCAATCCGCGCAAGTTCCTGGGCGAAGGTCCGACGCCGGTGGGGCAGGTCAAGCACGGCTGAGATCGGGCTGCGCTTCTGGCGCAGCCGAGGGTCAGTCGCCCGCTGCGCGGGCTGTGAGGCGGCGGCTTCGCCGCCTGTGAGGCGTCAGGTTCGCTGGCTGACGGCGCCCGCAGGCGCACTGACCCTCTTGCAGCGCCGAAGGCGCGACTCACCCGATCCCCAGGGAACCCACAGGCGCCCGCGCTGTCAGACCGACCGGCCTTGATTCCCCCGGCGGCGCCCCAAGCTACAATACGGTGTTGCCAGACAGGGCGCCTTGCGCCCTGTTTCGTTTTGGGCCCGCGCCGCGCGCGGCCCCGGCGTTCCTTTCCCATCCGGTTCCCTACATGATCAACAACCTGCTCACCCGTGTCTTCGGCAGCCGCAACGAGCGCCTGCTCAAGCAACTGCATCGCATCGTCGACAAGATCAACGCGCTGGAACCGGAGCTGCAGAAGCTGTCCGACGAGGAACTGAAGGCCAAGACGCCGGAGTTCCAGCAGCGCATCGCCGGCGGGGAGGCACTGGACAAGATCCTGCCCGAGGCTTTCGCCGTCTGCCGCGAGGCCAGCCGCCGCGTGCTGGGCATGCGCCACTACGACGTGCAGTTGATCGGCGGCATGGTGCTGCACCTGGGCAAGATCGCCGAGATGCGCACCGGCGAAGGCAAGACGCTGGTCGCCACCCTGCCGACCTACCTCAACGCCCTGGAAGGCAAGGGCGTGCACGTGGTCACCGTGAACGACTACCTGGCCCGCCGCGACTCGGCCTGGATGGGCCGCCTGTACAACTGGCTGGGCCTGTCGGTGGGCGTGGTCTACCCGGGCATGCCGCACGGCGACAAGCACGCCGCCTATGCCGCCGACATCACCTACGGCACCAACAACGAGTTCGGCTTCGACTACCTGCGCGACAACATGGCCATGTCCAAGCAGGACCGCTACCAGCGCGGCCTGCACTACGCCATCGTCGACGAAGTGGACTCGATCCTGATCGACGAGGCGCGCACGCCGCTGATCATCTCCGGCCCGGCCGACGAATCGCCCGAGCTGTACATCCGCGTCAACCGCATCGTCCCGCAACTGGTCAAGCAGGAGAACGAGGAAGCCGAGGGCGACTTCTGGGTCGACGAGAAGGGCAAGCAGGTGCACCTGTCCGAGGCCGGCATGGAGCACGCCGAGGGACTGCTGCGCCAGGCCGGAATCGTCAGCGAGGACGACAGCCTGTACGGCGCCAACAACCTGTCCGTGGTGCACCACCTCAACGCCGCCCTGCGCGCGCACGCCATCTACCAGCGCGACGTGGACTACATCGTGCGCGACGGCGAAGTGGTGATCGTGGACGAGTTCACCGGCCGCACGCTGCCGGGCCGCCGCTGGTCCGACGGCCTGCACCAGGCGGTGGAGGCGAAGGAAGGCGTGCCGGTCCAGCGCGAGAACCAGACGCTGGCCAGCATCACCTTCCAGAACCTGTTCCGCATGTACAAGAAGCTGTCCGGCATGACCGGCACGGCGGACACCGAGGCCTACGAGTTCCAGAGCATCTACGGGCTGGAAGTGGTGGTCATCCCCACCAACAAGCCGACCGTGCGCAAGGACTCGCCTGACCAGGTGTTCCTCAACCGCCAGGGCAAGTTCAAGGCGGTGCTGGCCGACATCCAGGACTGCTACCAGCGCGGCCAGCCGGTGCTGGTGGGCACCACCTCGATCGAGACCTCGGAGATGCTCTCCGACTTCCTCGACAAGGCCGGCGTCCAGCACGAGGTGCTCAACGCCAAGCAGCACGAGCGCGAGGCGCACATCGTCGCCCAGGCCGGCCGGCCGAAGGCGGTGACCATCGCCACCAACATGGCCGGCCGCGGCACCGACATCGTGCTGGGCGGCTCGCTGGAAGCCGAGCTGGAACTGCTGCCCGAGGACGCCACCGACGCCGACCGCGAGCGCGTCCGCGCCGAATGGCGCGAGCGCCACGAGGCGGTCAAGGCCGCCGGCGGCCTGCACATCGTCGGCACCGAGCGCCACGAATCCCGCCGCATCGACAACCAGTTGCGCGGCCGCTCCGGCCGCCAGGGCGACCCGGGCTCGTCCCGCTTCTACCTGTCGCTGGAAGACGACCTGATGCGCATCTTCGCCTCGGACTGGGTCCAGAAGGCGATGAAGCTGATCGGCATGAAGGAGGACGACGTCATCGAGGACCGGCTGGTCAGCCGGCAGATCGAGAAGGCGCAGCGCAAGGTGGAAGCGCACAACTTCGACATCCGCAAGAACCTGCTGGACTTCGACGACGTCAACAACGACCAGCGCAAGGTCATCTACGCCCAGCGCGACGAACTGCTGGAAGCCGACTCCGTGCAGGAGAACATCGACGGCATCCGCGGCGACGTGGTGGCCGAGCTGGTCGCCCGCTTCGCGCCGCCCAACTCGGTGGACGAGCAGTGGGACCTGGCCGGCCTGGAACGCGAGCTGGCCGAAGAGATGGGCCTGCTGCTGCCGGTCTCGCGCTGGCGCGAGGAGAGCGAGGAACTCGACGCGGAAACCATCGAGCGGCGCGTGCAGGAGGCGATGGACGGCCACTTCGGCGAGAAGGAACAGGCCATCGGCGCCGAGACCATGCGCGCGCTGGAAAAGCACATCATGCTGACCGTGTTGGACAAGAACTGGAAGGAGCACCTGGCGCGCATGGACTACCTGCGCCAGGGCATCCACCTGCGCGGCTACGCGCAGAAGCAGCCCAAGCAGGAATACAAGAAGGAAGCCTTCGAGCTGTTCTCCAGCATGCTGGAGCGGGTGAAGAGCGAAGTGGTGACGCTGCTCTCGCGCGTGCGCATCCGCAGCGAGGAGGAAGTGGCCGCGCTGGAGGCGCAGGAGCGTGCCATGGCCGAGGCGCAGGCCCGGCAGATGCAGTTCCAGCACCAGGACGCCGGCGGCTACGGCGCCGACGAGGAAGCCGAGCAGGCCGAGCGCGCCGCGGCGATGCAGAACGGCTACGTGCACGCGCCGCCCATGCCGTCCCACCGCGACACGCCCAAGGTCGGCCGCAACGATCCCTGTCCCTGCGGCAGCGGCAAGAAGTACAAGCACTGCCACGGCCAGTTGGGCTGAGCGCCGCGCCGGCGTGCCGCGATCCGGAAAAAAGCCGCCCCGCGCGGCTTTTTTCTTGCCCGCTCCCGGCCTGCCGGGGCATTGCATCCACCCGCCGATTGCCGGCAAGCTGACGCCATGCCGACTCCCCTGCGTTCCATCCATGTCATGGCGGCCGTCATCACCGACGTGCGCGGCCGCGTCCTGCTGGCGCGCCGCACCGAGGGGCGCGACCTGGCAGGCAAGTGGGAATTCCCCGGCGGCAAGCGCGAACCGGGCGAGACCCCGGAGGCCGCGCTGGTGCGCGAGCTGCGCGAGGAACTGGGCATCGAAGCGGAGGTCGGCGCGCACCTCATCAGCGTGCCGCAGGAGTACCCGGACAAGCGCCTGCGGCTGGAAGTGCGCCACCTGGCCGGCTGGGAGGGAACCCCGCGTGGCCACGAAGGGCAGGCGCTGGCGTGGGTGCCGCCGGACAAGCTCGCCCGCTACGCGATGCCGCCCGCCGACCGCCCCGTGGTGGCCGCGCTGCTGCATCCGGACACCTACCTGGTCACGCCCGAGCCGGACGACGACGCGACATGGCTGGACGGCCTGCGACGCGCAGTGGACGCGGGCATCGGGCGCGTGCACCTGCGTGCGCGCACGTTGCCCGGCCCGCGCTGGCGCGCACTGGCCGCACGCGCGGCGGACATCGCACACGCGGGCGGCGCGGAGGTGCTGGTCAACGGCGACATCGACCTCGCGCGCGAACTGGGCGTGGGTGTGCACCTGCGCGCGGCGCAACTGGCGGCACTGGACGCCCGCCCGCTGCCGGAAGGGCAGCGCGTGGCGGCTTCCTGCCACGATGCGGCCGAACTGCGACAAGCCGAAACGCTGGGCTGCGATTTCGCCGTGGTCGGCAGCGTCAGCGCCACCGCGACCCATCCCGGCGGCGCGACGCTGGGATGGGGCGGCTTCGCCACCTTGCGCGAAAGCGTGTCGCTGCCTCTCTACGCCATCGGCGGCCTGGCGCCGCAGGACATGGAGCAGGCGCGGCGGCACGGCGCGCAGGGCATCGCCGCGATCCGCAGCCTGTGGCCGGCGGATGCGGCGGCGCCTGTGGAACGCTAGGCGGTGCGCCGTGCACGTCTCGACGCCGCCGCGATGAAACCGACCGCTGTGGGAGCGACGCAAGTCGCGACCGCACGATCAAAACGCCTTCAAGGCCACGGATCGACGCGAACAAACGCGGATTGAGCGGATCAAGGCAAGAGCCTCATCCGTGTTCATCCGCGTTGATCCGTGTCGAAAGGTCCTTCAGCCGTACGGTCGCGACTTGCGTCGCTCCTACAGCACTTCTGATGCGCGCCTGAGGCAGGGTGACGGCGGGGTTTGTCAGTGCGCGTCGTGCGGCGGTTTCGGTGATACCCACATGCCGATGCGTGCGCGGAACACGGTGTTGCCCCGCGGGTCTGTAACCGCCACGTCCATCGGCAGGTCGTAGCCTTCGGCCGACTCGCGGGGCTCGAACGCGGGCGTGGCGACGGCGTGCATCCTGCCCATGGCCTTCTTCAGGTATTCGACCGTCATGCCCTTGGGAATCCAGCGCATCGAGCGCGGGATGCTGACGTCGGTGGTCAGTCCGCCGACGAACTCGGCCAGGTTGCACAGCGCGATCGCATGCACGGTACCCAGATGGTTGGTAATCGACCGACGGTGGCGGATCGTGGCCTCGCCACGGCCGGGCTGCAGTCGCACGATGCGTGGGCCGATGCTGCCGAAGTACGGCGCCTTGAAACAGATCAGGCGCGAGAACAGCCAGCGGCCGAGCGGCTTGCGTTCCAGGCGGCGGTAGATCTTCAGGACGTCGGCGCTCATTCAGGGCTTCCGTATCTGCTCCTTCCCCCGCGTGCGGGGGAAGGTGGGGATGGGGACAGGCAGAGACAGTAAAGCCAGGCCACTGCGGATTGCGACTGCCTTTCTGAGTGCGTTCTGGCTCGCGGAAGATGGAGGCTTCGGTCGCCCCCACCCTGGCCCTTCCCCGCAGGCGGGGGAGGGGGCGGATTGCGGATGTCAGGCCGCTTCGCGCGGCTGCCGCTTGTGCTGCGGCAGGTCGTAGTAGCTGGCCGCGCGCAGCTCGTGCACGTCGAAGTCGTCCACGGTGATGGTGTCCAGGGTGATAGTGCGCAGTTCTTCCAGTTGCTTGCGCTCCTCCGCCGTGATCCAGCCCTCGCGCACGCCTTCGTCCAGTTGCGCGCTGTAGTCCAGCGCCTCGATGTCCTTGGTCTTCAGCGCCTTCAGGAACTTGCGCTCGACCGGTTCGGCGGCCACGGCGGTTGCCAGGTAGCTGTCGATGCGGCCACCGGGGTTGTTCTCGCACGGGGTCAGGAACACGCCCTGGCCCAGGCGGTCGCGCGCTTCGTTCGGCGCCATCAGCAGCATGGCGACGCGATGGCTGAGGCGGTCGCCCGGCGCCACGGCGCGGCGGCCGAACGGGAACACCACCGGCCACAGCAGCCAGCCCAGCGGCTTGATCG
>ERZ761607.2961-NODE-2961-length-17252-cov-386.044252_pt1 | contig 17252 bp, 17 predicted proteins | sample MGYA00511164_ERZ761607 | MGnify/ENA primary metagenome ERZ761607 (study PRJEB28899, sample SAMN02445080) | bioreactor sludge metagenome | biome: EBPR sludge | place: Australia: Brisbane, Thorneside Wastewater Treatment Plant | collected 2011-06-22 ...
TACTCCAGATTCTGCACCTGTTCCCGCATCTGCTCGATCAGCAGCTTGAATTCAATCGCTGTCTGCGACACTTCGGCCACCAGCGACTTCGAGCCCAGGGTGTTGGCTTCGCGATTGAGTTCCTGCATGAGGAAATCGAGTCGCTTGCCGGTCGCCCCACCGGCCGCGAGGACCCGCTCGACTTCGTCGAGATGCGTCGCCAGTCGCGCGAGTTCCTCGGCAACATCGATCCGGGCAGCAAAAACGGCCACCTCCTGCCTGATTCGCTCGTCGTCGACCACCTGCACGGCGTCGAGCAGACGCTGCCGCAGCTTGTCGTTGAACGCCGCCTGCGCGGCCGGGATGCGCGGCGCGACCTCCTGCACCAGCAGACGCATGCGCGCCAGCCGCTCGCGGATCACCGCCGCCAGTTTCTCCCCCTCGCGCGCGCGACTGGCTGCGAAATCGTCAAGCGCCTCAGCCGCCAGCGTCAGGCACGCCGGCACCAGCGTCGCCAGGTCGAGCATGTCTTCGCCGAAGATCCCCGGCCAGCGCAGTACGTCGTTCACGCTCAGCGGTGCGGCCAGTGGCAAGCTCCGGCGCACCTGCTCGTCGAAAGACCTGAGACGCTCCAGCACCTCATTGTTGAGCCCGACCTGCTGACCGCCGCCAGCCGCCGAGACGAAGCTGACACGGCACTCAAGCTTGCCACGGCTCATGCGGGCAGCAAACAGCTCGCGCAATGCCGCCTCGGCGACACGCAACTCGTCGCTGACGCGAAAGATGACGTCGAGGTAGCGCGAATTGACGCTTTTCAGCTCGAAGTGCAGGGTCCCCCCCCTGACGGATCTGGTCCTGGCGGCGTAGCCGGTCATGCTGTAGATCATGCGAATCCTGGTATACAGACGGTAATCAATCGGTGGGCAGCTTTACAGCGCACCCCCAAAACCCGGAAAATGGCCGGAAACTCCAATGATAGCCCCGACACGGATGGCGCAACAAGCGAACCACCCTCTTCCCGCCGGTTTCAAGATCGACGAATACTGTATCGAACATCAGCTCTCCATGGGCGGCTTTTCGATCGTTTACGTCGCGTCCGACCGTGAACAGAAGCGTGTCGCGATCAAGGAGTATCTGCCCAACACCCTCGCGCTGCGCAGCGAAGGACGAACGGCACCGATCATTTCGGAAGAACACCTGCCTGCCTTCCGCTACGGCATGAAGTGTTTCTTCGAAGAAGGGAGGGCCTTGGCCGGCCTCTCTCACCCCAATGTCATCAGGGTGCTCAATTTCTTCCGTGCCAACGATACCGTCTACATGGTCATGGAGTACGAGCACGGGCGTACGCTGCAGGACCTGATTCAGAAAAATCGGGCGGTGGTGACCGAGAACTTCATCCGCAACGTATTCACCAAGATGCTCAACGGCCTGCGTGAGGTCCATTCGCATCGCCTGCTGCACCTCGACCTGAAGCCGTCGAACATCTACATGCGCAACAGCCACACGCCGGTGCTGATCGATTTTGGCGCTGCCAGGCAGACCCTGGCCCGTGACACCCCGATGCTGAAGCCGATGTACACCCCGGGCTTCGCCTCGCCCGAGCATTACGACCAACGCGAACTGCTCGGTCCGTGGAGTGACATCTACAGCGTCGGCGCATCGATGTACGCCTGCATCTCGAGCAACACACCGCCACCGGCCAACGAGCGCATGGAGAAGGATCGCCTCGTCCCGGCCATGGTTCGCTGGCAGGGTCTTTATTCGGACCAGTTGCTCGAGACGATCGACTGGTGCCTCAGCCTCAACCACGGCTACCGCCCGCAAAGCGTTTTCGCGCTGCAAAAGGCGCTTACTGAACCCGTCATCGCACCGGCATCGGGCACCGTGCAGCAGAAGGACAGCCTGCTGCGACAGGTCGTTGGCAAGCTGAGGAAGACAAGGGACGAATGAAATTCACCATCTATCAGGATTCGCGGACGGGCAAGCGCGCCAACAACGAGGATCGACTGGCTTACTGCTACTCGCGTGAAGCCCTGCTGATGGTCGTCGCCGACGGCATGGGTGGTCATTATTATGGCGAGGTCGCCGCGCAGATCGCCGTGCAGACACTGACCGAGGCCTTCCCGGGCGAGTTCAAGCCGCGCACCCGTGACCCCTTCATGTTTCTCCAGAAAGGCATGCAGAACGCCCACCACGCGATTCTCGATTTTGCCGGCAAGCACCATCTGCTCGACTCGCCGCGCACGACCTGCGTCGCCTGCATCGTCCAGAACAACGTTGCCTACTGGGCGCACTCGGGCGATTCGCGTCTCTACCTGATCCGCAACGGCAAGGTGCTGGCACAGACCAGGGACCACTCGCGCGTACGCATGCTGGTCGATCAGGGAGTCATCAGCGAGACGGAAATGATCGCCCATCCGGAACGAAACAAGATTTATGGCTGCCTCGGCGGCAAGCAGACGCCGGAAATCGAATACTCGCGCAAAGCGACCCTCGAGGCTGGCGACGTGCTGCTCCTGTGTACGGACGGCGTCTGGAGCGCTTTCCCGGGGGACATGCTGGCGGTTGCGCTGAAGTCCGCCGATCTGATGCGGACAGTTCCAACGCTGCTCAACCAGGCCGAGACGCGCGGTGGCCCGACCGCGGACAACCTCTCGCTCATTGCCGTGCGCTGGGGCGACACCTACAACGAAGACAGCAGCCCCGGCAGCTGCGGCCTGGTCTCGACCAAGACGATGCCGCGGGATACCGTGACCACCCGACTGGACGAATTCGGACGCCACCCGAACCGCAAGACGGATCTCAGCGACGAGGAGATCGAGCGGGCCATCGATGAAATCCGTTCGACCATCCAGAAATACTCGAAATAGGAGGCCGCATGCGTCCCAGCCAGCGCCAGCCGTCAGAACTCCGCACGGTGCGCATTGCCCGCAGTTTTACCTGTCACGCCGAGGGTTCGGTGCTGATCGAGATCGGTGCGACGCGAGTGCTGTGCACCGCCAGCGTCGAGGACGGTGTGCCCGCCTTCCTGCGCGGCAGCGGACAAGGCTGGGTGACCGCCGAGTACGGGATGCTCCCTCGTTCCACCCACACGCGCAGCGCGCGCGAAGCGGCCAGGGGCAAGCAGAGCGGACGGACGCAGGAGATCCAGCGGCTGATCGGCCGCGCGCTGCGCGCCGTCACCGATCTGCGGGCTCTCGGCGAACGCCAGATCACGCTCGATTGCGACGTTCTGCAGGCTGACGGCGGCACCCGCTGTGCAGCGATCACCGGCGCCTGGGTGGCGCTCAACGATGCCTGTGAGCAATTGCTGAGCCGCGGCCGGATCGCCGTCAATCCGCTGCGGGATCACGTCGCAGCGGTGTCGGTGGGGATCTACCGGGGCCTACCCGTGCTCGATCTCGACTATGCCGAAGACGCCAACTGCGAGACCGACATGAACGTCGTGATGACGGGCCATCGAGGACTCGTCGAGGTGCAGGGCACCGCCGAGGGCAAGGCCTTCTCGCGCGGCGAGCTGAATCAGTTGCTCGACCTCGCCGAATCGGGGATCGTCGAGCTTGTTGCCCACCAGAAGGCTGCTCTCGGCCAGTGAGACCTCCAATGAAAATCGTCCTCGCCTCGAACAACAGAAAGAAACTCGGGGAACTCGACGCGATCCTCGCGCCGCTCGGCTGGGAACTCGTTCCACAGGGGCAGCTCGGCGTTGCCGAAGCCGATGAGCCACACTGCACCTTCGTCGAAAATGCCCTCGCCAAGGCCCGCCATGCGTCGCGGATGACCGGCCTGCCGGCGCTCGCCGACGACTCCGGGCTGTGTGTGGACGCCTTCGGCGGTGCCCCCGGTGTGCAGTCGGCACGCTATGCCGGCGAACCGAGATCGGATGCACGCAACAACCTGAAGCTGCTTGCCGAACTCGGCGACAACTGCCAACGCACGGCCCGCTTCGTCTCGGTGATCGTCTTCGTTCGCCACGCCGACGACCCGCAGCCGATCATTGCCGAGGGCGAGTGGGAAGGCGAGATTCTGCCGGAGGGACGCGGCGACGATGGCTTCGGCTACGACCCGGTGTTCTACCTGCGCGAGCTCGACCGGACCGCCGCCGAACTCGACGCGGCGGAAAAGAACCGCCGGTCGCACCGCGGTCAGGCTCTGGCCCACCTCGTCGAGCGCCTGCAGAGCCGGCGCTGATGCCCGGCGAGTTGGCGCGCGCTTTCATTCCGCTGGTCGCCGCCGGTCACGGCCAGCCGGAGTTTCGCCGAGTGCCGCCGCTGTCGCTTTACGTCCATGTCCCGTGGTGTGTGCGCAAGTGCCCGTACTGCGATTTCAACTCGCATGCACTGACGGCCGCTGGCACGACGGCCACTGCGTCGGCGACGATCCCGCAGGGCGACTACCTGACGGCCGTGATCGCCGATCTCGAGTCGGCTCTGCCGCTGGTCTGGGGCCGCCGCGTCGACAGCATCTTCATCGGCGGCGGCACGCCGAGCCTGCTCTCCGGCGAGGTCGTCGACCAGTTGCTGGCAGCGCTGCGCAGCCGCCTGCCGCTCCTGCCCGGTGCCGAGATCACGCTCGAGGCCAATCCCGGAACGATCGAAAGCGGCAGGTTTGCCGCTTTTCGCGCCGCCGGCGTCAATCGTCTCTCGCTCGGCATCCAGAGTTTCAGCCGGCCGCACTTGCAGGCACTCGGCCGCATCCACGACGAGCGGCAGGCGCGGCAGGCGATCGCGATGGCGGCCCGCCACTTCGACAATCTGAACCTCGACCTGATGTACGGCCTGCCCGGTCAGAACCTCGAACAGGCGCTGGCAGACATCGACACGGCATTGTCGTTCGCGCCGGCTCACCTCTCGTGCTATCAACTGACGATCGAAGCCAACACCGCCTTTGCCGCCCGCCCGCCGGCGCTGCCGGAGCCGGACCTGTGCGCCGACATGCAGGATGCGATCGAAGCCAGACTGGCGGCAGCCGGTTACCAGCACTACGAAACCTCGGCCTTCGCGCAACCCGGCCGCCAGTGCCGGCACAACCTCAACTACTGGCACTTCGGCGACTATCTGGGTATCGGCGCCGGTGCGCACGGCAAGCTGACGCTGCACGACCGCGTGCTGCGCCAGCTGCGCTGGAAGAGGCCGGAGCAGTATCTGGCGCAGGTTGCTGCCGGAACGCCGGTGCAGCACGAAAGCAGCGTCACCGCCACCGACCTGCCCTTCGAGTTCATGCTCAATGCGCTGCGCCTGATCGAGGGCTTCGACGAGCAACTGTTCGAGTCGCGCTGCGCGCTGCCGCTGCGCCACATCCAGCCGCAACTGCTGCAGGCGGAGCGCGACGGTCTGCTCGAGCGTCGCGGGCAGCGAATCGTCCCGACCGAACACGGACGACGTTTTCTCAATCGCCTGCTCGAACGTTTCCTCGTCGACCGGGATTGACCATCGCCGGCCGCCGGCACGGGCAAGGGCCGCCAGTGCCCGCGCGCGAACCGCCCGCCGCCAAGGGCTATGGCTTCAGGGCCTCGACGGCCTGATCAAGCTGTCGGCGAAGCTGTTCGGTTGGCAATCCCTGCGCCTCCCGGACGCGAATCTGTCGCAGCAGATCGGACACCTGCGCCGCCGCCACGCTGCGCTCGCGCGCCGCAGCCGCCGCACCCGCCGCACCCGCCGGCTTCCCGACAAGCGCAGCCGACCCGCTCGCCGCGGCTGCCGACCCCCCCGGCGCGCCATCGACCACGACCTGCACACGTTCCGCAGCCGGTTGCGAACGGCGCGCCGTGATGACCATCGAGCGCGGCTGGTACGGGCGGGGCATCGGTCGCTGCGCCAGCGGCGGCTGCGGGCCGGCTCGACGCAGCTCGTTGACTGCGGCACGCAACTTCTCGTGCAGTTCCTCGCTTGGCCGCCCCTCGGCTTCCGCCGCCCTGATCTCGCGCATGATCGCTTCGACCGTCGGCGGCAGCGCAGCCGAACGGTTGGCTTCGCCGAAACTCTCGGGTGGCGCCTTGGCCACCAGCGCGAACTCTTCCGGCGACGAGATCATCTTCGCCAGCCGCAGATGGTTGTAGCGCATCGCCATCGTCAGCGCACTGTCGCCCCAGTCGCTCTGCAGGCTGGCGTTGGCCCCGGCTTCGAGCAATCCCCGCGCCAGTTCCATGTGCCCTTCGCGCGCGGCCATCATCAGCGGCGTCGCGCCGTTCGGGGCACGCGCGTTGATGTTCGCACCCCGCGCCATGAGGTCCTTGACCACCTTGCCGTGACCGTTGAAGACCGCATAGTGCAGCGCGCCCCACTGCCTGCCCTGGCGATCGAGCGGGGCACCGCGCTCGAGCAGCCACTTGACCGCCTCGAGATGGCCGCCCCAGGCGGCGAGCTGCAGCGGCTGTTCGCCATGCCGGTTGACGCGACGGACATCGGCACCGTGTCCGACGAACAGCTCCATCATCTCGATGTTGCCATACCAAGCGGCGACCATCAGGCCGGTACCGATGTGGGCCGCCTCGTATTCCGGATTCAACCCCTGCTCGAGCCAGCGCCTGACGGTGCGCAGATCGCCCCGCTCGACCGCAAACTCGAAGCTGGCCGGAGAGGGTGTCGGCACCTGCGCCACCACCGGTGCAGCCAGCAGGCAACAAATCAGCAGCAGGCAGGCACCCGGCCTGCCGATGAGCTCACTCACGTTCCATTCCTCCACCCGATCTCGATCACGCCAGGCAGCCGCATCTCGCGGTGTCGCCACCGGCAGTTTTGGTTCACAATGTCAGGCTCATGCCGCTTCACCTGCTTGCCGCCCTTGCCATCTCGCTCCTCCTGCACGCCGCCGTGCTGTGGTGGAACGTCGTCGAATTCCGGCCACCGCCGACACCGCGGCTGCAGGCTTCGCTGCCGCCGCTCACCCGGCCGGGACCCGCCAGCGACGAGCCGCTGCTGAAGAACACCCTGTCCAGCGACCCGTCGCCGGCGGCAGCCGCACCGCCACCGCGGCCGGTCGCCGCGACGGCAACGGCCACGACGAGGGCGGCTGCCCGACGCCAGCTCGACGCAGCGCAACGCAAGCTCTCGCAACACCTGTACTACCCGCCCGAAGCGGTCACCCGTGGCCTTGAAGGCGAGGTCCGGGTGCTCCTCAGGCTTGCCGACGATGGCAGCATCGTCGACGTTCAGCTCGCTGCCAGCAGCGGCCACGCCATCCTCGACCAGGCTGCGGTAAAAGCGGCCTACGCCATGGGTCGGGCCAACTGGGCGCAGTCACGCGAGCTGATCCTGCCGGTGATCTTCCGCCTGCAGTGAATCCTGCCGCCGGCGAAACAGCAGATCCCAAACGCCATGTCCCAGACGCAGGCCGCGCTGCTCGAAGCGCGTCGGCTGCCGGTAGGCCGGACGCGGGGCAAAATCGGCGGCGGTATTGTCGAGCAGCGTCTCGGCCGACAGGACCGCCAGCATCTGCTGCGCGTACTCCTCCCAGTCGGTGGCACAGTGAACGTAAGCACCCGGACGCAGGCGACTGACGAGCAGCGACACGAAGGCCGGCTGCAGCAGGCGCCGCTTGTGGTGACGCGTCTTCGGCCAGGGATCGGGGAAGAAGATGTGCGCTCCGTCGAGCGAGGCCGGCGGGAGCATGTCGCGCAGCACCTCGACCGCGTCGTGCTGGACGATACGCACGTTCGTCAGTCGCAGCTCGGCGACCAGCTTGCACAGACTGCCGACCCCCGGCGTATGGACTTCGACGCCGAGATAGTCGTTTTCCGGATGCGCCGCCGCGATCGCCGCCGAAGTCTCGCCCATGCCGAAGCCGATCTCGAGGATCCGGGCCGCCGTACGGCCGAACAGCAGGTCGAGATCGACCGGCGTCACGCCGTAGGGAACACCGATGCGCGCCATCATCTGCTCGTGATAGCGCTGCTGGGCGTTCGACAGGCGCCCCTGCCGCCGCACGAAACTGCGGATGTGCGCCACGCCACCGGCGCGATCCACCGTCTCGCCACCCGCCATGGCTAGGCGCCGATCAATCCGGTCGTCGGTGACGAGGGGTCCGCCGAGTAATGCTTGCGTGCCATGCGACCGGCGAGGAAAGCCTCGCGCCCGGCCTCGACCGCCTTTTTCATCGCACTCGCCATCAGCACTGGATCACGCGCATGGGCGATGGCGGTATTCATCAGCACGCCGTCGCAACCAAGTTCCATGGCGATCGCCGCATCCGACGCGGTACCGACGCCGGCATCGACGAGGACTGGCACCCTGGCATTATCGATGATCAGTCGCAGGTTCCAGGGATTGACGATCCCCATCCCGGAACCGATCAGCGACGCCAGTGGCATCACCGCGACGCAGCCGATGTCCTCGAGCATGCGCGCCTGGATCGGATCGTCGGCACAGTAGACCATCACCTCGAAGCCCTCGCTGACCAGCGTTTGCGCTGCCTTCAACGTTTCCGGCATGTTCGGGAAGAGAGTCGTCTGATCGCCGAGAACTTCGAGCTTGCACAGCGCGTGCCCATCGAGCAGTTCGCGCGCCAAGCGCAGCGTCCGCACCGCATCCGCCGCAGTGTAGCAACCGGCGGTATTCGGCAGGATGGTGAACTGCGACGGCGGCAGCACCTCGAGCAGGTTCGGCTCACCGGCATTCTGACCGATATTGGTACGGCGAATGGCAACGGTGACGATCTCGGCGCCAGCCGCATCGATCGCTGCCCGCGTCTCGGCAAAATCCTTGTACTTGCCGGTACCGACGAGCAGACGCGAGCGGTAGGTCCGGCCGGCGACCGTCAGGCTATGGGGTGAAGGGTGCATGGGTCTTTCGCTTGTTGATGAGGCTCAGCCGCCACCGACGGCAACGACGATCTCGATCCGGTCACCGTCGGCGAGTGCGGTTTCTGCGTGCCGGCCGCGCGGAACGATCTCGCCGTTGCGTTCGACAGCGATTCGCTTGCCACCGTGGTCGAGCGCCACGACAAGCTCCGCGACCGTCAGCGACGAGGGGAAAAGGCGACTTTCGCCGTTGATCAGGAGTTCCATAGGAGTCGAATTCTAGCACGCCACCCGGGCAGAACCGCTGCCGCCCGCAGCCCCCGGAAGACGCTGTCGCCCCCTCGGAGAACGACCGCCCCGAACGACTGCCGACGATAGCGGTCTTCTTTGGTCCATCAATCATTCAGGTTCGACATCATGCGCCTCCTGCGTCTGTTTCTTCTCTGCGGCCCGCTGCTGCTCGGCGCCTGCACCGGCATTCCGGATGGCATCACTCCGGTGAGCAACTTTCAGGTCGATCGCTACCTCGGCAAGTGGTACGAAATCGCTCGCCTTGACCATTCGTTCGAACGCGGACTGAGCAACGTCTCGGCAGAGTATCGCCGGCTTCCCGACGGCGCGATCGAAGTGCGCAACCGCGGCTACAGCCAGGAGCAGCGCCGCTGGCAGGAAGTGGTCGGCAAGGCGCTACCGCTTGGCGAAACAGGCGTCGGCTCGCTCAAGGTGTCGTTCTTCGGACCCTTCTACGGCGGCTATCACGTCGCCGTGCTCGACGAGCGCGACTACCGCTGGTCGCTGGTCGTCGGCCCGAGCCGCGACTACCTCTGGATCCTCTCGCGTGAGCGAGAGTTGCCACCCGTGCTTCGCCAACGCCTGCTCGACCAGGCGCGCGATCTCGGTTTCGATACCAGTCGCCTGATCTGGGTCGACCAGGATCGGCCGGACGCCTGAACTGTCTCGCAAACCGGCGACCGCCGCGGCCGACCGCCTGCCACGCCGCCACTCGACGCGGCGTTGATCCGCCGCCTCGGTCTGCCGATTGCCGACGGGCAGGCCGCTACCTGGGCTCACGCTTCGCTGGCCGTGTGCGCAAGCAGCGCACCGACTATAATCGATCACCGATTCCGGTTCGCCGCGACAGCCGTCGCGAAACCGGGCGGTGGCGTGCTCGTCGTCGAGCAGATGACGGGAGGGAGGTGGGGAATGACCGTGGAGAGCGACCGGGCAGCCGGCAGGAGCGGGGCGCGATGAGCGGCTTCGAGAACTACCGCCGCGAACTGCATGATCTCGACCACGAGATCAATCATTACGCAGCGATCTGCGGCGTCGACCCGACCGACCCGGCAGCCGTCCGGGCCTGCCTCGGGGACGTGCATACCGAATGGGCCGAAGACAAGGCGCGGCAATCGCTGCGTGGCCTGCTGCTGCTGCGGACCAGGCTGGAAACGGAAATGCTCGAGCAGGGATTGCTGCCGGAACGACTCGGCAAGTCCTAGACCCTTGGCAGTGAGGGCGTGACCGCCGCCGCCAGCGGCACTAGGGAGCGGCATCCAGTGGCGCTGCGAGCACGATCCTGAAGCCGATGTCGCCGTCGCGCTCGTCGGGCGGGAAGGACTCTCGCCGCCCGCAGCGCAGATCGCCCGGAAAATCGAGCCATGATCCGCCACGCAGGGCGCGTGACTGACTGCCGCCGACCAGCGTGTTGGCCGGCGCGTGGTACTCGTTGTGGCACCATTCCCAGACGTTGCCTGAGAGATCTTCGACCATCCCGGTGGCGGCCCCGAGGGGATACATGCCGACGGCGATCGTGCGGCCGATGCCGCTCTCGTGGCTGTTGGCACGCGCCGACTGCCAGTCGTCACCCCATGGGTAGCGGCGATGGCTGGCACCGCCCTGGGCGATCCACTGCCACTCCCACTCGGTGGGCAGGCGCACGACCTGCGACCCGCCGAGGCACCAGCGCGCGCTGAGCCAGCGACAGAAGGCAACCGCATCGTTCCAGCAGACGTTGATCGCCGGGTAGTTGTTGCCAGCCCAGCGTGCCTCGCCGGGCTGCTTGCGCTGCACCAGCCGGCGCCACCAGCGCCGGTCACGATAGCCGTCGACAGCCGTGACGAAGGTGCCGTACTGCTGCCAGGTGATCGGGTACCTCGCCACACGCAGCCGATCGACGGCAAGGCGGTGCTGACCGTGCCCTTCGAGCACCACCTCACCGGCAACGATGTCGACCCAGGCGATGTCGGGCAGACCGTCCGCGGCGACGCCGACACCCCGCCGCGGATCTCCCATCTGGTTGAGGCGCAGGCCGATTTCTTCACGACGATCCGGCGTCGTGCCATCCACCACCAACTCGTCGATGAGCGCCAGCGGTTCCGGCCGCAGGAAACTGTGCAGGTACTTCTCGATGCCGCCGGCGAGGTCCCGCCAGGCAGTGATGCCGACATCGGTGAAATCGGCATCCGGCGGCGGCGCCGGACGGTGAGCGAGTTCGTGCAGCGCCAGCACGGCCGGTCGCTGCTGCTCCCAGCGCCAGCGCCCGGCGCTTCCCTCCGGGCTGCCGCCGACGGCTTGCTGTCTGGCGTTCTGCTCGCCCATCCGCCGCCACTCGCGGGCCGCCTGTTTGACCTGCCGCCGCAGCGCCAGGCTGTCACGATAGTGCGCACACCAGTGACGCAGCCGCGGCCAGTGACTGAGCAGCGTCTCGTGCGCCAGCTCGATGTGGCGGTCGTCGCTATCGACGATGAGCCCCTGCCGGCGCAGCAGTTCAACCAGGCGCGCCAGCGGCGGATCGGCACGCAGCGCTGTCACGTCGAAGATGCGGCGAGCCGGCAACTGGTCGATGACCGTTGCCAGTCCGGCGAACAGTCGCGAGCACGCCGCGTCCAGCTCGCGATCGTCCTCGATCAGTCGTTCGATGTCGGCGGCAACACTGCCGATGGCGCTCGCCAGCCCGCCGATTCGCTGGTAGGCGTCGAGCGTCAGTCCCTCGACGGGATCGCGCTGCTCGAAGAGTCGCTCGAGGGTCAGCGCAATCAGTGGCAGCGCTCCCCGGGCAGCAGCTGCCGCCGGCAGCAGCGCCGCCAGCAGTTCGTCCTGCACCGGCACGCCCAGCGCCGCCGCCGGCCCGGTGATGATCGCCCGCAGCGCCACCTCGCAGGTGATCGGATCGAGAACGACCAGCGAGGCTCGCAGCAGATCCTCGCCGAGCCATTCCATCAGACGCGTCGCGAACTCGCTGCGCAGGGTCAGCACGACGTACAGCGTGTCGATGGCAAGCAGCGAATCGAGCAGCATGCGAAAACGGCGAGCGCTCACCGGCGGCGTACAGGTGAACAGCTCCTCGAACTGGTCGAGCAGCAGCAGAGCCGGCTGCGGCACCTGTCGCAGCGCCGCCGTGATCGCGCTCGCCAGACGGTCCTCGCTGGCAGGCGACTGCTCCTGCTCGAGCAGCGCTGCCTGCAGTTCTCCGTCCGCCAGCGGTGGCCCGTCCCGCAGGAGCAACTCCGCCAGTTGCCGAAACGGGCTCGCCTGCGGTTCACAGCTCAGGTAAGCGACGCCGCCTGGCCGCTCGGCCAGTCTGGCGACGACACCGGCGGCAACGAGCGACGACTTGCCGGTACCGGAGCGGCCGACGATGCTGACCAGGCGGCCCGCTGCCAGCCGCTCGACCACTCGCTCCGTATCGCGCTCGCGACCGAAGAAGAAGCGGTGCCCGGCTGGTCTGAAAGCGGCCAGTCCCGGATAGGGGTTGCCGAGCGCATCGGCGGCAGGCGCGAAGCCGGCAGCAGGCCCCTTGCCAGCCGCCCCGTCCGGCGTTCCTCGCGCAACGTTCATCGCCGGCTCCACTGCCCAGGCTGCGAATCAATTCCCTGCTGGCCGCTCATTCCATTCCGCCTGCCGCTTGACATCTTGCCTGCCATTGTACGAAGCGCGGCGACGGCTTGCCAGCGTCAACCGCCGCCACTCGCCTCACTGCGGCAGGCGCCGCAGCGAAGGCGCCAGCAGGGGAATGTGGAATATGTCCTTCGCCGGTCCGGCGGGCCGCCACTAGAATTCCCCCATGTCCAGACAGATCCCGCCGGCCACACCTGAAATCAACCGGCTGCGCGCCGCGGCAGCCCTCATCCCGATCATCGAGGCCGGCCTCGCGGCGTCCCGGTTCTCCGCTGAACGAGCGGAACTGATGGCATCGTTCTGCGAATGGACGACGCAGAAGCCCTACGACGATCCGGAAGCCATCCGCTTGGCGGAAAGGGTACGCCACGGGCTGCAACGCATGCGGCTGCCGCTCGACGAAGCACGCTGACCCGGACAGCGACCACCGGACCGCTGTCGGCGCACCGCGTTGGCGGCGTTCGTCGGCCGCGCGGCTGCCGCCCGCGGCCTGCAGGCCACTGCTCAGACGGTCGCAGCCGGCTCCGGGCGAGTCAGCAGTGCGAGCGCGTCGGCAAGGTTGCGCACCGTGCGGTCGGGGTTGTGCAGCTTTTCGAGCCCGAACAGTCCGATGCGGAAACTGCTGAAGTCGGCGGGCTCGTCGCACTGCAAGGGCACGCCGGCAGCCGTCTGTAGACCGATGGCGACGAACTTGCGGCCGGACTGGATCTCCGGATCATCGGTATAGCTGACGACTACGCCGGGCGCCTGGAAACCCTCGGCGGCGACACTCGCGAAACCCTTGCCGGCAAGCAGCGCGCGGACGCGCAGGCCGACCTCCTGTTGCTCCTGGCGGACGCGCTCGAAACCGTAGTTCTCGGTTTCGCGCATGACGTCTCGCAGCGCCGCCAGGGCGTCGGTCGGCATCGTGGCATGGTAGGCATGGCCACCGCTTTCGTAGCTCTCCATGATCTGCATCCACTTCTTCAGGTCGCAGGCGAAACTGCTGCTGCTGGTGGCATCGATTCTGGCGCGGGCACGCTCGCCGAGCACGATCAGTGCGCAGCAGGGAATCCCGGTCCAGCCCTTCTGCGGCGCGCTGATCAGCACATCGACGTGGTGCGCGAGCATGTCCACCCAGATCGCCCCGGAAGCCACGCAGTCGAGAACGAACAGCCCGTCAACCGCCCGCACCGCCTCGCCGACAGCCCGCAGGTAGTCGTTCGGGAGGATCATCCCGGAGGCGGTTTCGACATGCGGTGCGAAGACGAGGTCCGGCTTCTCGTCCAGGATGCGCGCGACGACTTCATCGATGGGCGGCGGAACGAACGGCGCGTGTTTCTCGTCACCGACGCGACGTGCCTTGAGGACGATGCTCGACGAAGGAATCTGCCCCATCTCGAGAATCTGCGTCCAGCGGAAGCTGAACCAGCCATTGCGGATGATCAGGCACTTGCGGCCGCCGGCAAACTGCCGCGCGACCGCTTCCATGCCGAAGGTTCCACTGCCGGGCACGACCACCGCCGTCGTCCCGTTGTAAACCGTCCTGAGAATTCGCGCGATATCGCGCATGACTCCCTGAAAACGCTGCGACATGTGATTGAGCGAGCGGTCGGTATAGACCACCGAGTATTCGAGCAGACCCTCGGGATCGGGTTGGGGCAGCAGTGCGGGCACGATTGTCTCCAGTTCTCGGGTTGGGTTTGTTGATTGTGGCTGAAGCAGGGGCGCGAGCATAACGCCAAGTCCGCACCCGGCGCCAGTCGCTTCCGTCCGGCAGGCGCAGCGACTGCGGATACTCTAGAATCCGTCCCTCAGCCGCCGCCGCTGCCGCCCGGGCAGCGGCCCGCCCACGAGACCGGAGAACCCCATGGCCGGAGCGAGCCTGCTTGCCCTGATTGACGACATTGCCAGTGTCCTCGACGATGTCGCCCTGATGACCAAGGTAGCTGCCAAGAAGACGGCCGGTGTCCTCGGCGACGACCTGGCGCTGAACGCGCAACAGGTGTCCGGAGTGCGTGCCGAGCGCGAGTTGCCGGTTGTCTGGGCAGTTGCCGTCGGGTCACTGAAGAACAAGCTGATCCTGGTACCGGCGGCGCTGGCGATCAGCCGCTTCATGCCGTGGGCAGTGACGCCGCTGCTCATGCTCGGTGGCCTGTATCTGTGTCTCGAAGGAGTCGAGAAGCTGACGCACAAGTGGTTGCACAAGGCGCCGGATGACGACGCCCATGCCGCCAAACTGGCGCTTCTGGCCGACGAGCAGGCCGACCTGCAGGCTCTCGAGGCGAGCAAGATCAAGGGCGCCATCCGTACGGATTTCGTTCTTTCCGCCGAGATCGTCGTCATTGCCCTCGGCACCGTTGCCGAGCAGCCGTTCGCAACGCAGGTTGCCGTGCTCTCCGGGATCGGGCTGCTGATGACCGCCGGCGTCTATGGCATCGTCGCCGGCATCGTCAAGCTCGACGACCTCGGCTTCCTCCTCCTCAAGCGACCGGGTGCGCTGGCGCGAACGATCGGCAAGGGTCTTCTGCTGGCAGCGCCGCGGCTGATGCGGGCGCTGACGGTGATCGGGACGGCAGCGATGTTCCTCGTCGGTGGTGGCATCCTGACGCACGGCATCGCGCCGCTGCATCACGCGATCGAGCATGCGGCGACGCTGGCGGGCGAAGCCACGCTTGCCGGCGGCCTCCTCAGGCTGCTGACGCCGGCGCTGCTCGACGTCGTTGTCGGCATCGGCGGCGGCAGCCTGGCGCTGCTCGCGATGCGGGCGATCGCCGCCGCGCGAGCAGCGATCGTCGGTAGCAGCAAGAAACCGCCGATCGCCTGAAACCGGCTGACGGTCATGACTTTCGACACACCCCTGATGATGAAAGTCATGAGCGTTTCCCTCATCGCCGGCCCTTCTCCCACGCACGGGAGAAGGGAGATTCGCGAGTCGCAGACGCGAGTTCCACATTAACCCCGGGGCAGCCTGCCCATGAGGAAGAACTCCTCGTTCGGCCGCATCGAGCTCATGTTGGCGAGCCGGTTCGACATCGCGAAGAATGCGGCGACCGCACCGATATCCCAGATGTCCTGGTCGGAAAAACCATGTTCACGCAGCGCCGCGAAGTCGGCATCGCCGATCTCGGCCGAGTGCAACGCCACTTTCAGCGCGAAGTCGAGCATCGCCCGCTGCCGCTGGGTAATGTCCGCCTTGCGGTAATTGACGGCAACCTGGTCGGCGACAAACGGACTCCTGGCGCGCACGCGCAGGATCGCGCCGTGCGCGACAACGCAGTACTGGCACTGGTTGGCGCCGCTGGTGGCGACGACGATCATTTCGCGCTCGGCCTTGCTGAGCCCGCTCTCCTTCTCCATCAGCGCGTCGTGGTAGGCAAAGAAGGCGCGGAACTCATCGGGGCGGTGTGCCAGCGTGAGAAAGACATTGGGAACGAAGCCGGCCTTTTCCTGCACCTCGATGATGCGGCAGCGCACGTCGTCGGGCATTTCGTCGAGCGCGGGAACGGGGAAGCGACTGATCGGCGAGTTCATGGCCATCTCCACGGTGAGGGGGTTCGAATCGACACATGATACACAATGGCCACCACCGGCAGGTGATACACGTCAGCCAGGACGGCTGCGTGAACGCCTGGCCCCGTCGGCCAGGCCGGGCCCGGCGGCTGACCACGGTTCGCTGCAGCCGCCCGCCCCCGGCATCCCCTGTCTGGTGTTGGCCGCCCGCCGGGCCGGTCAAACGCCGCACGTATCGGCGGCCCGAAAATGGTCTTGCAGCGACTGCGGAACAGGTTAGACTGCCGTTTTATGCCAACAGCCGGGCCGAACCCGATGACTCCGTCACCCATGCGATCCCTTGCCCTGCTCCTCATGCTTCTCTTGCTCGGCGGTTGCGCCAACCGCCCGGTGAATCCGCCAATTGCCGAGGCGGACCCGAATACGGGCTATCGTTTCCAGGTGCGGCACGCGCAGCAGGCCAAGGGAAAGGAAAACCTGGTCATTCTCGCCTTCTCGGGCGGCGGCACCCGCGCTGCTGCGTTTTCCTACGGTGTCCTCGAGTTCCTTCGCCGTACCGAAGTGGTGGGACAGGAGGGGCGGACTGTCCGCCTGCTCGATACCGTGGACGTCATCACTGGCGTCTCGGGCGGCAGCTTCACGGCGCTCGCCTACGGCCTCTACGGCGACCGGCTGTTCGCCGAGTACGAACAGCGCTTTCTGAAGCGTGACGTGCAGGGCGAGATCATCGCCCGTACCTTCAGCCCGAGAAACTGGGGCAACCTGTGGTCACTGGGCTGGGGTCGGTCCGAACTGGCGGCCGAACTGTACGACGAAATCCTGTTCCAGGGCGCCACCTTCGGCGATCTGGACCGCGGCCGCGGGCCGTTGATCCTGGCGTCAGCGACCGACATTTCCACCGGTGCCCGTTTCGTCTTCCAGCAGAACACCTTTGACGTCATCTGCTCGGAACTCAATGCCGTTCCCTTGTCGCGCGCCGCCGCCGCATCGTCGGCGGTACCGGTGGTCCTCTCGCCGGTGACGATCAACAACTACGGCGGCACCTGCCACACGCGGCTTCCCGGCTGGGTGAAACTGTTCACCGACGCCACCGACCCGCCGCGACCGGCGGCGCGGGCGATCCGCTCGCTGCGCGACCTGCAGGCCTTCG
>ERZ761607.2969-NODE-2969-length-17221-cov-5.379063_pt1 | contig 17221 bp, 16 predicted proteins | sample MGYA00511164_ERZ761607 | MGnify/ENA primary metagenome ERZ761607 (study PRJEB28899, sample SAMN02445080) | bioreactor sludge metagenome | biome: EBPR sludge | place: Australia: Brisbane, Thorneside Wastewater Treatment Plant | collected 2011-06-22 ...
GGGGACCTACGCATTACGAATGCGCTGCTCTACCGACTGAGCTACAGCGGCACGACGACTGGTTCCGCCAATGCAAGGCCGGCATTCTAGCAGTGACATCCGCCATTTGGAACCCCCCTGTCCAGCGACTTACCCGGTTGCGGTGGCCCACCGACCGCGCAAGTAACGGCCATGCTCGGCGCTAGTCGAGCCTGGCCAGAGTCGACTTGGCGAGCGGCGGATTCTTCGCGAAGTACTTGCGGATTCCCGAGAGGATCGCCTCGGCCATCTTGTCCTGATAGGCATCGTCGTTGAGTTTTTTCTCTTCCTCGGGATTCGAGATGAAGGCCGTCTCGATCAGGATCGACGGAATGTCGGGCGCCTTGAGCACGGCAAACCCGGCCTGCTCGACGCTCGCCTTGTGCAGGCGGTTGATGCCGCCGAGTTCGCCGAGCACCGCCTTGCCGAGTTTGAGGCTGTCGTTGATCGTCGCTGTTTGCGAGAGGTCGAGTAGCGTACGTGCGAGAACCGGATCCTTGACGTCGATATTCACCCCACCGATCAGATCGGCGGCGTTTTCCTTCTGTGCCAGATAGCGTGCCGCCGAGCTGGAGGCGCCGCTTTCCGAAAGAACGAAGACCGAAGACCCGTTGGCGTCCGGCCTGACAAAGGCATCGGCGTGAATGGAAACGAAAAGATCGGACTGGATTCGCCGAGCTTTCTGCACCCTGGCCTGCAGGGGTACGAAGAAATCGGAATCGCGAGTGAGCACGGCGCGCATGTTCGGCTCGCTCTCGATCTTCGCCTTGAGGCGCTTGGCAACCGCCAGCGTGACGTTCTTCTCGTAGCTGCCGCCGCTGCCGACGGCTCCCGGATCCTCGCCACCGTGCCCGGGGTCGAGGGTGATGGTGACGAGGCGATCGACCACCGCCCTGCCCGGGCGCTTGACGGACGGCTTCTGCTCGGCCGGTTGCTCGGCTTTCGATTCCCGCCTGTTCTCGGCCACCACTTCCGGGCGGCTCTCCGGCTTGCCGGCGGGCCTGCTCTCGACCGCCACCGGCGCCTGATCGCTGCGGTTGAGCAGCGAGAGCAGGGGATCGGGCGGATTGAGGGGATAGACGTCGAGGACCAGTCGATGCCCATAGCCACCCACTGGCGGCAGTTCGAACACCTGCGGATTGACTTCCCCCTTGAGTTCCATCACCAGCCGAACGACACCCGGCTTGTAACGCCCGGCGCGCAACAGCCTGATGTTCGGATCATCGGGCGCGATCTTGTTGGCAAGACTCTCGAGCACATTGTTGAACTCGATGCCTTCCAGGTCAACCACCAGACGATCCGGGTCCTTGACCAGGAAGTGCGTATACCTGAGTGGTGCGCTATGTTCGATGGCCACTCGCGTGTAATCCGCTGCCGGCCAGATGCGCACCGCCAGAACGCCAACACTCCGGTTGGCGGCCGCCGGCGACAGCGGACTGACCGTCAGCAGCAGTGATGCGCCAGTGAACTTGATCAGCCGGCGGCGCCCGACCACTCGCTCTTCAGCGCCTGAAGACATGCTCGTCCCTCCTCACTGAATGCGACGACGTCCACCGTCCGCCCTCGCTCAGCCAAATGGAAGCGCAGAACAAGGTCGGCCGGCGGCAGATAGCCGGCCGCCTTTTGCGGCCACTCGACCAGACAAACTGCATCGTCGCGGAAATACTCGCCAAACCCTGCATCCAGAAACTCTTCCGGAAAGTTGAAACGATAGAAATCAAAGTGATACCAGTATATCCTCGAAATCACATAAATTTCAACCAGTGTATACGTAGGGCTTTTGACCGGACCGACATGACCAAGTGCACGCAGCAGTGCGCGCACCAGGGTGGTCTTGCCGGCGCCGAGATCGCCATCCAGGCCAACCACCATGCCTGGCGCAAGCAATGGCGCGAGCGCGCGCCCCAGGCTGCCCGTCGCTACCGCGTCGGGCAGGTGCAGGGTGAAGCTGGACTGGTTATCATCCGGACTATGCACGAACGGGGCTCCCAAACAGGTGGCGATGACGAGGTGAACGGCCAGATCGACCATGCCGCCATGGTCAACAGAATCAGGGACTGGGGGCGGGAGCTCGGCTTTGCCTCAATTGGCATCAGCGGCGTCGATGTGGCAGCGACCGCCGGGCGGCTGGCGCGCTGGATCGAGCTCGGGCGGCACGGCGAAATGGATTATATGGCCAAACATGTGGCACTGCGTGCCGCGCCGCAGGACCTACTGTCCGGCGTGCGCTCGGTCATCTCGGCCCGCCTGCCCTACTGGCCTGACGCATGCGATGCCGAACAGGTGCTTGCCGACCGCAGCCGTGCGTACGTCTCACGCTATGCCCTGGGTCGCGATTATCACAAGACGGTTCGCAGCCGGCTGCGGAAGCTTGCCGAACATCTGCGCGCGGCAGCCGGGGCGCTGGGCCAGCCGATGACCTACCGCGTCTTTTCCGATTCGGCACCGGTTCTGGAAACCGAATTCGCGCAGCAGTCGGGGCTGGCCTGGCGCGGCAAGCATACGCTCTCGCTGACCCGCGAGGGTTCGTGGCACTTTCTCGGCGAGATTTACACCACGCTGCCGCTGCCGCCCGACCAGCCGGCCAAGGAGCACTGCGGCGACTGCCGGCGCTGCCTGGACGCCTGCCCGACCGCGGCGATCGTCGCACCCTATGAGGTGGACGCGCGGCTGTGTATCTCCTACCTGACGATCGAACTGCACGGAGCCATTCCGGTGGCCTTGCGCCCCCTGATCGGCAACCGCATCTACGGATGCGACGACTGCCAGCTCTGTTGTCCGTGGAACCGCTTCGCCCGCATCGGCGACTGCGATTTCGCAGTGCGCAACGGCCTTGACGCCGCGCCGCTGCCGACACTGTTCGCCTGGAGCGAGGCCGAGTTCAACGCGCGACTCGCCGGCAGCGCGATCCGCCGCATCGGGCACCTGCGCTGGCTGCGCAACCTCGCCGTGGCGCTGGGCAACGCGCCCGGCTCGCCCGAGGTGATTGCCGCATTGCGTGGGCGACAGGACGACCCCTCCGCCCTGCTACGCGAACATGTCGCCTGGGCCCTGGCGCAGCACGCGGCTTGAGCGGGCACGGCGGACTCACATGTTCGGATAGTTGGGTCCGCCGCCCCCCTCCGGCGCCACCCAGCGGATGTTCTGCGTCGGATCCTTGATGTCGCAGGTCTTGCAGTGCAGGCAGTTGGATGCGTTGATCTGCAGGCGCGGTCCGGCCGCCTCTTCGACGATCTCGTACACCCCTGCCGGACAGTAACGCTGTTCGGGCGAGGCATATTCCCGGAAGTTGATGGCAATCGCCTTGCTGCTGTCCAGCAGCTGCAGATGAACCGGCTGCTCTTCCTCATGCGCCGTATTCGAGACGAAAACGGATGACAGTCGGTCAAAGGTCAGCAGGCCGTCCGGTTTGGCGTACTCGATCGGCTGATGGCGGCTGGCCGGCGCCAGTTGCTCGTGATCGCTGCTGCGGTCCTTGAGGGTGAAAAACATGCGCCCGGAGAACAGATTCTGCTGGATCCAGTTGAAGGCACCGCCGAGAAAGGTGCCGAACCTGTGCAGCGCCGGCCCGAAATTGCGTGCCCGGTATAGTTCGGCATACAGCCACGACTCGCGGAAAGCGGTTGCGTAGGCCACCAGATCACTGCGCCCCTGGTCCCCCGACTGCAAGGCGGCGTGCACTGTCTCGGCCGCCAGCATTCCCGACTTCATCGCGGTATGCACGCCCTTGATCTTGGCGAAGTTGAGCGTGCCGGCGTCGCAGCCAAGCAGCAGGCCGCCGGGGAAGCTCTGCTTCGGCAAGCTGTTGAGTCCGCCCTTGGTAATCGCCCGCGCGCCGTAGCACAGACGCTTGCCGCCTTCGAGATACTTCCTGATCTCGCTCTGCAGCTTGAAGCGCTGAAACTCCTCGAAGGGTGAAAGGTAAGGGTTGGCGTAATTGAGATCGGCGATCAGACCCACGGCGACCTGGCAGTCGTCGAGGTGATAGAGGAAGGAACCGCCGGTGGCCCCGTGTTCGCTGAGCGGCCAGCCGGCCCCGTGGACCACCAGGCCAGGCCGATGCTTGGCCGGATCGATCTGCCAGAGCTCCTTGATCCCGAGACCGTAGTGCTGTGCAGTGGTGCCCGCCGCGAGATCGTAGCGGGCAATCAGCTCCTTGCCGAGCTGGCCGCGCGCACCTTCGGCGAACAGCGTGTACCTGGCGTGCAACTCGAGGCCGGGCTGGAAGCTGTCTTTCGGCTCGCCATGCTTGTCGCGTCCCATGTCGCCGGTGGCAACGCCCTTGACCGTACCGTCTTCATGGTAGAGCACCTCGGCTGCGGCAAAACCGGGGAAGATTTCAACGCCAAGCGCCTCCGCCTGCTCAGCCAGCCAGCGACAGAGGCTGCCCAGACTGATGATCCAGTTGCCCGTGTTGTGCATCGGTGCCGGGACGGCGAAAGCCGGCAGCTTGACCGCCGAAGTTTCGCTGCGATAGAGGAAAACCCGGTCTTCGCTGACCGGTGTGGTCACCGGTGCTCCCTTCGCCGGCCAGTCGGGCAGCAGTTCGTCAAGTGCCCGGGTCTCGAACAGGGCACCCGACAGGATGTGGGCACCGATCTCCGAACCTTTCTCGAGAACCATGACCGACAGCTCGGGATTCAACTGCTTGAGGCGAATGGCCGCACTCAAACCGGCCGGCCCGCCACCGACAACCACCACGTCATAGTCCATTGCTTCCCGTTCCATCACCGCTCCTCATGGTTTCTCAATCGATCCGGACCCGGCCTGTGGCTGATCGACCCTGGTTTCGAGTCTGCTTGGTCCACAGCCATCAAGCTGTATGTGTATGCGCTTCGCCGTATACCGCAGTCCGGGAAGTCGGTCAACCTTGCAACGTCAGCCGCTTGTCTGAGGATCGTCGCTCGGCGGATCATCCGGCCGCAGCCGCCAGTCCGGAAACTCTGCGCGAAAGGTGCTGCCTTCCCCGACCCGGGAATCGATCGCCAGGTTTGCCTGGTGGCGCAGTAGGATGTGCTTGACGATGGCCAGGCCGAGACCAGTGCCTCCGGTGTCACGCGAGCGACCACGATCGACGCGGTAGAAGCGCTCGGTGAGTCGTGGCAGGTGTTCCGCCGCAATGCCGACACCCGAGTCGCGTACCGAGAAGACTCCAAGCTCGCCGCGCAGCTTCCATTTGATGCGGATCTCGCCGCCGGGCGGAGTGTAGCGAATGGCGTTGGAGACCAGATTGCCAAAGGCACTGTGCAACTCCTTGCGGTTTCCACGCAGGGCCGGACCCTTGCAACTGGCCTGGATGCGATGCCGGCCTTCACTGAGGCTCTGCCCTTCTGCCAGCAATTGCGCCAGAAGCTCGTCCATGTCGACCTCCTCCTCGCTTGCCGGAGCATCCTCCGCCTCCAGGCGCGACAGGGTCAACAGGTCGTCCACCAGACTCAACATGCGCCTGGTCTGTTCGCTCATCAGGTGGGCAAACTGCTGGCGCTGCTCGGCACTCATCGAACCTTCGTCGGCAAAGTGTTCGAGGAAACCACTGACCACGGTCAAGGGTGTCCGCAATTCATGCGAGACGTTGGCGACGAAGGTGCTGCGCATCGTCTCGACCCGCCGGGCATCGGTCACGTCGAGACTGACCAGCAAGGTGTTGCGCTGGCCCAGCGGCACGATGCGCAGCGCATAGGTGCGCGCACGCGCCGCCGGCGACTGGACAATGAATGGTGACGGCTCCCCAGGCTTGCCCAGGTATTCGGCAAAACCTGGCGTACGCACCAGTTGTTCGATGATCGCACCGCCGTCGCGCGGCACGCGGATTCCGAGATGATCGCCCGCTGCACGATTGGCCCATTGCACCTGATGGTTGCCGTCAACGATCACCAGACCGTCGGGCACTGCGTCCATCGCATCGGTGAAGGAGCGCAGTCTGGCCTCGATCTCGTCGCGCGCGCGCGCCTCGACGCGCAGCCTGCGCGATAACTTCAGGTAGATTTCGCCCCACTCACCAGCGTGATCCGGAGCGTCGGAGCGCTGCGGATCATCGATCCACGCCGCAAACGATGCCAGGCTTCTGGTCTGGACGATGACCACCAGCAGCAAACCCAGGGTGGTCGTTGCCCAACCCCAGGCGGAATCATGCAGAAGCGTGGTGAGCAGGCCGAGGCCGGCGATCGGCAAGACGTTGGTTAGCACGAGGCGCATGAACCGCCGCCCAGCCGCAGTCATGCCACGCTTTGCGGTACCCCCGGCGGGGCACTGAGTTTGTAACCGGCCCCACGCACGGTCGCCACCAGATGCTCGGCAACCGGCCCCAGAGCGAGGCGCAGACGCCGGATGTGAATGTCGACGGTACGGTCCTCGATATAGACATGGTCACCCCAGACGTGGTCGAGCAGTTGCTGGCGTGAATAGACACGCCCGGGGTTGCCCATCAGGAAGCGCAAGAGACGGAATTCGGTCGGGGTCAGACTGATTCGCTGCCCCTCGACACGCGCCTCGTAAGCAACCGTGTCGAGTTCGAGCGGACCGACCACCAGCGTCCCCCTGGCAAACTCCGGAGCACAGCGCCGCAGCAGCGCCTGCACGCGCGCCACCAGTTCCTTCGGACTGAAGGGCTTGACGATATAGTCGTCGGCTCCGCCTTCGAGCCCGGCCACGCGATCCGCCTCCTCACCGCGCGCGGTCAGCATGATGATCGGCAGCTTGCGCGTCCGCCGCTCGCGGCGCAGGTTGCGGGTCAGCACCAGACCGGACTGGCCGGGAAGCATCCAGTCGATCAGAGCGATATCGGGCAGGCGGCCACGCACCAGTGCCTCAGCCTGCTCGGTGCTGTCGGCACACAGCGGCTCGTAGCCGGCACAGACCAGCGTGAAGCGTAGCAGCTCTTGAATGCCCTTGTCGTCTTCGACGACAAGGATCGCGGGCAGTCTGGACTCCGTGCGTGTCATGCGCCATCCGCCTTGCTGGCAGCCGGCGCGCTGTGCCGGATGTCGACGCCGCCGACCACGTAGATGACGTTTTCGGCGATGTTCGTCGCGTGATCGCCGACGCGCTCGATGGCCTTGGCAATCCAGATGATGTCCAGGGCCTCGCTGATCGTGCGCGGATCTTCCATCATGTAGGTGATCAATTGCCGCAGGATGGCGTTGAATGCCGCATCGATCGCCTTGTCGGCGCCGATCACCTGACGCGCCGCATCGACATCCATACGCGCCAGCGAGTCGAGCGATCCCTGCAGCATGTCGTTGGCCAGCCGTCCGCAATGGTGTACGTCGGATAGTCGAGGGATGCGCTGACCGCCCGCCTGGTGCAGTTTCTTCGACATGCGAGCGATCTTCGAGGCCTTGTCGCCGATCCGCTCGAGGTCGGTGACGATGCGCGAGATGGCCATCACCAGGCGGAGATCACGTGCCGTCGGCTGTCGACGCGCGATCAACAGGGTGCAGTCTTCGTCGATGCCGACTTCGTGCGCGTCCACTTCGCGGTCATTGTCGATGACCTGCTGCATTTCCTCGAGATTGCCGGTGCTGAAGGCATCGACCGCAGCCAGCACCTGTCTTTCGACCAGCCCACCCATCTGCAGGATGCGTGTGCGAATGTTTTCGAGTTCGAGATCGAACTGCTTGCTCAGGTGATCATTCATGGGGCAGGACTCGTTTCGGACGGCAGCAGGAGACCGAGGCAGCGTAGATGGGCAATGTTACGGGATAATGACGGCGCGCCACCGCTCCTTCCGACATCTACCGGCAGCAGCCGGCCAGGACCACTATAATCTTGCCTCCGACACCATCGACTGGCGATTCGGCAAATGGAGCTTCCCATCAACTCGAGCCTGTTGCTCGCGGCAATTCCTGCCACCGCTTTCGGTGCCTGCCTGCTACCCCTCCTCTTGCAGCGCTTCGGGCGGGCAGTGACCGGGCTGGCGGCGACGACGGTGATGGCCAGTTGCCTCGCCCTGCTGCTGCCGCTGACCCCGGCGGCGCTCGCTGGCCAAACCGAGCTGCTGCACCTGGCTTGGTTGCCCACCTACGGACTCGACCTCAATCTGCGACTCGATGGTCTAGGATTGCTGTTCTGCCTGCTGATCCTCGGCATCGGTCTGCTGGTGGTGCTCTACGCCGCCTGGTACCTGCCATCGAGCGATCCGCTTGGGCGCTTCTATTCGATCCTCCTGCTGTTCATGGCCGCCATGCTCGGCGTCGTGCTGTCCGAGAACCTGCTCCTCCTGCTCGTTTTCTGGGAACTCACCAGCCTCTCGTCGTTTCTCCTGGTGGCCTACAACAGCGAGAAGTACGAGTCGCGCATCGGGGCACGCATGGCGCTGGCGGTCACCGGTGGTGGTGGCCTCGCGCTGCTCGCCGGCATCCTGCTGCTCGGCCATATCGTCGGCAGCTACGACCTGTCGGCCATCCTGGCCGCCGGTGAAAGGGTTCGCACCCACCGGCTCTACGCACCGGCACTGATGCTCATCCTGCTTGGCGCCTTCAGCAAGTCGGCACAGTTCCCGTTCCACTTCTGGCTACCCAACGCGATGACGGCACCGACCCCGGTGTCGGCCTACCTGCATTCGGCGACCATGGTCAAGGCCGGGGTTTTCCTGCTCGCCCGGCTCTATCCGGTGCTCGGCAGCAGCGACCTGTGGTTCTGGCTGGTCGGCGGCAGTGGCGCCATCACCCTCGTCTACGGCGCGACAATCGCCCTTTTTCGTCACGACATCAAGGGGCTGCTGGCCTACTCGACGATCAGCCACCTCGGTCTGATCACCCTGCTGTTCGGTCTCGACACGCCGCTGTCGGTAATCGCCGGCCTCTTCCACATCATCAACCACGCCATCTTCAAGGCCTCGCTGTTCATGGCCGCCGGCGTGGTCGACCATGAATGCGGCACGCGCGACATGCGGCGGGTCAATGGGATGTTCCGCTACATGCCGATCACCGCGACACTGGCAATCATCGCCGCCGGCTCGATGGCCGGTGTACCGCTACTCAACGGATTCCTGAGCAAGGAAATGTTCTTCGCCGAAGCCGTCAGTTATCCACAGTTTGCGGCGATCGGCTGGGCCTTACCACTGTTTGCGACGATCGCCGGCATGCTGGCGGTCGCCTATTCGTCGCGCTTCGTGCACGACGTCTTTTTCAATGGCGAGCCGATCGACCTGCCGCGCCAACCGCACGAACCGCCGCGCTGGATGCGCGCGCCGATCGAACTGTTGGTCCTCCTCTGCCTGCTGGTCGGCATTCTCCCGGCGTGGACCGTCGGTCGCCTGCTCGAAGCCGCTGCCGGCGCCGCGCTGCAGGGGCCGTTGCCGGACTTCCATCTGGCGCTTTGGCACGGCTTCAACCAACCGCTCCTGATGAGCCTGCTGGCCCTGACCAGCGGCGTATTGATCTATGCGCTGCGCCGCCCGCTGTTCGCCTGGCAGGATCAGTTGCCACCGATGCACCCGCGCACCGCCTTCGAGCGTTTCTATCGCACCCTCACCAAGGGCGCGCGGCGGATGATCGCCCTGCTCGACAATGGTTCGCTACAACGTTACTGCGCGCTGCTCGTCGGTTTTGTCGTGCTGCTCGGCGGCTGGGCGTTCTTCTCGGCAAGCGGCCGAAGCGAAGCCCGACTGCCCGGTGTGGCTGCCGATGAAGCAGCGGTCGGGGCGCTGCTCGTACTGCTGCTCGGCACGCTGGGCGCCACCGCACTCTACCGCAACAGGTTGCTCGCCCTGATCCTGGTCAGCGTGGTCGGGCTGGCCGTGACACTGACCTTCATCCGCCTGTCGGCACCCGACCTGGCCCTGACCCAGCTTGCCGTGGAGATGGGGACCATCGTTCTGATGTTGCTCGTGCTCTACTATCTGCCAGCGCGCAACACGCCGGCAAGCAGTGCCCGCCGCCTGATCCGCGACCTGCTGCTCGCCCTGCTCGCGGGCGGCGGCCTGGCCCTGACAACGCTGCAGATGCTTGCCGCACCGTCTGCGACGATCTCGGAATTCTATCTGCAGCAATCGCTTCCCGGTGGCGGTGGCGCCAACGTGGTCAATGTCATCCTGGTCGATTTCCGCGGTTTCGACACGCTCGGCGAAATCACCGTGCTGGCCATGGTCGCCCTTGCCTCGCACGCCCTGCTCGACCGCCTCATCCTGCACCCACCGCAGCGCGATGCCGATGGCCGAGCATGGGCCAGCGAAGCGCACCCCCTGTTTCTCTCGATGCTGATGCGCCCCTTGCTGCCCCTGGCGCTGACCGTTTCGGTCTACGTGTTCCTGCGCGGACACAATGCACCGGGTGGCGGCTTTGTCGCCGGGCTGATCACCAGCGTCGCGCTGGTCCTGCAGTATCTGGCGAACGGTATCGCCTACGCACAGCCGCGTATGCCACGACACGCGGTCAGGCTGCTGGCCCTCGGTTTGTGCCTGACCGCCGGCATCGGACTAGCGAGCTGGCCCTTTGGCCGTCCTTTCCTGACCAGTGCGCACGGTCACGTACACCTGCCGCTGATCGGCGACGTCGAGCTGGCCTCGGCCATGGTTTTCGACCTCGGTGTCTACGTCGTCGTCGTGACGGTCGTCGTCAGCGTCCTGGCAGGACTCGGCCAACTGTCGCTGCGTCTCGACGCGCCGCATGAGGAAGCCTGATGGAAGCGCTCCTGGCCACCGCCATCGGCGTACTGACCGCCTGCGGCGTGTTCCTCATCCTGCGCGCGCGCACCTTCCCGGTACTGCTCGGCCTGACCCTGCTCTCCTATGCCGTCAACCTCTTCCTTTTTGCCAGCGGCCGCCTGCGTCTGGACGCCCCACCGCTGATCGGAGCCGCCGCCAGTCCTACCGATCCCTTGCCGCAGGCACTGGTGCTCACGGCGATCGTCATCGGTTTCGGCATGACTGCCTACCTGGCGATGCTCGCCCTGCGCGCCCTCGCCGAATCGGGCGGCGATCACGTCGACGCCGCCGAAGAACCGTGATGCGCAACCACCTGCCGATCCTGCCGATCCTCATTCCCTTCGCTGCCGCACTGCTGCAGATGGCCGACGCACAACGCACCTTCCAGCGTGCCGTCGGGCTTCTGTCCACCAGCCTGCTGCTGCTGGTCACCGGCTGGCTGACACTGCTCGCCGACGACGGCTTGCTGCGGGTTTATGCGCTGGGCGACTGGCCGGCGCCTTTCGGCATCGTGCTGGTGGTCGACCGGCTGGCCGCTGCCATGACCCTGCTCAGCGCGCTCCTCGGCTGCGTCGCGCTGCTCTACGCCAGCAGCGGCTTCGACGAGCGCGGGCGACATTTCCACCCGCTCTTCCAGTTTCAACTGGTCGGCCTCAACGGAGCCTTCCTCACCGGAGATCTGTTCAACCTGTTCGTCTTCTTCGAAGTGATGCTGCTCGCCTCCTACACGCTGCTCGCGCATGGTGGCGGGCTGGCGAGAACGCGCGCCGGAATCAGCTACGTGGTGCTCAATCTGCTCGGGTCCGCCCTCTTCCTGATCGCCCTGGGACTGCTCTACGGGACGCTGGGTACGCTCAACCTGGCGGATCTGGCGCATCGCCTGACCCTGCCGGGGCACGATCCGGCACTCGCCAGGCTGGCCTTTGCCCTGCTCATTGCCGTTTTTGCACTCAAGGCGGGACTACTGCCACTCTCGTTCTGGCTGCCGCACACCTACACAGCGGCCGGCGCGCCGGTTGCCGCGCTGTTCGCGATCATGACCAAGGTGGGTATCGTTGCCATCCTGCGCGTCCAGGCGATCGCGCTGGCACCTGCGCTGCCCGACCTGCTCGACTCCTGGTTGACCACCCTGGCGCTGGCCACCATCGTCTTCGCCGCCCTGGGCGTGCTTGCCGCGCCACGCCTGCGCGCGCTGGCGGCCTGGCTGGTGCTGCTCTCGGCCGGCAGCCTGCTGCTGACTCCGGCGCAGGCAAGCGTCCAGGCGAGCGCGGCAGCCCTCTACTACCTGGGGCAGTCTACGCTCACCGGTGCGGGCTTCTTCCTGCTCGCCGGAGTGATCGCCGAACAGCGCGGCGCCGCAGCCGACCACTTCCGGAGCGGACCGCCACCCGCAACCTGGCAGAAGGTCGCCTTCCTGATCCTGGCGGCGACCGCCGCCGGATTACCGCCGTTCTCGGGGTTCATCGGCAAGCTGATGCTGCTCACGGCGCTGCGTGAGGTGGCTGCCGGACCGGCCATCTGGAGTGTGCTGCTGGCCGCCGGTTTCCTGGTCATGATCGCGCTGGCACGTGACGGTTGCTACCTGATCTGGAAACACCCGGCGACGGGCGAGCAGACTGCAGCGCCGACATTCGCCTGGCAGCGGGCGACCGCCACCCTGCTGCTGGTCACCGCCGGACCGCTGTTCGCCCTTTTCGCCCGCCCGCTGAGCGACTACGCCGAGCGCGCCGCCCGCCAGTTGCATACACCCACCGCCTACCTGGCCGGTGTGCTGGCAACGCCGTCGGCACAGGCCGCACCGCAGGGGACACGCTGATGCGTCACCTGCTGCCGCGACCCTGGCTGTCGCTCACCGTCTTCGTGCTTTGGGTACTGATCACCAACGCCGCATCGCTCGGCCTGCTCCTGCTCGGTGGCTTGCTGGCCATTGTCGTGCCGCGCTGGACGCAGGCCTTCTGGTCGAACCCGCCGCGCCTCGTCCGGCCCTGGCAGGCACTCCGTTTTCTCGGTGTTTTCGCGCTCGACATCGTGACCGCCAACTGGCGCGTCGCACGGCAGGTGATCGGGCCGCTGCACCGCCTGTCCCCGGCCTTCGTCGAAGTACCGCTCGACCTGCGCGATCCTTTCATCGCCACGCTGCTCGGCAGTATCGTGTCGCTGACGCCGGGCACCGTGGCGATCGACGTCGACCGGCAGCGCTGGGTGATGCTCGTCCATGCCCTGGACGCGCCCGACCCGCAGGCGTTGATCACCGAGATCAAGCTGCGTTACGAAATGCCACTCAGGGAGATATTCGCATGCTGAACTCCGCCATCGAGATCGCCTTCGTCCTGATCGGCGCAGCACAGGCGCTCAACTTCTATCGCCTGCTGCGCGGACCGGACCTGACTGATCGCATCCTGGCGCTCGATACCCTGGGAATCAACGCCATCGCGCTGCTTGTCCTGTTCGGGATTCGCAGTGCCAGCACCGCCTATTTCGAAGCCGCCCTGTTGCTGGCGCTGCTCGGCTTCGTCGGCACGGTTGCGCTGTGCAAGTTCCTCCTGCGCGGAGACATCATCGAATGAGTCCGCTCAGCGAGTCCGTCATCGCCTTCCTGATCGTGCTCGGCGCCCTCTTCGTGCTGCTCGGTTCGATCGGGCTGGCGCGGCTGCCCGATTTCCTGACCCGGCTGCACGGTCCGACCAAGGCGACCACCCTCGGTGTCGGTGCCATGCTGCTTGCGTCGGCGATCTTCTTCACGAGTGACGGGCATGGCGGCATCAGCCTGCACGAACTGGCCATCCTGTTCTTCCTTTTCATCACCGCTCCGGTGACCGCACATCTGCTCGCCAAGGCCGCGTTGCACCGGCAGCAGGCGGGAGTCGCCGGTGCCGGCGACACACCAGACGCCGGCGCCGAGACTGCCGACAGCGGGACGTGAGCAACCGGGCAGCGTCTCGAGCCTCGCCGTGCCACGCCGGACCCGTCAAGGAGCACGCCAACGGTCTGCGGGAATCGACCCGGTGCTAGAATCCCGCCCGCAGGCGGCCGTCGATCCACTGCCACTGACATGACCAGGCAAGCCAACGCTGGAAGACAACCAACGAACGACGAGGAGTAGCGACCAATGGCTGAAGAAGGCCAGTTTTTCCGCCCGGTCAAGGATTTCTGCCAACGCGCCGTGGTCACCTGTGGCAGCGACGACCCTCTGGTCGACGTCGTGAAGATCATGCGCGAAAAGAACATATCGAGCGTCGTGGTCTGCGACAACGAGTTGCCGCAGGGCATGATGACCGACCGTGATCTGCGCAACAAGGTCGTCGCCGCCGGCGTCGATCCATCGAAGCTGGTGGTGCGGGCGATCATGAACCGCCCGCTGTCGGTCATCGCGGAGGACGATCTCCTTTACGAAGCCCTCTACCGCATGTCGCGCGAAAGGATCCATCGTCTGGCGGTGGTGGATGGCGACGGCAAGCTGGCCGGAATCATCACCGACAGCGACATCATCCGCCTGCAGACCAGCTCGCCACATCAACTCGTGCTCGACATCGAAAGGGCGCGCGACCTCGGCGAGCTGAAGGAAGTCTTCTCGCGCATCCAGGGCCTGGTGCTGCATCTGAGCGACGGCGGCACCGGGACGCGCCGCATTCGTGACCTGGTGCGCATGATCGCCCACCTCAACGACCAGATTCTGCTCCGTCTGATCACGCTGCTCTGCCAGGAGCGCTTTGCCGAACTGCCGCAGCGCTTCGCCCTGGTCGTCCTCGGCAGCGAGGGGCGCGGCGAGCAGACGCTGCTCACCGATCAGGACAACGCCATCGTCTATGGCGACGAACTCGGCGCTGCAGACATCAGCCGGATCGAAGACTTCTCGCAGCAACTGATCGATTCCCTGATCACCATCGGCATCCCGCCCTGTGCGGGTGGCATCATGGCCAACAACAAGGAGTGGCGACGCAGCCTGGCCAAATGGCGCGACCAACTCGAGCGCTGGCTGCAAGCGCCGACACCCAAGCATGTCCTGAGTTGCGGTACATTCGTCGATATTCGTACCATCTACGGCGATCCGTCGTTCGAGCAGGAACTCAAGAATCAGGTGTATTCCCACGTGCAGCGCGACAAGCTGTTCCTGATGCGCATGGTCGAGAATACGCTGCGCTTCGCACCGCCAATCGGCTGGTTCGGTCGCATCAAGGCGGAGAGCGACGGCGAGCATTCAGGCATGCTGGAGATCAAGAAGGCGGGAATCTTCGCCATCTCCGAGGGAGTCAAGGCACTGGCCATTCAGGCCGGCAAACTTGAAGGCAGCACCCACCAGCGGCTCGAATCGCTGGTCCGCGAAAAGGTGATCAACAAGAAAATGGCGGCGAATATCGCCGAGAGCTTTGATTTCCTGGTCCTGACGCGCCTGCGCGGGCAGGTCGATGCGGTGCGCGAAGGCCGCCCGCCAGACAACTACATCGCGCTCGAGCGACTCAACATGATGGAACTCGGCCGGCTACAAATCGCCTTGAAGGGTGTCGAGAAGTTCCAGGAGTTCATCAAGGGCTACTTCAAACTGCACCTGCTGCGCTGAGCCGACTTTCGGCCGAGCTGCGGTGCCGCCGGGCGGGCAACTCAGAACAGCCCGGTTTCGGTATCCTCGTCCTTGCGCACACCCGGCTTGCGTCCACGCGCCGGCGTCGGCGGATCACACGACAGACGGCAGCTGATGCCCTCTATTTTCCGACCCTCGATGAAGCGGGTCACCCGGCAACAGATGACATCTCCCGACGCAGCGAGCTGGGCGATCTGATCACGCAGATCGGCGAGCGGAATGTTGAGCGCCTCGGCCATGTCCACATCGAGTTGTTCCGCATTGGCTCTCAGGTAAGCAACAATCGTTTCGGTCATCTGACTACCCCCAAAAGGCGTCTGCCAATGGAAAAAGTGTTGCAGTGTGCTCCTTTGACAGCTTTCTGGCAATTCTTGCCGGAGATCCGAGCTGCACCAGCATGCATTCCGACGACCTTGCGGCCACGCCGGCCATCGTTCGCTGACCATGGCGGCAACGCGCGTGCGGAAGAAAAACCCGATGCCATGGCACCGGGTCCGAGTGAAGCGACCGGTCTTGCCAACCGGGCGTTTAGGCGGTCTTCTCGATCAGTTTGACTGTCTGCGCACGGCCGGTCACGGCCACGTCTGCGACCGGCTGCCTGGCGCTGGCACAGGTCCGGCTGGCCATGGCCATCAGCGACCTGGCTGTGGAGACCGCAAAGTCCACCGCTGGCGAGACGCTCCTTCCGCCTTTCTGCACGGCCTCGGCCAGACCGCCGCCGATACCGGCCAACTGCTGGTCGAACACCTGGACGATCTTGCTCGACGACTCACTGTAAATCTCGTAAGCGCGGCGCGAATAGGCAAATGACTGCTCGGCCGCAGCCGTTGCTGCCGGTTGCCGCAGGGCCATCAGGCCCTCCAGGTCCCTGACTTCCGACAATGCAGCGAGGTTCCCGGCGCCGCTCTCGACGAAGGCGCGAGCCGTCTGAAGGTTCAGGGTCGCCAGTTGGCCGATACCGTCCAGCGAGGTGTTGACGATGGTCCGGAAGGCTTCCAGGCCGGTCCGGTTGGCACTGATGAACTTTTCTGCCAGCTTGAACATGTACTCTCCTTGAAGTTGCAAAATTCAGAAATCGCTGCTTTGGCGTCTTGCCGAACTGCAAATGCTGCAACGCAGCGAGAAGTCAATTCTAGCAACTCCAAAGTTACTGTCAATTGTTTTGTTGCGCCGCAACAAAACCGGTCAGACCAGTCCGCGCTGCCGCGCTGCCGACCATTGCCGCGGCCGGCGCAAGCTGGAGCATGGGCGGCTGGACTGGCCGCCGACGACAACCGGTAGAAGGTAGAATACGGCCTCACCCGCGAGAGCAAGACCATCCCGACATGCCGGAACCGACCCCCTACCTATTGATCGGCGGCGCGAGCACGCTGGCCAGGCTGTGTGATCGTTTCTACGAACTGATGGACAGCATCCCACAGTTCGCCACGATCCGTGCACTGCATCCGCCTGAGCTGCAGACTGCGCGCGACAAACTGTTTCTGTTCCTTTCCGGCTGGCTGGGGGGACCCGACCTCTACGTCCAGCAGGTCGGTCACCCGATGCTGCGCCGTCGCCATATGCCCTTTGCCATTGGCGAGGTTGAGCGGGACCAGTGGGTAGCCTGCATGTCTCTGGCCATGGAGTCGGTGGGCATCGAAGAAACGTCACGCGCCAAACTGCTCGCCGCCTTTTTCAACACGGCCGATTTCATGCGCAATCAGCCCGGCTAGGCAGCCAAACGCCTCGCCGCCGCGGTTTTTTTGCAGTGCAGCAGGCGGCCGGCCGGCCTGTGCTAGAATGACGCCCCTTCTTCAAAGGCGTGCCCCACATGTCCCGTGCCGTTCGCAACATCGCCATCATCGCCCACGTCGACCACGGCAAGACTACCCTGGTGGACAAACTGCTGGTCCAGGCCGGCAGCTTCTCTGCCCACCAACACATCACCGAGCGGATGATGGATTCGAATGACCTCGAGAAGGAGCGCGGCATCACCATCC
>ERZ761607.2972-NODE-2972-length-17203-cov-5.140250_pt1 | contig 17203 bp, 16 predicted proteins | sample MGYA00511164_ERZ761607 | MGnify/ENA primary metagenome ERZ761607 (study PRJEB28899, sample SAMN02445080) | bioreactor sludge metagenome | biome: EBPR sludge | place: Australia: Brisbane, Thorneside Wastewater Treatment Plant | collected 2011-06-22 ...
GGCCTCGATGGCGGCACCACGATTGCAGGCGGCGGGACGAGCCCCGGTGGAGCGGGGGGGTGTGGTCGCGGCCGTACTGCCGGAGGCGGATGCTGGGGTGCCGGCGCCGGAGCGGGAGCCAGGTACGGCGGCGGACGGCGGTCAACCGGCGGCGCCGGATGGATGGGGCGCAGAGGATGAGTGGGTGGCGCAATCACCGGCGGGTTGCCGGGGCGTGACCAATAGCCCGGATGGAAGCGATGGCGGCCGCCGTAGAAATCGACACGTGGCGCAATCCAGACCGGGGCCTGCGCGAACGGGCCCGTCCAGCGCCCGGGAACCCAGACCCAGCGGGAGTCCCAGGTCCAGTAACCGCCGACCCAGATCCAGCCGGCGCCTGGCATTGGCGCGACGACCTCTCCCAAAGGCCCAGGCGGCGGGTCCGTCGACGGGCCCCGGAACCACGATGCCGGGAACGGGATAGGTTGTTGCGGGGTAGCCGGGCGAAATCACGGTGCCCGGCGGATAGGTCGGGTAGGTACTCACCGCCCCGGTGCCATAGATGACGCGCGGCGGCAGCGAGCTCATGTCCGGTTCGGTGACGGCACAGCCGCTGAGCAGCGCAACCAGGGCGCAGCAGGCGGTTGTGGCGGTGAAATACCTCGATCGGACAGGGGGCATGGGAATTCTCCTGATCTCACAACGCCGCCCGAGGGCGACGGGCTGACCGCGAGGTGTAACCAGCTGTAAGTCGACTGACGGTTTCACCTCGCGGCACAATCCTGACATGAACCAAACACTGGCGGGCCACCTGTTGGTCGAATGTCTCATTGCCCAGGGCGTCAGCCATGCTTTCGGAGTCCCCGGCGAAAGCTATCTGGCGGTTCTGGATGGCTTTCATGTCCATGCGGACCGCATCCGATTCATTACCTGCCGCCAGGAGGGCGGTGCGGCGTTCATGGCCGAAGCGCAGGGCAAGCTGACCGGGCGGCCGGGGGTGTGTTTTGTGACGCGTGGACCGGGCGCCACCAATGCGTCCATTGGTGTGCACACCGCGTTTCAGGATTCCACGCCGATGGTGCTTTTTGTCGGCGATGTGGCGTCCGACCAGCGCGATCGGGAGGCGTTTCAGGAGGTTGATTTCCTGAGTTTTTTCGGGCCGAGCACCAAGGCGTTCGCCAAACGGGTCGAGCGCATCGACGACGCACGGCGCCTGCCTGAATATGTGGCCCGCGCATTTGCCACCGCCATGAACGGCCGCCCCGGGCCGGTGGTTCTGGTGCTGCCGGAGGATATGTTGACCCAGACGGTCGCAGCCAGCCCGCTGGCACGGGTGGAGCCGGTGCAGGCGTGGAGCGACCCGGGGGGGCTGCGCCAGCTGCGCGAAATGCTGATGCGGGCGCAACGCCCCTTCGTGATCGTCGGTGGAGGTGGCTGGACGCCGCAGGCGGCTCAGGCCTTGCAGCGATTCGTCGAGAACTGGCAACTGCCGGTGGGCAACGCCTTTCGTTTCCAGGACCTGTTTGACAACCGCCACCCGCAGTATTCGGGCGACGTGGGTATTGGCATCAACCCCCGTCTGGCGCAGCGTATTCGCGACAGCGACCTGGTGATCGCCCTGGGTGCCCGCCTGGGTGAGATGACCACCGGGGGCTACACGCTGCTGGAGGCACCGCGGCCGCGCCAGAAGCTGGTCCACATCCATGGCAGTGCCGAAGAACTGGGCCGCGTCTACCAGGCCGATCTGGCCCTGTGCGCGACCATGAACGCCGCCGCCCGCAGCCTGGAGGTGTTGACCGCGCCCGCCACCGTTGCGTGGGCCGACTGGACGGCGCAGGCCCATGCGGACTATGAGGGAAACCTCCAGCCGCAGTCCTTGCCGGGGGATGTCGACATGCCGGCCCTGATTGCGACACTGCAGCGGCACCTGCCCGCAGACGCCGTTCTGACCAATGGCGCAGGCAATTTCGCCAGCTGGCTGCACCGGTTCTATCGGTACGCTGGCCTCGCCAAGGGGCACAAGACGCAGCTGGCACCCACCAACGGGGCCATGGGCTACGGCGTTCCCGCCGGGATCGCCGCCAACTTGTTGACCGGGCGGCTGGCTTTCACGATCGCGGGCGACGGTGATTTTCTGATGAACGGGCAAGAGCTGGCCACCGCGATGCAGCATGGCGCCAGGAGCATCATCCTGCTGCTCAACAATGGCATGTACGGCACGATCCGCATGCACCAGGAGCGCGAGTACCCGTTGCATGTGAGTGGGTCCACGTTGCGTAACCCCGACTTTGCCGCGCTGGCGCAGGCTTTCGGGTACGCCGGTGTCCGGATCACCCGCACGCAACAGTTCGAGCCCGAACTGATCGCCGCACTGGCGCGGCCGCACGGGACTCTGATCGAAGTCGCGCTCGATCCGGAGGTGATCACCACGCGGGGAACCCTGTCGGCGATTCGCCAGGCGTCACTTCAAAAGTGATAGCTTGAAGTGACGTTTTTTCGCTGGGTATTGGCCTTTTGGGCCTGAAAAATCGAAAAAGCCGGTCAAAACCGGCTTTTTGACGACCCGGGCGTTGATGCCCCGGGCGAGACAGGCTCACTTGAGGTGGGCGTTGATCATCTTTGTCATTTCGAACATCGACGCCTGCGCCTTCTTGAAAATTTCCTTCAGCTTGGCGTCGGCGTTGATCATGCGCTTGTTGACTTCATCCTGAAGTTTGTTCTTCTTGATGTATTCCCACACCCGCTTGGTCACTTCGGTGCGCGGATACGGTCCTTTGCCGATGATCGCGGCCAGCGCGTCGCTGGGGGTCATGGCCTTCATGAAGGCAGCGTTGGGGGAGCGTTTGGCCGCGGCCTTCTTGGCAGGAGCGGCTGCTTTCTTCGCGGGGGCTGCAGCTTTCTTGGCAGGATCTGCAGCCTTCTTGGCGGGAGCAGCAGCTTTTTTGGCCGGTGCAGCCGCCTTCTTCGCGGGCGCCGCAGCCTTCTTGGCCGGTGCAGCCTTCTTGGCCGGTGCAGCCTTCTTCGCCGGTGCGGCAGCCTTCGCCGGTGCGGCAGCCTTCTTGGCCGGTGCGGCCGCCTTCTTGGCCGGTGCGGCCGCCTTGGCCGGAGCTTTCTTTGCAGTTGCCATGTCTGTCAGTCCTCTTGAGTCGGAGTGGATCAAATGGGTGCCTGCAACAGAAGCGCGTTACAGGGTGCGGTCATGCTACCGACTTTCACAGTGGTTTCCAAGGGCGCTGAGCGCTTTTTCGGCGCTTTTCGTTGCTCTTTTGCTCATCTTTCTGCAGGGCGACCATTGCCTTGGGCCCATCACCGCTCGCAGCGGGGCTTTGTGCGGTGGACAATTGCACCATGTCGCGTGCTATGGCGGCTCGTTTTGGTTTGGATCGATTGGAGTTGACGATGGCTTTGAAGTTTTCGACCTGTGATTTCTGTGATGCCTACAAGAACGATGCGAGTGGGGCATTCCGGGTTCTGCCACCGGTTTTCCGGGATTTCGGTGGGGTGCGCCAGTTCTGCGGGCCCGTGGTGACCGTGAAGTGTTTCGAGGACAACAGTTGGGTGAAGGCCGCCGTGGATTCACCCGGCGAGGGACGCGTTCTGGTTGTCGATGGTGGGGGGTCGCTGCGGCGCGCCCTCCTGGGCGGGAATCTGGGGCAGGCTGCCGCCCGCAACGGTTGGGCTGGTGTGGTGATTGATGGGTGCGTTCGCGATGTTGCCGAACTGGCGGGGCAGCCTGTGGGCATCCGGGCGTTGGCGTCGATGCCTCTTCCGACAGAGAAGCGTCAGGAGGGTCAGCGGGATGTGCCGATTCAGGTGCAGGGTGTCTGGCTGCGACCGGGCGACTGGCTGTATGCGGACGCCGATGGCATGGTGGTCAGTGCCTCATCGTTGCTGTGAGGTGTTCGCCGCGCGTACTGGCGCCGTGGCCAGCAACACGCCGGTCAGTGCGAGGGCGAAAGCGGCCCATTGAACGCCCTGGAGGCTTTCGCCCAGGAAAACCACCCCGGTCAGCGCAGCGCTGATAGGCAGGAACACGGTAAAAATGCCGGCCTGCGCGGCCGGGACCGAGCGGAGGCCGGTCATCCATAACCAGACAGTCCACATGCAGGCCGCCAGCGAGTAGAAGAGGAGCAGGGCCCAGGTGGTATTGGAGAGGCTGGCGAAGTCGAAGCCCCAGGCGGTATAGAGCCCCAGGGGCGTGGCGAGCGCGAAACCCCACAGATTGATCACCGAGGTTATCCGACGGGGGCCCAGCCGGCCGGTCAGCCGTTTGCCGATGACCGAGTAGGCCGCCTCGCAGAAAGCGGCCCCCAGCAACATGAGGTACCCCAGCCAGACCGCTGATGCGCCGGATGACGAATCGGTGGCGGCGTGGGTTTTTCCGGTCAGGCTCATGAGTGCGATACCCGCGATCGCAAAGGCCACCGCAAGCCATCCCCGCAAACTGACCTGCTCGCGCAGGAAAACCCAGCTGAGCAAGGCAACGATCGCCGGAATAGCGGCCATGATGACTCCGGCCGTAACGGCGTTGGTCAACGCGACCCCATGGATCATCAGGAGGGTGAAAAGGAAGTTGCCCAGCAGTGATTCGAGGAAAAGCAGGAACCGGGTCTGACCGTCCATAGGCAGCTCGTCGGCGGGTTTCTTCAACCAGTGCAGCATGGCCACTGCGCCGATGCCAAAGCGAAGCCACGCCAGCAGAAAGACGGGCAGGGCCGCCGCCAGCGGCTTCGACAGGGCCACGTAACTCCCTACAAGTGACATGCTCAATCCCAGGCACAGGTAGGCTACGGGCCTGCTGGGAACGGTTCGATTTACTAGACTCAAGGACATTGCCCGTTCTGATGGATTGCCGATCATGCACCAGGAAACCGCCGCGCCCGACTGCCGCCACGTGTTCGTCTATGGAACCCTGCGCTGCGGTGACGACAACGACATCACCCGACTGGCTCCGGCGCCGTTGTTTGTCGGCCCCGCCCAAGTGCGCGGGACGCTTTTTCATCTCGGCGCCTACCCAGGGCTTTTGCTGGATGGGGGCGGGCAGGTGCATGGCGAGGTGTATGCCATCACCGCAGAGCTGGAAGCAAAACTGGACGAAATTGAAGAGCTCTATCCTCAGCAGCGCGATGAATACCGCAAGCGATTGATCCCGGTTGTGGTGCACGGCTCCTCCTTGTTGTGCATCGTGTACGAGATCAACCCAACGTATGTCCAGGGCAGGCCGGTACTGGCGGGGGGGGACTGGGTCGCGGAGCGCCATTCAATATAGACCGTCCGTTTTTGGATTGATGGTTGTATTTTTGCATTGTGGAACGGGCGCTTGTTGCGATGCGGCAATTTTTCTCAATACGGAAATCGAAGTTTTGCAATGCGGAAACTATCGCGTAAGTTATTGATTTGTATAACCTTAGAAAAAGTCTTCTATAAGACATAAGAGTTGTCATAAGTCTTATAGAAGAGTTAAAGTAAAGGGGTTGGTATCGGGCTTGCAAGAGTAGGCAGGCCGAAACAGTTTCAACTCAACCCTTGGAGGTTTTCATGACGCAAAAATCCACCCCTTTGAGCCGCGCCGAACAAATCGCCGCGCTGGAAAAAGATTGGGCGACCAATCCCCGTTGGAAGCTGGTCAAGCGCGGCTATTCCGCTGCCGACGTGGTTCGCCTGCGCGGCAGCCTGCAGCCCGAGTACACGCTTGCCCAGCGTGGTGCCGAGAAGTTGTGGGAAAAGGTCAACGGCGGCGCCAAGAAAGGCTACGTGAACGCGTTTGGTGCGATTACCGCCGGGCAGGCCATGCAACAGGCCAAAGCAGGCCTGGAGGCCGTCTACCTGTCCGGGTGGCAGGTGGCGGCGGACGGCAACACCAGCGAGACCATGTATCCGGACCAGTCGCTGTACGCCTACGACTCGGTGCCGACGATGGTTCGTCGCATCAACAACACGTTCAAGCGTGCAGACGAAATCCAGTGGAGCCGCGGTATCGAACCGGGCAGCAAGGACTTCATCGACTACTTCCTGCCCATCGTGGCCGACGCTGAAGCCGGCTTCGGTGGCGTGCTGAACGCCTTCGAGCTGATGAAGAACATGATCGCCGCCGGTGCGGCCGGTGTGCATTTCGAAGACCAGCTCGCGGCTGTCAAGAAGTGCGGGCACATGGGTGGCAAAGTGCTGGTTCCGACGCAAGAGGCCTGCGAGAAACTGATCGCCGCCCGTTTTGCCGCTGACGTGATGGGCGTGCCAACCATCGTGTTGGCGCGCACCGATGCCGAAGCCGCCAATCTGATCACGTCGGACCATGATGCCAACGACAAGCCTTTCCTCACAGGCGAGCGCACCCAGGAAGGTTTCTACCGTGTCAAGAACGGCCTGGAGCAGGCCATCAGCCGTGGCGTCGCTTACGCGCCCTATGCCGACCTCGTATGGTGCGAAACGGGTGTGCCCGACATCGGGTTCGCTCGGGAGTTCGCGCAGGCGGTGCATGCAGCATGCCCCGGAAAACTGCTGTCTTACAACTGCTCTCCGTCGTTCAACTGGAAGAAGAACCTCAACGACAGCCAGATCGCCGCTTTCCAGGAAGATCTGTCGGCACTCGGCTACAAGTACCAGTTCATCACCTTGGCCGGTATCCACATCAACTGGTTCAACACCTTCCAGTTTGCCCACGCCTACGCCCGTGGCGAAGGCATGAAGCACTACACCGAAATGGTGCAAGAGCCTGAGTTTGCCGCACGTGAAAAGGGCTACACCTTCGTGTCGCACCAGCAGGAAGTCGGCGCAGGCTACTTTGACGATGTGACCACCGTGATTCAGGGCGGCTCGTCCTCTGTGAAGGCCCTGACGGGTTCCACCGAAGAAGAGCAGTTCCACTGATCTGACCCTCCTCCGTGGCCCAGGTGGCCGCAGAGACGACAAGCCCGGGCTTTGCCCGGGCTTTTTTGTGGGAAAATCGATCGACTGTGAAGAGAAAAAGAGCGAGAAAGGCACTTTGGTTATGACACCGCGAACTACGGAGAACATCTCCTCGGCCTTGTGAGGTCAGCAGATCGCGCCTGCCTCATTTTTCTTCCCTCCAGCGCGGCCACAGCCGCGTTTTTTTTTTGTTTCCTGGGGTTTCCATGCTCAACATTACGCTTCCCGACGGTTCCCTGAGACATTATCCGGGCCCGGTGACCGTTGCCGAAGTCGCGGCCTCCATAGGCTCGGGGCTCGCCAAGGCGGCGTTGGCCGGCAAGATCAACGGTAAAGTGGTGGATACCAGCTTCGTGATTGCGGTTGACAGTCCACTGTCCATCATTACTGCGAAGGACGCAGACGGCCTTGACGTCATTCGGCATTCCACCGCTCACCTGCTCGCTTATGCGGTCAAGGAGCTTTTTCCCGAAGCGCAGGTCACCATCGGACCGGTAATCGAGAACGGGTTCTACTACGATTTCTCTTACAAGCGACCTTTTACGCCCGAAGACCTGACATCCATCGAGAAGAAGATGACCGAACTGGCGAACAAGGATGAGCCGGTTTTGCGCCGCGTTCTTCCGCGCGACGAGGCAGTGGCTTACTTCAAGGGTCTCGGGGAACACTACAAGGCCGAGATCATCGCCAGCATCCCGAACAACGAGGATGTGTCGCTCTACCGCGAAGGCAAGTTTGAAGACCTGTGCCGCGGCCCCCATGTTCCCAGCACGGGCAAGCTCAAGCACTTCAAGCTAATGAAGGTGGCTGGTGCCTACTGGCGTGGCGACCACCGCAACGAGATGCTGCAACGCATCTACGGCACCGCCTGGGCCAGCAAGGATGAGCTACAGCAATACCTGACCATGCTGGAAGAGGCTGAGAAGCGCGATCACCGGCGATTAGGCCGGGAGCTGGATCTGTTCCACATCGACGAGCACTCGCCTGGCACGGTGTTCTGGCATCCTAAAGGCTGGACGGTCTGGCAAGAGGTCGAACAGTACATGCGCCGTGTCTATCGCGAGAACGGCTACCAGGAGGTCAAGGGCCCGCAGATCCTCGACCAGGGGCTCTGGGAGAAGACCGGCCACTGGGACAAGTACCGGGAGAACATGTTTGTGACCGAATCCGAGAAGCGCGACTACGCGCTCAAGCCGATGAACTGTCCGGGTCACATCATTATTTTCAAACAGGGTATCAAGAGTTACCGGGACCTGCCGGTGCGGTTTGGCGAATTTGGGCAGTGCCACCGCAATGAACCTTCAGGTGGTTTGCATGGGATCATGCGGGTGCGTGCATTTACGCAGGACGATGGCCACATTTTTTGCACTGAGGACCAGATTCAGTCCGAGGTGGTGGCTTTCACTACGCTCTTGCAAAAGGTCTACAAGGATTTCGGCTTCACCGACATCATCTACAAGCTTTCCACCCGGCCGGAAAAACGCATTGGCAGCGACGAAAGCTGGGACCGGGCGGAAGCAGCGTTGGCCAATGGGTTGAAAGCTTCAGGGTGCGAATTCGAGTATCTGCCGGGAGAGGGGGCCTTCTATGGACCCAAGATCGAATACACACTGAAGGATGCGCTCGGTCGCCCTTGGCAGTGCGGCACGATCCAGGTCGACCCCAACTTGCCCGAGCGTCTGGATGCTGAGTTTGTCGGTGAAGACGGAGCGCGTCATCGACCCATTTTGCTGCACCGCGCGATTGTCGGTAGCCTTGAGCGATTCATTGGAATTCTTATCGAGCAGCATGCCGGGGCGTTGCCTTTGTGGCTTGCTCCGGTACAGGTTGTTGTGTTGAACATTACCGATGCGCAGGGTGAATATGTTCAAAACGTGGTGAAAACGTTGCAGAATCAAGGGCTTAGGGTGGCGTGCGACCTCCGGAACGAAAAAATCACGTATAAAATACGGGAGCACTCATTACGGAAGGTGCCCTATATCCTTGTCGTTGGAGCGAAAGAGATGGAATCGGGGTCCGTGGCGGTGCGTGCCCGCGGCAACATTGATCTTGGTCTGATGTCCCTTGATGCCTTTGGTCAAAAGGCGGCGTCGGATTTGCTACTGAAGACATAACTCCGGGTTGGTTGAGCTTCCGCCGTTGGCGGAACCGTGTTTTTGCTTTGATTTTTTTGAAGGAACTTCGTCATCGCTACCGAATTTCGTGACCGTCGCCAGCGTGAAGAGCGCAAGCATCGTCTTAACCGGGAGATCATGGCTCCCGAAGTCCGGCTTTCAGGCCCTGAGAATGAGCCTCTCGGGATTGTCGGCTTGGCCGATGCTCTTCGAATGGCAGGTGAACTGGATGTTGATCTGGTTGAGATCGCGGCAACTGCATCGCCACCTGTTTGCCGGTTGATGGACTATGGCAAGTTCAAGTACCAGGAGCAAAAGAGAGCGGCGGAGGCGAAAGCCAAGCAGACCGTCATCGAGATCAAAGAGGTGAAATTTCGCCCGGGCACGGATGATGGTGACTACAACATCAAATTGCGTAACATCCGCCGGTTTCTGGCGGACGGTGACAAGTGCAAGGTAACCCTGCGGTTTCGCGGGCGAGAGATTACTCATCAGGACTTGGGAATGGCTTTGTTGAACCGGATTCGGGACGATCTAGCCGATACCATTCTGATCGAACAATTTCCGAAACTTGAAGGGCGGCAGATGATCATGATGATCGCTCCTGCCCGAAAGAAGGCGGGTAAGGTCGGGGCTGAGTCTGCTGGCCAGGCCTCTGCTTCCTGAGCAAGTTGGGATCGAATTTGCTGCTTTGCCACTGGCGGCAGCACTGTCGTTGATTGTTTCAGCGATCAGGCCTTCAGCGTAAGCGGTTGGCCTTCGGGCTTGTGGGAACAGGCCTGAAAAAGTGGCTCGGGGCCATCAAGGCTGCAAGTTGTTTGCGGACGCCTCACGAGCACAATTAAAAGGAGCATTCATATGCCCAAAATGAAGACCAAAAGCAGCGCGAAGAAGCGGTTTCGCGTTCGTCCCGGTGGCACCGTCAAGCGCGGTCAAGCCTTCAAGCGTCACATCCTGACCAAGAAGACCACCAAGAACAAGCGCCATTTGCGTGGTGCGGTGGCTGTTCATGAGACCAACATGGGTCACATGGCGCAGATGCTGCCCGGCATGGGCATTTGATCAACGACGAACTAGGAGCAACACATGCCTCGCGTCAAACGTGGTGTAACGGCACGCGCCCGTCACAAAAAAGTTCTCGCCCTTGCCAAGGGTTTCCGCGGCCGTCGCGGTAATGTCTTCCGCATTGCCAAGCAGGCGGTGATGAAGGCCGGTCAATACGCCTACCGTGACCGCCGCACCAAGAAGCGCGTCTTCCGGCAGCTTTGGATTGCGCGTATCAATGCCGGCGCACGCGCATGCGGCATGACGTACAGCCAGTTCGCCAACGGCCTGAAAAAGGCAGAAATTGAAATCGATCGCAAGGTTCTGGCTGATCTCGCAGTAAATGACGTAGCTGCCTTCAACAGCATCGTGGAGCAAGTCAAGGCCAAGCTGGCGGCTTGATCCAAGACTGCTGTCGCTGGTTTCGGCTGGCGATAGAAACGTCGCTCAGAGGGGTTGAGGCTTGAGGGGTTCCCTCGTTGCTCTCAACCCTTTTTTCGTTTTTACCAATCCTGAACACACATGAACGAGTTGGACGCACTGGTTGCCGGCGCCCGGGAGAGTTTCGCTCTAGCGGCCACTCCGGCCGATCTGGAGAACGCCAAAGCCCGGTATCTTGGCAAGACGGGCCGAATTACCGAACTGATGAAGGGTTTGGCGGCCTTGTCCGTCGCGGAAAAAAAGACTCATGGCGCCGCCATCAACTTGGCCAAGCAGGCTATTGAGGATGCGCTCGGCAACCGCCGCCAGGCACTGGCAGATGCCGAACTCGAAACCCAACTCAAAGCGGAGGCGCTTGACGTAACCCTGCCGGGCCGTCAGCGTGGTCAAGGAGGGCTCCACCCGGTAAGCCTGACATTGGAGCGAATCGAAGCGATTTTTTGTTCGCAAGGCTTCGAGGTAGCGGAAGGCCCCGAAATCGAGTCCGACTGGTTCAATTTCACGGCATTGAATACGCCTGAGGATCATCCAGCGCGCTCAATGCACGACACGTTTTACGTGGAAGGAGGCAGCGAGAAGGCCCCGAACCTGCTGCGCACTCACACCAGCCCGATGCAAATCCGCCACGCAGTGCAACATGTCAAATGCTACCGTGCCGCGCTCGACGCGGGCTTGTCGATGCCCGAGATTCGCGTAATCGCGCCGGGACGCACCTACCGCGTCGATAGCGATGCGACGCATTCGCCGATGTTTCACCAGTGCGAAGGCCTTTGGATTGGCGAGAACGTGAGTTTCAAGGATCTGAAAGTCGTGTTTACCGATTTCTGCCGCACTTTTTTTGAGAGTGAGGATTTGGTGCTGCGTTTTCGCCCCAGCTTTTTCCCTTTTACCGAACCCAGTGCCGAGATTGATATCCAGTTTCAGCGAGGTCCAATGGCTGGCCGGTGGCTGGAGGTTGCTGGTTCCGGTCAGGTCCATCCGAACGTGGTTCGCAACATGGGTCTGGACCCTGAGCGCTATATAGGTTTTGCTTTCGGTATGGGTCCCGATCGATTGACCATGTTGCGTTACGGCGTGAATGACCTGCGACTTTTCTTCGACGGCGACGTGCGTTTCCTCAGCCAGTTTCGATAAGCAAATACCATGCAATTTCCTGAATCTTGGTTGCGACTGTTCTGCAACCCTCCCTTGAGCAGCCAACAATTGGCCGACACGCTGACGATGGCAGGCCTGGAAGTGGAAGAACTGCGCCCCTTCGCGCCTCCTTTCCGTGGTGTGGTGGTTGGTCGGATCCTGAGCGTCGGACAGCACCCCAATGCCGACCGCCTGCGTGTGTGCCGGGTGGAAATAGGGCATGGCGATGTTCTGACCATCGTCTGCGGAGCTCCCAATGCGCGAGTGGGCATCAAGGTGCCCTGTGCTACCGTGGGTGCCCTGCTTCCTCCGGCTGAAGACGGCAAGCCGATAGCGATCACGCAAGGACAACTGCGCGGTGTCGAGAGTCAGGGAATGTTGTGCTCTGCCAAGGAATTGCAGATATCCGATGAGAGCACTGGCCTGCTGGAACTGGGTGAGGACGCGGTAGTCGGCCGCAACATCCGTGAACAGCTCGGCTTGGATGACATGCTGTTCACGCTCAAGCTTACGCCCAATCTGGCGCACTGCTTGAGTGTCTACGGCATTGCGCGTGAAGTTTCGGCTCTGACCAATACGCCGTTGGTTCAACCCTCTTTTCCGAAGACAATCGTCCAGGTTAAAGATCGATTGCCCGTGCACGTGCGGGCGCCCGACCTGTGCGGTCGTTTCAGCGGGCGCGTGGTGCGCGGTGTAAACACCAATGTCAAGACCCCCGCATGGATGGTCGAGCGTCTAGCTGGCTGTGGGCAACGCAGCATCTCGCCGCTGGTGGACATCTCGAACTATGTGATGTTCGAGCTGGGACGCCCATCGCACATTTTCGATCTCGACAAGATTCATGGAGATCTTGAGGTGCGATGGGGTCGTGCTGGAGAACAGCTCAAACTCCTCAACGGCAATACTGTTTCAGTAGATGCTGAGGTCGGGGTCATTGCCGATAACGAGCAGGTCGAGTCATTGGCCGGCATCATGGGCGGAGATGCTACGGCAGTGTCCGAGCATACGAAGAACATTTTCATAGAAGCCGCCTTTTGGTGGCCCAAGGCAATTGCTGGCCGTTCGCGCCGATACAACTTCAGCACCGATGCAGGCCATCGGTTTGAGCGGGGTGTGGATCCGACGACCACCGTTGAGCATGTCGAACGAATCACTCAACTCGTGCTTGAGATCTGCGGCGGCCAGGCTGGTCCCCTGGATGACCACGTTCTCTCGCTGCCCGAGGGTAAGCCGGTCATGCTGCGTGTGGCACGCGCCTGCAAAGTGATCGGCATGCCCGTCACCCAAGAGCAATGTGCGGGCGCGCTGCGCCGCCTGGGTCTCGACGTCAAAGAAGGTGATGGCACTGTGACTGTGGCGCCGCCGGCGTTCCGCTTTGACCTGCAGATAGAAGAAGACTTGATCGAGGAGGTCGCGCGGGTCGTCGGCTACGATCTCCTGCCTACGAATCCACCGTTGGCGCCCATCACTGCCAAGCTGCGCACGGAGTCCCAGCGAGGACCGTTTGCTGTGCGCCGCCACTTGGCTCAACTGGGCTATCAGGAAACCATTAATTTCAGTTTCGTCGAAGAACGCTGGGAGCGCGATCTCGCCGGAAACTCCGAACCGATCAAGCTCCTGAACCCGATTTCAAGTCAGATGAGCGTGATGCGCTCGTCCTTGCTAGGAAGTTTGCTGGCGGTACTCAAATTCAACCTTGATCGCAAGGCCGACCGCGTACGCCTCTTTGAACTGGGTCGTGTGTTCCGCAAGGACGCTTCGGTAAAGGACAGCGACACCACTGTGAAGGGGTTTGACCAGCCGATGCGAGTTGCCGGTTTGGCCCATGGTGGAGTGGATCGTCTCCAGTGGGGGAGCTCGGAGCGAAGCGCAGACTTCTTTGACGTAAAAGGGGATGTTCAGGCGCTGCTGGAACCCCTCCAAGCCACATTCTGCGCCGCACAGCACCCCGCCATGCACCCTGGCCGGTGCGCCAGCGTCTGGCTGGGCGAGCGTTGTATCGGGCATGTCGGCGAGCTGCATCCCAAATGGCGCCAAGGGTACGACCTTGTCCATGCGCCAGTCATGTTCGAACTGGCGCTGGATGCCGTGCTACAGCGTGCCGTACCAGTTTTTCACCCTGTCAGCCGTTTCCAGGTGGCCGAGCGCGATATTGCCATGGTTGTCGAAGAATCCGTTTCACATCAAGACGTTATGGGAACGATACAAGGTTCGGATATCGGAATCTTGCGCGGTGCAGTGTTGTTCGACATCTATCGTCCTGCGAAATCGACGGCTGGCCTCGGTGTGGGTGGGGCAATTGCGCCGAACGAAAAAAGCCTGGCCATTCGTCTGACCTTGGGACGCGATACGTCGACCTTGACTGACGAGGAGATAGACTCTGCGATCCAATCGGTTGTGTTGTCATTGTGCGTACGACATGGCGCTCGGCTTCGTTGATCGAATCCGCCACGAGAACGGAACTCAGGAGATAGCGTAAATGGAACTTGCCGTTGAAAGCCTGGAGGCTCCCGCTCTGACGAAAGCACAGCTGGCGGAACTGTTGTTCGATCAGATCGGATTGAACAAGCGCGAATCAAAAGACATGATTGACGCCTTTTTCACCCTGATCAGTGATCGGCTGATCGCCGGTGAGGATGTCAAGATCTCCGGATTTGGCAATTTTCAGATACGCATCAAGGCGCCTCGTCCTGGCAGGAACCCCCGGACGGGCCAATTGATACCCATCGAAGCGCGTCGAGTCGCGACGTTTCATGCGAGCCAGAAGCTTAAGGAGCAACTGCAGGCGACGTCGCCTACCTGATCCCCCTGAGTACAACGCTCGTACCGAAAAGCAGAATGAGTACGTAATTATTAAAGTACCCCTTGGCATCCGCCGCTAGTTGCAGTAACCTCGCAAGTTAATTGTGCAATTAGTTGTTTTCAATGGAGAAATCGCTTCCCGCCATTCCTGCCAAGCGGTACTTCACCATTGGTGAAGTCGGTGACTTGTGCGGTGTCAAGCCTCATGTGCTTCGTTATTGGGAGCAGGAGTTCACCCAGCTCCGGCCCGTCAAGCGACGTGGCAATCGACGCTACTACCAGCATCATGAGGTACTCATGATTCGTCGTATCCGCGAGCTCCTTTATGACCAGGGCTTCACAATCAGCGGTGCGCGCAACCGTTTACAGGAGACGGTTTCAACCAACTTCTTAGAAGGTTCTTTGCCCAGCGCTGTCGAGGACGTTGAGGTTGAGGCTACGCAAAGTGAACAAATGCCTCAATTTCAAATCGGCAAAGCGGTCGAAGTTTATGCCCCCCCCAAGGTTGGCCTGGGGACGATGCGAGCGGAATTATTTGCGTTGAAGCACATCCTCACAGTTGATGCGATTCCTTAACGGTTATAATTTAGGGCTTGTCGGCGTGTAGCGCAGCCTGGTAGCGCACTTGCATGGGGTGCAAGGGGTCGCGAGTTCGAATCCCGCCACGCCGACCATTCCGTAACGGGTTGCAGCTGTAAATGGCTGCAACCCGTTTCCGTTTCTGGGTGTCGTGGGGGCAGTTTTCAATCGATCGGAGTAGGTTCGAGGAGTTTCGATGGGTCACGAACAGTTGATCAACCAGATTGAGACGTTGCCGCTGTTGCCTGGGGTCTATCGATTCTTTGATGGAGAAGGTGAGCTACTCTACGTCGGCAAGGCGATCAACCTCCGTCGACGAGTCGCGAGTTACTTTCAAAAGGACCACGGCGGAACACGTGTGGGCCAAATGGTTGGGCGCATTCAAAGCCTCGAAACGACCGTAGTTCGTTCCGAGGCCGAGGCCCTATTGCTTGAAAACAACCTTATCAAGGCGCTCGGTCCCAAATTCAATATTCTGTTCCGGGACGACAAGAGCTACCCTTATCTGAAGATTTCGGACATTGACTCCCAAAGCTTGGGTCAGGCGAGCAAGCCTCTCGCCGAGGCCTCTCGGTTCCCTCGGGTTGCCTACTATCGAGGGCCGCAGCGAAAAGGATCGCGCTATTTCGGACCTTACCCTTCGGCTTGGGCGGTAAAGGAGACGATCCAACTGCTTCAAAAGGTATTTCAACTGCGAACCTGTGAGGACGCTGTCTTTTCCAATCGCACAAGACCTTGCCTTTTGGCTCAGATCCAACGTTGCACCGCACCGTGCGTTGGTTGGATATCTGCGGCGGACTACGCGCGCGACGTCGACATGGCGATCCGTTTTCTGGAGGGAGAAGCCGATGCTGTGCACTCGGACATCGAAGCGCAAATGAAAGCGTTCGCAGCGAAATTGGACTTTGAAAAGGCCGCGGTACTGAGAAACCGGATGCAGGCCATTTCGCGCGTCCTTCACCAGCAGTGTGTTGAAACCGGGGATGTCTCGGACTGTGATGTGCTGGCAGTTGCCGTGGAAGGCGGTCGCGCGTGCGTCAACCTGGCGGTTGTCCGTGGTGGCCGACATTTGGGCGATAGACCCTACTTTCCCGTTCACCTTGAAGGACTGACTGACGACGGAAACGAGCGTGAAGCTGATGATTCCTGTCTCTTGACGGTGGAGAGCCAAATTCTCGAGGCCTTCTTGGTACAGCACTATGTCGACAACTTGGCTCCGCCGGTGTTGATCACCAGTGCGCCAGTTGCACCTCACCTCCTGGAGGCGCTTGGCAGCCATCAGCATTCGCGAATCCATCTGGTGACTCAGCCACGCGAGCATCGAAAAATCTGGCTTGAAATGGCCTTGCAGAACGCGAGGTTGCAGCTGGTGCGTCTTTTGGCATCCGAGGGTGCTCAGGAGCAGCGGACTAAATCGCTGTTGAGTGCATTGAACTGGGTGGTGGATGATCCGGAGTCGTTTCGGATCGAATGTTTCGATGTCTCTCATTCATCGGGAGAGGCAACCCAAGCCAGCTGTGTCGTTTTCCACCATCACCAACTGCAGCACAAAGAGTACCGACGCTACACCATCGAGGGCATTACCCCAGGGGATGATTTTGCGGCCATGAAGCAGGCACTCACCCGTCGATACTCGCTGTTCATGGAGATGATGCAGTGCGACAAGGACCCGAGTGCCGGGTTCGACGAGCCGCGTCGTAAGGCCGAAGGGCGATCGGCAGATGCTGCGCGCGTGTTCCCAAACCTGATTTTGATTGATGGTGGCCGCGGGCAAGTCTCTTCGGCGCGAGAGGCTATTGCGGCCCTTGGCCTGGATACGACGGTCATCGTGGGGGTCGAGAAGGGTGAGGGCAGACGAGTCGGCTTGGAGGAATTGGTTTTTTCCGATGGCCGTGAGAAGCTGGCGTTACCCAAAGACTCGGCTGCGCTGCTGTTGGTAGCGCAGATACGGGATGAAGCCCATCGATTCGCGATCACTGGTATGCGTGCCCGCCGGGCGAAAGCCAGGACGGGGAGCAGCAAACTGGAAGACATCCCCGGCGTCGGCCCGGCGAAAAGGGCTCGTCTGTTGCAGCGTTTTGGTGGTATTCGCGGTGTTGCCAGTGCCAGCGTTGATGATTTGACGCAAGTGCAGGGTGTATCGCGAACCCTTGCCGAGCAGATATTTCATCACTTGCGCTGAGTATCGGTTCTTGCGTGTGCGC
>ERZ761607.2975-NODE-2975-length-17164-cov-7.456310_pt1 | contig 17164 bp, 10 predicted proteins | sample MGYA00511164_ERZ761607 | MGnify/ENA primary metagenome ERZ761607 (study PRJEB28899, sample SAMN02445080) | bioreactor sludge metagenome | biome: EBPR sludge | place: Australia: Brisbane, Thorneside Wastewater Treatment Plant | collected 2011-06-22 ...
GCTTGCAGCACCTCAACCCACAATTTCAACCTCCTGTCAATGCGTAAATCCTACATTATTCGAAATATACCGTGTAGCCGCTCAGACCTCTCTCGCCCCGCGCGGCGATGGGTTTCGCTGCGCTCTACCCATCCTACAACCTCTCGCCACGCGCGGCGGGCGATGGGTCTCGCTTCGCCTACAACCTCCTGCCACGCGCGGTGATGGGTTTCGCTGCGCTCTACCCATCCTACAACCTACAACCTACAACCTCTCGCCACGCGCGGTGATGGGTTTCGCTGCGCTCTACCCATCCTACGAAAAATAATGGGTTGTAGGATGGGTAGAGCGCAGCGAAACCCATCAATACAGGGCGAAATCACTAGGGATCCGAATGGTATGGCGGCTTCAGCGTCTTCCAATTCTTCCTTGCGCCGCCCATAGCCGCAGCGTTCGATCAGCTTGCGGGCGGCGGCGAGATCGGTTTGCGGGCTGTCCCACGGGTACGGCGTTGCGGCGTGGAACAGCCGGACGCGATGCAGGTGGATGTCGGCCAGAAACAGGCGCATCGGGCCGCGTTCAGCGATGTCCCAAGCTTCGTCGAGATCGGCCTAGGCACTGTCGGAACCGCTGCGCGCGCCGAGGAGATGCCGCAGCCAGGCACAGGTGAGGAGGGCACGGGCAACAAACTCAACGTCGCCAGCGCGGCAGAGGCCGGCCACGGCCCGCTCTATGTCGGACTGGGAGCGGCGAACATCGGCGGCGGTCAGGATCGCCTCGTACAGCGCGGCGCGGCCCAAGGTGAGATGGTCGATAGCGATGTCGAGGAGCCAGTTCTGCGCCTTCACCCACTTGAGCGTCTGCGCCGTCCGCCGGGAAACGGCGCGGCAGGCTTCGGCAAGACCCTCACCCCCAACCCCTCTCCCAGAGGGCGAGGGGAGAACGGTTCGCCACGCGGCGCGTTCGGCGGCGACGAGGAGCAGGTCGCCGTACCGGAAGCCTTGCAGCGAGTAGAGCAGCGGGTAGTCGGGCTGCCGTTCGGCCTGCATCCGCTCGGCCTCGCAAAAACACGCTTCTGCCTCGTCCCAACGGCCCGCTTGATGCAAAGCGTCGGCGTGAGTTGCGCGTCTCCTCATCCTCCGCGCCCAATCGCCGCTGCGATCAGCGTAGATCACAGACTGCGTAGCGTCCGCTACCGCATCGGCTACATCGCCCAGCGTCAGCTCCAGTTCGCTCAGGTTGCTGGCGCCGATGGCGGCTTGTTTCCAATCCTCCTGCTTGACGCACGCTTCCAGCCCAGCCCGCATCGGTTCGAGGGCTTCGGTCAGCCGACCCAAGGCGCGCAGGCGGAACGCGGCTTCATGCAGCAGCCACGCTTGATCCGGTTCCGAGAGCGCGGGCGAGACACGCCGCCAGGGTTGCTCGAAAAAGCAGGCGACGGCGCCCAAATCCGAACCGAACGCGCCGAGCTTGAACGAGCTGTAGTTTTCTTGCCCTCGTAAGATACGGTCTTTGTAAACCTTGTCGCACGCCGCTTGCTGCATTCCCGTCAAACAACCGTGAGCCACGGCCTGATAGAGCGGCTGGAGGTCTTCGAGGGTGGGCGCGTCCCGGTCCGGCGTGCTCGCGCGCAGGTGCTCGTACAGCCGCCGGTGGGCCGCGCGCCAGGCGGCGGCGTTCGTCTCGCGCAGTTGTTGGGCGAAATAGGCCCGGAGGTGCGGATGCGCGTCGAGCGCAATCAGCGCGCCGGTCGCGTCGCGGTTCACCGCGAGCAGGCGCGCGGCTTCGAGGCCGCTCAGGCAGAATTCCCAGTCGTCGTCGTTTAGCCCATCCAGCGGTTCGGTCAGGCCGGGGATGGGCTCGCGCCGTAGCGCTGCCAGGCAAGCGGCGTCGGCGGGCCGGTCGAACAGGCCCACGAGCCGCAGCACGGCCACTTCGCGCCGGCCTTCCTTGCCGCCGCCGCCCAACAGCCATTGCTCGTAAGCCGCCACCGTCCGCAAGGCGTGGCCGCCGTCGATCTTGGCGTCGGCTTTCTCGAACTTCACACAGTCGCGCTGGCGGATGTCGCCGCCAAAGGCGCGATGCAGGAACCCGCCGAGCAAGGTCAGGGTGAGCGCGTGGCCTTTCACGTCTTCGACCAGCCTTTCGAATTCCCGCGCCGTACCGCGCACGCCAAGCTTTTTGAGCAGATCCACGCCAGCGGCGCGAGATAGGCGATGCAGCGCCACTTCCGGCGTGGTGGTCTGCCGGAAGGCTTTGAGGTCGGGCAGCGTACAGCGGGTGGTGACGAGGCACAGGCCCCGGTTGTGTTGCGCCAAGCCCTTGAGCAAGGCGGCGACGCCCTGATCCTTGAGTTCGCCCGGCGTGGGTGAAGCGGGGGCGTATTGCAGCGGTTCGAGGCCGTCGAGAACCAGCAGGTTCTTCCGCTCGCCGACGACGCGGGCGAGACGCTGGCCTTTCTCGAACGCGCCGGCGTTGCTAGCCGCCAATGCCTTGTCCGCGTCGTCGCCGAAGAAGGTCAGGGCTTCCTTGAGGAAGATGTCGGAAGAGGCGGCCGATTGATCGCGCGTGCCCTGACTGTAGAAGCTCCACGCAAACGCGGCGGCGCAGCCGGGCCAGCCTTGGGCGGACAGCGCGGCGGCCCAGTGGGCAACCAGCGAAGTTTTTCCTTCGCCGCCCAGCGCGACGAAGGTGAGAATGCGGGGGCGGTTCGACTCGCCGCTTTGCACCTTGGCCCAGGCGTCATCGAGGAGCCGGGTTTCGGCCTGGCGGCCGATCAAGTCGGCGGGGGCGTATTTGAGGATGCGGGAAATGTCCCACCGCAACCCGTTCGGCGCGTTGGAAGCTAGACTCGCCGGCGAGCGCCGGCCGGATTCCGGCGAGTCGGCTAAGGGCTGGGGTCAAAACTTAGCGGTCGGCCGGTCGGGCGCGGCTTCCGCTTCAATGCACCGACCGTGCCCGGCTCCACACCGCTTTGGTTCAGCAGGGCGTCGTAGAGCGCCTGATAACCCGCTTCCGAATCCAGCACATAGAAAGTCTGCGCCCGCAGCGGTTCGGGAATGTGCGGCTCGTCGGCCCGGTCGAACAGCACCGGAATGAATTGGTTGGAGACGCTACGCGCATCGTAAAGCCCCTGTGTTATCAACGCGCCTTCCCAATCGACGCCCTTGCCCTTGCCGGGCACTTCCTGGCCGCGAAAGCGCCGGTAGTAGGTCTCCGTGCAGACGCACAGCACATGCGTGGCCGCGTCGAGACCGTTCAGCATCCAGCGCGGCCAGCCTTCGGGCGGGGAACCGTTCACGTAGCGATCCAGGATCGTGGCGACGCCATCGGCCCGCAGTCGCTCGGACAAACCGAGCACCCGCTCGCGGTGTTCGTCGGAATCGTGGCTGTAGCTGATAAAAATATTGGGAGTGCTCATAAGCGGTTGACTTGGATCGGTTGACGGGGCGCGGCGGCGTGGCTGTCTTGGGAAAAGTTTAGGTTACCTTGATCAGCCTGGTTTTACTGTGTCCGAATCCATGTATTTGATTATTCTTGATTCCACTTTGTCAGATTTACGTGATATAATTTCGTAATAGAGTGAAGGAAATAAAATACCTCCGATTGTCGGAAATCGCCGTCAAGGGGGAAAAACACCATGCTGCTTCAGGATGAACCGCTCCAGCGCCGCATCGGCGTCATCGGTCTGACCTTCATCGGCGTCACCACCACCATTGGCTCCGGCTGGCTGTTCGCCGCCTACCGCGCCGCTCAGATCGCCGGGCCAGCGGCCATCGTGTCCTGGCTGATCGGCGCGGCGGCGATGATGCTCATCGGCCTGTGCCTGGCCGAAGTCAGCGCCCGCCTGCCGGCCTCCGGCGGCCTGGGCCGCTATCTGGAATACACCCATGGCTCGCTGGCCAGTTTCATCATCGCCTGGGTCAACTGGCTGGGTTTCGTCGCGGTGATCCCGTCGGAAGCCTCGGCCACGGTGGCGTATCTGGCGGACCAACCCGCGCTGCGCGGCCTGCTCGATCCGGCGACCCAGCAGATGACCACCACCGGCCTGCTGGTGGCCAGCGGCTTCATGGTCGGCTATTTGCTGCTCAACTACTGGTCGCTCAAGCTGTTGCTGAGCACCACCACCGTCGTCACCCTGTTCAAGCTGATCACCCCGCTGCTCACCGCCGGACTGCTGTTGGCCGAACGCTTCCACCCGGAAAACTTCGGCGTCGGTTCCGCCGAATTCGCGCCCAACGGGTGGAACGCCGTGCTGACCGCCATCTCGGTCGGCGGCATCGTGTACACCTTCAACGGCTTCCAACAGACCGCCAACCTGGCCGGCGAGGCGATCAATCCCCGCCGCACGCTGCCTCGGTCGCTGTTCCTGACCTTCGCTATCTGTCTGCTGGTCTACCTGTGCCTGCAAGTCGCCTTCATCGGCGCGGTGGACCCCGTCCAAATCCAGGCCCACGGCTGGAAAGGATTGAACTTCGGTTCGCCGTTTCTCGACCTGGCCATGACCCTGAATCTGAATCTGGTCGTGCTGCTGATCTACGCCGACGCCGTGGTGTCGCCGACCGGCTCCGGCACGGTTTGCCTGACCGCCACCAGCCGCATGGCTTTGGGCATGAGCGAATCCGGCTACATGCCGGTCTGGGCGCGGCGCGTGGACCCGCGCTATCAGAATCCGCGCCTGGCGCTGTTGCTGTGCTTCCTCATCGGGCTGGGCTTCCTCTGGCTGTTCCGGGGCTGGGGTTTTCTGGCCGGGATGATCGGCGTCATGCTGACCCTGACGTTCATCGCCGCGCCGGCCGCCGCCCTGGCGCTGCGCCGCTGGAGCCACGACGCCGACGCGGTTCGGATGCCCGGCCTGCGCGGGGCCGCGCCCCTGAGTTTCGTGGTGATCACCCTGCTGCTGTACTGGTCGAGCTGGCCCAAGCCGGGGCAACTGCTGCTGCTGATCGCCGCCGGCCTGCCGATTTTCCTGTACTATCAACATCGCGCCGGCTGGCCCCACTGGCGCGACCAGTGGCGGGGCGGCGCCTGGTTGGTGAGTTATCTGGTCGCCGTGGCCGGGCTGTCCTGGATCGGCGGCCGGGAGTTCAACGGCTTGGGGCTGTTGTCCGATGCAGGCTGGGACGAAGCGGTCGTCGCCCTGACCGGCCTGTTGTTCTACTTCTGGGCGGTGCGCGGCAGTTGGCCGACCCCGGCGCTGCGCCGCTCCATGGCGGATTCCTCCGCCACGCCAGGAGACTCGGCATGACCCCCCTGAATCCGCCCGATCCCGTTCGACTGGCCACCGTCGCCGAACTTTGCGCCCTGCCCGATCCCTATCGCCACGACGCGGCCAGCGACGAACTGTTCGTCCGCGCCATGCGGGAAATCTGCGCCTGGCATATCGCCCATTGTCCGTTCTATGCCCGCTTGACGGCGCTGCTGCGCTTCGCGCCGGAGCGGCTGGAAACCGTCGCCGACTGCGCCACGATTCCACCGATCCACGCCAATTTCTTCAAACAGCATGAAGTCCTGTCCACCGACCGCGAGGCCATCACCACGCACCTGACTTCCTCCGGCACCACCGGCCAGAAATCGCAGATGTTCTTCGACGCCTGGACGCTCGGCGTCGGTCAGGCCATGGTGGCGCGCATCTTCGCCCGCTACGGCTGGCATACGCCGGACCAGCCGACCAACTATCTGATTTTCAACTATGAACCGGTGACCGGCAGCCAGGTGGGCACCGCCTTCACCAACCAATTCCTGGCACGCTTCGCGCCGGTCCACCGGGTCGCCTACGCCTTGCGCCACATCGGCGGCGGCCGGCATGAATACGATCCCTTCGGTTGTATCCGCGCCCTCCAGGACTACGCCGACGAAGGTCTGCCGGTGCGGCTGCTCGGCTTTCCCGCCTTCCTGCACGCCACCCTGGAGCGGATGCGGGCGCTGGAACTGGACAAGCTGCGTCTGAACCCCGAGTCGCTGGTATTTTTCGGCGGCGGCTGGAAGAAGGACGCCCAGCGCGCCGTGCCCAAAACCGAGTTGTACGCGCTGATCGAGGACTGGCTGGGCATTCCCAATCTCCGCATCCGCGACGGCTACGGGGCGGTGGAATACAGCGTCCCCTCCATCGAATGCGACCGTCACCGGCTGCACGTCCCGGTCTACGCGCGGGTGTTCGCCCGCGACGTGGCGACGCTGGAACCGCTGGGGCCGGGCCAGACCGGCTTCCTGCACGCGGTTTCGCCCTACATCACCTCGGTTCCGGCCCACAGCGTGCTGATGGGCGACCTGATTCAATGGCGACCGGGCGAGGACTGCGGCTGCGGCTTGCAAACCCCGTATTTCGAGTTGCTGGGCCGCGCCGGCACGGCCAAGAACCGTAGTTGCGCGATGGCTGCCGCCGAGTTGCTGAAATAGGAGGGAACGTCATGGCGTCCATTCATCTTTGGCGCGGCGACTGGATCGACGACCGCGAACTGACCGCCCGGCTGCCCAACCTGGCCGCGACCCTGGCCGAGGACTGCCAACAACCCCTTGATCTCCCCCGCCTGTACCGCGCCGGCGCCGCCCTGGCCGCCGAATTGGCCCAGCACGGTCCGCTCTATCGCGCGCTAACCGAGGAATTGACCCAAACCGGCGACGCGCCGGACGACGCCGCGACCCTGGCAACCCTGGCGGAATTTCTACGCGCTGAAACTCTGGAATATCAGGTCTTGCGCGCCTTCGGCGATCCGGCGCCGTTCACCCCGCGCCGGATCGACTATGCCGACCATCGCTTCGAAGCCTGGGCGCCGCTCGGCGTGCTCGGTCACGTCACCCCGGCCAACGCGCGCGGCGTGGCGGCCATGAGCCTGATCGAAGGCTTGCTGGCCGGCAATATCAACCTGCTGAAAACCAGCCGCCGGGACGGTCTGTTCACCCAGAAACTGCTGCGCGCCCTGGTGGAGCGGGAACCGACCCTGAAGCCGTTCGTCTACGTGCTGCGGCTGTCCTCGCGCCAGCCCGAAGTCTTGAGCGCCTTGTTCGCGTTGTGCGATGGCGTGGTGGTCTGGGGCGGCGAGGACGCGGTCGCGGCGGTGCGCGCCATGACTCCACCGGCGGCGCGGCTGATCGAATGGGGCCACCGGATTTCCTTCGCCTACGTCGCGCAAGAATCGAGCGCCGATCCCGCCGCGCTGCGGGCGCTGGCCCACGATGTCTGCTTCATCGAACAGCAAGCCTGTTCCAGCCCGCAATGCCTGTATCTGGAAACCGCCGATCCCGCCGAACTGCACGCCTTCGCCGAGCGGTTCGCGGCGGTGCTGGCCGAGGTCGCTCCCACGATCCCGCGCGGCCAACCGCCCGGTCCGCACGAACAGGCCGAGATCACCACCACCCGCGAACTGTGCCGGCTGGATGGCGCCATCGACGGCAGCCGGGTCATCGAGGCGCCGGATCGGAGCTGGCGCTTGCTGGTCGAGCCGAAACCCGGTCTGCGCGCCTCGCCGCTGTTCCGCACCCTCTGGATCAAGCCGCTGCCGATGACCGCCATCGTCGCGACCCTGCGGCCGCTGCGAGCCTGGTTGCAAACCGCCGGGCTGGCCTGTCCGCTGGAGCGGCTGGCCGAACTGAGCCGCGCCCTGCTGGCCGCGGGCGTCACCCGCATCGTCCGGCCCGGCGAACAGGTCGGCGGCTACTTCGGCGGCCCCCACGACGGAGTCTACAGCCTGCAACGCTACGCCCGGCGTGTTGCGCTGGAACTGCCGGCCAATCTTCAGGGCATCACCAGTTTCGCCGAACTGGAAGCGCCGCCGCCCCTGCCGGCGGACGCCGCCGCCGCGCCGGTGATGGACAAGGCCGGGTTCCTGGCGTTGCCGACCGATGCCGCCGCCGCCCAGCTTTACTTCAAGAGCGGCGGTAGTTCCGGCGATCCCAAGGTGTCGGTGTTCAGCCACGCCGACTATGCCCGGCAAATGCGTGCCGCCGGCGATGGGCTGTACGCCGCCGGTCTCGATCCGGTCCACGACCGCTGCATGAACCTGTTTTTTGCCGGTCACCTGTACGGCGGCTTCATCAGCTTTTGGAGCGCCCTGGAGCATTTGCAAGCCGTGCAACTGCCGATGACCGCCATCGACGATCTGGCCGAGGTAGCGGCCATCATCGAACGCTTCCAGGTCGATACCCTGCTGGGTATGCCGTTCTACCTGGTGAAGCTGTTCCACGAACAGGGCGAACGGCTGCGGCACCATGGCGGGGTGCGCAAGATCTTCTACGGCGGCGAACATTTTCCACCCGTCGAACGGGCGCGGCTGCATCGGGAATTTGGCGTGGCCATCATCCGCTCCGCCGCCTATGGCAGCAACGACGCCGGACCGATGGGCTACCAGTGCCCACATTGCGCGGGCGGCGTCCATCACCTGCTGAGCACTCAGCACCTGGAGATTCTGGCCCTCGACACCGACCGTCCGGTCGCGGCGGACGAAGTGGGGCGGCTGGTGGTCACGCCGCTGGCGCGGACCGCCCAGGCAATCCGCCGCTACGAAACCGGCGATCTGGGCCGCTGGGTGGCCAGCCCCTGTCCCTGCGGCCGCCGCGCGCCCCGCTTCGAGCTGCTGGGTCGCCACGGCGATATTTTCCGCGCGCCCTATTTCTTCAGCTACGCGACGTTCGCCGCTATCCTGGCCGAGCAGGCCGGCTACGACGGCGAAATCCAGATCGTGCTGACCCAGGGCGAGGGCCGGTCGCGCATCACGTTGCGCCTGTCCGACCGGACCGCCCTGGAGGCCAGCCAGGCCCGCGAGTTGGTGCTGGCTCATTACCACGACCTGCGCGAGTTCGTGGTGGAGCGCGGCCTGACCGAATTCAGCGTGGAACGGTCGCCGCTGGCGCAATTCGCGACGACCCCGACCAGCGGCAAACTCCAGCATGTCGTCGATCTGCGCCAGGAGCGCCCGTCATGATCGCCTACGAACTCGAAACCATCGTCGCCCTGGCGCGGTCCCGGTCGCCCTACTACCGCGCGCTCCATGCCGGTTTGCCGGAGAGCGGCTGGACGCTGACCGATTTGCCGCCGGTGGACAGCAAGACCTTCTGGGAAGCGGCGGAAACCGGCGCGGTGCTGACCGGTCGGATGACCGATGGCACGGCGTTCAAGAGCGGCGGCACCACCGGCAAGCCCAAATTCTCCATTTTCCGCGCCAGCGAATGGGACACCCTGTGCGAAGGGTTCGGGCGGGGCATGGCGGCGGGTGGCCTGCGCCCTGGCGAGCGGCTGGCCAATCTGTTCTACGCCGGCGACCTGTACGCCTCGTTCCTGTTCATCACGCATTCCCTGGAGCGTTCCGGCGTGCCGGTCGTGCATTTCCCGTTGGCCGGGCGGGTGGACGCCGACATGTTGCGGCACACCGTCGCCCATTTCGCGGTGGAAACCCTGGCCGGCGTGCCGACCACCTTGCTGGGCCTGGCCGCCACGCTGGCGCGCGAAGATGTAACGCTGCCCTCGGTGCGACGCATCCTGTTCGGCGGTGAAACCCTTTACCCCGATCAGGCGGTCACGCTGCGGCGGGTGTTTCCCAACGTCGGCATCGCCTCCATCGGCTACGCCAGCGTCGATGCCGGTCTGCTCGGTTACGCCAGTCCCGATTGCGGCTGGAACGAACATCGGGTGTTTGGCGCGGCGACCCTGCTGGAAATCGTCGACGAGGGCAATGGCCGGCCGATCACCGAACCAGGCCAACCTGGCAAGGTCCTGATCACCAATCTGACCCGGCTGCTGATGCCGATCATTCGCTATCCGGCCGGCGACCGAGCGGAATGGGTCGAACCGGCGGGAATGGCCGACCGCAAGTTCCGCCTGCTGGGCCGTTCCGAGGAAGGGGCGCGCGTCGGGGTGGTGTCGCTGTACTACGAGGACGTACACGCCGTGCTGGCGCCTTATCAGACCGAATTGAACGCCAGCGGTTTTCAGTTGCTGATCCGCCATTATGACCAGCGGGACGAATTGACCGTGCGGGTCGCCGCGTCCCCGCCCGCCGAGGCGCAAACCACCTGGAGCGAACGGCTGATCGAAGCTTTGTACGCCGCCCGGCCCATGCTGCGCGAGGAGCACCGGCGCGGTGCGATTCATCCGCCGCGGTTCGAGTGGACCGATGCCCGTCTACTGGAAATCAACCCGCGCACCGGCAAGCTCAAACCCATCGTCGACCAGCGGATGGCGGGTTAAGCCATGACAACGGCCGACCTCAGCCGACTGATCGTCCCGGCGCGACCGCGTTTCATTCCGCTGGTCCGCGCTCACGCCCGCGTCGTCGCCCAGGAAAGCGGTTTCGACCCGTCCGCCTGCCGCGCCATCGAATTGGGGACCGAGGAAGCGGTCGCCCAGTTCATCGGGCTGGCCGACGACGAAACCGCCACCCTGGAACTGGCGTGCGAACCGGAGGCCACCCGGCTGATCCTGCGCCTGCGCCACCACGGGTCGCCGCTGGACTGCTCCCGCTGGCCCGAGTACGACCCGAGCCAGCCGGAAGCCCATCTGGACGGCCTGAGCGCCTACCTGATGCGGCGTGCGTTCGACGAAGCCTGCTGGCGCAATCTGGGCAAGGGAGGCCAGGAGTGGCAACTGGTCAAGTATCTAGCCACGCCGCGGGTGGGCGCGGAGCCGCCGCCCGTCGCGCCCGCCGCGCCGGCGGCGACTCCGGCCTTCGCCATTCGCCGCCTGCAAGCCGACGACGCCCTGGCGGTCTCCCGCTGCATCCATGCCTGCTACGGCTATTCCTACGTCTACGACTTCGTTTACTACCCGGACCGGCTGGCGGCGATGAACGCCAGCGGCGAACTGATCTCGGCGGTGGCGGTCGCGGCGGACGGCGAGGTGCTCGGTCACGCCGCCCTGATTCGCTCCGACCCCACGGCGCGCACGGGCGAACTGGGCGTCGCCGCCGTCTCGCCTCGTTACCGAAGCGGCGGCGTCGCCCACCAGTTGAGCGCATGGCTGCTGGACTGGGCGGCGCGGCAGGGTTGGCACGGCGTCAACGCCAACGCGGTCACCTCGCATCCCTTCAGCCAGCACCTTTGCGCCCGGCTGGATTTCCGCCCCTGCGGCCTGTTGCTGGGGCTGGCGCCGGCCAGTCTGTCGTTTCATGGCATCGCCGACCGACTGCGGCAACGGGAAAGTTGCGTGCTGGCGTATCGCGCCCTGCAACCCGCGCCGGCCCGAACCCTTTATCCACCGTTGCGCTACCAGAACCTGCTGACCCGGATTTACGGTCGACTTGACCGCCCGGTCTCGTTCGCGCCGGGCCAGGCCCCCGCCGCCGCGACCAGCCGCTGGGAAACCACCGCCAAGGCCCATCTTGGAACCGCGATCCTCACCCTGCATCAGTCAGGCCAGGACGCGGCGCGCGTCGTGGCCGGGCAGTTGCTGGAACTCCGCCGCCAAGGCATGGAATGCGTGTTGCTGTATCTGAACCTGAGCGATCCGGCCTTGTCGGATTTCGCTTCCGAGTGGGAACGACTGGGCTTTCACTTCGCCGGGGTGCTGCCCGGTGGGGATGAGGGCGACTGGCTGATTCTCAATCATCCGCTGCAACAGGCGTTCGATTACGAGCGGCTGGTGCTGGCCGACGATTGGAGCCGCGAACTGCTGGCCGCCATCGAAGCGGAAGACCCGGTGCTGCAAGCGCTGGCGGGACGCGGTTGACCGTTTCATCGCCCGTCCTGTCCAAGGAACGGGATGCGCCCCACCGTGCGTTCTGGGTGGTTTCCAAAGGTTCGCCCATCCGCTTGTCATGAATAGGGAGGCGCATCCCAAAATCCTCGCTCCTCGACCCGAGACGTAGCCATGAATCGACATCCGACCCACCGCGCGGCCCCCTGGCTCGCCGCGATGCTGTTCGTCTTCGGCACCGCGCCGCTCTTCCCGGTACTGGCTCACGAAGGCGAGGACCATGGCGCGGCCGGCTCCGTCGAGATTGCCATTCCGGGCGAGACTTTTCTGACGATGAGCGGCGGCGGCGCGCTGTTCGAAGCCGTCCTGAAGCACCGCCCTTTCGCGCCGGGGGACCCGGTGGCGGTGACGCTCTACCTGGTCTCGCTGGAAACCAATCGCCCGGTTGCCGACGCCACCGTCAGCGCGAGCCTTTCCGAGGGCGACCGAAGCACGAGCGTGGCGTTCGCGCCGAAACCCGGCGGGCCGGTTGGCGCGTACAGCAGCGCCACCGTCACCCCCACGACCGCCGCGCCGATGTCGTGGCTGTTCGACGTAACGGCGGGCGGTGACACGGACCTGATCGGCCTAACTGGATTCCAGGCCAGCCCGCCCAAGTCCAACCCCGCCGTCGGTGACCCCTCCCTCCGCCGCGACGGAACGGCATCTCTCCGACCGGCGGTCCTGGCCGCAGTCGGAGTTCCGCTGCTGATCGCCGCCTTCGTGGTGGGCCGCATGACCGCTCGCAAAGGAGTCGCCACATGACTCGAAACCCGCTCGGCCTGCTGGTCGCCTCGGCCTTGGCGGTCGCCGCGCCGCTCGCTCAAGCCCACGAGGGCGAGGACCATTCCGGCGCCGGTTTGGCGACCGCCCCGCCCGCCTTGCTCACCACCCCTCTCCACGTCCCCATCGAGACGCAATTGCTGGCCCGGATCGAGACGACCCGCGCGCGGTTGGAAACCGTTCCCCGCACGCTCCGGGTCCTGGGCCGCACCCTCATCCGTTCCGAACGCGAGGCCATCGTGACGGCGCCACAGGAAGGTCGCCTGATCGCCGCCGGTGACTACAAGATTCCCGCCCTCGGCGAGCGGGTGAAGCGGGACCAAGTCATCGCCATCGTCGAGGAATCCATCGCGGCCCCTGACCTCGTGACGATTGCGACCGAGCGCGCCCGCGCCGCCAGCGATTTGCGGCAGGCCGAGGCGAGTTTGGCGCTCGCCCAGCGCGAGCATGACCGCCTGACCAAGCTGGCGGGCGTGGCCACGGACAAGGACATCACCGCCGCTCGCAACGCCCTGGAGGTGGCCAGGGCCAGGCGCGACGGCTTTGTCGAGCAGGTGGCGCTGCTCGATTCCGCCTCGACCACGGGGATTCTCGCCCAGAAACGCCGAATCATTCGGGCGCCGCTCGACGGCACGATCGCGCGAACGCACGTCACCCTCGGTGAAAACGTCAGCCGCGACAAGCCCTTATTCCAGATTGTCGACACGACCGAGCTGCTGGTCGAGGCCAGCGTCTTCGAGACCGACGTCGCCGCGATCCTGGCCGCCCAGCGGGCGTTCTTCACCGTGGAAGCGTTTCCCGGCGAGTCGTTCCCCGCCCGCCTCGTCTCGCGCGGGGCCGTCGTCGACGAACGGACGCGCGCCTTGCCGGTGCTCTTCGCCGTGCCCAACGCCGCGGGCCGCCTCTTCGGCGGGATGTTCGGGCGCGTCTACATCGAAACCGGGGCCGAGATATCGGGAATCGCGGTGCCCAAATCGGCGCTGGTCGACCTGGACGGTCAGCCCGTAGTCTATGTGAAAACCGGCGGCGAGCGGTTCACCGCGCGTCCGGTGCGGATTCTGGAACGGTTGAGCGACCGTCTGCTGCTGGCCGACGACGGAACGCTCAAACCCGACGACCGCGTCGTCGTCCAGGGAACCTATCAGGTCCGCCTGTCCAAGCCCTTGCCGGTGGCGAGCGACTCGTCGGTCCGTTGACCCGTCGAACCCTGTCGATCGGCAACCCTTCAACTCCCTCCAACCGATGCGCTCGACTTTACCTTCCAGGAGATTCCCATGAAATTCCGACGTTCCACCGCCTCCCTGCTCGCCTTGGCCTGGCTGGCCGCCGTCGCCAACGCCCCATCGGGTGCCGCCGAAAGCCATGACCACGGCGCGCACGGCGCGGTCAGCCCGACCACCATCGGCGTTTCCATCGCGCCGGCCAGCGGATTGAAAGTCGGCGAACCGGCAACGTTTACACTGTCGCTCGTCGCCAAGGACGGCAAGCCAATCACCCTGGCCGATCTGCAAGTGGCGCATACCGAGAAAGTTCATTTGCTCATCGTCGATCCGAGCTTGAGTGACTACCACCACGAGCATCCGAAGCCTGGGCCGACGCCGGGAACCTACATCTTCCCCCTCACCCCCGGTAAAGCGGGTGAATACAAAGTCTTCGCCGATCTGCTGCCGGTCGCCACCAACCAGCAGGAATACGCCGTGACCCGCTTCACGGTGGCGGGTACGCCGACGGCGGTCGATAAAGCTGTCAATCGGACCACGACCGTGGCGGGTTACCGGTTCGATTTGAAATTCGCGGAAGATCCGCCCGCCGCCGGTCATCCCCACAAGGCTTGGTTGACCGTGACCGGCCCGGACGGAAAACCGTTCGCCAAGCTGGAACCGATCATGGGCGCGTTCGCGCACCTGGTGGGTTTCAACGCGGATCGCTCCGTGATCGCCCACATCCATCCGCAGGGTAAGGAACCCACGACGACCCAGGAGCGCGACGGACCGACCCTGGAGTTCGACATCGACTTCGCCACGGCCGGCTACCAGAAATTGTTCGCCCAGGTACGGATCGACGGGAAATCGGTGTTCGCGCCGTTCGGGATCGAGGTAGCGTCCGCCATGCCGGACAAGACCGCGTCCGCCACCGGTCACGAGCAACATCACGGGCATGATGAGTCGGTCGCTATCCCGGCGACCGTCGATGCGCTCCTGGCCGCCGTCGATCAGCGGGTCGCGGCCATCGACCAGGCCATCGCCACCGGCAAGCTGGCCAAGGTGCATAACGAAGCCTTTGCCGCCCGCGATCTGCTCGCCGCGCTGCCGGGGAAAGTCGCTGGCCTCGATCCAGCGGACGCCAAGGCACTCGATGCCGCCATCGGCCGCGTCCGCCAGCAGGCGGGTCTGCTCGACAAGTTCGGCGACGCCGGCGACGCCACCCAGACCCGCGCCGTCCTCGCCCGGTTCAAGACCGAGATCGCCGGCATCCGGCAACAGGTCGCGGGGAAACCGAGCCGCTGACGCGCCGAAGCGGCCGCCCCGTCCAGCCCGTTCACTCACCGATCCCGTCGCCCCGCTTACGAGAGGCTGGGAAGCGCAAGGTCATGCTCAAGCAACTCATCCGTTTCTCGATCGAGAATCGCCTCTTCGTGCTGGCGGCGGCGTTCGCGCTCACGCTCTTTGGTCTCCACGAGATGGCGAAGCTGCCAGTAGATGTGCTGCCCGACCTTAATCGGCCGCAAGTGACGGTGCTGACCGAGGCCGAAGGCTTGGCGCCCGAGGAAGTGGAAACCCTGGTTACCTTTCCCATCGAGACCGCCCTGAATGGCTCCACCGGCGTGCAGCGAGTCCGGTCGGTGTCCGCCGTCGGCCTGTCCATCGTCTTCGTGGAATTCGACTGGGGCAAGGATATTTATCTGGCGCGACAACTGGTCGGCGAGAAGCTCGCCGCCACCCGCGACCGCCTGCCCGCCGGCATCGAACCGCAAATGGGACCGATTTCGTCGATCATGGGCGAAATCATGCTCATCGGCCTCAAAAGCCAGACGATCCCGCCGGTGCAACTGCGCCTGCTGGCCGACTGGACGGTGCGCCCGCGCCTGCTATCGATTCCCGGCGTGGCCAACGCCATCCCCATCGGCGGTGGCCGGATGCAGTATCAGGTGCAGGTCGATGTGGAGAAGCTTCGCGCCTACGACCTGACCCTGGAAGAGGTCGAGCGCGCCGTCGCCAACGCCAACGAAAACAGCACCGGTGGCTTCATCGAGAAGCAAAGCCAGGAATACCTGGTCCGCAACCTCGGGCGGGTTCGGAACGTCGCGGAATTCGCCGACGCCGTGGTGACGACGCGCGGCGGCACGCCCATCACCGTGGGCAACGTGGCGCGGGTGCTGGAAGGCATCCAGGTCAAGCGCGGCGACGCCTCCATCGACGCGGAACCCGCCGTCATCGTCATGGTGTCGAAGCAGCCGGGGCAGGATACGGTGGCGCTGACCCGGACCATCGAGAAAGCCATGGCCGAGATTCGCGCCGCTCTGCCGCCGGGCGTGGAACTGGACGATGACGTGTTCCGCCAGCAGCATTTCATCGAGGCCAGCATCCACAACGTGATCGAGGTCATGCGCGACGCCGCCATCCTCGTCACCCTCGTGCTCGTCCTGTTCCTGCTCAATGCCCGGACCACGCTCATTTCGCTGGTCGCGATTCCGCTCTCGTTCATCGTCACCTTCATCGTCTTCAAATTCGCCGGCATCGGCATCAACACCATGACCCTGGGCGGTTTGGCCATCGCCATCGGCGAACTGGTGGACGATTCGATCATCGACATCGAAAACGTCTTTCGCCGCTTGCGCGAGAACGCGGCTCGCCCAGTCGAACAGCGGCTCAACCCTCTGCGCGTCATCTACGACGCCTCGAACGAAGTCCGTTCCACCCTGGTCTACGCGACGATCCTGATGGTGATCGTCTTCATCCCGCTGTTCCAACTGAGCGGCATCGAGGGGCGCATCTTCGCGCCGATGGGCATCGCCTACATCGTGTCGGTGCTCGCCTCGCTGGTCGTCTCCCTGACCGTGACCCCGGCCCTGGCGGCGGTGCTGCTGAGTCGCTATTTCGACGACATCCGCGCCCGGCTCGAAGCGCGGGGCCTGGTCTTCCACGGCGGTGAGGCGGGCGATTCGTGGATCGTGCGTCGGCTCAAGGCCATCGACCGGGTGCAACTCGATTTCACCCTCCGCCATCCCACCCTGGTCATGGGCGCGTTTTACGGGCTGGCGCTGGTCGCCCTCGTGGCGGTGACGCAACTGGGCCGCGAGTTTCTTCCGCCGTTCAACGAAGGCACCATCACCGTCACCCTGATCGCCGCGCCGGGCACTTCGCTGTCGGAAAGCAACCGTATCGGCGCGCTGGCCGAGAAGGAATTGCTGGCCATCGACGAAGTGGCGCTGGTCAGCCGTCGCACCGGCCGCGCGGAATTGGACGAGCACGCTGAAGGGGTGCACTCGTCGGAATTGGAAGTCGACTTCAAGCCCGGCGGTCGGCCGCAACCGGCGGTGCTCGCCGAGATCCGCGAGCGGCTGGGCCGCTTTCCCGGCATGGTCGTCAACGTCGGCCAGCCCATCTCGCACCGGTTGGATCATCTGCTGTCCGGCGTCAACGCCCAAATCGCCGTCAAGGTGTTCGGCGACGATCTGGCGACGCTGCGGGCGAAGGCGGAGGCGGTGCGCGCGGCGATGGCGACGGTGCCCGGCGT
>ERZ761607.2977-NODE-2977-length-17158-cov-56.533123_pt1 | contig 17158 bp, 21 predicted proteins | sample MGYA00511164_ERZ761607 | MGnify/ENA primary metagenome ERZ761607 (study PRJEB28899, sample SAMN02445080) | bioreactor sludge metagenome | biome: EBPR sludge | place: Australia: Brisbane, Thorneside Wastewater Treatment Plant | collected 2011-06-22 ...
GGCTCTGTTGCAAAGATTGGCGGCAGTCAGAGGTAGGCTGTCGCTCTGCGCCGATCAGGCGGCTGCTGCGAAATGGTGGTTGAGCATGCCCATGGCCTCCGTCAGCGCCGAGGGCCCAATGCCAAAAGCTCTCTCCACAAGGCGCACCTCGCCCCTGATGCCGGGCTGCAGGCACCAGGGGCGAGCCTGTCCTTTGCGCAGGGCTCGCATGACTTCGAATCCCTTGATCGTGGCATAGGCCGTGGGGATCGATTTGAAACCGCGCACCGGCTTGATCAGTATCTTGAGCTTTCCGTGATCGGCCTCGATCACGTTATTGAGATACTTCACCTGCCGGTGGGCCGTCTCCCGGTCCAGCTTTCCTTCGCGCTTCAATTCGGTGATCGCTGCACCATAGCTCGGCGCTTTGTCGGTATTGAGCGTGGCAGGCTTTTCCCAGTGCTTCAGGCCTCGCAGGGCCTTGCCCAGGAACCGCTTCGCTGCCTTGGCGCTGCGGGTCGGCGACAGGTAGAAATCGATCGTGTCGCCCCGCTTGTCGACTGCCCGGTACAGGTAGGTCCACTTGCCCCGCACCTTGACGTAGGTTTCATCCAGGCGCCAGCTCGGATCAAAGCCACGCCGCCAGAACCAGCGCAGCCGCTTCTCCATCTCCGGGGCGTAGCACTGGACCCAGCGATAGATCGTCGTATGGTCGACCGAAATGCCGCGTTCCGCCAGCATTTCCTCAAGGTCGCGATAGCTGATCGGATAGCGACAATACCAGCGCACCGCCCACAGGATCACATCACCCTGGAAATGGCGCCACTTGAAATCCGTCATCGTTCCGTCCGTCCAATCTCCGCCAAGCATGCTCAAGCTTCACGATTTTTGCAACAGAGCCGGAAATCGACCAAAAACGCGGTGGGGCGGGTAACGACGGCCGGGACGCCAACGCGCTCCACGGCCTCGGCCCAGCGCGCGGCCGGCGGCTGGAGCAGGCCGTTGTGCACGGAGCCGTGATAGGTGCCTACCGCCAACGCGAGCCAGCGCTCCAGCTCGCGCAGCGTCAGGGTGGCCATCTTCTCGGAATCGTACTCGCCGCGCTGGCCGGGATTGGAGAAGGTCGTCCCCGGTAATTCGTCGTGGATCATCTGCATCGCCGTGCCGATGATCCGTTCCACGATGCCGCCGTAGTGCGGCTGGCCTGGTGGGCGATAGTCCAGCCGGATGCCATGCTGTTCGCAGCCACGGCGCAGCGCTTCGCTTTTGAACTCGGCCGCGTTGTCCAGATAGAGCAGCCTGGGCTTGCCGCTCATCGGCCAGTCCATTTCCACATTCAGCCCTTCCAGCCAGGGCCGCTTGTCGCAGGCGGCATGCGCGAGGCATAGGCCGACCGAGACGGCGGACGGCGCTTCCAGCGTGACCACCATGCCGAGTACGCAGCGCGTGAACACGTCGATGGCGAGGGTCAAATATGGGCGGCCAATCGGTTGCCGGTCGCGCTCGTCGACCACGATCAGGTCGATGACCGTGTGATCAATCTGCACTTGTTCCAGTGGCGCGGTCACGGCGGGAGGCTCACCACCGACACCTTGCAGGCTGCGGGACGCATCCTGACCTTCCCGGCGGCGAGTGGCCTTGAGCGGGTCGAGGCCGGCGATCCGCAGGGCCAAAGTGTTGCGCGCCGGCACCCGTAGCTTTTGCGCTTTGCAAGCCTGCGCGACCTCGCGGTGGAACGCCGCCAGGCTACGCTTCTGCTTGGTCAGGAAGCGCTTTTGCAGCAACTCGCGGATGATGCGCTCAACTGATTCCGGCAAGCGTCCCTTGCCTTTTCCGCCGCCGGACTGGCCGGGAACCAGGTCCGTCACAAACCCAGCACCTTGCCGGGCACGCCGGATCAGGACATACACCTGCCGCCTGGATAGGCCCAGCGCTTGAGCAGCGGCATCGGCGGCTTCATGCCCAACCACTTCAAGCGCTGCCAGCGGCCCGATGATTTCGGTCCGGTGCCGGGCCTGTGCCCATGCCGCATCGGGCAGGGTGGCCACGCCCTGCTCGGCAATTGGTAATGTGTCTGACGCCATGCTCACACCTCGCTTTGGTGCACACGAGTATTGAGCATAGTCGAGATTGGTGCAGATGACTTCTGATATTGCGTGGTCAGGAGCCGACTGCACACCTGGCGTTACGCCCCGTCAATTGGTGCAGTCGTCTTCTGAAAATGACACTATATGCGCCTAGCCCAATTTCACAGCTTCAATGCGCCAGGATGGCAGGGAGCCGCAAGACAATTTCAGCGTGCGCAGGATACTAACGAGGTATATACTGCGTCAGTACCTTTACAAAGGAGCGCACTATGTCAAAAGAAGCCGTTTTCACGATGAAGCTGGAACCTGAGCTGCGTGCCGACTTCATGGCCGAAGTGGCCGGCGAAGATCGGCCGGCCTCCCAGGTCATGCGCGAGCTGATGCGCAGCTACATCGAGCAGCGCCGCCAGGCCCGCGAGTACGACGAATACCTGCGGCGCAAGGTCGAGGCCGGCCGCGCCTCCATGCGTGCCGGCCGTGGCCGGTCGAATGATGAAGTTGAAGCCGCGTTCGCTGCCAGGCGCAACCAGGTAGCGGCGGGCCAGGCGTGATAGTTGTCTGGACGCCAGAAGCGGAACAAGACCGCGCCGACATTTGGGACTACATCGCGGCCGACAACCCCGGCGCGGCCGTTCGCATGGATGAGCTTTTCAGCGATGCAGCCGCCCGGCTGGCCGCGCATCCGAAGATGGGCAAGGCGGGCAAGATCGCAGGCACCCGCGAGCTGATACCGCACGAAAGCTATAGGCTGGTGTACGAGATCGACGGGGGCACGGTTTGGGTGCTGGCCCTGGTGCATACCGCCCGCCTGTGGCCGCCGGTCAGGGGGTAAGACGTGGAGTTCATAGACCGAATGATTGTTGCTTGCGCTCACGGCATCGGCAGTGCCGGCATGTTCCTGGTTACGCTGTGGGTGCGCCTGGTTTTTGTCGTGATGTGTCTGGCCGTCCTAGGTGTTGTGGGCATGGTCGGCATGTGGGCGTTCAGATGAAAAGAGGACAGCATGGGCAGGAAGAAAACCGAGGAAGCGATTGCAGATAGCCGCGCCGGCCGCGTTGCCGGGCGGTTCGGCTCGGTCGATGAGCTGCTGGCCGATCTGAAAGCCGACGATACGCCGGAGAACCTGGAAAGCTGGCTGCATGAGAAGGTCGGCCCGGCCTATGACGCCTTGAAGGCCGATCCGGCCCGCGCCGTCACGGCTGGCCGGGTGCGCTACACGCTGGCCGAGTTGCTGGCCCAATGCGATCCTTCGGCCGAACCGACCGCCGAAGATCGGGAATGGGCCAACATGCCGGATGTGGGCCGTGAGGTGCTGACGCCATATGACCCTGCCGAATGCTTGACCAGCACCGAGGCCGTGGCCGCGTTCTTGGCGGAAGCCGAGGCCACAGCCGACCCGGCCTATATTGAGCACGCCCGCGATGTCGCGGCGCGGGCCAGGGCCATGCACGGCCTGGAATGACACCGCCCCTCAAGTGTCAAAGAACAACCAAATGAGTCCTTGCCAGCCCGGGCAGAGCCCGCACATGACGGGCCTGATATTGACACTTGAGGGGCGGCAACTTTAGCGGCTAAAAAATTCGACCCCCTCACCCCTTCGGCTGTACCGCGTAATCCTTCAACACTGCGCCGGTGCTCGTTCCTGCATTGACCATTGCCGGCCGCACCCAAACCACTTTGCTTTCCAGCCGTCGCAAGTGGCCGCGCCGCAGATGCATGCGAGGGCTGGCATGATTGCCACCAGCGCCGCCCTTTCCAGCCTCCCGGCGCTCGTCCGAGAGCTGCAAAACCTTGTAGGAGAAAAACGGCTGCTTGCCCTTCTCCTGGCGCTTCTTGTTGAGCGCGGCCGGCGCGCTGACTTCGGCCGTTGTCACGTTGGCGCAGTTAATGACGCTGCATGCTTGCACGACCGTCTGCACCTCGTCGCGTGAATCAAGGATGATTTGTGCGTAAGCCTTCTCTCTGTTGCCGCCATACGCGGCCAAGGTTTTCTCGTAGAACTCGGGCAGCAGGTAGAAGGGTTCAGCTCTGAAATGCTTGGCCTTCGATTTGGTTAATCCCGCCTCGATGGTCGCCGCATGAGCAATGCGGCTGGCCGGCAAGGATTCCTCCAGTTTCATATCCTGCATGGTGTTTTCATAGGGCACGAACGAACCACCGAGAGCCACCGTCCATCGCCGATGCTCAGGCCCCCAATAGATCGGGAGAACGAAAACGCCACCTTCCGGGAAGGCGTCGAGAATGCTGTTTAGCCCTGGCAGCAGCTCATATTCTGGGCTGGCTTCCCAACACAGGGCAATGCGCTTGGTCGCCGGCGTCTGCTGGAACTCGCCTAGCTGCTCAATACCGTCCTCTTTTTCCCAAGGAGCCTCAAAGGCCACGCAAGGGAAAGGGAGGCGGGTAAGGTCTAGATGCGCCTGTCGTAGTTCGCTCGGGTCGATGAGGTCGCAGCAGTTCGGCAAGATGAATTTGACGCTGTGTTTCAGCATGTCGATCAAGCGCCGAAAAACGCGGGCCGACTCGGGAGCCGCACCGCGCAAGATGGTCTCCAGCTCGCGCATATCTTCGATAGCGTGCGCGCAGTAGTTCAATGGCTGTACCTGGTCATTTTTCATTGTTCATTCCCTCAAAAACAAAGCCTCCAATGATGTAACAAGGGCGGCTCGATGGCCGCCCGTACTCTTCCGGCCGCTGCTACCTGGTCGCGTTGAAGTCCGCCATCTTGAGCTGTGCCAGGGCGGATTCGGCTTGCAGTCTCCCCAAGGCCGCAGCCTCGCGGGCGCGCAGAGCGGCCAGCGAAACCACCAGCGCCTGGCGGCGGTCGGCCGTCACGCCGTCGCGTAGCTCGGCCTCAATGGCGTCCATGTGGTTCTGCGCCCGGCTCGCCGTGGCCTGGTAAGCGTCATAAGCGGCCTGCACGGGGGCCATGATCGTGAAGCGGGCAGCGTCGGCGTCCTGGCCAGCGGCATGGACAACCAGCGGGGAAAGAAGGACGACAGCGGCCAGCACAAAAGCGTTGCGGTGTTTCATGGTGATTGCTCCAAAGGTAAAGGTCTAGGTTCATCGAGCGCCGGCGGCTCTCGGTATCGACCTGGGCTGATGCCCGGCCTTCTGTTCCTGCACTACGGAACGACTGGCTCCAGCTGGGCCGCCACGGCCAGGGCACGGCCGATGGGCACGGCCTGGGTGAATGGCCCGGCACTGTGGCTCACAAGGCCCACGGCCTCGCCCCGGCCATTGACGACAACGCCGCCGGAGTTGCCGCCCGCTATGGGCGCGTCGATCTGCAACATACCCGCCGCGCCAATCAGGCCGCCGACCTGGCCGTGACGGCTGACGATGCCCGCGCTCATGGAGAAGTCCAAGCCCTTCGGGGAGCCGATCGCGGCGACGGCCTGGCCTTGGCGGGGCAGGGCGGGGGCCACGCGCACCGGCTGGCCCGGCTCGCCGTCGATCAGCAGCGCGGCCACGTCGCGCACCTGGTCGATGCGCGCCACGCGGGCGCTACGCCATTCCCCGCTTGCCAGCTTCACCCGCACGCCCTCGATGCCGGCCAGGACGTGCGCGGCCGTCAGCGCCGTGCGGCCGTCGCCGACAAGAAAGCCCGCGCCCAGCGTCACCCATTCGCGTTCCTGGTCGGCCTTCGCCCATTCGTGTTGCCAGGCCCGGTAACGGGTCAGCAGCTCGGTTGCCAGGTTGGTTTGAACGCCAGGGACAAGCCATGCCCGGTTACGGCTGCCGTCGCCCTTGGCGCGCTCGATGACGGCCACCATGACAACGGACGGCATCACCTGGCCGACCACGGCCGCCCAATCGGCGGCGGCAGGGTAGGGGCGGGCGTCCAGCGCCACGCCCTCGCCGGCGGCGCTGCGGGCGCTGTCGGCCGTCGCCTGCGCCTGGTGCTGGCTCCATCCATCATCGGAAAGGCGCTGCTGCGCGGCCGCGATGGCGTTCACGTTCGCCTGCGTGGTGGCAAGGGCATAGCCGCCGGATGCCAGGGCGGCCCCCGCCAGGACGTAGGCCGCCAGGGCAGCGCGCCGCCAGGATTCAACGCTGCTCATGCTCCGCGCCCTCCTGGTCGTGGTTGAGGCCGCGCATTTGCAGGCGCTGGCCGGTGTCGTCGCCGATCTGCAAAACCTTGATGTGCTGCTCATAGGCCGTCTGGAATATCCAGCCGGCCCCGGCCAGGCCGATGACGGCGGCCGCGAAGGTCACACGGTATTTCGTTAGCTCGCGGCGGGTGCCGCCGGTAACATTGGTGTCAGCCATGATTTCATCCCTCTGTCGGATGGGGTTGTGGTTAGGTGCCTGGGCCGGTTGCCGCCGCCCTGGCACCGCCTTTTAGCGGCTAAAGCTGCGGGATTGCTCCCGGTCGCGCCCCGCCTTCTCCTTGAACCGTTCGGCGATCTCGCGGGCGCGGGCCTGCTTTACCTGGTCGCCGTTCTCGTTATCCCGGTTCAATTCCTTTGCCAGCGTCTTTGCCTGCTGGCCGTTGATCTCGTTCAGCTCGACTTTCTGGCTGGCGTCCAGCTCGAAGCCCTGGCCCTGCTGGCCTTGCTTCTGCTCGGCCTCGATGGCCTGGGACTGCTGCGCAGCCGCCTGGCCGTGGCGTTCCAGCCGCTCAAGGTCTTTGGCCTCGCGGCGCTCCTGGGCCTGCTCGATCTGCTTGGCGAAGTTCTGCGCCAGCTCTTCGTTCGTCGGTTCGGTGCTCATTGGTGCGTGCTCCTGGTTGGTTGAAAATTGCGCGTCACCGGCTCAAACCGCCGTTGCCGCGTTCCTGCTCGCGCTGCCGCTGCCGGCTGCGCTCGATCTCCTTCGGGTCGCGTGCATACCTGTCGGCAAGATCGCGCTGCATCTTGTCCAGCTCGACGGCCTGGCGCTCCTTCGGCATGGCGTTGAACCGCTCGATGCGCTCGCGCAGCTCGGCCGACAGCTCGCGCCAGGCGCTCGGGTTGCGGTCGGTGTAGCCCGCAAAGCCCGCCTGCCGCTTCACGGCCAGCGCCTTGAACTGGTCGGCCTCCCGCTTGGCGTACATCTCGGCCCGCTTGCGGTCTTGCTCGCCGACCTGGACGACCGCCGGGCGCTCCGGCTCGGCCTTCGCCTGGGACGGCTGCGCCAGGCCCGCAAAGGCCCGCTGCTGGCCTTCCTGCATGATCGCGGCCGAATGGTGCCGGGGGTCTTTCCCGGCCGCCTGGAACTCCTGGGCGACGGCAAGCTGTGCCTTCGCCACGTCCAGCGCCAGGCCGCCGCCGGCCGCCTCGGCCCGCTCCACGCCGGCGCGGAACCCAGCCAGGGGGTCGGGGGCCGGGCGCTCGGCCTGCGGCCGCTGCGGCGCTGCCGGCTGCTCGATCTGCTGCGGCGGTCGCTGCATGGTCGGCGCGCCTGCAATGTCGGTCGGCGGCATGAGGTCGGGGCGGCCGTGGCGCTCCAAGCTGCGGCGCATGGCCCGCTGCATCTTGCCGGCCAGCTCGGCCACCTTCGCCCGGCCGCGTTCCAGCCAGCGGCGCATGACGTTCTCGCCGTCGAAGCCGCGCCGGTCGGCAAAGTCCAGCGTGCTTTCCTTGGGCCGCTCGCGGCCCAGCACCTGGGCCAGCTTGCCGGCGGCCAGCTCGGCCGCGCCGCGAACGTGCCAGGTGTTGCGCTCGGCCGTGGTGCCGTCCGGCAGGCGCACGGTTTCCGAACCGCCATGCTCCAAGCCGATGCAGTCGCCGCGCTGCGCGCCGCTGGCGGCAATGGCGCGCTCAAGATCGACGCCCCAAATGGTGTGCCGCTCGCCCTTGTCGTTCTCCAAAGTGGCAAAGTAGCTCGGGCGGTTCTCCGGCTTGTTCTCGTAGGGCGCTGCGCCGTGATCGACCAGCCGCCCGGCCCGCCGGTCGGTGAAGTCGTCGGCCCCGGCAAACAGGGTCGCGGCCTCGCGGTGCCGGGTCATGCCAACATAGGCCAGACTTCTGTCCATGCCGGGGGTCGCCAGCAGGTAAGCCCTATCGACGGTGACGCCCTGGGCCTTGTGAATCGTGACGGCGTAACCGTGATCGACGGCAGCATATTGGGACGCCTGCACCTGCCGCGCTTCGCCGCTGTCCAGACGCACGGCCAGGCTTCCATCTTCGGCACGCTCGACCGTGCCAAGGGTGCCGTTCTTCACGCCTAGATCACGGTCGTTTTTCAGGAACACAATGCGGTCGCCTGGGGCAAATTCCCGGCCTCCACGCTCGGCCATAAAGCGGGCCGTGCCGCGTAGCTCGCCGCGTTCCTTGCGGGCCTCGCGCACGGCTTCATTGAGCGCCTGCACGTCCTTATTGCTGTGGGCAAGGATGATCTGGCTACCCTTGCCTTGGTCGCCAACATAGGCGGCCGCCAGGCCGTCGCGTGCAGCGTCCCGGTTGTCATGAATCTGGACGTGGCCGCGCTCGGCGTAGGCCGCCAGGCCATCGGCCACGGAACCGCGCGCCAGCTCTTGCCCGGCCGCCCGCGCCCATGCCTCTTTCTGGCGTCGAACCTCGGTGATTTCCGCCGCGCCGACGTGCTGCACCACACCCCGGAAAGCCGCGCCCGCCTCGATGGCGGCAAGCTGCTTGTCATCGCCCAGCAGGACGACTTTTGCCCCGGCCTGCTCGGCGGCTTTCAGCACGCGGCCAAGCTGGCGGCTGCCGATCATGCCCGCCTCGTCGATCACGAGAACATCGCGGGACGTGAGCTTGTCCTTTCCGTTCTTCCACGCAAATTCAAGGCTGGCGAGCGTGCGGCTTTCGATGCCGCTGCCCGCCTGCAATTCGTCGGCCGCCTTGCCTGCCAGGGCCGCGCCGCGCACGTTGAAGCCCTGGGCCTGCCATGCCTCGCGGGCGATCTTCATGGAGAACGATTTGCCCGTGCCGGCGTCGCCGATGACCACGGCCAAGCTGCCCGGATTGAGAACGTGCCGGACGGCGTTTTGCTGCTCGACCGACAGGGTGCCAGCGCCGTCAATCGCGGCGTTCGTGATCGGGCCGGAAACGCCATGTCGCCCGGTTCGGGCCAGGCGTTGGGCGCTCTCCACCATGCCGCGCTCGGTGTCGATCATTTCGCGGGTGGAGAACTTCGCCGGGTCGCGGCCGTTCGCCGGTTCCATCTCGACCAGCAGCGGCGAGTTTTCCAGCTTGGCAAGCAAGCCCTGGAACTGCCCGGCGTCGTCAATGTAGCGGTTCAGCTCGGCGGCAATGTCGCGGCGCGTGAAAACGGCCTGCGTCGCCGTGATCTTGTCTAGGATGATCTCCGGCCGCTCGGCGATCTGCTGCGCCTGCTCCTGCCGGTCTGCGTTGTGAATGTCGATGCGGTCAGCGTCCAGCCCGCGCCGTTCCATCGCCACGGCATCGCTGCCGATGTGCTTGGTTGGCGTCAGCTCTACGCCTTGATCCGCATAGCTGCGGTGGTCGATACGGGCGCTGACTCCGGCCCGCTCCAAAGCCTCGTTTGCCAGCTCGGCCCACTCGCGGCGGATGTCGGTAATGTCGCCCTGGCTTGTGCCTGGAATGCCCGCCTTCTGCCTGTCCTTGTTCGCCAGCTCGATGACGGCCTTAGCGCCTAGCGTTCCATCCGCGCAAATGGTGCGCGTGGTCGCCAGCATATGAACGTGGAAATTGCGGTCGTCGCCTTCTCTATCCGGGGCGTGGATGCACACATCCACGGCCACGCCGTAGCGGTCGGCGATGGCCTGGCCCATGCGCGTTGCCAGCTCGCGCCGGTCGGCTTCGTTCAGCTCATGCGGCAGGGCCGCCCGCCACTCGCGGGCTACTCGCGCATCCTTGCGCTTCTCGGCGGCCTCGGCGGCATTCCACAAGGCGGCGCGCTCGGGAATCGGCACGCCTGCGGGCGTGACGATCTCGGCCGAAAGGACGCCGCCTTTCCGGGTGAAGTCGAACGCTTCCCCGGTGCGCTCATCTACCAGCGAAGACGCGGAACGATAGGCGGCAGCGGCCACGGCACTATGCCCGGCCGCCCGTCCTATCGTGTGCGTGTTCAGGTGGTAGATCGCCATTTCTTCCCTTGGCGTTTTAGCCGCTAAAAAGGGGTGCCGGGGTATCCCCGGCCGCATGAGGGTTGCGCAGCAACCCGTAAGTGCGCATTTCGCTTTGCTGCATGACTATACCAGCGCCGCGCCTTCCCTGCTAGCGGTGCGGGTGGTAACATCGCAGTCGCATAACCCCGCAATCTCGAAAGGAGCTATAACGATGGCAAGAAAGACCCTATCCGAACGCAAGGCCGACAAGCTGGCCGAGCTAAACCGCATCAAGGCCGAACTGGCCGAACTCGAAAGCAAGGCCGCCGAACGCATCGGCAAGATTGCCATTGCCGCAGGTCTTGGTGATCTCGACATTGACGACGCCGAAATGCGGAAGGAGTTTGAGGCTATCGCCTCGAAATTTCGCAAAGGCGAAGCCAAGCAAACTGCCCCGGCTGCGGCAGCGCCTGGCGCGAACTGAACGGGACTTAGGACGCCTTCGGATGAACGCCAGGAGAGAAGATGCACGCCGCAAGATTCAGCTTGGCGGTTTGGTCATCAAGTCCGGCATGGCGGACTATCCGGCATCCGTGATCTTGGGCGCTTTGACCCTCGCGGCCGGCGCGCTCAAAGGGCCAAACGCTGACGCCACCAAAGCGCGCTTTGAGGCGGCAGGCGATGAGGCTTTTTCCGATGATAGAGAGGACGGCGGCAACCGTTCCTAGCCGTCAATTTCTACCTGACAGAGAGGTGAAGCATGATGGATTTTGAAGATTTCTTTGCGAGATTGTGGGCCGCCGTGGTGGCGGTGTTTTTCGGGGCGTTCGTCCTGTCTCTGGCGAACACGGCGCACGCCCGCGTTTTCCCTGAGTGCAACACGGCGGCCGAAGCCGGAAAGCTCTACGGTGCGGCGGATGCTGACGCCTGGGTGAAGCGCATTTGTGACGCGCAGGAATCGACCTATCGGACGTGGGAAGCGAACCTGCAAAAGCTCGACATTGGGCAGCAGGATTTGTCGATGGCGACGAACGCCGGGAATTGGCAAGCCTACCGGGACAAGTGGGCCGAATTGCTGCCGGTGTTGAAGGAACTGGAAGCCGCTGCGGTGGCGAACCGGAACGCGCCAGGCGCGGCAAACATCCTTAGTCTGTATCGCAACGATTTGGGCTTGTTCTTGCAGAACGCGGGCCTTGCCTCGTCTGGTAGTCTGGACGATTTCAGCGCCCGGATTTTGGCCGGTCTGGACGGCGAACGGCCAGCGGCGGCGGCAACGGCCGGCGTCAATGTCGTGCAGCAATCCGTGACGCGGGGCGTTGAATTCGTGAAGGGCCTGGCGGCTGCGGAAGGCGACAAGGTTCTAGCGGAGTATCGCGGCCAGGTTGAGCAGAAAGCCGCGACGCGGCGGGAGCAGCTTTCAGGCAACACGGCAAGCGGCTATTTCGGTGGCTTCGCCCGGCGCATCACCGAAGTTTGGGGCATCTTCTTCTTCGTCCTGTTTGTGCTGATGCTAGTTGCGGTCGTGGTGGCCGTGAAGCGCAAGCAAAACCCGATCACGCTGGCGGGCGCGGCCTCGCTCGCTTACCTGCTGCCGGGGTCGGCAATGGTGCTGGCGTTCGTGTTGGTTCCGTTCCTGCCTTCCTGGGCCATGATCGCGGCAACCCTGGTCGGCACCTACGCCATGTATGCGCAGGGCGGCCGCATCTGCGGCGCGCTGGCGTCCAAGCTCGGCGAAGGCTCCACCCTGGGCCATCGGCTGCGCGTCCTGGGGGCCTGGCTGGACAATCTGCGGGCCGGATTGCAGGGCGAACCGGGCGGCGCTGCCAGCATAGGCGCGGCCGCCGTTCAAGCCGCTTCCACGCCCGGCGCGCAGCCGGTCACGCATGGGTCGGCCAGGTGGGGCACGGTCGCGGAAATCCGCCAGGCCGGGCACCTGGTCGCGCCCGGCAAGCCCGCCGGTTTCGCCCTGGGCCGGGTGGCAGATACGCCCGCCGGCCTCGATCAGCGTTTCCGCTTTACCGGCCACGTCGTGACGGTCGCCCCGACCGGCTCCGGCAAGGGCATTGGCGCGGTAATTCCGAACCTCCTTGACTATCCCGGGTCGGCCCTGGTGCTCGACGTGAAAGGCGAAAACGCGGCCGTGACGGCTCGCGCCCGCCGGGCGCTCGGCCAGGCCGTGCATGTGGTCGATCCGTTCGCGGTCAATGGCGACGGCGGCGCGGCCTTCAACGTGCTTGACCGGCTCGACGTGTGGAACCCGGATTGCGTGAGTGAGTCGGCCATCCTGGCCGATGCCCTGGTGATCTCCGAAAGCAAGGGCGACGGCGTGCATTTCGATGAGTCGGCCAAGAACTTCCTGCAAGGCTTGATGCTGCACGTTGCCGGACTGGATGACGTGGAGCGCCGGAACCTGGGCGAGCTGCGCCGGCTGCTGACGGCAGGGGAAGCGGAGTTTTTCGACCTCCTGGGCATGATGGCCGCCGACGAAACGGCCGCCTTCGGCATCCCGGCCAGGGCGGCAAATACGCTCATGGGCATGGCCGACAAGGAACGCGGCTCCGTGCTTTCGACGGCCCGCCGGAATACGGCATTCCTGGATGATCCGCGCATCGCGGCCGCGCTGTCTCGCTCCGGCTTCGACCTGTCGGAAATCAAGGCCACGGCCATGACGGTTTACCTGGTCATGCCAGCCAACCGCATCGGCCCGAATGCCCGGTTCCTGCGCCTGTTCATCAGCTCGGTGATTGCGGCGATCACGTCCAGCAACGTGCAGCCGGCGCACCGGGTCGCGTTCCTGCTCGATGAGTTCGGCCAGCTCGGCTACATGAAGCAGATCGAGGACGCGGTTTCCCTGCTGCGCGGCTACGGCCTGGCCTTCTGGGTGTTCATTCAAGACCTGTCGCAGCTCAAGGGCACCTATCCGAAGTGGCAAACCTTCCTGGCGAACAGCGCCAAGTCGTTCTATGGAACGGACGACTACGACACGGCCAAGTACATCAGCGACAGCCTGGGCAAAGCCACGATTGAGTTTGAGACGGAGAACACCGGCCGCAACAGCGGCACCGGCATTTCCGGCGGCGGCGGCTCGATGAACAGCGGCAAGAGCAAGGGCACAAGCCAGCAGTTCGCCGGGCGTGAGCTGCTGACGCCTGACGAGGTGATGCGCCTCGGCCCGGAAAAGCCGATTGTGCTGGTCAAGGGTGAATATCCCTACCTGCTCGACCGGCTGAACTACCTGGCCGATCCCGAGTATGCCGGGCGGTTCGATGCGAACCCCTACCATAGCTGACGGGCGCGGCCATGTGGGTTTTCGTCGTCATCGGTTATCTGCTGCTGGTCGGCCTGGCCGCCTGGTTCGGCGGCGGCGCGGTGATGACGGTCGCCGCCGGCGGCTTCGTCCTGGCCGTGGCGCTCTGGCTGCTCGATGGCCTGCTGGCCGATCTGCTGCGCGGGCCGCTGCGGTGGCTCGCCAAGCCCTTCCGGGCGCTGGCCTCGGCCTTGGGCGTGCTGACCGTGCTGCCGTTCATTCCCGGCATCTTCCTGGGGTCGTTCCTGCTCGAACTGTTCCGCCGGCCGCCGCGCCAGGCGGAACCTGGCCGCCCTGCCCCGGCCACGCCGATGCAGGCAGCCGGCCGACGCACGGCTGACGTAATCGACCTAGCGGCATTTCGCCAGCGGCGCACGGAAGAGTAAAAGCATTTATGATGTTTTGAGTAAATGAGTTTATCGGCTAAAATCCGCTGCCCCTCAAGTGTCAATAAAAGGCCCGCACATGGCGGGCCTTTTCGTGCCCCCGCCCTCAAGGGCCTAGCCCGGCGATGGTTTCGGGCCGGTTTTATTGACACTTGAGGGGCGGGCTTCACTCCCCGCCTTTCTTCTTGGTGTTCTCTGGCTTGCTTTCGACCGGGTTGATACGGGCCAGCAACGCGGCTGCCTGCTCCTGATGCGCCTGGAGCTGACCGGCCAGCCGGGCGGCTTCCTCGCGGGCCTGCCCGGCTTCCTTCCTGGCCTGGTCGCGTTCGCCCTGGGCAGCGGTGAGCCGTTCGGCCATGCGGTGCGCCTCGGCGGCTGCCGCCTTCTTCTGTTCCTGGTGCGCTTCGCGCTCGGCGTTGGCCTTGGCGCGAACGCCCGCCAGTTCCTCGCGTACCTGGTCGAGCTGGGCAGTAGCGGCCGCCGTGGCCTTCTGCTGTTCGGTCAGTGCTCCGCGTGTCTGCTCGGCGTCCTGGTGCGCCCTGTCCAGCTCCGTGCGCAGCTCGCCGGCGCGGCGCTCTATCTCCACGGCGCGGGCCTCAGCGGTGTGGGCCTGTTCCGTGGCGGTGGTCAGTTGGCCGCGCAGCTCGTCGGCCTCGATGCGTGCGGCCTGTTCGGCCGCCTCGATGGACGCCAGGCGGGATTGCAACTGCTCCACGTCGCCGGCCAGCTTGTCGGCAAGCTCGGTCGCCTCGGCCCGGTCGGCCTCCAGCTCGGCGCGGGCCTTCTCCAGCGCCTCACGCTCCACGGCCAGGCGGGCGTTCGCTAGGTCGAGCGCCACGGCCCACACATCCGCGCCCAGCTCGGCCAGGCGGTCGGCGACGGCCTGGGGCGCAGGCTCGCGCAGCGGCGCGGCGGCGGTGGCCTGGCGGGCCTTCCATTCGTTCAGCGCCGGGGAAATGGTGGTGTAGCTGCCGCCGGTGCGCTGGCGGATGGCCTCAAGGGTGGGCTTCTGGCCGGCGGCGGCCAGCTCGTCAGCGGCGGAAAAAATCTGCTCTTTGGTCACGGCCATGATGCGCTCCTGTAAAAATGTAGCGTTGTAATATGTTGTATTATACTACTACATACTACAAAACACAAGCCACTACGGGAAATTTTACAAATCCTACTGGGGTCGTCTCAGAAAACGGAAAATAAAGCACGCTAAGTGTGCACTGAGGCGGGAACGCTCATTGCAACGCCTTTGCTAAGGCTGATCCGATTCTGGACACCGCCTGGTTGCTTGCCGACATAGACGCTGCGGTTTGGGTGATGTAGATCGCCACAATGACGGCTGAACGCTTGGGCGGCCAGACAACGGCGATTATGGAACGTGATCCGTGACCACCTGCTCCCGACTTGTCCGCAATTTGCCAATCCCTCGGCAAGCCAGCGCGTAGCAAGGCATCGGCAACTTGATCCCCGAGCATCCATTGTGTCAGTTCGTTCCGAGCCGGAGCGGAGAGGACACCGTCGAGCAACAGTGTTTGCAGGCTCCGCGCTGCCGCAATTGGCGTTGTCGTGTCGCGTGCATCCCCCGGCGTGGCCTCGTTGAGTTCGGGTTCTCGCCGATCCAGGCGTGTCTTATCGTCACCGATAGACCGCATGAACGCGGTGAATGTCCGTGCCCCGCCGATTGCATCCAACGCCAAATTGGCCGCTGTGTTGTCACTGATACTGACGGCGGCCCTGCACAGCTCACGCAGGGTCAGCGTGCCGCCAGGTGGCACCCTTTCCGTCACGGGTGAGTATGTGACCAGCGCTGTGCGCTCGATCGGTATCGCCTGCTCCAGGTTCAGCTTGTGGCGGTCGGCCTGGGCCAGAACGGCCGCGCAGGAAAAGGCTTTATGCGTGCTGTTCAGCGGGAAGCGTTCGTCGCCACGATGCTGCCACGTCAGGCCGGAATCCGTATCGATCACCGCCACTCCGACCCTAGCCTGAAGCGTGGTCTCCTCTTGGGTTACAGCGAGGTCGAGGATTCCCGTATCCATGGCATATGCGGATGTGCAGATGAGGCCAACACATCCGAGTATCGCCACAGGGACAGAGAGAAAATGACATTGAAATTTCATAAGCATTAGATTTGTAGCGACGCCGGCACCCAGCGATACAGCGTCGGAATCGACACGCCGAGGTTCTTGGCCACGTCCCGCGGCGGCACGCCGCTAGCCAGCAGTTTCTTGGCCGACTCGATCTTACTGTCGGTCATCTTCGGCTTGCGGCCCCCTTTGCGGCCGAGTTGCTTGGCAACCGCCAGTCCGGCACGGGTGCGCTCGACGGTCAGCTCACGTTCCATCTCGGCAAGGCTGGCCATGACGTGGAAGAAGAAGCGCCCGGACGGCGTGCCGGTGTCGATGGAGTCGGTGAGGCTCCTGAACTGGACGCCTTGCTTGTGCAGCTCGCCGACCAGATCGACAAGTTGCTTGACCGAGCGGCCCAGCCGGTCGAGCTTCCAGACGACCAAGGTGTCGCCCTCACGCAGCATTTCGAGCGTTTTGCCCAAGCCCGGACGGTCTGCCCGTGTGCCGCTCACCTTATCCTCGAAGACCTTTTGGCATCCGGCCTTGGCCAAGGCTTCACGTTGCAGCTCAAGGTTCTGATCCTGCGTGGAAACGCGCGCATAACCGATTAGCATGGCTTGCCTTTTGCCCGGTCGATGCGTTCCTGCACCACCTGCATGGCTTCTTCGTGGGGGTAAGCCTTGACGGCGGGGTCGTTGGCATCCAGGCGCACGGCTGGCAGTTGCTTGAGCAATTCCGGTAGCCATTGCTGTACCGTCTCCCACACTACATCGAGGTTGATGTCGAAATAGCCGTGGGCCATGCGATTGCGCATATTGCGCATGCTGCGCCACGGCACGTCGGCATGCGCCTGGGTGAACTCGGCGTAGCCATCCATCACCTTCGTCGCAGCCTCGCCGATGACGATAAGGCTCATGATGACGGCCTGCTGGGTGCACTTGTCGGCCAAGAAGTCGTCCCTGGCCATCCCTTCCACGAAGCTGCGTGCATCGGTTGCGGCCTGCTGGATGTGGTCGAGGTAATCGGGCAGACGGTTCTCGCTCATACCGGCTGCGCCTCCGCGAGCACCTTGGCCCGGAACTTTGGCGGCAGGTCGCCAGGGGTCAGCAAATCGACGTCCACGCCGAGCAGCGATTTCAGTTCTTCTTCCAAATCGCCCAAGTCCAACAACGTGGCACCAGGCAAGGCATCGACCAGCAGGTCGAGGTCGCTGCCATCCCGGTCGGTGCCATGCAGAACCGAACCGAATACGCGCGGGTTCGCGGTGCGGAAGCGGCCTACTGCTTCACGCACCGCGCTTCGCTTCATGTCAAGCACAACGGACGGTCGCATGGGCATCCTTTCTTATCGAAACTCGTTGAGATGAT
>ERZ761607.2978-NODE-2978-length-17151-cov-6.868390_pt1 | contig 17151 bp, 16 predicted proteins | sample MGYA00511164_ERZ761607 | MGnify/ENA primary metagenome ERZ761607 (study PRJEB28899, sample SAMN02445080) | bioreactor sludge metagenome | biome: EBPR sludge | place: Australia: Brisbane, Thorneside Wastewater Treatment Plant | collected 2011-06-22 ...
GCCCTCGCCGGTGAGTCGCCCGCCGCCCGCCGCGACTCGCCCGCCCCCGTTGCCCCCGACGCTCGCGCCGCCTCCCGATCCTTCGCCGACGCCAGCGCCCAGGGCCGTCACCGGTCCCCGCGACGCCGTCGCGGCCCTCGCCCGCATTCACGTGCAGGGCCCGCTCCATACCTCGGTCCTGCGTCGCGCGATGGAGCGCGTGCTGCCGGCCATCCGTGCGTGCTACCGCACGGCCGCGACGCGCGCGCGCGCGGTGCCCCGGATCGAGCTCCGGGTGAGCTTCGAGATCGACGACGCGCGCGTCGCGCGGAACGTCCGCGTGGGCACCGCGCCGTTGCCGGGCCTGTCCGCCTGCGTCGCCGACGCGGTGGGCGGTGCCCGTACCCGGGTCGCGCCGGACGTGGGGCACGCGGAGGTCGATGTGGTGCTCACGTTCACCCCGACGTCTCCGTGACCCGGCAACGCCGCACCTCGTTGGCGAACCCAGTCTTGCTATCATGGACCGATGGGCCCCGTCCGCCTTGCGGTCCTCGCGCTGGTCGCGGCGGGCTGCGGGTCCCTGCGACCCGAGCAGGCGGAGGACGGCGGCGTGCCCGCGGACGCGCGCGTCGACGCCGCGCCGGCGGCGCGGATGTGCGATCCCGACCGCCCGATGCCGTCCGAGCCGACGACCGCCGGTTCGATGCAGGGCAAGTGGAAGGTGACGTGGACCTGCGTGCGCGGGTGCGGGCTCCGCCGTCCCGGGCTGACCTACTCGCCGGAGCTCGAGGTCGTCGGCGCGACCCAGATCTGGAGCAACCTGCGCTGCGCCGAGTGCGCCGCGACCCACTTCGGCGAGGTGACGGTGCCAGGGTGCATCGACGTCCACGGCAGCACGGACTTCGACTCGCAGTGTCGGTTCAGCTACCGCATCTGCGAGATGGACGGCGAGCTGCGCGGACAGGTGACGTGGAAGGAGCCGGGCGTGTCGGCGATGACCTGGCAGCTCACGGGACGGCGATAGCCCACGCGGTATAGTCGGCGCGCGTGGCGCGGCGCTTCTACCAGTCGATCGAGTCCGCGGCGGTGGCCGCCGAGCAGGCGCTGGCCAACGGGCGGTACCCCGAGGCCGAGCGCGCGTACCGCGAGCTGATCGGGCAGACCCACGTCGTCGACTACGAGTACGACGACTGGCTGCGCTCGCTCGCCGACGTGTACCGCCAGCTCGGGCGCGGGCGCGAGGCCGGCTACATCTACCTCTACCTCCACTACTTCGACCTGGCGCGCGCGTGCTTCGGGAACGATCCGGCCCTGCGCGGCCGCCTGTTCGAGGTCGAGAAGCGCTGGGCCGACGCGGCGGCGGCGTACCAGGAGGCGCGGATGCCGGTGCACGCCGCGCACGCCTGGGAGAAGGCCAAGGCGTGGGACAAGGCGCGGGCGGCGTGGGAGTCGCTCGTACCGCACCCCGGCCTGCGCGACCGCGACTACGAGCTCGCGCTCGTCCACTTCAACGTCGGGACCGCGATCACGCGCGCCGATGCGGCGTCGCCGGCGGCGCGGCGGGCGCTGGTCGAGGCGCAGCGCCGGCTCGAGCAGGTCGCCGACGACTTCGAGACCCGCGGCGAGCTCGAGCGCGCTTTCGACTGCTTCCAGATCCTCTTGAAGCTCGGCAAGGACTCGGGCCAGTTCGAGAACCTCGCCGAGGGCTACGTCAACTGCATCCGCGTGCTGCGCGAGGACAACCTCAAGTTCTACGTCCTCCAGTACTACGAGGACTTCATCAAGCTCGCCCTCGAGCGGGGCGAGCTGCACGCGGCGGCGACGCTCTACCAGGAAGCCGCCGAGTACGCGCTCAAGACCGGCCTGCCGTACGACCGCCGCTACCAGGCCAAGAGCGGCGACACCTGGGTGCGCTGCGCCGACCGCTACGCCGAGCAGGGGCTGCCGGTCGAGATGGTGGAGAACGCGTACCTGGCGGCGGCGCAGCAGTTCTCCGCCGTCGGCGACTACGGCGCCGTGCGCAAGGTGTTCGAGAAGCTGGCCACGCTCGATCTGTCGGAGCGCCAGAAGGCGCGCTTCGACGCGATCGCGCGCCGCTACGGCGACAGCCCCGACGAGCTGCCCGACGCGCCGGCCTTCCCCGACTACCTGAAGCAGCAGCACGCCTACGCCGACATCTGGTTCGTCGATCTCCTCGAATGGGAGATGAACGGCGATCCGGCCTCCGTGGCGTCGGCGATCGTCGGCGACCTCCGCTACCCCAACGGCATCCGCCGGCGCGCGCTCGTCGTCGTGCTCACCGCCGCCGACGCGGCCGCGCGCGACGCGCAGAACGACGTCGAGACCCTGGCCGCGCTCGCCGAGCAGCTCGGCGAGCTGCAGAGCTACGCCGCGCTCGCCCCGCTCGAGCGGCTCTACACCCACGCCGATCCGCAGGTGCGGCGCGCCGCCGTGCGCGCGCTCCGCTTCCTCTACTTCAAGCGCAGCTTCGCCATCGTCAAGCAGGCGCTCGGCGACGGCGACGCCACGGTGCGTGAGGCCGCGCTCGTCGCGATCGGCGGCCTCCACTTCCCGCACGCGCTCGGCCCGCTGTCGCGCATCTACACCGAGGTCGGCGACGCCCGCGTGCGCGCCGCGGCCCTCGACGCCATCGGCAAGATCCAGACGGTCGAGGCGGGCGAGGTCCTGGTCAGCGTCCTGCGCCAGGAGCTCGGCCCCTTGCGCGACGCCGCCCGCGGCGCGCTCCTCTCCCTCGACAACGCCGACATGATCCCGATCCTGCGTCAGCACTACGAGATCGAGCCCGACGGCGCGACCCGCGACGTGCTCGGCGAGATCCTGCGCCGCGCCTGATCGGCCTCGGTGTGCCCCGCGCGTCTCGGGAACCAGGCGCACGGATGGTGGTACCGTCCCGGCCGTGAGCACCAAGGGTTCGGTCCTGGTCACCGGCGCCAGCGGCTTCATCGGGCGGCGGGTCGCGGCACGGCTGGCGAAGGAGGGCAGGGCGGTGCGCGCGCTGGTCATGCCGGGCGAGGACGTCACCGCGATCCCCGAGCTCGCGGGCGCGGGCATCGCCATCGCACGCGGCGACATCACCGATCCGCGCGCGATGCAGGACGCCGTCCGCGGCCTCGAGCGTGTCGTCCACCTCGCCGCCGTGGTCGGCGACTGGGGGCCCGACGAGCTCTTCGATCGGGTGAACGTGGGAGGGACCCGCAACATCGTCGACGCGGCCGCGCTCGAGGGCTGCCGGCGCCTGGTCATGGTCTCGTCGATCGTGGTCTACGGCGAGCGGCTCGCCGCCGGCGGCTGCGACGAGGACGCGCCGCGGGCTGCGGGCGTGGGCCCGTACAGCCGCACCAAGCGCGAATCGGAGGAGCTCGCGCTCGACGCGCACCGCCGCGGCCGCCTCCCGGTCACCGTCGTGCGCCCCGGCAACGTCTGGGGGCCGGGCTCGCAGCTCTGGGTCGACGAGATCGCCCGGCTCGCGCGCAAGGGGATGCTGATGACGATCGACGGCGGCCGCGGCGACGCGACCCTCGCGTACGTCGACAACGTCGTCGACGTCATCGTCCGCGCCCTCGATGCCCTCGACGCGGCGGGCCGGGTCTACAACGCGATCGACGCCGGCGGGATCACGTGGAAGGACTACCTCGGCGACATCGCGCGGCTCGCCGGCGGCAAGCCGCCCCGGCGTTCGCTCTCACCGCGGGTCGCGGCCTTCCTCGCGGGCGGCATGGAGCGCGTCTGGCGGCTCGCACGTCGCCCCGGGCGCCCCCTCATGACCCGCGAGGCGGTGCGGCTCCTCGCCTCCGGTCCGCCGGTCCCGATCGCCCGCGCGAGGGCCGAGCTCGGGTACGATCCAGCTCCGTACGATCGTGGCCTCGCCGCGGTCGCCCGTTATCTCGAGGGACGACCATGAAGCACGTCTGCTTGTTGTTGCTGCTCCTGACCGCGTGCGACACCCGCGCCACCGCCGCCAACGGCGGCAACACCGTCCGGCCCGACCAGCTCTCGCGCGAGCTCGAGAGCTGCGGCACGACCGCGCACTGCGTTGAGGGGCTGCGCTGCTGGGAGCGCGTGTGTCAGCGCCCCGAGCGCTCCGCGCTCGGTGACTACCAGGCCGCCCGCGGCGCGCGCCTCCTGGCGTCCGCCGACGTCGACGGCGCGATCGCCGCGTACGCCGAAGGCCTCGCCGCGTACGAGTCGGCCAAGCTCACGACGCCGCCCGACGTCGACTGCGCCTACGGTCACGCGCTGGCCCGCGCCCGCGGCAGCAAGGACAAGGCCGAGCTCGCCGCGCGCGTGCTCCACCGCTGCCTGCTCGCGGTCCCCGTCGTCGGGCCGCTACGTAGCCAGGCGCTCGCGGCGCTCGCCGAGCTGGGCCAGGTCGGGCTCGATCCCAACCAGCTCGCGCGCCCGCAGCTCGCCGACCTCTACCTCACGCGGGCCCCGGCCAAGCCGCCCGTCGACAAGCTGCAGCTCACGGTGACGTCCGACCCGCCTCCGCGCGGCCGTTCGTTCGCGCTCATCCCCGAGCGCCTCGCGCAGGACGACGCCAAGGCCGCGCTCGTGCCCTGCTGGGAGCAGCACTTCGCCGCCAAGCAGGCCAAGGAGCTGACGGTGAAGCTGCCGCTCGAGGTGAAGTATCGCCCCAGCGAGTACGACGACGAGCCGGGGACCTACAGCATCAACTGGGGCCCGGCCGGCGGCGCCGACGCCGAGGCGTGCGTGCGCGGCGCGGTCGAGACGCTGGTGGCGCCGCTCAAGCTCCGCGACTCCCTGACCACGACGCTCACGGTCACGATCAAGTAGGTGCACGAGGGGCGTGCTCGTGGTAGCTCATCGGGCTGCCGTGTCCGCCGCGACCCCTGACGAGACGCCCGATCTGCGAGCCCTGACGCTCGACGAGGCGCAGGCGCTCGCCGTGTCCCTCGGGCTGCCGCGGTTCCGCGGCGAGCAGGCGTGGCGCTGGGTCCACGGCAAGGGCGCGACGTCGTGGGACGAGATGACCAACATCGGCGCCGACGTGCGCGCCCGCCTCGCCGCCGGCGCGCGCATCGGGACGCTCACCCTCGCCGAGGTCCAGCGCTCCCGCGACGGCACCAAGAAGCTGCGCTTCACGACGCGCGACGGCTACTCGATCGAGAGCGTGCTCATCCCCGACGGCGACAAGACCACGCAGTGCATCTCGTCGCAGGTGGGGTGCGCGGTCGATTGCCAGTTCTGCGCGACCGCCAAGCTCGGCCTCACCCGCAACCTGGATCCCGGTGAGATCGCCGACCAGGTCTACCGCGCCCGCGCGCTGCTGGCGGCCGAGGAGCCGGACCGCCGCATCACCAACCTCGTCTACATGGGCATGGGCGAGCCGCTCCACAACTACGACAACGTCATGCGCTCGCTGCGCATCCTCACCAGCGATCTCGGCGTCGGGCTCTCGCAGCGCCGCATCACGGTGTCGACGGCCGGGATGGTGCCGCGGCTCGAGAAGCTGGGCGCCGAGGACGTGCGGCCCAACCTCGCCGTCTCGCTCAACGCGTCCAACGACCGGGTGCGCGACGAGATCATGCCGATCAACCGCAAGTGGAACATCGGCAAGCTGCTCGCCGCGCTGCGGAGCTATCCGCTCGAGCACCGCCGCCGGGTGACGTTCGAGTACGTGCTCCTGGCCGGCGTCAACGACGCGCTGGCCGACGCCGCCGAGCTCGCCAAGCTGCTGCGCGGCTTCCGCTGCAAGGTGAACATCATCCCCTGGAACCCGCACCCCGAGGCGCCTTACGAGCGGCCGTCGCCCGGGGCGATCGAGGCGTTCCAGAACGAGTGCAAGCGCCTCGGCCTGCCGACGTACCTGCGCACGCCGCGCGGCGACGACATCGACGCCGCGTGCGGTCAGCTCGCCAACCGCTCGAACGGCGAGCTGCTCGTCCCGCTGCGCAAGCGCCCGGTGAAGGCGCCCGCGCTGGATTAGGCCGCGCCCGCCGCGCGTTGTCCCGGGTGCCATGAAGTCGACGGGACGCTGGGCCGCGGCGGTCGATCTCGACGCCCAGCGTGTGCCCGCACCGGTGGATCGCGGGTTCGCCGCCGGCGTCGGCGCCGGCGTCCTCGCCTTCGCCGTCGCCGCCCAGCTCGCCCTGGCGCTCCACGTCGACGTGCTGGCGATGTTCCTGCCCGAGGACGACGAGCTGCGCACGCTCTCGCGCCTCGCCATGTCGCCCCTGTGGCGCTACGGCCTGCCGCTCGGCTTCGCCACCGCGCTCGTCGTGCTCTGGCGCCTGCGCGTGCGCGCCGCCGCCGTGTGGGCGACCGTCGGCGGCGTCGCCGTCACCGCCCTCGTGCTCACGTACGTGTGGACGCTGGCGGCGCTCGCCTGACGTCAGCGCGCGAGCGACGCGAGGTCGGCGCCGCTGAAGAAGAACGCGATCTCCTGCGCGGCGGTCTCGGGCGCGTCGCTGCCGTGGACGGCGTTGCGCTCGATGTTGGTGCCGAACAGCTTGCGGATCGTGCCGGCGTCGGCCTTCTCCGGGTTGGTCGCGCCCATGATCTCGCGGTTGCGCAGGATCGCGTTCTCGCCCTCGAGGACCTGGACCACGACGGGGCCCTCGGTCATGAACTTGACCAGGTCGCCGTAGAACGGGCGATCCTTGTGGACGGCGTAGAAGGCCTTGGCCTGCGCCTCGGTGAGCCGGACCATGCGCGAGGCGATGACGCGCAGGCCGCCCTCCTCGAGCTTGGCGGTGACGCCGCCGATGGCGTTCTTCTTGACGGCGTCGGGCTTGATGATGCTGAAGGTGCGTTCGATGGCCATGTCACGTACTCCGAAGGATCCGGTGGCTTAGAGGATGGAGGCCAGGGTCTTACCCATTTCCGCGGGCGTTGGCGAGACCTTGATGCCGGCGGCCTGGAGCGCCGCGATCTTGTCCGCGGCCGCCCCCTTGCCGCCCGAGATGATGGCGCCGGCGTGGCCCATGCGCTTGCCGGGGGGCGCCGTCTGACCGCCGATGAAGGCGGCGACCGGCTTGGTGACGTTCTCCTTGATGAACTGCGCGGCGCGCTCCTCGGAGTCGCCGCCGATCTCGCCGATCATGAAGATCGAGCTCGTGCCCGGGTCCTCGGCGAACAGCGCCAGCGCGTCGATGAAGTCCATGCCCTTCACCGGGTCGCCGCCGATGCCGATGGCGGTCGACTGGCCGAGGCCGAGCGTCGAGAGCTGGTGCACGATCTCGTAGGTCAGCGTGCCCGAGCGCGACACGACGCCGACGCCGCCCGGCTTGTGGATGTAGCCGGGCATGATGCCGATCTTGCACTGCCCCGGCGTGATGACACCCGGGCAGTTGGGGCCGACCGTCTGCACGTACGGGTAGTCGCGATCGAGGACGGCCTTGACGCGCACCATGTCGCGCACCGGGATGCCCTCGGTGATCGTGATGATGAGCTCGATGCCGGCGGCCGCGGCCTCGAGGATCGCGTCGGCGGCGAACGGCGGCGGCACGAAGATGACCGACGTGTTCGCGCCCTGCTTCTGCACCGCCTCGTCGACGGTGTCGTACATCGGGATCTGCTCGAGCCCGGCGACCTTGGTGCCGCCCTTGCCCGGGGTGACGCCGGCCACGACCTTGGTGCCGTAGTCGACGGCGCCCTTGGCGTGGAAGGCGCCGGTCGAGCCCGACATGCCCTGGACGACGAGACGCGTTCCGAATCCGACGAGGACGCTCACTTGGCGCCTCCCTTCACAGCCGCGACGGCTTTCTGGGCGCCGTCGGCCATGTCGGCCGCGGCGACGATGTCGAGCCCGCTGTCGGCGAGCATCTTCTTGCCGAGCTCCACGTTGGTGCCCTCGAGGCGCACGACCAGCGGCACCGCCAGCCCGACCTCCTTCACCGCCGTGATGATGCCGGTCGCGATCGTGTCGCACTTCATGATGCCGCCGAAGATGTTGACGAAGATCGCCTTCACCGCCGGGTCGGTCGTGATGATCTTGAACGCCGCCGTGACCTTCTCGGCCGTGGCGCCGCCGCCGACGTCGAGGAAGTTCGCCGGCTGGCCGCCGTAGAACTTGATGATGTCCATCGTCGACATCGCCAGGCCGGCGCCGTTGACCATGCAGCCGATGTTGCCCTCGAGCGCGATGTACGAGAGGTCCCACTTCTTGGCCTCGGTCTCCTGCGGATCCTCCTCGTTGGGGTCGCGCCACTCGGCCAGCTCGGGGTGGCGGTAGAGCGCGTTGTCGTCGAAGTTGATCTTGGCGTCGAGCGCGAGCACCTTGCCGTCGGTGGTCTCGACCAGCGGGTTGATCTCGAGGAGCGAGCAGTCCATGTCCTCGTAGCAGCGCGTGAGCGCGCGCAGGAACTTGACCAGCTCGTTGGTCGCCGGGCCGCCGAGGCCCAGCTTCTTGCCCAGCCGGCGCGCCTGGTAGTCCTGCCAGCCGACCGCGGGGTTCACCTGCTCCTTCAGGATCTTCTCGGGGTGCGTGGCCGCGACCTCCTCGATGTCCATGCCGCCCTCCGCGGACGCCATCACGGTCACGCGGCCGACCGCGCGGTCGAGCAGCATGCCGAGGTAGTACTCCTTCTTGATCCCGAGGCCCTGCTCGATGAACAGCCGCTGGACCTTCTTGCCCTCGGGGCCGGTCTGCGGCGTCACGAGCTGCATCCCGAAGATCTGCTCGACCGCCGCCTCGGCGTCCTTGGTGGTCTTCGCGACCTTGACGCCGCCGCCCTTGCCGCGGCCGCCGGCGTGGATCTGCGCCTTCACGACCACGACCTCGCCCCCGGACTCCTTCTGCACGCGCGGGATCGCCGCCAGCGCGTCCTCCACCGTCAGCGCCGGGATGCCGAAGGGCACCGGCACCCCGTACTTCCGGAACAGCTCCTTGCCTTGGTACTCGTGGATCTTCATCGCGCTCCTCTATGACCCTCGCGGGGGGCGAGAGGACGCGGTTTTACTGCGGGGCTCGTCGACGTGAAAGCGGTAACGCGGGTTTCTCGTCGCTCACCAGCTCCAGCCCGCGTTCAGCCACGGTTCGAGGAGGAAGTACGAGGGCCATTCGTCGTCCATGGCCTCGAAGCTGTCGGGCCGGCCGACCTCGATCGGCCACCAGTTGCAGGCGATCGACGGCTCGACCCACAGGCCGCGTGTGCGCGCCGGCGTCCATCGCCAGCCGGCGCGCGCCTGGAGGAACAGCTGGTAGCCGGTCGTCCGCGGCTGGCCGTCCTCGTGGTACAGCTGGAGGAAGTGGAGCGCGCGAGCGCTCACGTTCGCGCCGCGGTGAAGGTATCGCCGCCACCCGACGCCGAGCCCGATCGAGCGGACGAAGCCGGGGTAGTCGTGGGCGTCGTCGCCGAACGACGATCCGTACGGGATGCCGATCGGGCCGTCGTAGGTCCAGGTCGCGGCCTCGACGACCAGCTCGTCGTGCGCGCCGAGGCGACGGTCGATCTCGAGGTAGTAGAACTGCGGCGGATCGGGCAGGGCGTTGGCCAGCATCCACGCCGAGGTGCCGATCGACCAGGACACGGGGGGCGCGGCGGGCTCGGCGCGAGCGAAGGCCGGGGAGGCGAGGGCCCACGCGAGCGTCACGAGGAGGTGGCGAGCGTGCATCCGGCCAGGCTAGGTCGCCTTCGAGGAGGGACCAGGGGCCGGGCGCCGTTCTTGATCCGGATCAACGGCCGGCGTCGCGGCGGGTCAGCCGGCGGCGGATCCGGCTCAGCGTCTCGGGCTGGATGCCGAGGAAGCTCGCGATGTGGTACTGCGGGACCCGCTGGAGGAGATCGGGGCGGCGCGCGACGAGGTCGAGGTAGCGGTCCTCGGGGCGGCGGGTGACGGTGTCGATGTGCACCTGCTGCATGCGGGCGAGGAGGACGTCGCCCATCACGCGGCAGAACGACTCGAACGCCGGGTGCGCGGCGAGGGCGCGCGCTTCCTCCGCCGGGGTGCTCGCGCTCGCCACCACGTCCTCCAGGCACGCGAAGCTGACCGGCGAGGGCGCGTCGGTGCCGAAGGTCGGCGGGACGGCCGGGTGGAGCTCGGTGTGGAACGCGACGGTGCGTTCGCCGCCGCCGTCGCCGCGGCGGAAGACGCGCACGCAACCCTCGATCACGAGCCAGCTCTCGCCGGCTGGAGCGCCTTCCGCGAGGAGGATCGTGCCGCGCGGGTACCGCTCGATGCGAGTGACCGCGCGGACCGCCGCGCGCTGCGCGTCATCGAGCGCGACGAAGCCCGCGAGGAAGGCGAGGATGCGCTCGACGGGGGGCGTTTCCAAGACGCGGCCTCGAGGGCATAGGTAACCTCACCCGGGCCTCTCCCGGAAGGGGCAATCGCGATCGTGCGATTCATGCGTCGGGAGTGTCCAACCGGCCGCGGTTCGCGCGTCTACTGGACATGGCGATGAAGAAATACCTCTTGCTCCAGCGAAGCACGCCCGAAGCCCACACGCCGCCTTCTCCGGCGGAGATGCAGGCGATGTATGCGGCCTTCAACGCATGGAAGGAAAAGTTCAACGACAGCATCCTCGACATGGGTGGAAAGCTGACGCGAGGCGGAAGAGTCCTGAGCACTGCCGGCGTCAGCGACGGCCCGTTCGTCGAGGCCAAGGAGATCATCGGCGGCTTCATGATCGTCGCCGCCGACAGTTACGAGCGCGCGCTCGAGGTCGCGCGCGAGTGTCCCGGACTCATCGCGCCCGGCTCGAGCTGCGAGATCCGGGAGCTGGCGGGGCCCTGACGACGCCGGCGCTCGTCGAGCACGCGTTCCGCCACGACTACGGTCGCCTGGTGGCCACGCTCGTGCGTCGCGTGGGGCCGGGTCACCTCGCGCTCGTCGAGGACGCCGTGCAGGCGGCGCTCGAGGCCGCGCTCGCGACGTGGGTCACGCGGCCGCCCGCCGACCCGCGCGCGTGGCTGTACCGCGTCGCGTACAACCGGCTGGTCCAGGAGCTGCGCCGGGACGCGGGGCACGCTCGCGTCCTCGCGCGGATCGAGGCCGAACCGGTCGACGACGTCGGCGCGCCGGCGGGCCCGCGGTTCGCCGAGGAGCTGCGCGACGATCTCCTGCGGATGCTCTTCGTCGCGTGCGACGACGCGATCCCGTGGGAGTCCCAGCTCGTGCTCGCGCTGAAGACGCTGTGCGGCTTCAGCACGGCGGAGATCGCGCTTCGCCTCTTCACGTCGGAAGCGAACGTGCACAAGCGGCTGGCGCGGGCGCGCGACCGGCTGCGCGCGATGCCCGACGCCGTCGTCGACCCGCCGCCGCTCGACGCGCTGCGGGCGCGCCTTGCGGGCGTGCACGGCGTCCTCTACCTCCTGTTCAACGAGGGCTACCTCTCGGCGCACGCCGCGCACGCGATCCGGCGCGAGCTCTGCGACGAGGCGCTGCGCCTGACGACGCTCCTCGCCGGGCACCCGGTCGGCGCCGTCCCCGAGACGTTCGCGCTGCTCGCGCTCATGCACCTCCACGTCGCGCGTCTGGGCGCACGCCTCGACGCGACGGGTGGCCTCCTGCTCCTCGAGGAGCAGGATCGCTCCCGCTGGGATCGCGGGCAGATCCAGCAGGGCCTCGCGTGGCTGGCGCGCTCCGCCGAGGGCGACGTCTTCTCGCGCTTCCACGCCGAGGCCGGCATCGCCGCCGCGCACGCGATGTCGCCGTCCTTCGCGGAGACCCCGTGGCAGGAGATCGCCGGCCTCTACGCGCGGCTCGAGCGCGTGACGCCGTCACCCTTGCACACGCTCAACCGCGCCGTGGCGGTCGCGGAGTGGCAGGGCGCCGAGGCCGCGCTCGCCATCCTCGACGGCCTGGTGCCGCCCACGTGGCTCGCGGGCTCGTACCTCTGGGACGCCGTCCTCGCCGACCTCCATCGCCGCGCCGGTCACGCCGAGCTCGCCGCGCAGCACCGCGAGCGCGCCGACGCCTCGGCGCCCACCGACGCCGTCCGCGACCTGCTGCGCAGGCGGCTGCGTTCGCCCTGACCGCATCGCGGCGCGGTTCAGCGCCGGCCGGGGCGGTGGTAGAGCCAGCTCGTGGCGAAGAGCGTCACGCCCAGCACCAGGAACGACGCGACCCGGTAGATCTGCTGCACGCGGGCCAGGTCGACGATCAGGAGCTTGGCGACCGTGACGCCGAAGAGCGCGAGCGCGAAGAGGCGCAAGGTCGGCGCGCGCAGGCGAAACCCGACGGCGAGGGCGGCGGCGGCGAAGGCGCTCCACGCGCAGGTGAGCGCCATCTGCCCGAGCCAGCCGGCGCGCAGCGGATCCTCGACGCCCAGGCGCGCGTGCTGCCACGCCTCGCTCGAGACGGCGATCAAGAGGCCGACGACGACGAGCGCGGGCGTCGCGTCGCCGATCCAGCGGCGGAGCTCGCCGACCGACGCGTCGCTGCTCGGGGGGAGGCGTCGCGCGACGACGCGCACGCCGAGGAGCGCAGCGCCGGTCGCGGCGAGCAGCAGGAAGCGCGGGTTGGCGAGCACCAGGCCGGTCGGCGCCGCGCAGGCGACGGCCATGGCCAGGAGCAGCGCGACGCCGGTGGAGACCACGGCGGCGGTCCACGCGATCGGGTCGCCACGGCGTGCGACCGCGAGCAGCGCCGCGCTCACGAGGAGCTGCCAGGCGAGGACCGCCATGCGCCCGAGGTCGCGCTCGCCTTGCTGCACGGCGCTGCCCCAGAGCTCGGCGTGGACCAGGCCGAAGGCGAGGAGCGCGCCGAGCATCGCCGAGGTGACCCCGAGCCCGGCGCCGAGCGCGTCGAGCGCGCGCCGCCCGCTGCGCCAGGCGAGCCAGCCGTAGAGGAGGGCCGCGGCCGCGACGGCGAACGCGCTCGCGAAGTCGGCGTTGAGGAAGGGCGCGAACGGCGCCTCGTGCAGCGGCACGTGCGTCGTGAGCAAGCTGCCGGCGGCGAGCAACACGACGACGGCGCCGGCGTGGCGCACGATCGCCAGCCGGTGGCGCGCGCCGAGCCAGGCCAGGACCGGCGCCTCGAGCGCCCAGGCCAGGGCGATGCCCTCGTCGCGCAGCGCGAGCGGCGCCGCCAGCGTCGCGAAGCCGGTGGCGACCACCGCGAACGCGGCGTACGCGAGCTGGTCGCCGCGCAGGCGCCGGCGCACCACGGCGGCGAGCGCGACGTGCACCGCCGCGAGCCCGAGCGCGACCCAGGCCAGGCGCACGCCGTCCCCGTCGAGGATCTCGCACGCGAAGCCGAAGCCGAAGCCGGCGTCGAGCACCACGAGCGCGAGCCGATCGCGCGACAGCGAGATGTGCCGGCGCAGGTGGTAGACGAGCGGCACCGCCAGGAAGATGGCGAAGAATCCGGCGCACCACGCCAGCGTCGTCGCCTGCACCGGCTCGGCCGTCTTGTGGTACCAGCCGGCGAACAGGATCCACGTGCCGGCGAACGCGAGCCACTCGAGCGGCCGCCAGCGCCGCGCCAGCGCGACGCCGAGCACGCCGAGGTCGAGCACGGTGAGGTACGCGAACAGGGCGTCGCGCTTCTCGCCGGCGTCGCCGCCGGTCGACGCGAGCACGGGCGTGAGGTAGCCGCCGAGCACGGCGAGGATCGCGATCGCCGCGGCGTCGCGGCGTACGGCGATCCCCATCCCGAGGGCGGTCACCGCGACGAGCGCGCCCGCCGCCACCTCCGCACCGTAGAGGCCGTAGAGCGCGTGTCCGGCGTAGAGCGCGCCGAACACCGCGCCCAGCCCGGCGCCGGTGAGCCCCTGTCCGAGCACGCGCGCGTCGCGTCGCAGCGCGCGATCGCCGAGCGCGATGCCGACGAGCCCGACGCCGATCGCGATCGCGATCTTCGCCGTCGGTCCGATCCAGCCGCGCCCCGACGCCAGCTGCAGGTAGAAGCCGACGGCGAACAGCATCGCGACCGCGCCCGCCCACGTGCTCCAGCGCTTGCCGATCCACTCCTCGAGGCTCGCGCTTCGTTCCGGATCCGGTGTCGGATGGGATGCCGGAGGGAATGCCGGATGGGATGATCGTCGCTCCATGCGCCGCTGCCGCGTGCAACGCGCGGGCCGCGCGACCCGCGTGCGTGCTCTCGCGCGCTTGCGCCGGCACCGTCAACGCGCGTGCGCCGGGTCTTCACCAGCTGTCGATCGAATCACCACCGCACGCGTGATCGCGCCGGCGATCGTTCACGCCTTCTTCACGCTCGCGCGGGAATATCGCGCGAGAGCTTGTCGGGGTTGACGACGATGAACACGGTGTCGACCCGTTCGCCGTCAGGGGTGCTCGCGAGCGTGAGCGCGGCCCGGATGCGGCCGCGCAGGCGGAAGAGCAGGCCGGTCGTGCCGTTGATGGGCGTGATCTCGACCTCGCCGGCGCGCCGCCACTTGGCCACCACCGCGACGACGAAGCGGGCGACGCGCTCGCGGCCCGTGACCGGGCGCCGCGCGGCCGAGAACTTGCCGCCGCCGTCGGCCCACGCGACCGCGCCGGTCTCGAGGAGCCCGAGCAGGTCGTCGAGGTCGCCGCTCGTGCACGCGACGAGGAAGCGCTCGGCGAGGCGCTCGGCGTCTCGCGAGGTCGCGGCGAAGCGGGGTCGCCCTCGCTGGAGGTGTCCCCGGGCGCGCGCCACCAGCTGCCGGGCGTTCGTCTCGGTCGTGTCGAGGATCCGGGCGATGTCGAGATGGTCGTAACCGAACACCTCGCGCAGCAGGAACGCCGCCCGCTGATCGGGGGTGAGTCGCTCGAGCATCACGAGGAACGCCGTCGAGAGGGACTCCGCCAGCGTCATCGCGGCGAGCGGATCGTCGGCGGTCACGCCGACCAGCGGCTCCGGCAGCCACGGGCCGACGTAGACCTCGCGCTGGACGCTGGCGAGGCGGAGATGATCGATCGCGAGCCGGCTGACCGTGGTGACGAGGTAATCGCGCGGCGACCGCACCGCCTCGAGGTCCGTGCCTTCCCAGCGCAGGTAGGCCTCCTGCAGCACGTCCTCGGTCGCGGCGGCGCTGCCGAGCATGCGGTACGCGATCGAGAACAGGAGGGTGCGGTGGGCCTGGAAGAGCGCCGCGCGGTCGAGCGGCTCAGGCGGCACGGCGGTCCCCTCGGAGCGGCGGATAGATGAGGCGCGTGTTGATCGTCTGCTTCATCTGCTTGCCCCAGAAGCCTTCGAGGGCGAGCGCGCCGTCCCAGCCCTTCAGGAACAGCGCGCCCGCCGTGCCGAGATCGACGCACAAGACGTGGTGGGGCTGCTGATACGGCTCGAGCGGGCGGCCGACCAGGTCGGCCACGGCGTTGCGTCCGGCGCACTCGCCCATCGGGATCGCGTGCTGGCACGACATCGGCGCGACGTGCGAGGCGTCCGCCATCGCGTGGGCGGCGTCACCCGCGGCGAAGACGCCGGGGAGGTCCTGGACCCGGAGCGCCGCGTCGACGAAGAGCCGTCCCAGCGGATCGCGGGGCGCGTCGACGAGCGACTGCGCTGCGGCGCGCATGCCGCCGGTCCACACGACGGTCGCGGCGTCGATGCGCTCGCCGTCGTCGAGCGTGGCGCCTTCGCGATCGATCACGGCGGTGGATCGCCCGAGGCGGACCTCGACGCCGAGCGCGGCGAGCGCGGCGGCGACGCGCTCGCGGGCGGCTCGCGTGATGTCGGCCGCGAGCACGGGCGCGCGCTCGACCAGCACGACGCGGGCGAGCGTGCCGGCGAGCTCGGTCGCGACCTCGAGCCCCATCGGTCCCGCCCCGACGACGACGGCGGTCGCGCCTCCCGGCGCGCTGCGGACGGCCGGCGTCGCGAGGTGCGCTCGCAGCGCGCGCCCGTCCGCGTACGTGCCGACGGTGAACGCGGCGTCCAGGCCCGGCGGCCGGGCGACCACGCTTCCGGTCGTGACGATCAGCCGGTCGTAGGCGAGCTGGGCGCCGGTCGCGAGGACGACGCGGCGTGTGGTGGCATCGATGCGGGTGACCTCCGCCTCGATCCGCGCGAAGCCGCCTTCATGGGCCACGTCGGCGAGCGGAACCCGCACGCCGTCGAGCGAGGATTCGTAGAGTCGAGGGCGGATCGTCAACCAGCCGTCCCGGCTGACGAGCGTGACCTCGACATCACGTGGCGCTGCGCGCCGGGCGGCGAGCGCGGCCCACACTCCGGCGAAACCACCACCGACGATCACGAGCTGTTTCATGGTGCCTCCACACCGGAGACGGACGAGCCCGCGCGCGTGTGACAGGTGTCGTGCGGATTTCGACCCCACGGTCCGCGCGAGCGCTCACATGAGGACGCCGCCCGAGGGCAAGGTCGAGCGCGGCGCGGCGTCGGGCTCGTCGCCCTCGACGCCGGCGTCGCCGCCCGCAGGCGCGCCGCCGGGGTAGGGGGTCTCGATCGGGAGCGCGACGCCGGGAGGCGCGGATGGGCGCGAGGAGAGCGGGACGCCCGAGGGCGGCGACTGCGGGGCGCCGGCGCCCGACGGGCCGCCCGAGAGGGCGGCGGCGGTGTCGCGGGCGAAGCGGGCCCACTCGGAGGCGTCGGAGGCGTGGCGCGGGCGCGCGGCGGCGGCCTCGTCGAAGCGCGTGGCGGCCTCGTCGAGGGCGGCGGCGGCGGACTTCACCTTGGCGGCGGCGCGCCAGTAGGTGACGTCGCCGAGGAGGCGCTCGAGATCCTTGCGCTGATCGCGACGCTCGGGCGAGCGGGTGAGGAGGAGCGCCTGCTCGAGCTCGGCCTGCGCGGCGTCGACGTCGCCGGGCGCGGTGCCCGAGAGCTTGTTGGTCGCCTGATCGACGAGCGCGTTCAGGTAGAGCGTCTCGAGCTCGGGGAGAGAGTCGGTCGCCTGCGGCGTGCACTCGGCGTTGGGCGGGATCGAGATCGGCTTGAAGCCGGCGGCCTCGATGCGGGCCGTGCCCCAGGGCGGGAAGGCGCGCCCTTGTTCGGCCGTGACGTGCTTGGCGGAGCAGCGCAGGTAGTAGCGCCTGGCGTTGGCCTGGCCGAGGAGGACGAAGGCGGCGACCACGGCGCCGAGGAGCGCGGAGAGGGCGACGACGATCGGCCACTTGCGCCTGCGGGTGGCGCCGGAGGCGTCGTCGGGGTCGTCGGCGGTGCCGTCGGCGTCGGAGAAGGTCGAGGCGGCCGGGCGGCGCGGCGGTGGCGGAGTCGGGGGAGAGGCAGAGGGAGGAGGAGCCGCGCGACGGGTGATGGAGGGGCGCGCCGGAGAGGGAGAGGGAGAGGGAGCGGGAGAGGGAG
>ERZ761607.2980-NODE-2980-length-17142-cov-4.591385_pt1 | contig 17142 bp, 12 predicted proteins | sample MGYA00511164_ERZ761607 | MGnify/ENA primary metagenome ERZ761607 (study PRJEB28899, sample SAMN02445080) | bioreactor sludge metagenome | biome: EBPR sludge | place: Australia: Brisbane, Thorneside Wastewater Treatment Plant | collected 2011-06-22 ...
CCGCGGCGATCCGCTCGCCGGCCGCGGCGGCCCCTCGATGATGAGCGTCGGCATGCACTGCCGGCTGCTCGGCCGGCCGGGCCGCCTGCGCGCGCTGCAGCGCTTCCTCGACCACGTCCAGCGCCACGACGGCGTGTGGATCACACGGCGCATCGACATCGCGCGGCACTGGCAGCGCGAGCATCCCTTCGACGCCGCCACGGCCTTCGTGTGGGCCTGAAGCCCGGACCCCGAGATGAGCACCCTGACCCTCGACCACCTCAATGCCGCGACGCAGGAGGCCTTCACCGCACTGCTGGACGGTGTCTACGAGCACTCGCCGTGGATCGCCCGCGAGGCCTGGGCGCGCCGCCCCTTCGCGACGCTGGCCGCGCTGAAGCTCGCGCTCGCGCGGGTCGTCCGCGAGGCCGGGCGCGAGCGCCAGCTCGAGCTCGTCCGCGCGCATCCGGAGCTGGCGGGCAAGGCGATGGTCGCGCGCGTGCTGACGGCCGACTCGACGAACGAGCAGAACGCTGCTGGCCTGACGGCGTGCACGCCGGCGGAGTTCGCCCGGCTGCAGCAGCTCAACGCCGACTACCGCGCGACCTTCGGCTGGCCCTTCATCCTGGCCGTGCGCGGGCCACGCGGCAGCGGGCTGACCCGCGGGCAGATCATCGAGAGCTTCGCGCGCCGGCTCGCCGCCCACCCCGATGCCGAACTCGCCGAGTGCCTGCGCCACATCCACCGCATCGCCGAGCTGCGATTGAACGATCGGTTCGGCGCCGTGCCGACCTTCGGCAACCAGGTGCTCGACGCGGCCGAGCTGCTCGCGCGGCACAGCGACCCGGGCTTCGCCGAACGCGGCGAGCTGACGGTGACGTACCTGACGCCGGCGCACCGCAACTGCCAGGCGCAGCTGCAGCGCTGGATGAGCGACTGCGGCTTCGACGAGATCGCCGTCGACGCGGTCGGCAACGTCGTGGGCGTCTATCACGGCCAGGACCGCGGCGCGCGCCGGCTGCTGACCGGCAGTCACTTCGACACGGTGCGCAACGGCGGGCGCTACGACGGCCGGCTCGGCATCCTGGTGCCCCTGGTCGCGGTGCGCGAGCTGCACCGCGCGGCACGACGGCTGCCCTTCGGCATCGAGCTGGTCGCCATCGCCGAGGAGGAGGGCCAGCGCTACAAGGCCGGCTTCCTCGGCTCGGGTGCGCTGACCGGCCGCTTCGACCCCGCCTGGCTCGACCAGCCCGACGCCGACGGCATCACGATGCGCGAGGCGATGCGCGAGGCCGGCCTGCCGGCCACGTTGCGCGCCATCGCCGCCTGCCGGCGCGACCCGCGCCGCTACCTCGGCTTCGTCGAGGTCCACATCGAGCAGGGCCCCGTGCTCGCCGCGCTGGACCTGCCGCTGGGCGTGGTCACCTCGATCAACGGCGCGGTGCGCCTGCTCTGCGAGATCCAGGGGCAGGCGGCGCACGCCGGCACGACGCCGATGGGCCAGCGGCGCGATGCCGCGGCCGCGGCGGCCGAACTGCTGCTCTACGTCGAGAAGCGCGCCAGCGCGGTGCCGGAGACGGTCGGCACCGTGGGGCAACTGCTGGTGCCGTCGGGCTCGGTCAACGTGATCCCGGGGCGCGTGCAGTTCAGCCTGGACCTGCGCGCGACGACGAACGCGGCACGCGACGCCCTGGAAGGCGACGTGCTGGCCGAGCTGCAGCGCATCTGCTGGCGGCGCGGCCTGACCTCCACGGTGGAACGCACGATGGCCGTCGACGCCGCGCCGAGCGCGCCCGCCTGGCAGCAGCGCTGGGAACGCGCGGTCGCCGCGCTGGGCCTGCCGGTGCACCGCATGCCCAGCGGTGCCGGGCACGACGCGATGATGCTGCACGAGCTGATGCCGCAGGCGATGCTGTTCATGCGCGGGGGCAACAGCGGCATCAGCCACAACCCGCTGGAGACGATCACCAACGACGACGCGCAGCTGTGCGTGCAGGCCTTCCAGCACCTGCTGGAGCAGCTGGCGCAGGAGGGGCTCGCGTGAACCCGCCGTACGACCAGCTCGACGCCTGGGTCGATGCCCACTTCGACGAGGAGCTGCGCTTCCTGCAGGCGCTGGTGCGCGTGCCCACCGACACGCCGCCCGGCGACAACGCGCCGCACGCGGCCGCCACGGCGCGTCTGCTCGAGGCCTTCGGCTACACGGCCGAGGCCCATCCGGTGCCCTCCGACGTGGTGCGTGCCGCCGGGCTGCAGTCGATCACCAACCTGATCGTGCGGCGCCGCTTCGGCCCGGGCGGGCCGACGCTGGCCCTGAACGCCCACGGCGACGTCGTGCCGCCCGGCGACGGCTGGACACACGACCCCTACGGCGGCGAGATCGTCGACGGCCGGCTCTACGGGCGCGCCGCCGCGGTCAGCAAGAGCGACTTCGCGACCTACACCTTCGCGACGCGGGCGGTCGAGGCCGTCGCGGCGGCGGGCGGCGCGGCGCTGAAGGGCGCGGTCGAGCTGCACTTCACCTACGACGAGGAGTTCGGCGGCGAACTCGGGCCCGGCTGGCTGCTCGGGCACGGGCTGACGCGGCCGGACCTGCTGATCGCCGCGGGCTTCGGCTACCAGGTCGTCACGGCCCACAACGGCTGCCTGCAGCTCGAGCTGACGCTGCACGGCGTCGCCTCGCACGCCGCGTACCCGGACACCGGCGTCGACGCGCTGCAGGCGGCGCACCAGGTGCTCGGCGCGCTGTATGCGCACAACACGCTGCTGCGCACGCGGCGCTCGCAGGTGGCGGGCATCACGCATCCGTACCTGAACGTCGGCTGGATCCAGGGCGGCAGCAACACCAACGTCGTGCCGGGAAAGGTGGTGATCCGGCTGGACCGCCGCATGATTCCCGAGGAGGACCCGGCCGCGGTCGAGGCCGAGGTGCGCGCGCTGGTCGAGCGCGCCGCCGCAGCCTCCCCTGGCGTGCGGCTGGAGATCCGCCGGCTGCTGCTGGCCCGCGCGCTGACACCGCTGCCGGGCAACGCGCCGCTGGTGCAGGCCATCCAGCGCCACGGCCAGGCCGTCTTCGGCGAGCCGATCCCGCAGAGCGGCACGCCGCTGTACACCGACGTGCGCCTGTACGGCGAGCGCGGCGTGCCGGCGGTGATCTACGGCGCCGGGCCGCGGACGGTGCCGGAGTCGAACGCCAAGCGCGCCGACGAGCACCTGCTGCTGGAGGACCTGCGGCGCGCCACCAAGGTGATCGCCCGCACCGTGCTGGACCTGCTCTCGTGATCGAGCGCCCCCCGCTGGTGCGCGCGGGGCGCCGCAGCCGCGCACGGCAATTGCACAATCCCGAACCGGATTCCATCGAGAACTGCCAGGAGAACCCCCCGATGAGCTTCGCTTCCGTCACCCGCCGCACCGTGCTGGCCGCCGCCACCGCCTTCGCGCTGGCCCCGGCCATGGCCCAGACCCCGATCAAGTTCCAGCTCGACTGGCGCTTCGAGGGCCCGGCGGCGCTGTTCCTCGCCTCGGCCGCGAAGGGCCACTACAAGGCCGCCGGCCTGGACGTGACCATCGACGCCGGCAACGGCTCGGGCGGCACGGTCACGCGCGTCGCGTCGGGCACCTACGACATGGGCTTCGCCGACATGGCCGCGCTGATGGAGTTCCACGCGAACAACCCGGACGCCCCGAACAAGCCGGTGGCCGTGATGATGGTCTACAACAACACGCCGGCCGCGGTGCTGACGCTGAAGAAGTCCGGCATCACCAAGCCGGCCGACCTGAGCGGCCGCAAGCTCGGTGCGCCCGGCTTCGACGCCGGCCGCCGGGCCTTCCCGATCTTCGCCAAGGCCAATGGCATCGGCAACGTCACCTGGACCAGCATGGACCCGCCGCTGCGCGAGACGATGCTCGCCCGCGGCGACGTCGACGCGATCACCGGCTTCTCGTTCACCTCGATCCTCAACCTCGAGGCGCGCAACGTGCCCGCGGCCGACATCGTCGTGCTGCCCTACGCGGCGCACGGCGTGAAGCTCTACGGCAACGTCGTCATCGCCCACCCGAAGCTGATCCAGTCGAACCCGGCGGCGGTCAAGGCCTTCCTCGCGGCCTTCACCAAGGGTGCCAAGGAAGTGATGGCCAACCCGGACGCCGCGATCGACTACGTCAAGGCGCGCGACGGCATCATCAACGTCGAGCTGGAGAAGCGCCGCCTGCGCATGGCCATCGACGCCGTCGTCGCCAGCCCCGACGCCCGCGCCGAGGGCTTCGGCCAGGTCGTGCCGGGCCGGCTCGCGCTGATGGCCTCGCAGGTGTCGGACGCGTACGGGACGAAGACGCGCGTCGACCCGAACGCGGTGTGGAACGGCAGCTTCCTGCCGTCCAAGGCCGAGCTGAACATCCTGCCGCCGGCCAAGAAGTAAGCCCCGGCAGGCGGCCTGCCGGCAACCGCCCCGCAGGGCGGCTGCCCGCGGGCCGCCGGGGCGCGCGCCGCGGCACTCCCCCGCCCTGCCTCGCCGACACGACACCCTGGAGCCGACCGTGACGACCCCCTTCGTCGACTTCCGCAACGTCTGGCTCGCCTACAACGACGAGTTGCTCGCCGCCGGCCACTTCGCCGTCGAGGACATCTCGCTGCAGGTCGGCGAGGGCGAGTTCATCGCCATCGTCGGCCCGTCGGGCTGCGGGAAGTCGACCTTCATGAAGCTGACCACGGGCCTGAAGATGCCCAGCCGCGGCAGCATCACGATCGGCGGCCAGCCGGTGACCGGGCCGCTGAAGATCAGCGGCATGGCCTTCCAGGCGCCGAGCCTGCTGCCCTGGCGCACGACGGTCGACAACGTCCTGCTGCCGCTGGAGATCGTCGAGCCCTACCGCTCGAACTTCAAGGCCCGGCGCAAGGAGTACGAGGCCCGCGCGCGGGATCTGCTGAAGAGCGTGGGCCTGGCCGGCTACGAGGACAAGTTCCCGTGGCAGCTGTCCGGCGGCATGCAGCAGCGCGCGAGCATCTGCCGCGCGCTCGTCCACGAGCCGAAGATGCTGCTGCTCGACGAGCCTTTCGGCGCGCTGGACGCCTTCACGCGCGAGGAGCTGTGGTGCGCGCTGCGCGACCTGCACGCCGCGCAGCGCTTCAACGTGATCCTCGTCACCCACGACCTGCGCGAGAGCGTCTTCCTGGCCGACACCGTCTACTGCATGAGCCGCAGCCCGGGCCGCTTCGTCGTGCGCCGCGAGATCGACCTGCCGCGGCCGCGCGACCTCGAGGTGACCTACACGCCGCAGTTCACCGACATCGTCCACGAGCTGCGCAGCCACATCGGCGCCATGCGCAAGAGCGGCGTCGCCGTGCCGCAGTGAACCCGAAGGGCAGCCGTCCGATGAAGATCACCAAGTCCGTCGAACGCTGGTCGCCGCTGGTCGTGCTGGGCGTCGTGCTGCTCGTGTGGCAGCTCGCCGTCATGCTCTTCTCGGTGCCCGAGTTCATCTTCCCGAGCCCGGCGCAGATCGCGCAGCAGTTCGTCGAGTTCAGGGGCCCGCTGCTCGAGGCCGCCTGGAAGACCTTCTGGGTCACCATGCTCGGCTTCGCCATCTCCATCGTCGTCGGCGTGCTGCTGGGCTTCCTGATCGGCAGCTCGCGCCTGGCCTACACGGCGCTGTACCCGCTGATGGTCGCGTTCAACGCGGTGCCCAAGGCCGCCGTCGTGCCCATCCTCGTCGTCTGGTTCGGCATCGGGCTCGGCCCCGGCGTCCTGACGGCGTTCCTGATCTCGTTCTTCCCGATCACCGTCAACATCGCGACGGGCCTGGCCACGCTCGAGCCCGAGCTCGAGGACGTGCTGCGCGTGCTCGGCGCGCGGCGCTGGGACGTCCTCGTCAAGGTGGGCCTGCCGCGTTCGATGCCCTACTTCTACGGCTCGCTGAAGGTCGCGATCACGCTGGCCTTCGTCGGCACCGTGCTGGCCGAGATGACCGCCGGCGACTCCGGCATCGGCTACCTGATGCAGACCGCCGGCTCGCAGCAGCGCATGTCGCTGGCCTTCGCCGGCCTGGTGACGATCGGCGCGATGGCCATGGCGATGTACGAGCTCTTCTCGTGGATCGAGCGGCGCACGACGGGCTGGGCGCACCGGGGTTCGCAGGCGGCGTGAACGCCCGGGCCGGCCCCCGGGCGATCGCCTGCCGCACGATCGCCTGCCGGGCGGGAGGGGTCGCGGGCCCCGCCACCGCGTGCGCAAGGCGCCGAACTGGGCTCGTGATCAGCCGCTATTCCGGCGACGACGGCGGCCGCGGCGCGCCAGCATGTGACATCCGTCACAGCCCGCCGGGAGACTGGTGTGAATCCGCTGCTGCGTGCCTGCGCGGCCTGCGTCGTGGCCATCGCCACGCTGCCGGTCCGTGCGCTGACGCTGGACTTCGACGACCTGCCGCCGGCCGGCGGCGTCTTCGGCGTGGACGCGCCGGCGCTGTACCTGGGCTTCGACTTCGGCACCGGCCGCTGGGCCTGGTCGGCCGACACGGGTGCGCTGGTCGCCGCCTCGCCGCCGCTGGCCATCCGCACCGAGGGTTCGTCGGCCGGTTCGCTGGTCTCGGCGATCATCGCCGGGACGACGCCGTTCACCTTCACGAGCGCCTCGTTCAGCGGCACGCCGACCCCGATCTACATCGAACTGGTCGGCGCCGACGGCGTGACCACGGTGCGCCTGGGCGGCTTCCCGCCGACGCTGGACGACCCGTCCACCGCGACCTTCCGCCTGAGCTCGGGCGACGGTGCCGAGCGCTTCTTCGTCAATCCGCTGCCCGACCTCGCCTTGTCGAGCATCGTGATCTCCGGACGCGACGGGGCCTTCGCCGTCGACGACCTGGTGCTGTCGCCGGCCACGCCGGCGCCGGTCGAGCCGGTGCCGGAACCGGGCACGCTCGCCCTGATGATCGCCGGGCTGGCCTGCATCGGCGTGGTCGCGCTGCGCCGGCGCCCCGGACAGCCCTGAGCTCGCGGGCCGCGGCCCGCGCCGGAAGGCCCGGGTGAGCTGGCACGGCCGCCTGCAACTGGACTACCGGCTGGAGGCCGACGAGCGCGGCGCCGCGCCGCGGACGATCGGCATCGACCGGCACGAGGGCCCGCTGCGCGTGCTGCAACGCCTGTACCCCGAGGGCCCGGCCGTCTGCCACCACGTGCTCGTGCATCCGCCGGGTGGCATCGCCGGGGGCGACACGCTCGAGGTCGACGCCCGGCTCGATGCGGGCACGCACGCGCTGCTGACGACCCCCGGCGCGACGCGCTTCTACCGCAGCGACGGTGCCGTCGCTGCGCAACACGTCCGCCTGCGGCTGGCCGCCGGGGCGCGGGTGGAGTGGCTGCCGCTGGAAGCCATCGCCTACGACGGCTGCCTCGCCGAGAACCACGTGCGGCTGGAGCTCGAGCCGGGCGCCGAGGCGATCGGCTGGGACCTGCTCGCTCTCGGCCTGCCCGCGGCCGGGCAGCCGTTCCGCCGCGGCCACGTGCTGCAGCACCTCGAACTCGCCGGCCGCTGGCTCGAGCGCGGCCGGATCGACGCCGCCGACACCCTGTTGCTGGATGCTGCCGCCGGATGGGCGGGGCACCGGGTGTGCGCGACGCTGTGGTTCGCCAGCGGCAGCGGCTGGAGCCGGGCGCGGCGCGACGCGCTGCTGGAGGCCGCGCGCGCGGCGGTCGAGGCCTCGCCGCTGGCGCCCGGCGCCGGCGCCTCGGCGCCGGATGCCCAGGTCGTGGTGCTGCGCGCGCTGGCCGACCGCGTCGAGCCGGCGATGCGGCTGCTCGCCGACGTGCGCGCGGCCTGGCGGCGCGGCGCCTGGGGACTCGACGCGGCCACCCCGCGCATCTGGCGCACCTGAGCCCCCTGCGCTGCGGGGGGGCGGCAAGGGTCCGCACCCCGTGAATCGGTGTCCGGGCCGGCGCCAGCCGCCGGGCGCCGTGGTGCACCATGCGCATCCAACCACAACACAAGCAACAGGTGCGTCCGATGCCCACGGCACGTCTTCCCCTTCTCGCCGCCAGCGCCCTGTGGCTGGCGCTCCACGCCGCGACGGCCGCTGCCCAGGCGGTGGCCACCACCGGCGCGATCGACATCGGCGCGACCTCCGATGCCAACGGCAGCATCCCGAGCTTCACCGTCAGCTCCCCGGCCGCGGCGTCGTTCGACGTCGCGCGCTACGGCGGCCCGGACGTGCTGACCGGGCTGTCGTTCTCGGCGCTGGCGGGCAACTCGAACGTCGTGTTCAGCGGCAGCACGACCAACATCGTCTTCGGCGTGCCGGTGACCACCGCCGTTCCGGGCGGCGCCACGGTCTCCACGTCGGTCACCCTGGGCGGCACGACCGTGTCGGGGACCTCGCTGCCGCTCGTGCGCGGCATCAACTCGAGCACCGGAACCTATGCCACCGGCAGCGGCAGCGTCGCGGCCGCGCAGCTCGGCGCGTTCTTCGGCAGCGGCACGGTCACGGGCAGCGCCGAAGGCAGCGTGACGGTCAACAAGGTCTCGCCGCTGGGCGGCACGCTGACGGCCAACCCGGGGTCGTACACCGCGGAGGTCACCTACACCTACCAGACGCAGGGACACGCCGACGGCGCGTTCGACCCCGGTGGCCTGCAGGACACGCTGGCCCTGTCGTTCGGGAACACGCCGGGAACCCGGCCCTTCTCGATCTTCAACGGCGCCGGCCTCTTCGGCCTGGACATCCGCGGCATCGGCTGCTCGGGCGACTGCAGCTACTTCGACCTGACGGGCTCGTTCGAGAACATCGCCGGGGGCGGCTTCGGCGAGGGCAGCGTGGCCTACCTCGGCGGCGCACCGGGCCCGGTCGGCGCGCTGTTCACGCTGTGGGTCCACGACACGAACGACCCCGGCGTCGTCGGCTTCGGGCGCCTGGGCGAGCTCGAGCGTCTGCAGATCACGGTGAGCGCGGTGCCCGAACCCTCGGCCTACGTGATGGCGCTGGCGGGCCTCGGCATCCTGGGCTGGCAGGCGCGGCGACGTCGCTCGCCGGTGTCGCGGGCCCGGACGGCCTGAGCCCGCTGCGACGCCCATCGGCGCAGCGCCACGCGGTCGCCACCGGGCGTGCGCGACCGGCAGGCGATCGGCCCGGCGCGCCTCAATCGGCGAAGCTGTAGGGGCCGCCGCGCTCGAGCGCGCGCCGATAACCCTGCCGGGCGTGCATGCGCTTGACCAGCGCGTGCAGCCGCGGCCGCGACGCGTCCAGACCGGCGCGCTGCGCCGCCGCCTCGAGCGGGAAGCTCATCATCACGTCGGCGGCGCTGAAGTCGTCGCCGCAGAACCACTTGCGCCCGTCGAGCTCGGCCTCCATGAAGTCGAGCTGGCGCACGATGTTGGGCATCACGAAATCGCCGACCACCTTCGACGCGATGCCCTTGACCACCGGCTTGACGAAGAACGGCACCGGCGCCGAGGCCACGCGGTCGAACACCAGCTTCATCAGCAGCGGCGGCATCGCCGAGCCCTCGGCGAAGTGCAGCCAGTAGCGGTAGCGCAGGAACTCGGGCGTGCCCGGCGCGGGGCGCAGCGCGCCGCCGGCCTTGTCGACGAGGTACTCGACGATCGCCCCGGTCTCGGCCACCGTCAGGCCCTCGTCGGTGATCACCGGCGACTTGCCCAGCGGGTGCACCTTCAGCAGCTTGGCCGGCGCGAGCATGGTCTTGCGATCGCGTTCGTAGCGCTCGACGCGGTACGGCAGGCCGAGCTCTTCGAGCAGCCACAACACGCGCTGCGAGCGCGAGTTCTCGAGGTGGTGGACGGTGATCATGACCGCGATGGTACGAGGAGCCGATGCGCGCCACCATCGCGGCGGCCGAGGCCATGGGGTGCCCTGGGCCACTCGTGACGATTCACTCCACCACCGCGTCGGCCGAGGCCATGGGGTGCCCTGGGCCGCTCGTGACGATTCATTCCACCACCGCGTCGGCCGAGGCCATGGGGTGCCCCCTTCCGCTCATGTCCCCCGGCCCCGGCTGCGCCGAGGCCTCCTCCTTTACTTCGCTCCAGGGGGCACCCCATGGCCTCGGCAGGCAGCATCGCCGCGCTCGAAGATCTCTTGAGCGGGCGCCTTGCGGATGCCGATCCGCCCGGCGGGGTGCCCTGCGGAGCGAAGTAGAGGAGGAGGCACGGGCGAAGCCCGGGCCGGGGGACATGAGCGCAGCAGGGCACCCCGCCGGGCGGATCCCGCCACGATGGTCGAGCCCCTCTCAAGGCAGGTCGGCAGATCAAGCGCATCCGATGCAGTCTCCCCGCACGAACGACGGTCACGCGATTCCCCTATCGTGCCGGCAGCGTTCAAGTGTGCGGTCGTCCTGTACAAGGCGGATTCCCATGGCTCATCCTCGACGGCGTCACGTGCTCCAGGGTCTGGCCGGCCTGCCGGCTGCTGCGCTGGCGCTGCACGCACGGGCCGCGCGGCCGCCACGCAAGCTCGGCGTCGCGCTGGTCGGGCTGGGGATCTACAGCCGCCACGTGCTGGCCCCCGCGTTGCAGCTGACCGAGCACTGCGAATTGCGCGGCATCGTCACCGGCAGCCCGCACAAGATCCCGGAGTGGCAGAAGCAGTACCGGATCCCCGACCGCAACGTCTACTCCTACGAGACCCTGCCGAAGGTCGCGGACAACCCCGACATCGACGTGATCTACATCGTGACGCCCCCGTTCCTGCATGCCCGCGATGGCGTCCGGGCCGCGCAGGCGGGCAAGCACGTGTGGTGCGAGAAGCCGATGGCCATGACGGTGGACGAGTGCCAGTCGATCATCGAGGCCTGCCGGCGGAACAAGGTCAAGCTGAGCATCGGCTACCGCATGCAGCACGAGCCGAACACCCGCACCATCATCGAGTTCGCCGGCAGCCGGCCTTTCGGGGCCATCCGCAGGGTCAAGGCCGAGGCCGGCTTCCGGGGCCGCGGCACGCACCAGGGCGACTGGCGCATGGACCGCGACAAGGGCGGCGGCGCCCTCTACGACATGGGCGTCTACTCGATCAATGCCATGCGCTACGCGACGCGGCTCGAGCCGGTCGCGGTGAGCGCCCGCTTCGAGAACGACTATCCCGAGGTCTTCCTGAAGGCGGACTCCACGGCCTTCTTCGACCTCGAGTTTCCCGGCGGCATCGTCGCCAACGGCGCCACCAGCGTCACGCGCGACCTCAACCACCTGCGTGTCGAGTGCGAGCGCGGCTGGTACGAGCTGGCGCCGATGCAGACCTTCACGCACATCCGCGGGCGCACCAGTGACGGGCGCTGGCTCGACAAGCCGCTGGCCAACCAGCAGGTGCGGCAGATGGACAACGACGCGCTGGCGATCCTGAACGACACGCCGGTGATGGTGCCCGGCGCCGACGGGCTCGCGGACATCCGGGTGGTCAGGGCCGTGCTGCGCTCGGCCGAGACCGGCCGTCGTGTCGAGATCGGCTGATCCGCCGCGGCACCGCTCGCCACACCGTCACCCGCATGGCTCGGCGGCCGGCGGAACCCCTGCGAAGAACGAAAGGACTGCCCGTGTCGATCAACCGCCGACAGTGGCTCCAGCTCGGCCTGCTCACGACCGCCGGGCCTGCCCTGGCCGCCAGCGCCGCCGCGCAGGGCCCGGCCCCGGCGACCGCCTGCGCGACGCCGCCGGCAGCGGCTGGCGCCGCGAGCCGGGTCTACGTGGGCGGCTACACGAGTGACCTCGGGTGGATCCAGGGCCGGGCGCGGGGCGTCGCAGCCTGCCGGCTCGACCCGGTCTCCGGCCGCCTGGTGGTGCTGGCCGAGGTGGCGGCCGACAACCCCTCGTACCTGGCCCTGCACCCCTGCGGCCGCGTGCTCTACGCCACGAACGAGAGCACGCGCTTCGGCAGCCCGCCCGACCACAGCCTCAGCGCGTTCTCGATCGCCGCCGACGGCTCGCTGGCGCTGCTCAACCGCGTGCCATCGCTGGGCGGCGCGCCCTGCCACCTGTGCGTGCACCCGACGGGCCGCTTCGTGCTGAGCGCGAACTACTCCGGCGGCAACGTCGTCGTCCACCCGGTCAACCCGGACGGCAGCCTGGCGCCGGCGAGCGACAACACCGCCACTCGCCGGCCCTCCGGCGGGCCGCATCCACCGGGTCGCCACGCCCACTCGATCAACATCGCGCCGGGCGGGAGCTTCGCGCTCGGCTGCGATCTCGGCCTGGACCGGGTGCTGGTCCACCGGCTCGACCTCGGCAGCGGGCAGCTCGTCGCGCACGGCGACGCACGCGTGGCCGCCGGCTCGGGACCCCGCCACCTGGCGTTCCACCCGAACGGCCGCTTCGCCTACGTGATCAACGAGCTGGCCGGCACGATCAGCGCCTTCGCCTGGGATCCGGCGCAAGGCACGCTGACGGACCTGCAGACGGTCTCCACGCTCCCGGTTGGCTACAGCGGCCGCAAGTGGGCGGCCGACATCCGCGTCCACCCGAGCGGCCGATTCGTCTACGGCTCCAACCGCGCGCACGACAGCATCGCGATCTTCGGCGTGGACGCCGCCACCGGCCGCCTGTCCCTGGTCGGCCACGAACCCACCCGCGGCCGCACCCCGCGCAACATCGCCCTCAGCCCCGCCGGCGACTGGCTGCTCGCCGCGAACCAGGACTCGAGCAGCATCACCACCTTCCGCATCGACCCCGCCACCGGCACCCTTCGCCACCTCGCCACGAACGACGTCCCGACGCCCGTGTGCATCAAGTTCGCCGTTTGAGGTCGGGGGTCAGGTCTTGCCTTTTGCCCGAGGACGGGGGCGTCAGATCTTTCCTCTTGCCTCTTGACTGGCTGGACCTGATCCCTCCGACTGAAGTCCCCGCGAAGACCAGGCAAAAGGCAAGACCTGACCCCATCAAATCGACATGCGCTGTCGCACGCCGTGGGCCTCCATGTCGGCGCCGCGACCGCGGGCGACGATCTCGCCGCGCTCCATCACGAGATACTGGTCGGCCAGGCCGGCGGCGAAGTCGTAATACTGTTCGACGAGGACGATGGCCATGGTGCCGCGGTCGGCGAGCATGCGGATGACGCGGCCGATGTCCTTGATGATGCTCGGCTGGATGCCTTCGGTGGGTTCGTCCAGCAGCAGCAGCTTGGGGCCCGCGGCGAGGGCCCGGGCGATCGCGAGTTGCTGCTGCTGGCCGCCGGAGAGGTCCCCGCCACGGCGGCCGATCATCTGCTTCAGCACCGGGAAGAGCTCGAAGAGTTCGGCCGGTATCGGGGTACCGCCGGGGCGGCTGGCCAGGCCCATGCGCAGGTTCTCCTCGACGCTGAGGCGGCCGAAGATCTCGCGGCCCTGCGGGACGTAGCCGATGCCGGCGCGCACACGCTCGTAGGAGGTGGCCCGCGTGATGTCCTTGCCGTCGAGCGTGACGCTGCCGGTCTTGACGGGGACGACCCCCATCAGGCTCTTCAGCAGCGTGGTCTTGCCCACGCCGTTGCGGCCGAGCACCACGGTGACCTCGCCCAGCCGCGCCTCGAAGCCGACGTTGCGCAGGATGTGGCTGCCGCCGTAGTACTGGTTCAGGCTGTCGACCTTCAGCATGGGCGGTGATCCTGGTCGACGCGCTCCACCATGGCGGTCGCCGAGGCCATGGGGTGCCCCCTTCCGCTCATGTCCCCCGGCCTCGGCTGCGCCGAGGCCTCCTCCTTCACTTCGCTCCAGGGGGCTCCCCATGGCCTCGGCAGGCAGCATCGCCGCGCTCGAAGATCTGTTGGTCGGGCGCCTTGCGGATGCCGATCCGCCCGGCGGGGTGCCCTGCGGAGCGAAGTAGAGGAGGAGGCACGGGCGAAGCCCGGGCCGGGGGACATGAGCGCAGCAGGGCACCCCGCCGGGCGGATCCCGCCACGATGGTCGAGCCCCTCTCAAGGCAGGTCGGCAGATCAAGCGCATCCGATGCAGTCTCCCCGCACGAACGACGGTCACGCGATTCCCCTATCGTGCCGGCAGCGTTCAAGTGTGCGGTCGTCCTGTACAAGGCGGATTCCCATGGCTCATCCTCGACGGCGTCACGTGCTCCAGGGTCTGGCCGGCCTGCCGGCTGCTGCGCTGGCGCTGCACGCACGGGCCGCGCGGCCGCCACGCAAGCTCGGCGTCGCGCTGGTCGGGCTGGGGATCTACAGCCGCCACGTGCTGGCCCCCGCGTTGCAGCTGACCGAGCACTGCGAATTGCGCGGCATCGTCACCGGCAGCCCGCACAAGATCCCGGAGTGGCAGAAGCAGTACCGGATCCCCGACCGCAACGTCTACTCCTACGAGACCCTGCCGAAGGTCGCGGACAACCCCGACATCGACGTGATCTACATCGTGACGCCCCCGTTCCTGCATGCCCGCGATGGCGTCCGGGCCGCGCAGGCGGGCAAGCACGTGTGGTGCGAGAAGCCGATGGCCATGACGGTGGACGAGTGCCAGTCGATCATCGAGGCCTGCCGGCGGAACAAGGTCAAGCTGAGCATCGGCTACCGCATGCAGCACGAGCCGAACACCCGCACCATCATCGAGTTCGCCGGCAGCCGGCCTTTCGGGGCCATCCGCAGGGTCAAGGCCGAGGCCGGCTTCCGGGGCCGCGGCACGCACCAGGGCGACTGGCGCATGGACCGCGACAAGGGCGGCGGCGCCCTCTACGACATGGGCGTCTACTCGATCAATGCCATGCGCTACGCGACGCGGCTCGAGCCGGTCGCGGTGAGCGCCCGCTTCGAGAACGACTATCCCGAGGTCTTCCTGAAGGCGGACTCCACGGCCTTCTTCGACCTCGAGTTTCCCGGCGGCATCGTCGCCAACGGCGCCACCAGCGTCACGCGCGACCTCAACCACCTGCGTGTCGAGTGCGAGCGCGGCTGGTACGAGCTGGCGCCGATGCAGACCTTCACGCACATCCGCGGGCGCACCAGTGACGGGCGCTGGCTCGACAAGCCGCTGGCCAACCAGCAGGTGCGGCAGATGGACAACGACGCGCTGGCGATCCTGAACGACACGCCGGTGATGGTGCCCGGCGCCGACGGGCTCGCGGACATCCGGGTGGTCAGGGCCGTGCTGCGCTCGGCCGAGACCGGCCGTCGTGTCGAGATCGGCTGATCCGCCGCGGCACCGCTCGCCACACCGTCACCCGCATGGCTCGGCGGCCGGCGGAACCCCTGCGAAGAACGAAAGGACTGCCCGTGTCGATCAACCGCCGACAGTGGCTCCAGCTCGGCCTGCTCACGACCGCCGGGCCTGCCCTGGCCGCCAGCGCCGCCGCGCAGGGCCCGGCCCCGGCGACCGCCTGCGCGACGCCGCCGGCAGCGGCTGGCGCCGCGAGCCGGGTCTACGTGGGCGGCTACACGAGTGACCTCGGGTGGATCCAGGGCCGGGCGCGGGGCGTCGCAGCCTGCCGGCTCGACCCGGTCTCCGGCCGCCTGGTGGTGCTGGCCGAGGTGGCGGCCGACAACCCCTCGTACCTGGCCCTGCACCCCTGCGGCCGCGTGCTCTACGCCACGAACGAGAGCACGCGCTTCGGCAGCCCGCCCGACCACAGCCTCAGCGCGTTCTCGATCGCCGCCGACGGCTCGCTGGCGCTGCTCAACCGCGTGCCATCGCTGGGCGGCGCGCCCTGCCACCTGTGCGTGCACCCGACGGGCCGCTTCGTGCTGAGCGCGAACTACTCCGGCGGCAACGTCGTCGTCCACCCGGTCAACCCGGACGGCAGCCTGGCGCCGGCGAGCGACAACACCGCCACTCGCCGGCCCTCCGGCGGGCCGCATCCACCGGGTCGCCACGCCCACTCGATCAACATCGCGCCGGGCGGGAGCTTCGCGCTCGGCTGCGATCTCGGCCTGGACCGGGTGCTGGTCCACCGGCTCGACCTCGGCAGCGGGCAGCTCGTCGCGCACGGCGACGCACGCGTGGCCGCCGGCTCGGGACCCCGCCACCTGGCGTTCCACCCGAACGGCCGCTTCGCCTACGTGATCAACGAGCTGGCCGGCACGATCAGCGCCTTCGCCTGGGATCCGGCGCAAGGCACGCTGACGGACCTGCAGACGGTCTCCACGCTCCCGGTTGGCTACAGCGGCCGCAAGTGGGCGGCCGACATCCGCGTCCACCCGAGCGGCCGATTCGTCTACGGCTCCAACCGCGCGCACGACAGCATCGCGATCTTCGGCGTGGACGCCGCCACCGGCCGCCTGTCCCTGGTCGGCCACGAACCCACCCGCGGCCGCACCCCGCGCAACATCGCCCTCAGCCCCGCCGGCGACTGGCTGCTCGCCGCGAACCAGGACTCGAGCAGCATCACCACCTTCCGCATCGACCCCGCCACCGGCACCCTTCGCCACCTCGCCACGAACGACGTCCCGACGCCCGTGTGCATCAAGTTCGCCGTTTGAGGTCGGGGGTCAGGTCTTGCCTTTTGCCCGAGGACGGGGGCGTCAGATCTTTCCTCTTGCCTCTTGACTGGCTGGACCTGATCCCTCCGACTGAAGTCCCCGCGAAGACCAGGCAAAAGGCAAGACCTTGTATCTTCCCGAGAAGTGACTTCCCGGTGTTTCGGGGAGTCCTGAGCATGGTGGTGGTGGTGGGAGGCTGTGGGGAAGTGGGCAGAGGCCCGCGCGGTGGGCAACGCGACAGCGTTGTCCATGGCAAGCGGGCCGGTTCGGGCGCAGCTCGAACTGTCCACTTGTCCACAGCCTGGCGCCACAACCGTTTTCGCGGTCGGTGCGCCAAACCTGTTCGGCCTTTGAGTTCGCAGCTCGTGGGTTAGCTCTTGGTCAACGCACCGGCCCGTTTCATCCACACCGTGTAGCCCGAACAGTTGTCCCTGATGAACACGAATCCGCAAGGTGGGGTAGCGAGCCGCAGCGCGCGGCCCAATGCCGGCATCGACGTCTCCAAGGAGCATCTGGACCTGTGCCTGGAGTCGACGACGCTGCGCGTGGCCAACGATGCGAGTGGGTGGGACGAGCTGACCGCGAAGATGCTGGCCGCCGATGTCGACCTGGTGGTGATCGAGGCCACCGGCGGCTATGAACGCGGCGTGGTCTGCGCACTGCAGCAGACCGGCGTGTGCGTGGCCCGAGTCAATCCGCGGCAGTCGCGCGACTTCGCCAAGTCCATGGGCGTGCTTGCCAAGACCGACCGGGTCGATGCTCGCACCTTGCGCGACTTCGCCAACG
>ERZ761607.2981-NODE-2981-length-17139-cov-6.425193_pt1 | contig 17139 bp, 19 predicted proteins | sample MGYA00511164_ERZ761607 | MGnify/ENA primary metagenome ERZ761607 (study PRJEB28899, sample SAMN02445080) | bioreactor sludge metagenome | biome: EBPR sludge | place: Australia: Brisbane, Thorneside Wastewater Treatment Plant | collected 2011-06-22 ...
GAGCGCCAGCGAGCGTCGCCGCGGACTCGGGCCGAAACTCGCCGGGGTATTCAACGCAGCAGCTTTCCGAAGCCACTCCGGTGGAAGACCAGCGGCGCGCCGGCGAGCTCGGCGTCGACGTGCTGTACGGCGTGCAACTCGAGGAGGACCAGGATGTGGTCCCCGGCCTCGACCTCGCGGTAGATCGTGCAGTCGAACCGCGCCAGCCCCTCGTCCAGGGTGACCGCCCCGTCGTCGCTGACGGTGCGGCTGATTCCCACGAACCGCTCGTCGACCGGGCCGGCCAGCTGCCGGCACACCACGTCGTGGTGGTCGGCGAGCACGGTGACGCCGAGGTGGCTGGCGCGCCGCAGGTCCGGCCACGTCTTCGACGAGGTCGCGAGGTTGATCGAGACCAACGGCGGGTCGAGGCTCACGGAGGTGAACGAGCTGGCCGCCAGGCCGACGAGCTGGCCCTCGACCTCGGCCGCCACCGCGACCACGCCGGTCGGGAAGATGCCGAACGCCTCGCGGAGCGCGGCGGGGTCGAGGTCCTGGTTGGTGGTGAAGGCGGTGGCTGCGGTCACGCGGTCCGGCCCTTCAGGTAGCCACTGACGACCGGTCGGGTCGCGGCCAGCCACTCGGCGTACGCCGCGGGGTCGTCGTGCTGTGCGTCGACGACGTAGAGCCCACGACCCGGCACGGTGCCGCCGATCTCGACCAGGACCGGCCGGAGCACCAGCTCGGGCGCCAGCGAGTGGGCGGGACTGCCGCCGAGCATCAGCGGGATCGCGAGCCCGGACAGGCCGGTGCCGCCGGCGAACCGGTCGAGGAAGAGCTTGAGCAGCCCGGTGTAGGCAGCCTTGTACGTCGGTGACGCGAAGACGACGAGGTCGGCGTCGCCGACCTGCTTGACCAGGTCGGTGACGGTCGGGTCGGTCCAGTCCAGGAGCGTCCGGGGATCAACGGTGGCCAGGTCGACCACGAGGTCCGGCTCCCCCGCGAGCTCGCGCGCGACATGGAGCGCGGCGGCGAGCGTGCGACTCTGGGGCTTAGGGTTGCCGACGACGACGGCGACGGTGGTCATGGCTCAGGCCTCCTTGATGATCGTCGGGAGCTCCGGCCCGAGTCGCAGTGACTCGAGGAAGAGCACGAGGGTGGCGGCGACGGAACGGTGCGTGGCGTCGTTGAGGACGTCGTGGACGCCGCCCTCGACCAAGCGGACCCGCGCACCGGCGAACCGCGCGATCGCATCGGCCGCGGGCGTCACCGGATCGGCGGTGCCGTGCAGCACGAGGGTCGGCTTCTCCGACGACGCGAACGACACCGGGGCCACGGCAGCGGTTGATTGAGCGCGCCGCGCTCGAAGGACTCGTCGGACGTGATGACCCGGGTGTGCACCGGACACGCCGTACGCGCGGCCACCTCCTCGTCCCACTCCCCCACGGCCGCCGACGTCGGCAGCGCCAACCCGGCCAGCACGACCGCGTCCGCGGGGAGCTCTGGCGCCAGCAGGGCGGCGAGTGTCGCGCCGCTGTCGGTGCCGACCAGCACCTTGGGAGATGGGAGCGACTCGTCGGCGAGCAGCTTGCCGATCCGGTCGGTGGCGTCGTCGAGGTCGTCGAGGTCGACCGGCACGAGCCGCACCTTGTAGGCGTCGGCCGACAGCCGTCGTCCGAACCGTTCGTAGGACGCCGCGGTCTCCCCGCGACCAGGGAGGACGACGAGCGTGCCGCGCGGCGTACCGCCGGCGGGCTCGTCCCAGCTACCTGTGGTGGTCATGATGATCCATCCCCTCTCAGTGGGCCCAGCTCGAGACGAACCAGTGCACGGCTCCGGTCCCCGGGTCATAGGAACGGCGCGGCAGCGTGCCGATGTCCGCGCCGTACACGTGGATGCCGACGACCGGCTGGTCGCCGCCGCACCGCACCTGGTGCACGTCGTCGTCGGTGGTGCAGCAGACGGTGACCTGGCCGGCCGCCCACTCCTCGGTGCCGAGGTCGACCAGCGGTACGTCGGGTGCCGACGGCTTCTCGAACCGGGTCTCGACCTCGACGCCCGAGTGGATGCCGACCACTCCCCAGGTCTCGTGGCCGTGCACGGGCGTGCCCTGGCCGACGTCCCAGATCGCGCTGGCGATCGAGAAGCTGCCGTCCTCGGCGACGTGGAGCGGGTACATCACGTAGCGCTCCGGGTCGGGAGCGGTCTTGTCGGCCGGCAACTCGAAGCCGGCGGCCAGCGCCGCGGTCAACTCCCGCTGGACCGCCGCCGTCAGCTCACGCTCGGACAGCCCCTGCCGGACCAGTGTCTCCACGGTCCGCGCGAACGCCGCGACCTCCGGGACCTCGCTGGTGACCGGGACGGTCTGCTGCTGCGTCATGCGATCTTCTCCTTGGCGAGAGCGGGAGCGGCGTACGCCGCGATCCGGTCGCGGAGACCGGGTACGGCGACCGAGCGAGCCAGGGCGGCGAGCTCGGCGTCGGCATCGACGGCGGGACGGTCGGCGAGCAACAGGACCCGCCCGTCGCCCCAGCCCACCCACTCGCTCAACAGGTCGTCGAGCTCGTCCGGGGTGCCGGTGACCAGCCCGTCATAGTCGGCCAGCAGAGCCCGGCGCGCGACGCCGAGCACCACGCCGAACGCCGATCCCGGGAACCTCAGCTCCACGCCAGGGGCGACCAGCCGCGCGTCGCAGGCGAGGACCAGGTCGGCGCCGGCGCCGACGGCGGCGCCCTCGGCGACCGCGATCGTGAGGTACGGCGCCGCGCCCAGCCGCTCCAGGAGCAGCCCGATCCGGAGGAACCGATGAGCGAGCGAGGCATCGGTCTCCGTCGAGAGCCCACTCAGATCGAAGCCGGCCGCGAAGTGCCGGGCGTTGCCGCGCAGCACCAGCGCAAGTGGTCGAGCCAGCTCGGCCTCGTCGAGGACACCGTGCAGTGCCTCGACCAGCTCCGCCGAGAGGGCGTTGGCCTGCTGCGGCCGGTCGAGGGTGACGGTCCACACGGGTCCGCGATCGATGGTCACGGTCACGACGCAGCCCACTCGGCGTAGACGTCGGCGTCCGCACCGAGGGACGGGGCGCCGCGGTCGAGCCGCGGCGACTGACCTTCGATCCGGACCGGGAACACCACCTGAGCCACCTCGCCGGCCACCGGCATCGGTACCCGGGCGACCAGCCCGGTGGCCTCGACGTGCGGGTCGGCGAGCGCCTCGCCAACAGTGTTGACCGGGCCGCACGGCACGCCGCGCGACCGCAGCTCGGTGAGCCAGTGCTCCCGCTTCTCCTCGCCGAACCGGTCCTGGAGCAGCGCGGCCAGTTCGCCCTGGTGGGCAACCCGGTCGGGCTGGGTCACAAACCGCGGGTCGTCGACCAGCTCAGCCAGGCCGACCACCTCGGCCACGGCGGCCCACAGCCGGTCGTTGCCCGCGGCGACGGTGAAGTCGCCGTCGGCCGCCGAGAAGCCCTGGTACGGCGCGTTGCGCGGGTGCGCGGTCCCGAGTCGGGCCGGCTCGCGGCCGGTGCCCCAGTACTCGCTGGTCTGCAGGGCCGAGATCCCGAGCAGGCAGTCGAGCATGGGTACGTCGAGCCGCACCGACTCCCCGGTCCGGCCGACCTGGGGCAGCAGCGCGGCCACGGTGTAGGCGGCGTAGAGCCCGGCGGTGAAGTCGCCCACGGGGACGCCGGCCTTGACGGGCCCGCCGTCGGGCTCGCCGGTCACCGACATCAGGCCGGACATCCCCTGGATCACGACGTCGTAGGCGCCGTCGTTGACGTGGGGGCTGGTGAGGCCGTACCCGGAGATCGAGCAGTAGACCAGGCCAGCATGACCGTCGCTCACCTCGTCGTAGCCGAGGCCGAGCCGGTCGAGGACGCCGGGCCGGTAGTTCTCGACCACCACGTCGGCCGAGCCGATCAGCTCCCGGACCCGGGCCAGGTCGTCGGGGTCCTTCAAGTCCGCGACCACCGAGCGCTTGTTGCGGTTGACCGAGGCGAAATTGTGGCTGAACCGTTCGCCCCCGTCCGCCGAGGTCGCGAACGGCGGCCAGCCGCGCATCTGGTCACCGGTCGGCGGTTCGACCTTGATCACGTCGGCGCCCAGGTCGGCGAGCAGCATGCCCGCGAACGGCCCGGCCGCGACGTGGGCCAGCTCGACGACCCGGACTCCTTCGAGCGGATGCACGCTCAGACCGCCTCGGCGACGGGAGTGCGGGTCGCGACGCGGTGCGCGAGCTCCTGGCGGACCAGCGGCAGCAGGCGTGCGCCATAGTCGATCGCATCCTGCAGCGGTTCGTAGCCGCGGATCAGGACGGTGTTCACGCCGATGTCGACGTAGTCGAGGATCGCCGCGGCGACGGTCTCCGGCGAGCCGACGAGTGCGGTCGAGTTGCCCCCGCCGCCGACCGCCTTGGCCGTCGGCGTCCAGAGGCAACGGTCGTGCAGGTCACCCTTCTCAGCTGCGGCCAGCAGCCGCTGCGAACCGGCGTTCTGCGGTGCCTGCCCCTGCGGGTGCAGCTTGGCGACCTGCTGCCGGAACGCCTTGCCGACCTCGCCGTTGATCGTGTCGAGGATCCCGTGCGCCCGCTCCCAGGCCTCCTCGTCGGTGCGGCCGAGGATCGGGCGGAAGGAGACCGAGATCCTCGGGCGGTCGGCCCGGCCGGCAGCGCGCGCCTGCTCGGCGACACTGGCGATCTGCTCGCTGGTCTCCTTCAGCGGCTCGCCCCAGAGCATGTAGGTGTCCGCGTGCTTGGCGCCCACCCGGTAGGCCGCCGGCGAGCTGCCGCCGAAGAACAGGTCGAGGTGGCGGTCCTGGTGGGGGAAGACCGCCGGCGAGAAGCCCTCGAACTTGTAGTACTGGCCGTCGTAGTCGCGCGGGCCCGGCTCGTCCCACGCCCCACGGAGGATCTGGAGGTACTCGTCGGTGCGCGCGTAGCGCTCGTCGTGGGTGAGGTAGTCGCCCTCGCGGCGCTGCTCGGAGTCGGTGCCGCCGGTGATGATGTGCACCGCCACCCGCCCCCCGCTGAACTGGTCGAGGGTGCTGAAGGTGCGCGAGGCCAGCGTCGGGAAGACCACGCCGGGTCGATGCGCGACGAGCAGGCCGAGCCGCTCGGTGTGCTGAGCGACGTACGCCGCGACCTGGGTGCCTTCCGACCAGCCCGAGCCATAGCCGATCAGGACCCGGTCGAAGCCGCCGGCCTCGTGGGCCTGGGCGAAGCGCGCGGTGTAGGCGGGGTCGATGATCGGCCCCTGGTTGGGACGGACCTCGGAGGCGTCGGCGGTGCCGATCATGCCGAGGATCTCGACGTCGGTGTAGTCAGCGTGGTGGGACATGGGATTCCTCTCGAAGAAGTGGAGTCAGCCGGCGAGGGCGGGGCGGCGGTCCTTGACGCCGGCGCGGACCAGGTCGATCACGCGGCCGTAGGACTTCGCGTCCTCGAGCGGGTCGAAGCCGCGGATGAGCAGCGTCGTGACGCCGAGGTCGACGTAGTCGAGGAGTCCGTCCGCGACCTGCTCGTAGGTGCCGACCAGCGAGGTGGAGTTGCCGGCGCCGCCGGTGACCTTGGCCAGCGCGGTCCAGAGCCGCTTGTCGTGGACATCTTGGGACTCGGCCGCGGCGGCGAGCCGCTGCGAGCCCACGGAGTTCTTGGCGAAGGCGCTCACCCCACCGCCGTTGGCCTCGACGCGCGCCTGCGCCGCGGCGAGCACGGCCTCCGCGCGTGCCCAGGCCTCCTCCTCCGTCTCGGCCACGATCGGCCGCAGGCTCACCGAGAACCGCGGGTTGCGCCCGTACGGCGCCGCGGCGGCGCGCACCTCGGCGATCCGCTGCCGGATCCCGTCCAGCGGCTCGCCCCAGAAGGCGTAGGCGTCGGCGTGCTTGCCACCGACGCGGATCGCGTCCTCCGAAGCACCGCCGAAGTAGATCGGGATCGAACCCAGGGCCGGCCGCACGGACGCGTACGCGCCTGTCACCTTGTAGAACTCGCCCTCGTGGTCGAAGGGCTGCTCGGACTCCCACTCCTTGCGGAGCACGGTCAGGAAGTCGTCGGTACGGCGGTAGCGCTCCTCCTTGGTGAGGTAGTCGCCATCACGCTGCTGGTCGGCGTCGTCGCCCCCGGTGATCACGTGCATCGCGACCCGGCCGGGGTGGAAGGCGTCGAGGGTGGCGTAGGCGCGGGCCGCGATGGTCGGAGCCCAGAAGCCGGGGCGATGGGCCAGGAGCACCTTGAGCTTCTCGGTCGCCTCGAGGGTCTGGTCGGCGAGCACGAAGCCGTCGATGGAGGCCGACGAGTGCGCGATCAGCACGCGGTCGAAGCCGGAGGCCTCGTGAGCCCGGGCCAGCTCGGCGGCGAACTCCTTGTTGACCTGAGGGCCGACCGGCACGCCGACCTCGGTGTGCGTCGCCATGCCGAAGGTTCCATTCGTGGCCTGGGTCGCTGTGTCGACCCGCTGGGTGGCGGTGATGCCGATGAACTCGATCTCCGGGGTGCGCTGGGTCATGCTGACTCCTTCTGGGGCTGGGCCTCCCACTGGCCGGCGACGTAGCAGGCGGCCTCGCGGGCGGGGTGGTGGTCGAGGGTCACGAGCTCGGGCTGGACCCGGCAGGCGTCGTGGGCGAAGCGGCAGCGGGCGGCGAACACGCAGCCGCCCTCGGCGGTCCAGGTGGCGCGCTGGTCGGCGGGGTCCGCGTCGAGGCGTACGTCGGTGGGCCGGAGCGCATGGTGGCGGGCGACACTCGGCGCCGAGGCGGTGAGCAGCGCCGTGTAGGGGTGCGCCGGCCGCTCGAGGACGTCCTTCGTGGGTCCCTGCTCGACCAGGCGGCTGCGGTAGAAGACCGCCACCCGGTCGGCGATGCCGGCCAGCGAGGACAGGTCGTGCGCGATCACCACCACCGCCAGGTCGAGGTCCTTGCGCAGCCGGTCGAGCAGGTTGAGCACGAGGTTGCGGTTGGACACGTCCAGCGCGCTGACCGGCTCGTCGCAGAACAGCAGTGCCGGCCGGGTCACGATGGCCCGCGCCAGCGAGACCCGCTGGCGTTGACCGCCAGAGAGCTGCCGCGGCCGACGCCCACGGATCGACTCGGGCTCGAGGCCGACCTCGCGGAGCGCCTCGTCGATCCGGGCCGCCTTCTCGCGGCTGGAGAGCCCGCCGGCGATGTCGAGCGGCTCGGCCACCAGCCGGTTGATGGTGAGGTCGGGATCGAGGGAGCGCAGCGGGTCCTGGAAGACCAACTGCACCTGGCCCTGCCTGCGGAACTCGCGCAGCTCCCGCCCCCGGAGCGCTCCGAGGTCGCGGCCCTCGAACTCGATCGTGCCGGTCGCCGGCGCCACCAACCCGACGGTGGCGCGGGCGAGGGTGGTCTTGCCCGACCCGGTCTCGCCGACGATACCGACGATCTCGCCGCGCCGGATCTCGAGCGTCGCGCCGTGCAGCGCTGCACCGGTGCCGAGGTGGGTGCCCTTCCTCGGCTTGGCGTAGCTGACCGAGAGATCGCTGACCTTGAGCAGCGGACCCCTGTTGTGAACCGTCATGCCGGCACCGCCACTCGGACGCACCGCGAGGACCGGTCGCGATCCACGGTGAGCAGTGGGATCGGGCCGGCGACGCACTCCGGTGCGGCGTACCGGCAGCGCGGTGCGAACCGGCAGCCAGGCATCTCCTCACCTGCAGCCGGCGGCTGGCCCGGGATGGTGTCCAGCGTGCGGCGCGACCAGTCACCGATCGAGGCGACTCCCATGAGGGCCTGGGTGTAGGGGTGCTGAGGATCGCCCAGCACCTGCTCGGTGGGGCCGCTCTCGACGATCTCGCCGCCGTACATCACCAGGATCCGGTCGCAGGTCTCGGCCACGACCGCGAGGTCGTGGGTGACCAGCAGCAGGCTCAGCTGGTGGGTACGCCGCAGCCGCCGCAGCAGCTCCAGGATCTCGGCTTGGACCACTGTGTCGAGGGCCGTGGTCGCCTCGTCGGCGATCAGCAGCTCCGGGTTGAGCGAGATCGCGATGGCGATGATGACCCGCTGGAGCATGCCGCCGGACAGCTCGAACGGGTAACGGTGGTAGACCAACTCGGCGTCGTGCAGACCGACCTCGTGCAGCAGTTCGAGCGTCCGCTCGCGGGCCACGCGGCGCGCGAGCCCGCCACGGATTCGAAGTACCTCGTCGACCTGGTGGCCGACGGTGAGCGAGGGGTTGAGGTAGGAAGCGGGATCCTGGAAGACCGCGGCGATCCGAGTCCCCCGGAGCTGGTTCCACGTGCTCCGGCGCGCTCCGGTGAGTTCCACGGCAGGGAGATCGGCGTCGCCCGAGCCCAGCAGGATCGAGCCACGGTCGATCTGGCCCGTCTCGGGGAGCAGGCCGAGCACCGCCCGACAGGTGAGGGTCTTGCCGGAGCCGGACTCGCCGACCAGGCCCACCGACTCGCCGCGGGCGATCGAGAAGGTGACGTCACGGACCGCGACCAGGTGGTCGCCCACGCTGACCTGGAGATCCTCGACGGTCAGCATCGATGTGTGCTCAGGCGGCGACGACACGGCGCGGCTCCTCCTCGGTCGTGATGGTGTCCTCGGGCTCGACCGGCAACCCGATCGGCGTCTGGTCGCGACGGCCGACCGCGCGACGCAGGACTCCGCGACGGCGCCGCGCCTCGCCGGCGCTGGCTTCGCGGATGCAGTCGGCGAGGATGTTGAGCGAGCCGACCGTGAGCACCAGGAGGATGCCCGGGAAGATCGGCGCCCACGGCTGCTGCTCCAGGAACCCGAGGTCGGCGGAGAGCATGCCGCCCCAGGTCGGCGTGGGCGGGATGATGCCCAGGCCCAAGAAGGCGAGCGAGGCGACGACCAGGAGCGCGGTGCCCATCGCGTGGGCACCGGCGACGGCGACGTTGGGCAGCACCTTGGACCAGATGTGGTGGCGCAGCACCCACCAGCGGCCGGCGCCCATCAGTTCGGCAGCCTCGACGTACTGCGTGGTGCGCAGCCCTAGCGCGACCGCGCGGGTGATCCGGAAGAAGGCGGGGCTCATCAGCACTCCGACCGCGATCATCGCCTGGTGCAGTCCGTTGCCGAGGGTGCCGGCGACCGCGATCGCGAAGACGGTGAACGGCAGGATCATCAGCGTCTCGGAGACCCGCAGGGCGACCCACTCCCCCGACCGCCCGAGCCAGACCGACAGCAGCCCCGTCGGTACGCCGATGAGCAGGCCCACGACGACGGCCTCGATCGCCCCGATGATCGAGAGGCGAGTGCCGGCCATCAGCCGGCTCAGCACGTCGCGGCCTACGTAGTCGGTGCCCAGCCAGTGCTGAGCGCTGGGACCCTGCAGGATCGCCGGGTCCTGCGCGAGCGGATCGTGCGGCGCGAGCGCTGCACCGAACACCGCCACCACCGCGACCACGAAGAGGATCGCCAGCGCGACCCGGGCGACCGGGATGCGCACGAGGTTGCGAACCGTGTTCACCTGGCACCTCCGAGACTGTGGGCCCGCCGGGCGGCGGGGTCGAGGAGCACCTGGAGGGCGTTGACCATCAGGCTGCCGATCAGCACGATCACGGCCGTCACCAGCAGAGTGCCGAGCACCACCGGAACGTCGCCCTTGCTCGCGGACTGCAGCGCTAGCTGCGCGATGCCGGGGAGGTTGAACAGCTTCTCGGTCATCACCGCCCCGCCGATGATCAGCGGGAGGGCCATGCCGATCACGGCCAGCGTCGGCGAGATGGCATTGCGCAGCACGTGCCCGAACAGCACGCGGCGCCGCGAGAAGCCGCGCATCTCGGCACCGACCGCGTAGTTCTCCTGCAGCGCACCGACCAGCGAAGTGCGCAGTTGGCGAGCGATGTTCGCCGCGACCTCGATGCTCAACGCCAGCGCCGGCAGGATCGAGAAGCGGAGCCACTCCAGCGGATCGACGTCGAAGGGGACGTAACCACCGGCGGGCAGCAGCCTCGCCTTGACCGCCAGCAGCACGATCAGCGCGATCCCGATCACGAACGGCGGCAGGGTGGCCACGAACGAGCAGACGACCGTGACCGACCGGTCGACGAACCCACCGGCGCGCAGGGCGGCGACGATGCCGGCACTGGCCCCGATCAGGATCGCCAGCACCAGCGCCAGCAGCGCGATCGAGAGGTCGACCGGGAGCGCCTGCTTGATCGAGTCGGCGACCGGCACCGTGGTGAACCACGACTTCCCGAGGTCGCCCTGGAGAGCGCCGCCGAGCCAGGTGAGGTAGCGCTCGACCACGGGCTGGTCGAGCCCGAACTGGTGGTTCATCGTCGCGATGTCCTGCTCGGTCGCGGTCTCCCCGAGCACCGTTGCCGCCGGGTTGCTCTTGCTGAGCGCCCCGAGCGCGAAGGTGATCACCGAGGCGAAGAACAGCACCGTCACAGTGGTGAGAACCAGCCGCCCCAGGGGGCGCACCGCCGCAAGCAGGCGTGGTGCCGCCCCGCCGCTCCGGGTGCGGGTAGCGGCGGGGACGGCGGTCACGGTGGCTCCGCTGGTCACGGACGCCATCAGGCTGGCCCCCTCATGCTGGCCCGTCTCATGCGGAGAGCCCTTCCCAGCGACGCAGGCTCGGGTGCTGGACCAGTTCCGAGACCGACTTCTGGCGGGCGATGACCGCCGGAGCGTTGTAGAGGAAGGTGTTGGGGTAGTTGGTGACGGCGATCTTGGTCGCCTCCTGGAGCAGCGCCGGGTACGTCGGGTCGTCGGTCGGGGTGGCCCGGACCTTGTCCAACTGCGCGAGGAGTTCGGGGTTGTCGATGCGGCCCGGGTTCATCAACCCGGTGCTGCTGAACAGCACCTGGAAGGCCTGCACCGGCGACTCGCGCCCGGCGAAGCCGTCGTAGACGAGCGCCTTGGAGTGGTCGATGTAGACGAGCTGGGTGAACTGCGTCGCCGGGATCGTCTCGATCTCCAGGTCGATGCCGATCTCCTTGAGCTGCGCCTGGATCTGCTCGACCGCCGGGACCGGTGGAGCAGCCGCGGAGAAGACGCCCTTCACGCCGCCCTTCAGACCGGCGTCGGCCAGGATCTGCTTGGCCTTCTCGGGGTCGTAGGCGTAGAGGTCGTCGAGCTCGGGGTTGTGGCCGACGTACCCGCTCGGGAACGGCTGGTAGTTGACGTCGCCGACGCCGAAGTTGGAGGTCTTCTTGATCGCCTCGCGGTCGATGCCGTAGTGCAGCGCCTCGACCACGGCGGGGTTGTCGAAGGGCGCCATCGAGACGTTGACATCGAGCACGGAGACGAACATCGAGTCGAGGATCTGGACCTCGAGCCCCGCCGACTTGGCGGCCTCGATGTTCGACGCGCTGAGCCGGACCACGTTGTACTGGCCGGATGCGGCGGAGGCGACCGCGGTCGCCGGGTCGGGCGCGGGGTAGAGCTTGAAGTGGGCGACCTTGATCTGGTCGGCGAGGTAGAAGCTGTCGTTCTTGTCCAGCTCCGCGTGGTCGTTCTGGGTGTACGACGTCAGCGTGAACGGGCCGGAGCCCGCCGGCTGGGTGGCCAGCGACTCGACGTCCTTCTCGAAGACCGCCGGGTTGACGACCATGCCGGTCTTGCCCGCCAGCAGCAGCGGGTATTGGTAGTTGACCCCACTCAGCGAGATCACGACGTCGAGGTCACCGTTGGCCTTGACGTCCTTGGTGTCGGCGAGCTGCGGGGCGACGAGCGAGCCCTCCTGGGTGCGCGCCCGGTTGATCGACTTCGCGACCGCGTCGGCGTCGAGCGGGGAGCCGTCGGAGAACTTCAACCCGGAGCGCAGCGTGAAGGTGACCTCGTCGCCCGCGTCGTTGTACGCCCAACTCTCGGCCAGCCACCCGACCGCGTTGCCCTCGTCGTCGAGCGCGGTGAGCGCGTCGTAGGTGAGCGCGAGCATCTGGACGTCGGAGCCGGCCGATGACGTCACCGGGTCCCACGTGGTGGGGAGCTGCCAGGCCCAGGTGATGGTGCCGGTGCCGCCAGATGCACCGCCGGTGCCCGAGGGGGACGAGGAGTCTCCACCGCAGGCGTCCAGGGCGAAGATCGCTCCGGCGCCCAGGCCGATGCCGAGGAGGCCGCGGCGGCTGAGCGTGATGCTGCTACGGGAGTCGGAGCGCTGGGAGCGGATCGTGCCTGCGGCACGGGCGGCGCGGGGCATGGGATACCTCGTGTCTTCTGTTTCTCGGGATGGTTAGGTGGAAGTCAGCTGGCGTATCGGTTCGCCGGCACCGGCAGCCCCAGGTGGCTGCGCAAGGTCTCGCCCTCGTACTCACGGCGGAACACGCCGCGCTCCTGCAGGGCGGGCACCAGTTCGTCGACGATGCGACGGAAGTTGGCCGGGTGGTCGACGCCGACGTTGAAGCCGTCGCAGGCTCGGGCCTCCCACCACTCGACGAGCTTGTCGGCGACCGTGTCCGCCGTACCGACGAACTCGCTCTTGCGGAAGATCCGCGTCGCCTCGACCGCCTGGCGCAGGGTCCAGCCGTTGTCGGTGGCGCGTTCGGTGATCCGCTTCGCCTGGGTGTAGAAGGAGCGCTCGCCGTACTTCAGCGTCTCGACCGGGAACGGCGCGTCGAGGTCGTACTGCGTGAAGTCGTGCCAGCCGAAGGACCGGCCGAACTCGCCGAGGGCGGCCTCGAAGCTGTGGTCGCGCTCGTTGTTGGCGGCCTCGAGTTCTCGGGCCTCCTCGTCGGTGTCGCCGAGCACGATCTTGACCCCGGGCATGATGACCAGGTGGTCGGGGTCGCGGCCGAACCGGTCCTTGGCCCGACCCTTGATGTCGTTGTAGAACGCCTGCCCGCTCGGGATGTCGGGTGCGTGGGTGAAGATCCCCTCACCGACGCTGGCCCCCAGGTCGCGACCCTGGTCGGAGTCGCCGGCCTGGAAGACCACCGGGTGGCCCTGCTGGGAGCGGACCAGGTTGAGCGGGCCGCGGACCTTGAAGTACTCACCCTCGTGGTCGAGCACGTGCTGCTTGCTGCGGTCCAGGAAGACGCCGGACTCCCGGTCGCGGACGAAGGCGTCGTCCTCGTAGCTGTCCCAGAGAGCGCGCGCGAGCTCGACGTACTCCTGCGCCCGGCCGTAGCGGGTGTCGTAGTCGTAGTGGTCGTCGAGGCCGTAGTTGGCGGCGGTGCCGGCGTCGCCGGTGGTCACGACGTTCCACCCGGCGCGGCCGCGGCTGATCAGGTCGAGGCTGCCCAGCCGCCGTACCAGGTTGAACGGGCTGTTGAAGCTCGTGGTCGCGGTGCCGACCAGGCCGATGCGGCTGGTCTGGGTCGCGAGGGCGCTGAGGAGGGTCAGCGGCTCGAGCCGGTTGAGGTAGTGGGGCGGCGAGTACGGCGTGATGAACTGGCTGTCCACGATGAAGACCAGGTCGAACCGCCCCTGCTCCGCGAGCCGCGCGATCCCGGTGAACCAGTCGATGTCGGCGCTGGCGTCGCCAGGGATCTCCGGGTCCAGCCACAGCGTGTGGCTGCCCGGTCCACCGGTGCCGTACGGAACGGCCCCGAGATGGATCTGCCGGTGGGAAGTCATGCAAGCGGCTCCTCGCCATTGGATTCAATGTCGAGTAACTTACATGAGTTACATCGTTGAACTCCAACGACAGTTCGCGATGTAGATCGATCACGGGTCGCGATAGGTAAGTCGACTACTCTGGTAGACATGACTGCCGTACTGGATATCGGTCCCCTACGCAGCCTGGTCGCTGTCGCGGACTGCGGGGGCTTCCAGCGGGCGGCCACCCACCTGCATCTCAGCCAGGCCGCGGTCAGCCAGCACGTACGCCGCCTGGAAGCGGCGGTCGGCCGCCCCCTCGTCGAGCGGCACGGGCGCGGCTCGCGGTTCACCGGCGACGGCGAGCAGCTGCTCGGGCAGGCGCGCCGGATCCTGGCGCTGCACGACGAGACACTGCGCGGCTTCGACGTCGACACCGAGGAGACCGTCACGGTCGGGTGCACCGAGCACGCCGCGGCGCAACTGCTGCCCTCGCTCCTCTCGACCCTCGAAGCGACCGCGCCCGGCTACCACTTCCGCTTCCGGATCGATCGCGGGCTCAAGCTCCGCGAGGGACTGTCGACCGGCCGCATCGACCTGGCCCTGCTCCTCAACGCCGACGATCCGCACGCCGTACCCGTCGGCGAGCTCGACCTCACGTGGTACTCCGGCCCGACCTGGACTCCGCCCTCCGCGCCCACGCCGGTGTCGGTGGTCGCCTTCGACAACCCGTGCGCGCTCCGCAACCGCGCCCTCGAGACCCTGGCCGCACACGGCGTCCCCGCCGTGATCGGGGCCGAGGCGATGCAGTTGGCCGGCGTCCACGCGGCCGTGATGGCCGGCCTCGGTGTCGCGCTCATGGCCACCCTCGGCCAGACGCCGGAGGGGCTCGTGGTCCGCGACGACCTGCCCCGCGCCGAGCCACTCCAGCTGTACGTCTGCGCTCGCCACGGCCTGCCCACCGAGGTCAGCGAGGTGGTGGCGCAGGCGCTGCGACCACTGCTCGGCCGCCCCGCCCCGCTGGCCGTCGGCGCCTGATCTCTGCGCGGCTCACCTGATTCGGACCATGGCGAACGGCGTCTCGGCGTCGTAGACCGGTCCCATGACCGAGGACAGCAGTTCCCCCGCCCGGCACGTCGGTGCCGCGGAGCCCGCCCAGCGCAGCAGCGGTTCGATCCGAGTCATCGCCATCGTCTCGCTCGTCGCCGGGGCCATCTTCACCATCGCCGGAGTCGTGGCCTACATCGCGGTCCAGCAGACGCTGGCCGACCAGAACATCACCGTCTCCGACGACGCCGACATGTTCGCCGGCAAGGCCGTCAACGGACCGTTCACGGCCTACTCGCAGGCGATGGTCATCGGGAAGCACGCCGAGGACATCGGCGGCGGCAAGACCTATGCCGAACTCCCCCAGGACGACCCCAACCGCGCCACGGTGATGAACGCCAGCTTCCTGCAGGCGAGCCTGTTCACCTCGGTGGTGGCCTTCGGCGTCGCGGCCATGGCGGTGGTCACCGGCATCCTGTGGATGTTGATGGGCTGGGTGTTGCTCCGACTCGGCCGCTGAGCACTACTCCGACCAGCACGAGACGCAGCCACACCGGATGGCAATCCCGGAGTTCGCCCGCCCGAGCCCGGTGTCGCGATCGTGGTGCTCGGCGCCACGGAGGTTGGCGAGGATCCTCGGCGCCGACTGCGCCTGTCCGTCGAGCACCTGCGACTCGGGGCGCGGATGCAGCGACTCGTGCGCTCGATAGCAGTAGACCGCGTTGCTCCCATGAGCGCTCGCCCGTCTGCAGATTCCCCGGATGTAGTACTGGAGGAACTCCGTACGTCCGAGCTTGCGCGCCGCGTCGGTCGGACTGTCGACGACCCGGCCATCTGCTTCGAGCGCCGCGACCAAGCTTGCCTCGTCGCCGTGAGACAGCGCCTCGCGAAGCAGATCTTGATACTCCTCGAGGCCTCGTTCGGTCAGGGTCTTGCCGAGGTACGGCGCACCCGAAGTTGCGATATCCAAGTCCAACTCGGCCAGCATCAAGACTCGCGTCTCGTCATCGAGCTCCAGGAAGGTGTACCGGTCGTCGTCCACCCGCCGCAGCCTCACGTCAAGGTGCACTAGACGCTGGCCTGAGAGCGCACGATGCTGGGAGATTCGTGCATTTCCACGGCGCAGGACCACAACAACGTCACGACCACCTGGCACGCCAGAGCTAACCGGCCAAGCCGCGGAGATCGACCTATGCACTGGTGCGGCAACCCGATACCCGAGTGTCTGACGCCGCCCGGAGCCGTCAATCTTGGGTGCCTACCCTGCGGTTCGTGGGCGGGTTGACGGCCCCGAACGGCGCCAAACGCAGGCTGGCTATCGGGTTGCCGCCGAGCCCTGGCTGCGGTCGATCGGTGGTTGAGCCCGGAGGCGCCCCAGCGCCGACGGTGTCGAAACCTCCGCAGCGTTGGCACCCGCTGAACCACTTCCGAGACCGTCTGAGAAGACTGCACGCACAGTCGATCCAGCGTGCAGGCAGGTCCGGAAACCCTTGTGCATAACAGGTTCCAGTGACCATCGACTGTCGGTGGCCGCTGCTTGGCTTGATCCATGACAGCGATGGCGCACCACGAGCACCCGGTCACCCGGGCCTTGGTCGAGGTGCGCCAGAAACTGGCCGACATCGCCGCAGGTGCCGCTCTGGTCCATGGGCGCCGACCAAGCCACCTCCACCCTCGAGGAGATCCTCGCCGCCGAAGCACAGTTGGCCGAACTGAAGACCCGGACCCTGACCCAGGTCGACGCCCTCGACGTACCCAAGCAGTCCGGTGCGACCTCGACCGGCAACTGGCTGGCCGTGCACACCAACCTCACCCGCACTTCCGCGTTTCGGACGGTGCGTGTCGCCGCCGGGCTGGAGCGCTACGACCAGGTCCGCGAAGCGATGGCCGAAGGGCGGGTCCACGCCGAGCAGGTCGAAGTCATCGTCCGCGCACTCGACGACCTCCCCGACGACCTCGACCCCAACCTGGTCGAGGAAGCCGAGGGCCACCTGATCACCGAAGCGAGCCGGTTCGACGCGGTCGGGTTGAAGAAGCTCGGCCGACGACTCCTGGAGGTCGTCGACCAGGACGCCGCGGACGCCCACGAAGCGAAGCTGTTGGAGAAGGAAGAACGCGACGCGCAGGCGGCCATGCGGCTCACGATGTACGACGACGGACACGGCAAGGTCCACGGCCGGTTCGTGCTCGATGCCTACACCGGTGCCGCACTACGCAAGATGCTCCTCTCCATCGCCGCACCCAAACACCAAGCAGCCACCCAAGGTCCGCTGGGTGAGCGCAAACCCACCGCCGAACGGATGGGACAGGCGTTCGGCGAACTGATCAACCGCTACCCGGTCGGCAGGCTCCCCCAGGCCGGCGGCATGAACGCCACCCTGGTGGTCACCATGACCCTCGACTCACTGATGGGTGGCCTCAAAGCAGCCCAACTCGACACCGGAGGCGTGATCAGCGCCTCCCTGGCACGGCGGATGGCGTGCGAGGCCGGGATCATCCCCGCCGTCCTCGGCGGGAAGTCCGAGTCTTGGATCTGGGCCGGTCGCGGCGGTTCCACTCCCGCGCGCGACGGATCGTCAAGCTGCTCGAGGTCGGTGGCTGTCAGGTCGACGGCTGCGACGCCCCACCCGGGCTGACCCACATGCAC
>ERZ761607.2985-NODE-2985-length-17128-cov-4.363205_pt1 | contig 17128 bp, 13 predicted proteins | sample MGYA00511164_ERZ761607 | MGnify/ENA primary metagenome ERZ761607 (study PRJEB28899, sample SAMN02445080) | bioreactor sludge metagenome | biome: EBPR sludge | place: Australia: Brisbane, Thorneside Wastewater Treatment Plant | collected 2011-06-22 ...
GCCGCGCACTGGCCGAGGGTTCGACATCAATCGCGCGGGCCACACCGAAATCGAGGATCTTCGGCTGGCCGCTGCCATCGACGAGGATGTTCGCGGGCTTCAGATCGCGATGCACGATGCCGCGCACGTGCGCGTGCTGCACCGCCTCGGCGAGCGCCGTCAGTACTCGCAGGCGCTTGTCGAGCGACCACGCGCCCGTGTCGGCAGCCTCCAGCAACGGCCGGCCGTCGACGTACTCCATCGCCAGGTACGGCACCTCGCCGTGGGCGGTGGTGGCGCTGCCGCTTTCGTAGACGCGAGCGATGCCGGGGTGTTCCAACGCCGCCAGGAAACGCGCCTCGTGGGCGAAGCGCTCGCGCAGGCGCGGGCTGCTCAGTTCCTGGCGGATGGTCTTCAGTGCGACGCGGCGTTCGGGATTCGGCTGGATGGCGAGATAGACGCTGCCCATGCCGCCGCTGCCGATGCGCTCGAGGATGCGGTACGGCCCGATGCGTTCCAGATCCGCCGCGGGCGGCTCGGCGAAAGACCCATCCGGCGCCGCGGTTTCCATCGTCGCCGGTGCCAGCAATGCCGCCACCTCGCTCGCCAGCGAATGGTCGCGACTGCGCAGTTCAGCCAGTTCGCGCTCGCGGGTCGGTGCATCCAGTCGCGACCAGCGGGCGGCGAGTTCTCGTGCGCTCATGGCGGGTCGGGACCATGCGGAAACTGAAGCGCGATGCTGCCATGGCATTCGGCGAATAGTGCCGTCGATCTGGAACCAATTAACTCAGATGTCGCTGCGAAGCTGCCAGCCGAGCCGCCGCGCCGCGGACGTTACAGTTGTGACAGAATCGGGCCGTCGCCAACTGCGATGAGTAGCTCGTTGCGATGCCGACCGCCGATTTCTCTGCCGCCCAACATCGCGCCCTGCCCGACCATTGCGCGCTGACGCGTCAGCCGCTGCGCTGGTTGTTGCCGTGGCTGATCGTCTGGGTGTTGAGCGGGGTCGCGCTGGCAAGTTGGGCGGTGCTGCGGGATCGTGTCCGCCTGTTGGGATGGATCATGGCGCCGAGCGCACAGGCACGGGTCGAGATTGCCGTGGAACGCGCATTTTCCGGCCGCGGTCCGGATCAGGCGCGACTGGCGACGCTGCGCGAGGCGCAAGCCCGGACAGACCCTCCTCGCAAGGTGCCGGCATTCTTCCCGGACACCGCTGTGATGGGCGTCGACGGAAGCTCGTTTCACTTCGATCTCGAAGCACTCGGCGCAAGTTCCGCAAGTCCTTCCGCGCTGACCGGCAAAGTTTCCTGGCGCCACGCCACATCCAAGGGTGGCGCCACTCAGTTCTGGGTCTGCGGTTACGCGCAGCCGCCTGCAGGCGCGATCCTGTCGGAACCGCAGAACCTCACCAATGTCGCCCCCGAACTACTGCCCTCCACCTGCCGGGCCAGCCGATGAGCCAATCCGAATTCGCGAAGCGCCAACTATCCTTGCTGCAAAGCGGCGGCCTCAGTCGCGACGACGCCCTGGCGCGCCTGGGTGTCGAATTGCCGACAGCGCAGGTCAATGACCTCGCCCGCGCGCCCGCAAGCGCGCTGGAGCGACACCTGCGCGGGTTCGAAGCCGAACTCGGCAATCACTACCCGCGAATCGATGCCGCATTGACGGACCTGAACCGGGAGGTAGCAACGGCGTTTCGACCGATCTGGCATTCGTACCACGGCGTCGCCGTGCATTTCGCGCTGGTGACGGCCTTCGCATGGTTTCTGTTCATGACCATCGGACTGTTTGTGGTGCCCCAGTTCGAGGCGATCTACGGCAACTGGGGTGGCGAGCTGCCGGCGCTGACACGGATGGCGATGTCGCCCGTGCCGCGAACCCTGCTGTTGTTGTTGCTGACCGGCTGCGCGATAGCACTGTTCTGGCTGCCCGGACGCGTGCGACGGACCGTCGAGCTGATTCAGCCAGCCGGCGGTTCCCGGCTGACGCGATGGTTCCTCGGACGCTCGGTCGACGAGTACTGGGACCTGCTGGAAATGACGTTGGGACACGCGGCGGCGCGATCCGGCATGAGCGCTGCGGCGGCGCTCGATTTTGCGGCGCGCTGTGTCGACGGCTGGCCGCCGGCGCGCGCTTGCGCCGGACCGCAGCGCAGCGAACTGCGCCGACAACTGGCGATCGCCGGTCGCCTCGGCACCCTCGAAGGCGAACTCTCGCACCAGATCCATGCGCATCTGTCGCAACTTCCGATCCGCGCCAGTGGGCAGCGCGAGCTGGTCGGCTTCCTCGTCAATCTGCTGCTCGGCCTCGTCATCGGCGTACTGATCGTCGCCATCTACATCCCGATCTTCAAACTCGCGGTGGTGATATGACGCCACGCTTTCCCGACCTCACTGGAATTCAGCCCATGACAACCCGCCCGCGGCAGACCGGCTTCACGCTGATCGAACTGATGATCGTGGTGGCGATCATCGGCATCCTGGCGTCGATCGCGATTCCCGCCTACCAGGACTACACCGTGCGCGCGCAAGTGGCGGAGTCGCTGGTACTGACCGGCGAACTCAAGGCGCGCTTGCTCGAACACTACCGCGCACGCGGTCGCTGGCCGAGCGACAATGCCGATGGCGGCATGCCGGCGCCGGAACAACTGCTCGGCAACTACGTGGACCGCATCGACATCGCCAACGGCGCCATGCACGTGCGCTTCGGCAATCGCGTCAATGCAGCGGTGAGCGGCCAGGTGATCTCGATCCGGCCCTTGGTGGTCAGCGGCAGTCCGATGAGTCCGGTCTCGTGGTCCTGCGGCAGAGCACAAGCGCCCAGCGGCATGGAGGCGGTCGGCGAAGACCGCACATCGGTCGGCGATCGCGTGCTGCCATCAGTCTGCCGTTGACGCCTCCGGCACGGCGCCAACGCGGAAAAACCGCTGCAGCGCGAGCACGAAGTTGGCGTCCATCTCGGTGGTGTTGTGATCGGTATCCAGCCATTGCAGCACGGGTGATTGGGGAAATGCCCGCGCCAATGCCTCGCCGCGCGCCGGCGGAATGATTTCGTCCTGACGCGCCAGCAGCAGCAAGGTCGGCACGTGTACGTTCGCGGCGTCGAGCGCGGCCTCAAATCGCTCGCGCAGCAGCCAGTTCACCGGAAACAGCGGGTAGTGATGGCTGGCCACGGCAACCAGACTGTCGTACGGCGTGATCAACGCGAGGCGCCCGAGCGGACGCTGCGCCGCGACATGCAAAGCGACACCCGTGCCGACGCTGCGACCGAGTGCATCGACACCGAGGTATGCGGGCGCGACGTGATCGTAGAGCGCCAGCGCATCGCCCTTCAGCGCTGCCTCCGAGGGACTGCCGTCGCTGGCACCGTAGCCGCGATAGGCCAGCAAGTAAATCGTGTGCCGCGGAAACCAGCGTGCGAAGCGCTCGCGCTGATAACCGATCTCCTCGGCGTTGCCGCCGAAGAACAAAAGCGCTCGCGGCTGCCCCGGATTGACTCGCCAACCGCGCAACTTGAGGCCGTCGCGAAGCAGTTCGAAGTCGGTGCTTGTTGCCGCCACGCGCGTGTATTGCGGCAGGTACAACATCTGCCGCTGCATCAGGAACAGCAAAACGCACAGTGCCAGGTAGATGCCGACGACGGTGACCAGAAGGCTGCTGAGCATGTGCTTCATCGGGCTGTGCCCAGGCGGTTTCGGCATCGGGGATGCATAGCCTGCCATACGCAAATGCCAAAGCGCCGACGGCCGTGGGCGGTTCCCGGGGCTTCAGGTCTGTCCCTGATCGCCTGGTCCCCGATCGTTCATCACGACTCGCGCATCCTGGTGTTGGAACGCCTTCCGCCCGGAGGCGGAAGGCATCTTGCTTGATGAACCGCAGTGACTGCAGTCACCGCTCCGCTATTTCAGACTTCAGCGACCGCAGTTCGGATCACGCTCCACCAACACGTTCGAAACGATGTCGTTGAACCCGGCGTTGCGCAGATCCGAATCGTCTGCGCTGAGCTCCAGCGTGCGGCCTCTCCCAGGGCCATGCTCAAACAACGTGACTTTCCAACACGGGCTCACGCGCACCGAGCTTGCAACATCGTTGCCCAGCGCGAGCGGACCGGCATTCAAGCCATCGACCAGATCCTGGCTCTTGCCCTGGAAATTCACGTGCTCGAAGAGCGTTGCAGGGGAGCCACGGTCTTGTGCCGGCTCCGCGGCAGTCGCTGCTGGCTCCGGTTGAACTTCCTGGCCATCGACGCGAACGCGTATGCCCGAGAGATTGTTGCCGTCGGCGCAATCGTCGAACTGGGCGATGACGATACGGTTGGCACCAACGGCAATCTTGTCCTTGAGATCGACATTGCCGACGCTGTTGCGGCCTTGGCTGATCACCAGATCGGCGCGTTCATCGTAGGTCCCTGCTGGATTTGCGGCGTTGAAAATGTAAATGCGTGCACCATCATCGGCGCTATCGTAAGCAACGTTGAAGCTGTTGATTTTGGTGTTGGCTGGAATAAGCACCGAGGTTTGAAAATAGGTGAAGTCCAGTTGCTCGCGACAGCGCAGGGTGGAACGGCGCTTGATGAAGACATCTCCGGCGCTGTTGGTCGGCGCCACTGCCCAACCCGCATCGTTCTCTGCCGGAATCTGTGCCTTGCGGTAAGCGCTTCGATCGCCATTGACCGGGTTGGAATGACTGACCACGCCTTCATTGCCTTCGTGAATCTGCCATGGTGCAACCGTGACTTGGGCGGCCGCGCTTGAAGCGAAGCTCAGGGCGATCAATGCGGTCAAGTATTTGAGCGAGTTCATAACTGTCCTTTGCGTCTTTGCATCATCGTGATGGGTGTCAAGAAGCGCCCCTTTCAGGCGTTCTGCCGCTGAGAACTCCGTGCGATGGGCCGGCGAGGTGCTCTCCGGACAGACGCGCAAGACGATCGGCGCGAGGATCATTCGGCGGAAAAGTCTTTCGAAGACTTCATGAAGCGCCGGATGCTGGCGCTCGCGCCACGGGCATCACTGTTGCGAGCAGTCTGCTGGCCACGAACGCGACGCCTACTGCGTCATTGCGGTTGCACGGCCGCCGCAGCTTGCTCCAGGTACGCCGATTCGGCCGGAAACACGCGCGTCAGTTCAGGCTGGTACTCGCGCTCGAGCGCTCGTGCCACGGCCAGCTCGCCTGCCGCACGCGCGGCCCGGGCGTAAGCCAGAGCGTAGAGCACGGTGCGTGGATGATTGTCACCGCGGTCCGCACGCATGATTTCGTAGGCAGACCTGGCCTCGATTTCAGCGTTGACGAACTCCCCTTCACCGGCGAAGAGTGCGGCGCGGGTCGCAGCAACCCGCGCGTGCAGTTCCTGTTCCACTCCCGCGCCTACTGCGCTCACCTGATCCAACAACACGCGTGCCGCCGCAGCCTCTCCGTGTGCGGCATGCCACTGCGCCAACGGCAAACGCGCGTACGCGAGCGCATTCGACGTGCTTCCAGCCTGATTGCGTTCGGCGATGACGGACTCCAGCAGTTCGCGAGCCTGGGCATTGGCCTGCCCGGATTCGATCAATACCTGCGCCAGTGTGGTGCGCAAGACGTGCAAGGTCCCGAGATCGCGTCCAGCCACCTGTTGGGTCTGAATCTCGACGGCAAGGCGCATCGGTGGCAGGGCGAGGTCGAATTGCCCCTGCAGATAGTGCAGCCAGCCCTGGCAGAACAGCGCCCGGGCGTACTGGGAACTGTTCTTCCCGTTGCGCGCCAGGATCACCGGCATGCCCTGTGTGAGCAAGTCCGAAGCCTCTTCAAACAATCCGTGTTCGCCCAAACGCACAATCAGCCACACCCGCTCGGAGGCCAGTACCGCACTGTCCTCGCCGAACAGCGCGGCGGTCAACGCGATGCGCTCTCGCGCCATGGCGATGCCCTGCTCGTGCCGTCCAAGGTATGCCAGCACGGACTCCAGATTTCGCAAGGCGTGCCGATAAGCGTTGCTGCGCGTTTGGCCGGCGCTGGCATACATCGCCCGCGCGCGTTCGCAATGCGGCAGCGCCGCCAGCGAATCGCCTGAACTGGATAACGCCGCGCACAGTTCGACGTTGCCCGAGGCCAGCGCCGCAGGATCGGTTGTGCCAAGCTCTCGTAGCCGCAAGGCTTCGCGCGCGGTGGCCACAGCACGGTCCTCCTTGGCGTCAGCGTTCAAGGCTGGCACCAATGCGCCATGCGCATCGGCAAGCAGCAAGAGATCATCCGGCGCATGCACCTGGACCAGATCGAAGGCACGCTGTGCAGCGACCAAGGCGGCTTGCGTGGATCCTCTACTGTCCAGAATGGCCGCCGCCTTGGCGCGCAAGACACGCGCGGCCGCGAGCGGCTGGTTAATCCCGGGATGTAGATAAAGTTCTGCTGCTGCTTCCAGCAAGGGCGCACCCGCGCTGCCTTCGTTGATGCCCCGATAGGCCGTTCCCATGGCTTCCAGCAGGCGGGCACGCACCAGAGGTTGATCGGCCAGCTCCTGATCAATGCGCGCCCGACCTCGATCCAGCACTTCGCGCGCACTGAAGTCATGGCGCCCCGCCTGGGTCGGATCGGACAAGGCAAAAGCCGAAATCAGGAACTCGGTGGTGCGACCGGCAACTTGCGCCTGCAATCTGGCCTCACGTTCGGCCACGGCAGTGCGCCAGAAGAAACCTGAAGCCACTATCAGCGCTGTCATTCCCGCCGCCATCGGCCATCGATTGCGATAGACAAAGCGACTGGCCCGATAGCTCCATTCACCGCGTCGGGCAAGTACCGGACGGGCGGCGAGGAAATTCTCCAGATCTTCGGCCAACTCACGGACCGAGGCGTAGCGCAGCTCCGGCTCTCGCCGCAATGCCTTGCGCACGATGGCGTCGACATCTGCGGGAATGCTCAATCCGTGTGCAGCGACGGCCTCGTCCGCACGGAACGAGGCCTGCATGGACTCGTCTGCGCTGGCAACGCCGCCAGACATGACCCTGAGTGCTTGCGCGTGGTCCAAATCGAAGAGTTGCAGCGGACGCGCGCCACACAGCAACTCGTACAGCATCACACCAAGCGACCATACGTCGGTTGCCGTACCGAGCGGTCGGCCTTCGAGTTGCTCAGGACTGGCATAGGCGGGTGTCATGAAGCGCGTGGCTGTGCGCTGCGCCGCCTCGGTAGAGATCAGTCGGGCGATGCCGAAATCGAGCAGCTTCGGTTCGCCGCTGGCATCGACGAGAATGTTCGACGGCTTCAAATCGCGGTGAATCACCAGCTGTTGATGGGCGTACGAAACCGCCGCGCAGGCCTTGATGAACAAGGCGATGCGTGCCCGCAGATCGAGGTTCCGCGCGAAACACCAATGGTCGATACGCTCGCCGTCGACAAACTCCATCGCCAGAAACGGTGCGCCGTGGCGATCCTCGCCAGCATCGAGCAAACGCGCAATATTGGGGTGGGCAAGCGTGGCAAGAATGCGCTGCTCTTCAATCAGTCGGGAGCGGTGCGCTACGGCACCGGTGTGCAGCTTCTTGAGAGCAACACGTTGCCGCGCGCCCCCGACCTCGCGTTCTGCCAGCCACACAACGCCCATGCCGCCCTCGCCGATGGCCTTGAGCAGGCGATAGTTGCCAGGGATCGTCGCAGCAAAGTGCCATTCGTTGGCGATGTCCCTGGCGACGGCGCCGACCGACTCGGGCACCATATCCAAGGCATCGTCTTCCACCGCCTTGATCAGCCAATCTACTTCCGCGGCAAGCGCCGAATCGCCGCCACACAGGAACGCGATGCGCTCGACACGCTCGCCCAAGGGCAGTTCGAACACCTCGTGGACGACTTGCTGCGCCCGAGCATAGTTTGGCTCAGACCTGGCCGAGTTCACGTTGCAGCCATGCTCGCGCCATGCGCCAATCTCGTACTACCGTGGGCCGCGCCACGCCAAGTACATCGGCGATCTCTTCCAGCTCAAGGCCGGCAAAGAACTTCAGATCGATGACCTTGGCCTGACGTGAACTGATCTCGTGTAAACGCCCGAGCGCACTGTCCAGCTGAATCAGGTCTGCGCCGTTGTCAAAACCGGAACGATGCGGATCGCTGCCCGGAAGATCGATCTCCTCGATCGGTATTCGCTCATCCGAGGTTGGTCGCTTGGCTGCCGCCCGACGCCTGGCATGGTCCACCAGCACGCGGCGCATCATTTGCGCCGCGAGCCCCAGAAACTGTCCACGATTGACCGGATCCAACCGCCGTTGGTCGGCGACCCGCAGCCACGCCTCATGCACCAAGGCCGTGGTTTGCAGCGTGTGGCTGCTGCGTTCGCCGCGTATCGCTCGCGCCGCGAGCGCCTTCAGCTCGGCGTACAGAAGCGGCGACAAGTCTTCCGCAAATCGGTCGTCCCGAGCGGGTTCAGCCGCTTCTTCGTGGGCGGTAGGCAGCATCGACATTGCGAACGAAGCGGATGACTGACAGGGAACAAAGGCGGGAGAGTATAGGGAAGTCACGGGTCGTGCCTGCGGAGAAGGATTCGTCGGCATGGCGACGAGCAACGCAGCCTTGCGAAACAAAACGCCGATTCATCCAGCAACCTGAATGCAACGCACTACAGAACTTCCAGAACGCAATCGAACGCGCTATTCCAGCCATTGCTGCCGAGATCGTAAACTTTGATCGTGTTTGACGCTCGTGAAGCGCTCTTCCTCGACCGCCGCCGCCAGCACGCCATCGACCAGCAGGCAGCAGGCGGCGTCGTGGTAACCGGCGGAGAGACCGATCAGGTTCACTCGCCGCGGCTCTGCCGCTCCCGTTCCATCTCTTCCATCTTCTTGCGCAGGCTCATCGGGCGCATGTCGGTCCACACCTCCTCGATGTAGTCCAGGCACTCCTGCTTGGAACCACTTTTGCCCACATCGTTCCAGCCGAGCGGAATCTCGCGATTCGCCGGCCAGATCGAGTACTGCTCCTCGTGGCTCATCACGACCTTGTAGATGGTCGTGTCCTCGGGGTTATCCCAACCCGTCGATCGGCTGCTGGGTGTCAGCGGAATGGGCGCGGTAGGCTGCGCCGGGACGGGTGGCGGCGAAGGCGGTTCCGGAGTTGCCGGGGGCTCGGGCGCGGCTTCCTCTGGCTCTGGCTCTGGCTCTGGCTCTGGCTCCGGCTCGGGCTCGGGCTCCGGCTCCGGCTCGGGCTCTTCCTGCAGCTCTTCCTCCGACTCTGGCTCCGATTCCTGCTCGTCGGACTCGGCGAAACCCTCATCCGACTCTTCGTCGCTGGCGCTTTGTTCACCTGTTTCGGAATCCTCGGTTTCATCGCCAGCCAGCTGTTCGCCACCGTCGTCCTCGGCGAACTCGTCGGAATCGGTATCAAACTCTGATTCCTCGTCCTGGCTCGGCAGCAGCCCCCCGATCAGCGGCAGCGGCACAGGATTCAGTGCCAGCGCCGAGGCGCTGCCGAGCGCCGTACTGATGGCGGCAACCAGGCAGGTTGCAGCGGAAAATCGCTTGGCCACATCGAGGTCCTGTGCGCGAGGGATGCATCGAGCATAGTCGCTGGCGAATCCTGTTTGCGCGCAGCACCCATGGCACCTGGGACGAAATTCCGGCGTCTGCACATTTCCTGCACAGATCCGATGCGAGAAACCGGGGTTTGGATCGCCAGCCCTGACGATGAGCGAATCGCCGCGCCAATCGGACTTCTCGTCCCGCATCGAACGCCTCGGCCGGATGATTCCGGATCCGGTGCTGCTGTTCGCCGGCATGTTCGTGCTGACCTTGGTCGTTGCTGCCCTGCTCGGCGGTCACCAGTTCCAGACGCCGGGCGCCGGCGGCGTGGCGGTGACACAGACGATCAAGCCGATCCTGGAAACCGAGCACATCCGCTGGATCTTCGACAACGCGCTGGTCACCAACTGGCTGGCCTTCGGCAACGGCGTGCTCGGCGTGATCCTGATCGTGACCCTGGCGATCGGCGTCGCCGAGCACGCCGGTCTGCTGGGCGCGCTGATCAAGAAGGCGGGCCGCCGCGTGCCGCTCGCGTACATGCCGCTGATGCTGGTGTTCCTCGGCATCATGAGCTCGCTGGCCACCGATGCCGGCTACCTGATCCTGATTCCGCTGGCCGGCCTGCTGTACGCGGCGCTGAAGCAGAATCCGCTGATCGGCATGGCTGCCGCGTTCGCCGGCGTATCGGCCGGGTTTTCCGCCAACCTGATTCCGGCCACGCCACCCGACGTCATCGTCGGCATGAACGCCAAGATCTTTGCCGAAGCGCAAGGCGTGCCCTTCGTCAATGCCGCCGGCGAGGCGCTGAATCCGGCGACGATGAACTACTACTTCATGGTCGCTTCCACCGTGCTGCTGGCTTTGGTCGGCGCCTTCGTAACCAAGCGCTTCATCATTCCGAAGCTGGCGAACTGGCCGTACAGCGTGCCCGCCGACCTGGACCTTGGCGAGTTCGAACTGGATGCCGGCGAGCGCCGCGGCCTCATATGGGCCGGCTTGGGTTCGCTGGTGGCGCTGGCGGTGATCGCCGGCTTCGCCTACGGGCCGCTGGCGCCCTACGAAAACGCGCAGGGCCAGCGCGTGCTGCCCTTCGTCAACAACATCATCCTGATGATCTCGCTGTTCTTCGTGATCGTCGGCATGGCCTTCGGCTTCGCCAGCGGGCGCTTTCGCACTCTGACCGATGTGGTCAAGGCGATGACCAAACAGATGGGCGCCGCCAGTTACATCCTGGTACTCACCTTCTTCTCCTACAACTTCCTGGCCCTGCTGACCTACTCGGGACTGGGCGCCTTCATCACCTATCTCGGCGCACAAGTGTTGCTCGCCGCCGGCGTCGCGGAATTCCCCGTCCTGCTGCTGATCGGCTTCGTGCTGACCACCGCTGTGATCAATCTCTTCGTCGGCGGCCTGAACTCGAAATGGCTGCTGCTCGGGCCGCTGTTCGTGCCGATGCTCTATCAGGTCAATCCGGCGATGACGCCAGATCTGGTCGCCGCGGCCTATCGCGTGGCCGATTCCTCCACCAACATCATCACGCCGATGATGTCCTACGCCGGCATCGTGCTCGCCTTCATGCGGCGCTATCGGCCGGAGCTCAGTTTCGGCGAAATGATCCTGCTGATGGCGCCCTACTCGATCGCCTTCCTGTTGACCTGGACCGCCATGCTGATCGCGTTCTTCACCTTCGCCATTCCGCTGGGGTTCTAAGAGCCGCGGTTGTAACTGACCGGCCATGGACTGACAATGGCGGATCAGGGCTCCTGTCGGAACACATGAGCGACCTTGCGGATCCGAAAGCCGGTGCCGACATATCGATGCCAATCGAGCCGCCGTCGCGATACAAGCGCGCGCTGCCGATCGTGGCTGTCTACGCCGCGGTGGCGACTCTCTGGATTCTGTTTTCCGATGCGGTCCTGGCCAGTCTGTTCTCGGATCGCAATCTGCTGGTCCAATGGAGCACCTTCAAGGGTCTGGCGTTTGTCGCGGTAACCTCGGCCTTGTTGTGGGTCATGGTGCTCAAGACGCTTGCAACCATCGAGCGCAGTTTTGCCGCACTCGCATCCAAGGATGCGCAGTTGCGCCTCAGCGAAGCGCAGGTCAGCGCGATCGTGGAAACCGCCACCGACGCGATTCTGAGTTTTGACGCCGACCACCGAATCGTGTTCCTGAATACCGCGGCACAACGTCTGTTCCAGTGCGAAAAGGAGACTGCCAGGGGTGAGCTGATCACGCGCTACCTGCCGGAACTCCCGGCCGTCACCAAACAGAACTCGCTTTCGCTCGTTGGGCGCCGCAGCGATGGCACCGCGGTTCCGATAGAGGCCTCCTTATCCTGCACTGACGCACCTGGTGGCCCGGCAACCACCATCATTCTGCGCGACATCACGCGGCGACTCGCCCAGCAGGTCGAGTTTGAACGGCTCCAACGGCTCCATGAGGCCCGCAGCCAGATCAACCGGTCCATCGTCTGGGCGGTAGACCGCGATCAATTGCTAGATCGTATCTGCATTGCCCTGACCGAACACGGCGGCTTTCGGTTGGCCTGGATTGCCCGGCACGACGCTGATACGCATATCCTGATGCCAGTCGCAAAGGCGGGCGACGATCTGGGCTATCTCGACAACCTGCGCATCAGCACGCAGACCGAACCCGGGATGCGCGGACCGAGTGCCACCAGCTTCCTGACCGCACTACCCTATGTCTGCAACGATATCCAGGCCGAACCGACCATCTTGCCCTGGCGTCAGGCGGCGATTCAGAGCGGACTCCGATCGATGGCCGTATTCCCGATCATGGGCCCCAGCGGCCCCCGCGGGACACTCAATGTCTACGCAACAGAAGCAGACTACTTCAAGGAACCCGAACTCCGGTTATTGACAGAATCTGCCGGCGATATTGCCTACGCCCTCTCCGCGTTGGAGCTGGACCAGGAAAAGGAACTCGCACAAGCGCAAGCTCGACGAGAAAGACAATTCTCGGAATCAATGATCGACTCGTTGCCGGGAATACTCTATTTCTATGACTCGGCCGGACAGTTTCTGCGCTGGAATCGGAACTTCGAGATCATTTCCGGATATTCCGCCGAAGAAATATCAAGAATGCATCCGATCGATTTCTTTGCAGGACCGGACAAGGCGTTGGTGCAATCACGAATCGAGTCCGTATTCAGCCACGGCGAAGCATTCGTAGAGGCCAATTTCACCGCGAAGGATGGCCGCACGACGCAGCACTATTTCACCGGAAAACGTATCGAACTTGATGGACGGGCCTGCCTGGTCGGCGTCGGCATTGACATCTCGGATCGTCTCCGTGCCGAAAAGAAGTTGCGCGACAGTGAGGAACGTTACCGCCAGACCCTCGATCGCATCATCGAAAGCTGCCAACTGTTCGCATTCGATTGGACCTATCTATACCTCAACGAGGCGGCGGAAAAGAACAACCGCCGCCCAAATTCTGAAGTGTTGGGCCGAACGATCTTTGACGCTTGGCCGGGAATTGAGCACACCGAGGTCTTCGCCCTCTTTGAATCATGCATGAAGTCACGCCAAAGCAATCGCCAGGAAATCAGCTTCGGCTTCCCGGATGGCTTGCGCGGTTGGTTTGATGTGACCGTGCATCCTGCCCCGGAAGGGATTTACGTGTTATCGGTGGAAATTACCGAACGCAAGCAGGCCGAACTGGCGTTGCGCGAGTTGAACGAAAACCTGGAACAAAAGATAGTGGAGCGTACCACCGCGTTGCACGCCGCACTGGAGCGCGCCGAGGCGGCCGATCGCATCAAGTCCGCATTTCTGGCGACGATGTCACATGAGTTGCGCACTCCCCTCAATTCCATCATCGGCTTCACCGGCATTGTGCTGCAGGGATTGGCCGGTCCTCTCAACGATGAGCAGAACAAACAGTTGACCATGGTGCGCGGCAGCGCACGGCACCTGCTGGATCTGATCAACGACGTTCTCGACCTGTCGAAAATCGAAGCAGGTCAACTGGAGGTCCGGAAGGAAGTCTTTGACGCCCGCGCCGCGATTGAACGCGCGGTCGGCAGCGTACGGCTGCACGCCAAGTCCAAGGGTCTTGAGTTGACAACGACGATTGCGGACGACATCGGCGAGATGATTGGTGACCGTAGACGCATGGAACAGATACTGCTCAACATACTCAACAATGCGATCAAGTTTACCGACCACGGTCATGTCAAACTGAATGCCGACATCCGTGGCGACGCGTCCGCAGGGCGCGAACTGCAGGTCACAATCAGCGATACCGGCATTGGCATCAAAACAGATGATGTCGAGAAGCTGTTTCAACCATTCCATCAGATCGACTCCGGGCTGACTCGGCAGCACGAAGGTACCGGGCTGGGTCTGGCGATCTGCCGCAGACTGGCCGGATTGATGGGAGGCGAAGTTACCGCAGTCAGTCAGTGGCAAAAAGGCAGCGAGTTTACATTGACCCTTCCGATTGATGGAAAATGAGATGGCCACAGTTCTATTGATCGAAGACAACGAGCAAAACCGCTATCTGGTCACCTACCTGTTGGAGCGGCAAGGCTATATTGTAATATCCGCGAACGACGGCAGATCCGGGCTGGAGCTTGCTGCCCAGGTCGACCCGGATGTGATCTTGCTGGATATCCAGTTGCCGACCATGGATGGTCATGAAGTCGCCCGAGCACTACGGACAATGGCCTCATTGCGGACGGTCCCGATCGTCGCAGTCACATCCTACGCGATGATGGGAGATCGCGAAAAAGCACTGGCTGCTGGTTGCACAGGATATATCGAAAAACCGATCGACCCGGCGAGTTTTGTAGCCGAGGTCGCGGCCTACGCTGCTTCATATCTGGCTGATGATATCCAATGACGCACATCCTGGTAGTCGATGACAACCAGCAGAATCTTTACTATCTGCGCGCCTTGTTGACGGCGAATGGAATTACCGTGGACCTTGCTCGCCATGGTGTCGAGGCTTTGCAGAAAGCACGTCAACAGCCTCCCGATCTGGTTGTTTCTGATCTGTTGATGCCAGTGATGGACGGTTATACGTTGCTGCGCCACTGGAAGACCGACGATCAACTCAAGAATGTGCCCTTTGTCGTGTACACCGCCACTTACCGCGACGACAAGGATCAACAGCTTGCGTTCGACTTGGGCGCAGATGATTTCATCCTGAAGCCTGAAGAGCCGGATCAATTTCTGCGCAAGATTCGTGCGGCGCAGAATCGGCCACCTGCGGAAACATCTTTGCTCCGCGGAACTACCGATGAAAGTGAGCTCTTGCGAAATTACAGCGAGACACTGATTCGCAAGCTCGAGGAGAAAAGCCTCAAACTTGAGGAGAAGACGGCGCGGCTCGAAGAAACCAACTTTGCGCTGCAACGAGAATTGGTCGAACGCAATCAAGTAGAAATGACCTTGCGTTTGAGCGAGTCGCGCCTCGATCTGGAAAGAGAGCGCTTGCTGGACGCCCAACGCCTCGCCAAGATGGGCAGTTGGGAGACCGATATTCTGACCGGCATGGTGCAATGGTCGGATGAAACCCACCGTATTTTTGAGACGGATCCACGGTCCTTCACGCCGACTCACCAAGGATTTCTGGCCTTGGTGCACCCGGAGGACCGCGAAAATGTCGACCGGGCCTTCCAGGAGTCACTGAATGAAATCGGGTCGTACGCATTGGAGCATCGCCTGCTCCTCCCCAACGGCGTGATCAAATTCGTCGACGAACGCTGGCGCGTATTCCGGGACTTTGCTGGCAATCCAGTTCGTGCGCTTGGCACTTGCCACGACGTCACCGATCGGACAATTGCCGAAGCAGAGCTTAGGAAAACCACCGAAAGCTTGACTTTGAGTTCCTCGCTGTTGCGGATTGCGGGAAGATTGGCGCGCGTTGGCGGTTGGAGTCTGCGCATCGCGGATTTGTCTCTGACGTGGTCCGATGAGATCTGCGATATCCACGAAGTTCCCCCTGGATACAGGCCCAATCTGGACGAGGCGTATGATTTTTACCCTGTCGAATATCGATCGCAAGTACGGACCCGTGTTGAAGCCTTGGTGCGCGAGGGAGTGCCCTACGAATTTGAGTCCCCGCTGATCACGGCCAAAGGTCGCCGCCTCTGGGTGCGTTCAATTGGTGAGGCGGTACGCGACACAAATGGCCAGATTTGTCAGGTTCAGGGCGGCTTTCAGGATATAACGGAGCAACACCTGGCAGCGGAAACCATTCGTGAGAGCGAAGAACGATTTCGCTTGCTGGCGAAGGCCACCAATGATGCGGTCCGTGATTGGTACATCGGAACCAACCAGGTCTGGTGGAATGATGGGATCGAGACCCTGTTCGGGTTTTCGCGTGACGAACTGGGAAATTCACTCGATTCCTGGTCCCTACGAATTCATCCCGAGGATCGCGACCGCATCGTCGGACAACTTCAGGGAACCATCGAGAGTTGCGAAGAGGTCTGGACCGGCACCTACCGGTTTGCCCGAAAGGATGGTAGTTACGCGCACGTTTGGGATCGCGTGATTGTGATCCGCGACCAGAACGGAGTTGCCATTCGCATGCTCGGCGGCATGTCGGATATCAGTGAACAACGCAAGGCTGAATCTGCTTTAAAGGCGTCTCTGGTCGAGTTGAGTCATCGTAATCGAGAACTTCAAGATTTTGCATTTGTAGCGTCGCACGATCTGCAGGAACCGCTGCGCAAGATTCGAACATTCTCCGAGCTTCTCGCGACCCGATATCGCGACTCACTCGACGGGCAGGCGGCTGATTATCTGGACCGCATGAATCACGCCGCCACGCGCATGCAGACATTGATAAAGGATCTGTTGGAGTACTCTCGCACTGCGCAGGGAGCACAACCATCAGGCCAGACAGATCTGGCTCGGGTTTGCCGCGAAGTACTGTCCGATCTGGAGCCTCGGATTCTGGCGAGCGGAGCAAAGATTGTTGAGGAAGGATTGCCGACCATTACTGCCGATGCGACCCAGATGCGACAGTTGTTTCAGAATCTGTTGAGTAACGCCCTTAAGTTCCTGGATGCGCGGCGCAAACCTGAGATCAGTGTTGTCGCACAGTCCGTCAGCCTGGATGGAGCGCCTGCATGCCGCCTGATAGTCGCTGACAACGGAATCGGTTTCGAGGAAAAATTCGCTGAAGGCATTTTCAACCCATTCAAGCGCCTCCACGCTCGCACCGAGTTCGAGGGCACCGGAATCGGCTTGGCGATCGTGCGGCGAATTGTCGAGCGTCACCGCGGCACAATCGAGGCATTCAGCACACCCGGTGTCGGCACCAAATTCGTGGTGACCTTGCCGGTGGACGAGAAACACCCTGCCTGACATGAAGCTGCCACCGCTCGGATCACCAGATCGGGGAGCGCCACCACGATCACCTCTGCGGTCAGCTCACCCTTCGTTTCCGGCGGCGCCAAGAGCTGCGGACTGACCAACAATGCCGCTGGCACGCTGCTTTTCATCGCCAATTGCCAGAGCCGCAACATCACCAAGTTTGTCGTGGATCCTGTTTCTGGCGCACGTCGGCACCAATAACGCAAGCGAGCTCTTGTGGGTCCAGACTTGTCTGGACGCTGTTCGCGGTCGATAGCGAGAAGCGTCCAGACAAGTCTGGACCCACTCAAGCCTGCTTCGAGCAAGTTCTGGTCGTGCC
>ERZ761607.2987-NODE-2987-length-17110-cov-6.431252_pt1 | contig 17110 bp, 17 predicted proteins | sample MGYA00511164_ERZ761607 | MGnify/ENA primary metagenome ERZ761607 (study PRJEB28899, sample SAMN02445080) | bioreactor sludge metagenome | biome: EBPR sludge | place: Australia: Brisbane, Thorneside Wastewater Treatment Plant | collected 2011-06-22 ...
GGCCGCTCCGTGCGCAGCGTGCTCGGCTGCCGCCGACCGGCTCGCCGACTCGGAGCGCTCGCGGGCCGCCTCCTCGGCCTCCGTGCGTGCGGCGTACGCCGCCTCGACCGCCGCCTGTGCCTCCTGGCTGAGGGTCTCGGCCAGGGTGAGGGCATCGCGCGCGCGAGCCTCGGCGCGGGCGATCGTCGCGCGGGCGCGCTGCTCGGCCTCGGTGACCACTACGCGGGCGGTCTCCTCGGCGGAGGCGACCAGGTCGCGGGCGCTCTGCTCGGCGGCCAGCCGGGCCTCGTGGGCCTGCTGCGCCTGGTCGGCATGGCGCGTGGCGGCCTCGTCGGCGATCTGCCGGGCCTCGGCGTGCTCGGCCGTGGCCCGCTCGGCGTGCTCGCGCAGCTGCGCCTGCTCGCGCGCGGCGGCCTCGGCGCGTTCGCGTGACAGCGCGGCGACCTGGGCCTCTTCCAGGGCCTGGGCTCGGACCTTGTCGAGCTCGTCGGCGAGGGCCCGGAGCCGGCTCTCCGCCTCTTGGCGTTCGCGGTGCGCCTGGGCCGCGGCGTCGGCGTGCTCGCGGGCCTGTTCCTCGGCCTCGGTGCGAGCAGCGAGGGCTGCGGCGGCGGCTTCGTGCTGGGTCCGCGCCTGCTCCTGGGCGGCGGTCATCGCGGTGGTGGCCTCGGCAGCCTGCTCGGCCCGCTCGCGAGCAGTCTGTTCGGCCGCATCGCGAGCCTGCGCTTGGGCATGTGCCTGTTGCTCGGCCACCTTCCGCTCGGCCGCGGCGGTCTCGGCGGCCTGGGCGTGTTCGAGGGCGGCCCGCTCGGCCAGCTCACGCTCGCGGCTGTGCGCGAGGGCCGCCTCCTCGGCGGCCCGCCGGGCCTCGGTCAGTTCTGTGGTCGCCCGCTCGACGGCGACTCGGGCCTCGTGGGCCTCCCGCGCGGCGGTGGCGTGTTCGGTGGCCAGTTCGTCGGCCCGCGACCGCGCTTCCGCCGCGTGCTGGGCGGCCTCCTCGGCAGCCAGCCGCTCGGCCGTCTGGAGGGCCGCCGCTTCCTCGGCGATCCGGCGCAGCTGCACCGCGCGCTCGGCCGCGCGGGCGTGCTCCAGCAACCGCGCCTGCACCGACTCGACGTCGGTGGTCTCGGGGCCGCTGGGAGCCTCGTCGGCTTCCGAGACCTCGGAGTACTCGTCGGGTGGTGCGGATGGCGCGGGCGAATGGGGATCGGCCGCTCGAGTCATCGCGGCGAGTCTAGTTGCGGTGTGTTACCGGAAGCGACTCGCCGATCCAGCCGCTGGTCACCCCTGTGGGTGAGGGCTCAGGAGAGGTCTCAGTAGACGAGCGCCTGGGCGTTCTCGCGCAGTGCTTCCTCCGCGAAGACGGCGGCTCCGGCGATGCGCACTCCCGGGCGGACGGTGTCCTCGGTGATCCCGCGGCGCGCGGCGCACTGCCCGCAGACCGTGACCTGTCCAGCGCCCAGGAGCGCCTCCAGGAGCTCGGCGAGAGGAGTCGCCAGCGGCAGCTCGAACGCCTCGGCGCGGCCTGGTACGCCGAACCACGCCGCCTCGCCGGTCAGCCACAGCGACACCTCGGAGCCCGCCGCGAGCGCCGTCGCCGCGACCGTGAACCCCTGGTTGCAGCGCTCGGGCTCCTCGGAACCGCAGGTGACCTTGACGACGAGAGGCCTGACCATGTGCTCGACACTAGGCTGTGAGGGTGCCCTTCGAGCTTCCCGACAACCTCCATCCCGACTGTGCGCCGGTCGCGTGGCTGCTCGGCACCTGGCAGGGCAACGGACATGGCGACTACCCGACCATCGAGCCGTACCAGTTCGGTCAGGAGCTGATCTTCACCCACGACGGCCGGCCCTTCCTCCACTACTTCTCACGGGCGTGGATCGTCGACGACAACGGCGAGAAGGTGCGCGACGCCGCCCTCGAGACCGGCTTCCTCCGCTGCCGGCCCGAGGGGCGGATGGAGCTGCTGCTCACGCACAACACCGGCTTCGTCGAGATCTGGTACGGCGAGGCGGAGGGCGGCAAGCTCGAGCTCAGCACCGACGCGGTGGCGCGCACCGAGACGGCCAAGGAGTACGTCGCAGGACACCGCCTCTACGGCAACGTCGAGGGCGACCTCCTCTACGCCTTCGACATGGCGGCGATGGGTCAGGCCCTCCAGCCGCACACCTGGGCCCGGCTGCAGCGGGCCTGATATGGGGGCCTGAGATGAGTGAGGACTGGCGCGTCCGGCTGCGGGAGAGGGGCTATCGGCTCACTCCGCAGCGCGAGCTGATCCTCGATGCGGTCGACACCCTCGGCCATGCGACACCCGACGAGGTGCTGGTCGAGGTGCGCAAGAAGTCGACCGCGCTCAACATCTCGACCGTCTACCGCACCCTGGAGGTGCTGGAGGAACTCGGTCTGGTGCGGCATGCGCACCTGAGCGACCGCGCTCCGACGTACCACTCCGTGCGCGACCACGAGCACTTCCACCTCAAGTGCCGGAATTGCCACCAGGTCATCTCGGTTGACCCCGATGTGCTCGATCCACTGCTCGCACGGCTGGGTGCCGACTTCGGCTTCACCGCCGACGTGGGCCACCTGACCGTCTTCGGAACCTGCAAGGACTGCTCATGACCAGCCAGACGAGCCCGCTCCTCGGCCTCCCCGGAGCCGTCGCCGGCGATGGGGTGGACGCCCCGGTCGCGGCGCACTACGGCTCGTTCAACCTCGAGCAGCGCGCACTCGAGGGCGGCGAGGGGTTCGTCGATCTGTCGCACCGCGAAGTGGTCCGGGTCGAGGGGCCCGACCGGCTCACGTGGCTGCACTCGCTGACCACCCAGCACCTCGAGGCTCTCCAGCCGGGAGTGACGCTCCCGGGGCTGGTGCTCGACCCGCAAGGGCACGTCGAGCACGCCTTCGTGGGGAGTGACGACGGCGCCGCGTTCACCTTCCACACCGAGCCTGGTCAGGCCGCGGCGCTGGTGGAGTTCCTCGAGCGGATGAAGTTCATGATGCGCGCCGAGCTCACCGACGTGACCTCGTCGTACGCCGTCACCTGGCGGCCGGGGCGCGGCGACGGCTACGAACGCTACGAACTCGTCCCGCGTGACCAGCTCACGGCGTACGCCGACGCGGCCGGGCCGGCGGCCGGGCTGTGGGCGTTCGAGGCCCTGCGGATCGCCCGCGGCGAGCCGAGGTTCGGCATCGACACCGACCCGCGGACGATCCCCAACGAGGTCGGCTGGATCGGCAGCGCCGTCCACATGGACAAGGGCTGCTACCGCGGCCAGGAGACGGTGGCACGGGTGCACACGCTGGGCCGGCCGCCGCGACGGCTGACGCTGCTCCACCTCGACGGCACCGAGAACCGGCTCCCCGCCGTAGGCGCCGACCTGCTCCTCGGCGAGCGGACGGTCGGCTTCGTGGGCTCCTCCGCCCGCCACCACGAGCTCGGCCCCATCGCGCTGGCGATGGTCAAGCGCAACGTCGACCTCGCCGCCGAACTGGTCGTCGACGGCATGCCCGCCGCCCAGGAGGTCGTGGTCGACCCCGAGGTGGGGCTGCACGTGCGTCCGTTGCGCTGAGGTCAGCCCCGGCGGTACTGCACGTGCGTGTCACTGTCCGCGTGGGTGAACCCCAGTCCGCTGTAGACGCGGACGGCGGGCGCGTTGTCGGACTCGACGTAGAGGAGCACCTCCGCGACCCCGAGGCCCTGGAGGTGGTGCAGGCCGGCTAGGGTCACGACCCGGCCGAGACCGCGGCCCTGGGCGGCCGGATCGACCGCGACGACGTACACCTCGCCGAGGCCGGCGTCGTGCTGCTTGGTCCAGTGGAACGCCGAAAGCCCCGAGCCGGTGTCGGCGACCAACAGTCCGGCGGGGTCGTACCACTCCTCGCTCATCCGCGCGGCGAGATCCTCGACGTCCATCGAGCCCTGCTCGGGGTGGTGGGCGAACGCCGTGGCGTTGACCCGCAGCACCTCGTCGCGGTCGTCGTCGCGGTAGCCGCGAACGGTGACCCCGTCGGGTACGACGAGCTCGGGCAGCGGCTCGGCGGCCGGCCGGCGCATCACCCACAGTTCGCGCGCGCGCTCGAGCCGGTGCCGCGCGGCGAGCTTGGCGGCTGCCGGATGATCGCCGTGCGACCAGGCTGTGACCGGCCCGTCGCCGGCGAAAGCCCCTGCGGCCAGCTCGCCGCCCGCTCCGCGTTGCCGCGCGGTGGGTGAGACCGCGAGGTAGACCGCGTCACCGTGTCGGAACGCGAACCCGTCGGAGCGGACCACGGCGAGCTCGCTCCCTTCGAGCCCGTGGTGCTTGAGCCGGAGCTGGCTCGCCTCGTCGAGCGGATCCTGCTCCCCGGCCTCGCGGCATGCCGCCCGGACGGCGTCGACGACCTCCAGGGGCTCCACCTGTCCCAGACTAGGCGCTGGTCTCCTCTGCGACCTCCGCAGCGGGCATCGCGTCGGCGACCTTCTCCTTGGCCGGGATCACGAAGCGGTAGCCGACGTTGCGCACCGTCCCGATCAGGGTCTCGTTGTCGGGGCCGAGCTTGGCGCGCAGCCGGCGTACGTGCACGTCGACGGTGCGGGTGCCGCCGAAGTAGTCGTAGCCCCACACCTCCTGGAGCAGCTGCTGGCGGCTGAAGACCCGGCCCGGGTGCTGGGCCAAGAACTTCAACAGCTCGAACTCCTTGAAGGTGAGGTCGAGGTGACGCTTGCCGATCTTGGCGGTGTACGTCGCGTCGTCGACGATGACCTCACCGGAGCGGATCACGTGCGCCTCCGGGTCGGCGGCCTCACGAAGCGCGGTCAGGCGGCCGATGGCCAGCTTGATCCGGGCCTCGAGCTCGGCCGGGCCGCACGTGTGCAGCAGCACGTCGTCCATGCCCCAGTCGTGGGTGACCACGGCCAGGCCACCCTCGGTCACCACGAGGAGCACCGGGATGTCGGCGCCCGTGGTGCGGATCAGCCGGCACAGGTCGCGGGCGTGGGCCAACTCCTGACGACCGTCGACGAGCAGCAGGTCGGCAGCGGGGGCCTCGAGCAGCGCGCTCCCCTCGGCGGGCAGGATCCTGACCTGGTGGCCGAGGAGCGCGAGACCGGGCAGCACCTCGGCGGACGGCTGGAGTGCGTTGGTCAGCAGGAGCAGGGTGCTCAAGGATGGTCCTCCCGGGACTCGGGGACGGGACCGAGGCGCGGCGCTGAGCTCCGGTGTCTGAGGCAATCCTAGGAAACCGGACCGACATATTGGAAGGATCCAACCCGTGGTTGAGACGAACGTCATCCGGGTCCGTTACTGGGCCGCCGCGAAGGCGGCCGCCGGGACGGAGGCCGATGACGTCCCGGTGAACGGCTCGATGACCCTCACGGAGCTGCGCCGGGCGGTCTCCGCGCTCCACCCCGACACCCGCCTCGCGGAGGTGCTGGCCGCGTGTTCGACCCTGATCGGGGAGCAGCCCGTGGGCCGCGCGGACCCGGACACCGTGGCGATCGAGGCCGGTTCGACCGTCGAGTTCCTCCCGCCGTTCGCCGGCGGCTGATCGGCGGCTGATCGGCGGCGATCGGCACAAATGGTCGCGCGGGAACCCGGGGTTCTGTCACGGTGGGGCCAGGAGCCGGCGCGGCCAGCGTTGGGAAGAGGTGGCGAGGCGATGACGGAGGTCACCGGCGGCGAAGAGCTCTGGCAGCTCACCGTCGAGCACTCGCCGGTCGGCACCACCCTGGTGGCCCCCGACGGCCGCTTGCTCAGTGCCAACCAGGCGCTCTGCGACATGCTCGGCTACACCGAGGACCAGATCCGCGAGCTCACCTTCCAGCAGATCACCCACCCCGACGACCTGGCCGAGGACCTCGCGCTCCTCGACGAGACGCTCGCCGGCCGGCGTACGTCGTACCGCCTGCGCAAGCGCTATCTCCATGCGGACGGGCACGTCGTCCACGGCGACCTCTCGGTGGCCCTGCTGCGGGACACGGACGGGACGCCGATCCACTTCATCTCGCAGATCCTCGACGTCACCGAGGCCCAGGAGTACGCCGAGCGGCTGACCGAGACCTCGCGGGCCCTCGACGCGCAGCACCGCTACCTGGAGGCCATCGTCGACTCGGTGGACGTGGGGGTCGCGGTACTCGACCCGATGCGCGGGTACGTCGTGGTCAACCAACGGCACATGCAGCTCGTGGAGCTGGCCCACCCCGACGGCATCGACGGCATGTCCGGGCTCCCGGGCGACCTGTTCGCCGAGGACGGCACGCGCCTCGAGGCGCATGAGCTGCCGTCGACCCGCGCGGCGTCCGGCGAGGAGTTCGACGAGCTGATCATCAGGATCGGCGCCGACCCGCTGACCCAGCGGGCGCTGGCCGTCTCCGCCCGGTCGGTCCACGGGGCCGCCGGTGAGTTCTCGGGCGCCGTGCTGGCCTACACCGACGTCACCGAGCTGGTCCGGGCGTTGAGCGCGAAGGACCAGTTCGTGGCGACCATCTCCCACGAGCTGCGCACCCCGCTCACCGCCGTACTCGGCCACCTCGAGCTGATCGCGGAGTCCGGCGACCTCCCGCAGGAGCTCGCGGACCGGGTCGGCGTGGTGCACCGCAATGCGATGCGGCTGCGCGAACTCGTCGCCGACCTGCTGCTGGTGGCGCAGATGACCGACGGCCGGCTGCGGCTCACCCGGCTGCGGATCGACGTCTCGGAGCTGGTCGCCGACGCGGTCGAGGCGATCCGACCGACGGCGCAGCGAGCCGGGCTGACCATCGAGGTCGACGTACCCGAGCAGCCGCTGGTCGCCCACGTCGACGGGAACCGGCTGCGCCAGGTGCTCGACAACCTCCTCGGCAACGCCGTGAAGTACACCGAGCCGGGCGGCGAGATCACGGTGCGGCTCCGGCAGCGGGTGGCCTCGACCGAGCTGACTGTCACCGACACCGGGATCGGCGTGCCGGCAGACGAGGTCGGGCAACTCTTCCGCCAGTTCTACCGCGGCTCCCAGGCCGCGCGGCGGCAGATCCCGGGAGCCGGGCTCGGCCTGAGCATCGTGCGCTCGATCGTCGAGGCGCATGGAGGTGTCGTCGACGTACGCAGCACGCCGGGCGAGGGGAGCACGTTCCGGGTCGAGGTGCCCGTGGCACCGTGACCGGGCTCGTCGTGCTGGCCGTCGCGGTGGTGCTGGCGGGGGCTTTCGGGTTGTGGCGCGCCGCGTCCGACGGGCGGTTCCGGGGCACCCATGCCGTGCGCGGCGCCGGCGGCACGCCCTCCGAGCCGGTCCCCGCCTCCGTGCTGAGCGGGACGCCGTACGCCGGTCAGCTGGGCGAGCGGGCCACCCTGCTTCAGTTCTCCAGCGCGTTCTGCGCGCCCTGCCGGGCCACCCGCCGGGTGCTCGAGGACGTCGCCCGGATCGTCCCCGGGGTCAGTCACGTCGAGGTCGACGCCGAACACCACCTCGACCTGGTCCGCCGGCTCGGCGTCCAGCGCACCCCGACCACGCTGGTCCTCGACCCCCAGGGCCGCGAGGTCAGTCGTGCCGCCGGTGCCCCCACCAAGCAGGCCGTGATCGCCAGCCTCGATCCGCTGGCATAGGGACTACCCCGATCAGGCCCGCAGCAGCCGCGACAGTTGCTCGATGTCGGCGTCGACCATGATCTGGGCCAGCCGGTCGGCGTGGGTCTCGGCCTTCCAGCCGAGCACCTCGCGGGCCTTGGTCGCGTCACCGATCAGCGCGTCGACCTCGGTGGGCCGCTCGTACTGGTCGTCGTAGGTGACGTACTGCTCCCAGTCCAGACCCGCGTGGGCGAACGCCGCCTGCACGAACTGCCGCACGGTGCGACCCTCGCCGGTGGCCAGCACGTAGTCGTCGGGTTCGTCGTGCTGGAGCATCCGCCACATCCCCTCGACGTACTCCGGCGCGTAGCCCCAGTCGCGCACCGCGTCGAGGTTGCCGAGCGTCAGCGACTCGCGGGCACCCAGCACGATCGCGGCGACCCCGAGGCTGATCTTGCGGGTCACGAAGCTCTCGCCGCGGCGGGGCGACTCGTGGTTGAACAGGATCCCGGAGACCGCGAACAGGTCGTAGGCCTCGCGGTAGTTGACCGTCACCCAGTGCGCGTAGAGCTTGGCGGCGCCGTACGGCGAGCGCGGGTAGAACGGGGTGCGCTCGTGCTGGGGCGGTGGCGTCGCGCCGAACATCTCGGAGGTGGAGGCCTGGTAGTAGCGGCAGTCGATGCCGGCCGCTCGGATCGCCTCGAGCAGCCGCAGCGCTCCGGTGCCGTCGGTCGAGGCGGTGTACTCCGGCATCTCGAAGGAGACTTTGACATGGCTCTGGGCCCCGAGGTTGTAGACCTCGGTGGGCTCGATCGCGTGGATCAGGTTGACCAGGCTGACGCCGTCGGTGAGGTCGCCGTAGTGGAGGTGCAGGTCGGGGCTCTCGATGTGGTCGATCCGCCCCCGGTTGATGGTCGAGGCGCGGCGGACCAGGCCGTGCACCTCGTACCCCTTCCCCAGCAGCAGTTCGGCGAGGTAGGAGCCGTCCTGGCCGGTGATGCCGGTGATGAAGGCACGCTTGGTCACAACCGCAGACGATAGGCCCAGCCCGACGTATCTCAATATCTGAAACAGTGTTCCGAATATTGAGACACCCGATAGGGGTCACGCGCGACCACCTCTACTCTCGAAGGGTGTTCACGACCATGCTGACCCGTCGCCGCGCAGTGGACCACTGCCGCGTGCACTCGTCGCTGTGTCGCCTCTCCTGACGAACTGCTCGTAGCGGTCTTTTTAGACCAAATTACTGCAGTATCGTCGTGCGTCCGGGCAGGTACGCCACCCGACCCACCCCACGACCAGGAGAGCGATGACCACCACCGCACCAGCGCCCACCCAGGTGGGCACGCGCATCGACCCACGCGGGCCGCAGTTCACCGCCGGCGTCACCGCGGTCGTGCTCATCGGCGTACTCCTGCTGCCCAACCCGTGGGCGGGCGTGCTGACCGGCATCCAGGCGGTCCTCTTCGCCATCGGCGTGACCCGCGGGGTGCAGCACACGCCGCACGCCTGGGTGTTCCGCACGGTGGTGCGTCCGAGACTGGCTTCTCCCGAGGAGCTCGAGGACCCGGCGCCGCCGCGGTTCGCCCAGGGTGTCGGTCTGGCGTTCACGCTGGTGGCGCTGCTGGCGTACGCCGGCGGAGCCACGCTGTTCGCCCAGGTCGCCATCGGGCTCGCCCTGGTCGCGGCCCTGCTCAACGCGGTCTTCCGGCTCTGCCTCGGCTGCGAGCTCTACCTGCTCTTCAAGCGGCTCACGACCGCGCACTGACCATCGATAACCCACCCACCCGCAACACAGCACGAACCGACCGCGAACCGACCACGAACGACAGAGAAGGAACAGACAGATGACTCGCGAGAGCTCGCTCGTCACCGCCCAGTGGGTGGAGGAGCACCTGGACGACGACGGCGTCGTCCTCATCGAGGTGGACGAGGACACCACCGCCTACGACAAGGGCCACATCAAGGGGGCCATCAAGCTCGACTGGACCACCGACCTCCAGGACCAGGTCCGGCGCGACTTCGTCAACAAGCAGCAGTTCGAGGCGCTCCTCTCCGAGCGCGGTGTCGCCAACGACGACACGGTCGTGCTGTACGGCGGCAACAACAACTGGTTCGCCGCCTACGCGTACTGGTACTTCAAGCTCTACGGCCACCAGGACGTCAAGCTCCTCGACGGCGGGCGCAAGAAGTGGGAGCTCGACTCCCGCGAACTCACCGACGAGCTGCCCAGCCGGGCCGGGACGTCGTACACCGCCCAGGAGCAGGACGCCTCGATCCGGGCGTTCCGCGACGAGGTCGTCGCCGCGATCGGCACCCAGAACCTCGTCGACGTCCGCAGTCCCGACGAGTTCGCCGGCCGGCTGCTCGCCCCGGCGCACCTCCCGCAGGAGCAGGCGCAGCGCGCGGGCCACATCCCCACGGCCGCCAACGTCCCGTGGAGCAAGGCCGCGAACGACGACGGCACCTTCAAGTCCGACGACGAGCTCAAGGAGCTCTACACCGAGGCCGGCGTCGACTGGAGCAAGGACACCATCGCCTACTGCCGCATCGGTGAGCGCTCCTCGCACACGTGGTTCGTGCTCAAGGAGCTGCTCGGCCAGGACAACGTCAAGAACTACGACGGGTCCTGGACCGAGTACGGCTCGCTGGTCGGCGTTCCCGTCGTCCTCGGCGACGAGCCAGGTGAAGCCTGATGTGCGGCGCGACCAAGGGCGGCCTCTCGCTCGACGGCGTGAACGTCGCCAAGGAGGCGATCATCCAGGGCCAGGTGCTCCGAGGCGACGCTCCGGTCGGCAACGCCTACGTGCGGCTGCTCGACCGCACCGGTGAGTTCACCGCGGAGGTCCCGACCTCGGCGACCGGTCACTTCCGGTTCTTCGCCGGCGAGGGCGACTGGACGCTGCGCACGCTCGCGCCGCAGGCCGAGCCGGTCGACCGCGCGGTGCACGCCGAGATCGGCTCCGTGGCCGAGGTGACCGTCGCGATCTGACCCTCACTGCTGCCCGTACGCCGTCGCGGCGGAGGCTCGCCGGAACGGATGAGCCTTGCCGCGGCGGCGTACTACTAGTTTCATCCGGACATGGCAGAGCGTGGGCGGCAGTGGCGCTCGTGGCGCCAGCCGGGGGCGTGGTCCCTCACCGGCTACCCCGCGCCCGGCCGGGAATCGCCGGACCGAGGAGGCCCGCTGCGGGTCGTGCTCGTCGACGACTCGGCCGACGTACGCACGCTGGTGCGCACCCATCTCCGGCTCTCCGGGGTGGCCGTGGTCGAGGGGGAGGGGGCGAACGGCGCCGACGCCGTCGACCTGGCGCGCCGACTCCAGCCCGACGCGATGCTGCTCGATGTCTCCATGCCCGACGTCGACGGGCTGACCGCATTGCCGCAGGTGCTGGAGGTATCGCCCGCGACCAAGGTGGTGATGTTCAGCGGCTTCGACGAGGAGCAGCTGGCGCTGCGGGCGCTCGCACTCGGCGCCTCCTCCTACCTCACCAAGACCTCCTCCCTGGACGCCGTCCTGGCCGAGCTGGTCCTCGTTGCGGGCGGTGACCCCTCCAGCCTGTGGGGCGACGGAGGTGAGTCGAAGGACGACGGCGCGGCGGAGCTGCTCGGCGACCAGGTCGAGCGGTTCGAGAGCGTCTTCGACGACGCGGCGATCGGCATGGCGACGATGACGCTGCAGGGCAGCATCGTCCGCGCCAACGCCGCCCTGGCCCGGATGCTCGGCCGCACAGTGGCCGATCTCCTAGGTGGCTCGTACGGCGCCGCGGTGAGCGACGAGGAGGGGCTGCGGGCCGCGACCGAGTCGATCGTCGAGCAGGGCGTCGACGTGGTGACGCTCGAGCACCCGCGCAGCGCAGAGGTCTACCGGCGCAGCACCCTCACCGTCGTCCGCGACCGGGCCGGGGGGCCGCTGTACCTCTTCGCTCAGTGTCAGGACGTGACCGAGCAGCGGCTGGCCGAGCTCGAGTTGCAGCGGAGCGAGCAACGGTTCCGGCTGATGGTCGACGTGGTCCGCGACTACGCGATCTTCATGCTCGATCCGGAGGGCCGGATCACCAGCTGGAACCTCGGTGCCCAGCGCACGAAGGGCTGGAGCGCGGACGAGATCATCGGTCAGCACTTCCGGATCTTCTATCCCGCCGAGCAGCAGCAGCTGCGACACCCCGAGCACGAGCTCGAGCTGGCGCTGCGCGACGGGGTCTACCAGGAGGAGGGCTGGCGGGTCCGCAAGGACGGCAGCGAGTTCTGGGCACACGTCACCATCACCGCGATCCTGAACGAGGCCGGTGAGCATCTCGGCTTCGCCAAGGTCACCCGCGACCACACCGAGCGGATGCAGTTGCTCGAGCAGCAAGGCCACTATGCCCAGGCCCTCGCGGAGGCCAACGTGAGCCTCGAGGCGGCGAACGCCGATCTGGCCGCCGCCGCAGACGCGCAGGCGCGACTGCTGGCCGTGACTGCCCACGAGTTGCGGACGCCCGTCGGGGTGCTGACGATGTCGGCACGGCTCCTGGCCGACAACCTCGACCGGCTGGAAGCCGACGAGCGCGACGAGCTCCTCGCCGGCATGCAGAGCAGTGCCACACGGTTGCAGCGGCTGCTCGGTGACCTGCTGACAACCGTCCGGCTCGAGGCAGCGACGCTGGCTCTGGAGCTGGAGGTCCACGACGTGGCCGAGGTGGTCGGGCCGGCCCTCTCGCGGCTTCGGATCGCGCACCCCGACGCGGTGATCGAAGCGGAGGTTCCCGACGGACTCCTCGCCCGGGTCGATGCCGACCGGCTCGCCCAGATCATCGACAACCTGGTCGCCAACGCGGCGACGTACGGCGAGAGCCCGATCCGGGTGTCGGCGACCGCGGCCGGATCGGTCGTCGAGATCACTGTGGGTGACGCCGGGCCTGGGGTACCGCCCGAGCTGCACGACCGGCTGTTCGAGCGGTTCGCGACTCGTAGCGGTCGCGGAACGGGGCTCGGCCTGCACATCGTCCGCGAACTCGCGCGCGCTCAAGGAGGTGAAGCCTCGTATCGGGCGGAGCACAATGCGTTCGTGGTCACTGTTCCGGCGGTCCCGAGGGTGCGGTGAGCATCCGCGTCCTCCTGGTCGACGACGTCGCTGACGTCCGGCGGCTGGTGCGCGTGGCGCTGCGCTTCCGCGGTGGGTTCGACGTCATCGGTGAGGCCCGGGCCGGGCAGGAGGCCGTCGAGCTGGCCGCCGCGCTGCGGCCCGACATCGTGCTCCTCGATCTCGGCCTGCCGGACCTCGCGGGCCGCGACGTACTCACCCGGATCCGCGCGGTCGCGCCGGACGCCCGGGTCGTCGTGTTCACCGGCGCCGACCCCGAGGACCGCGCGTACATCGAAACGCACACGGACGGCTACGTGCTCAAGGACGCCGAGCTCGACTACCTGGTCGGTCTGCTCGAAGATCTGGGCCGGACGAGCGCTCACACCGCGTCGGCAGAGTTCGACGCCGACGTCAGGACCGTGCCCGAGGTGCGCGACTGGGTCCGCCACACGCTCGAGCGCTGGGGAGTGACGGCCGAGCCGGACGAGGCGTTGCTCGTCGCCACCGAGCTTGCCGCCAACGCCGTCCTGCACGCCGGTACGTCGTACCAGGTCCGACTCTCCGCCGCGCCGGGGCTGTTGCGGATCGAGGGCGCCGACGACGGCGCCGGCACCCCCGAGCCGCAACCGTTCAGCAGCACCGCCGAGAGCGGCCGCGGCGTCGTGCTGGTCTCCGCGCTGGCGACGTCCTGGGGCATCGAGACCGAAGGCGGTCCGGGCAAGGTGACCTGGGCCGAGCTCAGTTTGTAGCGACTACGTGGCAGTAGTCAGGCCGGGTGATGGCGAACGGGATCGGAACGTGCTCGGATTCCCTTGAGTCGCCCATCGCTGAGATGGACGGGCACGATCTGGGGGGATCAATGATCAAGTTCGCTCGACCTTCGCTGCCATCGTTCGTCGCAGGCGCTGTATGCGCGACGGTTCTCGTTGCGGTGCCGGCGGTCGCGGTGGTGACCGCCGTCGACCAGAATCCGTCAGTCTTCGATGGAACGGGTCCATCGCTGACAGTCCAACCCGCCCAGTTCGTCCTGGGTCAGAGCATCGAACTCCCTCGCGGGGCGTGTGCCGATGAGTTGTACAACTCGGTCGGGATGCGGCTCAGCTGGGATGCCAGCGACGCGACCAGCGGTGTCGCGTCGTACGACGTCCTCACGTTCGATCCCGAGAGCGGGAACCACGTCGTGGCGAAGCGGACTACGGCGACGACCCGGGACATCACCGTTACCAACTGGAACAACGACTGCGGAGGCGGGTTCGTCAACACCAGTTGGTGGGTGGTCGCGAGGGACCACCGAGGCCAGACGGCGATCTCTTCCGAGCTCGAGGACTCGATTGACGTGTGGGACGAGACCGGCGTCGATGTGGTCCACGATGCGACTCCCGACCTGACCCTCACTCGAACGGGCGCGTGGAGCACTTCGAAGTGCACGTGCCACAACTTGGGGACCACGACCTACACCAGCACCAAGGGGGGTTCCATCACCTACTCGGTCATCGTCGACAAGCCCGGCCGCACCCTTGCGATCGTGGCCCCGATCAGCAACAACCGTGGCGTCATGAACGTCAGCGTCGATGGCGGCGCTGCGGCCGTATTTATTACCTACGCGGGCACCACCCAGAACCGTACGATCGTCTGGCAGAAGAGTCTCGCTGCGGGCACTCATACCCTGAAGATCGTCAACGCCGGCACGGCAGGACGTGGCCGCATCGACGTCGACAGCATCATGCTCGGTCCCGCTTGGGGTGGCGAAGCACTGGCCGAATACTTCGTCGAATGCCCGAGCTGGGACTGCTCCTAGTTCTTGCGGCACTCGCATGTGCTATTGCGGCGGCCACCTGTCACCAGCCCTAAGTCGACGCCCGTCCGCCGGGTAATCGCATTCGAGGTTGTCGCGCACCGGAACCAGGTGAGGTCGCTGCGTGCGCTGAGCCAGCGGCGGTGATGGGGCGGCCCCACCACTTGGTTGCCAGATTGCACGTCGGTCCAGTTCGCTACGTTCCTTTCATGCCGGTCCCCTTTCGCGTCGACGAACTCACCTTCAATGATGGATCGGTTGTGCAGACCGGTGACGCCGACATCGTCGTGGTTCTGGGTCCGAACAACTCGGGGAAGTCTCGAACTCTTCAAGAGACAAATCAGCATCTAGCGCTGAACCCAGGTCAGGTGATGGCACCCCAGGAGTTCGTCGTTGTGCCGGCGCTTCGGGTGGCACGCGAACTCGACGAGGAGGGTGTTAGTCAGTGGCTTCGCGAGCACCGCTATACGTGGACGGAGCCATCAAATCTGGTGGAGAACTTTCGAACCGCTCAAGGAGCTTCCAATTCGTTCACGGACGTTCCTCATCACTGGCTAGCGCCAGACCGAATTGGTTTCTTGGCCCAACATCTGGTCCGAGCGCTCTGGTGCGGCGAACGTCTGGGGTATCTCGCCTCCCCGCAGAAGCTGAATCCTGGGGTTCACCCGGAGCATGCGATTCACTGGCTCGTGCGCTCACCGGCCCTAATGCAAGCATTCCGTGACTCCTTCAAGGATGCGTTCGGAATGAACGTCATCGTCGATGCTTGGGGGAACAACATATTTCTCCGAGTTAGCGAACAGGAATCGCAAGAAGACTTTTCGACTACGTCTGCGGATGGGTTCGCGGACGAGGAATTGTTCGAGAGGCTGGGGCGTCTGCAGACCATCGACGCTCAAAGTGATGGTGTCCGTAGCTTTTCTGGGATTGTCCTAACCCTTCTGGCTGGCCAGTACCCGCTGGTGCTACTGGACGAGCCCGAAGCGTTCCTTCACCCGCCGCAGGCGCGGTTGCTTGGAAAGTCTTTGGCTACGCTGCAACGGGCTGGTCAGCTCTTCGTGGCCACCCACAGCTTGGACATCTTGCTGGGCTTGATCAGTGCCGATCCCGATCGGGTGAAGATCATCCGCCTCACCCGTCGGGCCGGAGTAACGACGCCTCGCGTCCTAGAACCAAGCCAACTCGCGACCCTCTGGAGCGACCCCCTGCTTCGGTTCTCGCGGGCGCTCGACGGTCTATTTCACGATGGAGTTGTTGTGTGTGAGGGGGACACTGATTCGCAGTTCTACCAAGCAGTTGCCGACGAACACGATCTGGCGGGCGGTAGACATGTCATGTTTACCTACGCAGGCGGCAAGCAACGAATCCCGCTCGTTGCTGCAGCGCTTGAGGCGCTGGGGGTTCCGGTCAGAGCGGCGGTTGATTTCGACGCGTTGCGAGATGAAGAAACCGTCAGGCGACTAATCGAGTCAGTGGGATCAGACTTTGACGAAAACATGAAGCGTGAGCGCGACATTCTCGCGGCTCAACTTCGGGGTCATGAAGCGGCGCTTTCGGTGAAAACGGTCAAAGAGAAGCTCTCGGAGGCGCTGGGGGCGGATGACGAGGCACTGGTGGACCGTGGGATGCGCACTGCGGTCGAACAAGCGCTCGAGCAGGACGCCGGCTGGCCAGCTGCTAAGAGGTCGGGCACAGCTGCGGTTCCAGCGGGACACGCGAGCGCGGCAACGGCCGCGCTGATTGCTCGGCTCCGTCACGCCAATCTCTTTGTCGTGCCATCGGGAGCCGTCGAGTCATTCGTGAGGGTGGTCGGTGGGCATGGGCCGAGATGGGTAGGAGAAGTCGTGGAGGGCGGACACGTGGCTCGAGCGATTGAAGCTCGCGACTTCGTTCGGAGCCTTGTCGGATCCCTCCCGGGCGGAACAACCAATTGAGAGAGGATGCGCGGCCTTTAGGACAGCGCCCTCAGAAGGGCATCGCGTCCAGTCGATTCGCTCGCACCGAAGTCGAGCCTGTGGTGTGTGAGGCCCAAGCCGGCCGAGACGATGAGTCGTTCGACGTCGGCACTGAGCTCGATCGGCGGCAGGAGGCCGCCAGTCGTGCCATGCGGCGCAACTGGGAAAGGTCGAGCAACTGGCCCAATGGCAGTCAGACAGTGGCGCGATCGCTCTTCGAACTGGCTTCCTAGAACTAGGCCGCGATGTGGTAGGTGTCGGTGACGAGCCCATGACGCTATCCCGGGATCTTGATCCTCAACCGCGACAGATCACGATACTGGTTGCGGAGCAAGGTCTCGAACGGCCTTTTGAGTTCCCTGTATCTCTGGGCGCAAGGACGCTCGCACGCGCACCCGGCCTTCGCCAGATCCAGACGGCTTCGCGCAGGTCGCCTCGGCGTGTGGATGACGAGGACCGACTGTCGGTGGTCGCGTCTAGCGTGTGATCTATGAGGGATTTCGGGGAGTCGGCGGCGAGCGGGGCGGGTGCGACCGCGCCTGCTGGCGTGCTGCCGAGCCACGCTGCGATCGCGGCGTTCGCGTCCGAGTTGGCGGCCGACACGGGGGAGATGTCGGATGCTGAGCGGGTGGAGATGATCCGGGCGTTGGAGGTCCTCAAGTGCACCGCCGAGGGCGCGCAAGCGCGGGTCACCGCGGAGTTCGACGCCTCCCAACGTGCGGTGGCCGGGGTGCCGGTCGAGCGGCAGGCTCGGGGGATCGGTGCGCAGGTGGCGTTG
>ERZ761607.2988-NODE-2988-length-17102-cov-6.650320_pt1 | contig 17102 bp, 20 predicted proteins | sample MGYA00511164_ERZ761607 | MGnify/ENA primary metagenome ERZ761607 (study PRJEB28899, sample SAMN02445080) | bioreactor sludge metagenome | biome: EBPR sludge | place: Australia: Brisbane, Thorneside Wastewater Treatment Plant | collected 2011-06-22 ...
CCGATCGCCGGGCGCGCGGCTCCGCCGCGACAAACCGGGTCGCTCCGCTCCCTCCAGAGTTACCGAAGTCGCCCCATGCAGGTGCGCTCGCTCTGCGGCCTGATCGGTGGTCTGACACAACAACGGCGCCCCCGACCAGAGACGGGGACGCCGTCGGGACGTCGTGGGCGAGCCTCAGGCCTTGCCGAGGATCCGGTTGAGATTGGTCCCGCACACCGGGCAGACCGCCTTGGCCATGCGCGTGCCCTTGTCGTTGACTCGGACCTCGCCCTCGGCCTCGCGCTTCTCCTTGCACTTCACACAGTAGAACTCGCCGCTCCAGGTCTCCGCCATGACGGCCTCCTTGCCTCGTTCGCTCGGTCGTCGCGGCGGGACTCTTGTCGGGGAAGCCCGCCGGAGGCTCTCGGACGGGTCCTCGAACCGCTTCGAACCTACTCCAGAGCCAGCGGTTCGCCGGTGAGGCGCTCGGCGCGCCGAATATCGACTTTTCGCGACGAAATGCCGCGTGAAACCGCTCACGGCGACCTCTCGCGGGCCTCAGTAGGGTGCGCCCATGACCGCCTACCGCCACCTGCGCGTCGAGCGTCCCGCCGAGGGCGTGGCGCTGGTGACCCTCGACAACCCCGAGCTGCGCAACGCCATGTCCGACGAGATGACCTCGTCCTGGGTCGCCGCGATGGCCGAACTGGCCGCGGACCGATCGCTGCGTGCTGTGGTGGTGACCGGGGAGGGCTCCGCGTTCTCCTCGGGCGGCAACACCTCGTGGATCGCGAGCGAGCCCGACGCGACCGTCGATGAGCTGCGGCGCCGGATGCTTCCGTTCTATCGGTCCTGGCTCTCCGTCCGGACCCTTGAGGTGCCCACTATCGCGGCAGTCAACGGCGCGGCGATCGGCGCGGGGCTGTGCCTGGCGCTCGCATGCGATCTGCGGTACGCCGCCGCGGGGGCCAAGCTCGGCGTCCCGTTCGTCAAGCTCGGCATGCACGCCGGCATGGGCGGCACCCACCTGCTGCCCGAAGTGGTCGGCGAGGCGCACGCCCGCGACCTGCTGCTCACCGGCCGGGTGGTGGAGGCGGACGAGGCCCTGGCGATGGGGATGGTCTCGGCCGTCTTCGAGCGCGAGCGGTTCCTCGAGGAGGTGCTCTCCGTGGCGGCTGGGATCGCTGCCAACGCTCCGATCGCCACCCGGCTCACGAAGCTCGCGCTGGTCGACGGCGGCCACGCCGACCTCGAGACCGCGCTGCAGTGGGAGGCGCTGGCACAGCCGGTGACGCTGGCCACAGAGGACCTCCAGGAGGGGATCGCGGCCAGCCGCGAGCGTCGTACCCCGCAGTTCCGCGGCCGCTGAGCCTGGATCCAGGCTGAGGCCGCCCGAAACCGCACCCGGTGGCCACACGCGCCGAAGCCCCCGTGCTCGCCGACGGAGACCTGCCTTCCCCTTGCGGATCTCCCTCGACGGACCCGGGGGCCTCGTCTGGAGGGCAACGCTAGGGAGCGCGGCCCACGGGGGCAATCCCTGGTACCCCACCCCTGTGGACAACGCTGTGGATAACTCTGTGTAAAACGTCGTCCCCAGGTGGAGGACACGCGATCGGGCCGTGCATCACCATGTGGACAACAGGTGGATGGACGGCGGAAATGCGGTTCTGACCTGGGACGACGCCTGTCCACCGGGTGTGGACGGAAATCTCTTGAGCCGGATTCGCGTCCGGCGGCACTTAGGGTGGCGATTGTGGGTGAGTCGTACGACGGGGGACCGGTCGCGGCGCTGCGGCGGATCGGGTTCTTGCTCGAGCGGGGCCGGGAGGACACCTATAAGGTCCGGGCGTTCCGCGGCGCGGCCGCGGCGATCCTGCCGCTGAGCGACGACGAGCTGCGCAGCCGGATGGCCGACGGCACCCTCACCGATCTCCCGGGCGTCGGCGCCAGCAGCGCGACGGTGATCCGGGCCGCCCTCGCCGGCGAGCTGCCCGAGCGGCTGGCGGCACTGGAGGAGGAGCACGGCGGGCCGCTCACCGAGGGCGGCCATGAGCTGCGCGCCCAGCTGCGCGGCGACCTGCACTCGCACTCGGACTGGTCCGACGGGGGGTCTCCGATCGAGGAGATGGCGTTCACCGCGATGGAGCTCGGCCACGAGTACCAGGTGCTGACCGATCACTCACCCCGGCTCCGGGTGGCCAACGGGCTCAGCGCCGACCGGCTGCGCAGGCAGCTCGGCGTGATCGATGCGGTCAACCAACACCTGTCCTCGGGGGGCGAGGGTGGCTTCACGCTGCTCAAGGGGATCGAGGTCGACATTCTCGACGACGGCAGCCTCGACCAGATCGACGAGCTGCTCGACCAGCTCGACGTGCGCGTGGCCAGCGTCCACTCCAAGCTGAAGATGGACGCCCCTGACATGACCAGGCGGATGGTCGCCGCCGTGAGGAACCCCCGCGTCAACGTCCTCGGGCATTGCACCGGACGGATGGTGATGGGTGCCCGAGGGGTGCGGCAGCAGTCGCAGTTCGACGCTCGCGCCGTCTTCGCGGCCTGTGCGGCCAGCGACACCGCTGTCGAGATCAACTCCCGTCCCGAACGGCGCGACCCGCCGACCAAGCTGCTCGAGCTGGCCCGCGACCTGGGCTGCCTGTTCTCGATCGACTCCGACGCCCATGCCCCGGGACAGCTCGACTTCCTCTGGTACGGCGCGGAGCGCGCCGAGGCCGCCGGCATCGACCCCGACCGGATCGTCAACACCTGGCCGCGGGAGCGGCTCCTCACGTGGGCCAACCCCGAGTGACCCGGACGAGTAAATGAGCTCACAAGATCCCAGATCCTGAGATGACGGAGCGCTAGATTCCCGGCATGGCGGTGATGTCCGAGGGGGAGCCGCACGTCGAGGTGCGCCGCAGCAAGCGGCGCCGCCGCACGGTCTCGGCCTACCGCGACGGCGAGAAGATCGTGGTCCTGATCCCCGCGTACATGAGCCGCAAGCAGGAGGCCGAGTGGGTCGAGGCGATGGTCGCCCGGGTCCAGAAGTCCGAGCAGGTGACCCCGCTCTCGGATGCCGAACTGATGGATCGCGCCCTCACCCTCAACGACCGCTACCTCGGCGGACTGGCGGTGCCCGGTTCGGTCCGCTGGGTGTCCAACCAGAAGCAACGCTGGGGTTCGTGCACCCCCGGCGACCGGACCATCCGGCTCTCTGAGCGCCTGCAGGGGATGCCTACCTGGGTGATCGACTACGTGCTGGTCCACGAGCTGTCCCACCTGATCGAGCCCGGCCACGACGCGGCGTTCTGGGGCTGGGTCGACCGCTACCCGCAGGCCGAACGCGCCAAGGGCTACCTCCTCGGCTGGTCCGCCGCGGCCAAGGTCGACCCGCCGCCAGGTCACTGACGTCGTCTGGCTGCTCCGACCGCCGCCGCGTGTTCTGCGAACGCCGCCAGGCGCGCAACCCGTCGTCATCGGTCACGCCGTGGGTCCTGCTCGCGCCGGAGGTCGCGATGGCATCCGCATGGCTGCTCCACGGCCAGCGACCCAACGCCGCCGAGTCCGTGGGCGGTCTGCTGCTCGTCGTCGGCGTCCTCGTGACGCTGCGGCCGTCCCAGCCGCCCCAGCCGCCCCAGCCGCAGCAGTCAGCCGCGCAGCCGCTCCAAGGCCCGGTGGACGAGGCCGGTGTCCGGCTCGGGTAGCCCGGCCACTGGCCACCAGCGGACGTCGGTCGACTCCTCGCTGGCCACCGGTACGGCGTCCGGTGGTGCGACGGCGACGAACCGCACGTCGAGGTGGTGCACGAGACCGGGCTCGCCGCAGAAGGTGACCGGATGCTCGTCGAGGTGCACCGGTTCGGGGTCGAGCAGCAGCCCCGACACGCCCGACTCCTCGACCGCTTCACGGAGGGCCGCGTCGGCCAGCGATCGGTCTCCCGGCTCGCAGTGGCCACCGAACTGGAACCAGCGTCCGGCCTTGGCGTGCAGGGTCAGCAGCACTCGGTCGAAGTCCGCCGAGACCACGAGCGCGCCGGCGGTGAGGTGATCGGGCCGGCACTGCCGGTACACCCCGTCCGAGTGCGCCTCGAGGTGGGCGACGTACCGAGACCGCAGCGCCTCCTGGTCGCCGTCGCGCGCGGTCCAGCCGCGCAGGGTGAACAGCGCGGAGTCGCGGAGCGTCACTCCTCGGGGTCGGCGGAGGGGTCCGCGGACGGCCCGTCGAGCAGCCTGCGCAGCTCGGCGTCGAAGTCGGCCTCACTCAGCGCCTCGGGTGCCGTGGCGTCCTCGCGGAAGCCCAGCGGGTCGTCGAGGTCGGCGGCGGTCGGCAGGAGGTCGGGGTGCATCCACACGCCATCGCGCGCCTCGATGCCCTGCCGGGTGCGTAGCGATCCCCAGAGTGTGGAGGCGTCGCGCAGCCGGCGCGGGCGCAGCTCCAGCCCGACCAGCGTCGCGAAGGTCTGCTCGGCAGGGCCGCCGGCCGCGCGGCGGCGGCGGACCGCCTCCTGCAGCTTGCCGGCGGTCGGCATCCGGCCCTCGGTGGCCTGGCCGACGACCTCGTCGACCCAGCCCTCGACGAGGGCCAAGGTGACCTCGAGCCGCTCGAGCGCGGCCTTCTGAGCGGGGGAGTCGGGCAGCTCGAACATGCCACCCTCGAGGAGCTGCTGCATCGCGTCGGGGTTGCCCAGCGCACTCGGGTCGATGCCGCGCATCTGCTCCTCGACCCGCTGCTGGATCCCTTCGACGTTGACCTCGATGCCCTCGGCGTACGCCGTGACGGCACCGACCAGGTGTTCGCGCAGCCAGGGGACGCCGGCGAAGAGCCGCTGATGTGCAGCCTCGCGCAGGGCGAGGTAGAGGAGCACGTCCTCGGCGGGGACGTCGAGTCCCTCGGCGAACGCGGTGACGTTGGCGGGCACGAGTGCGGCTTTGCCGGTCGGTGCCAGCGGGACGCCGATGTCGGAGACGGAGAGCACCTCGCCTGCGAGCGTGCCGAGCCCGGAGCCGACCTGGTTGGCCAGCAGCATGCCGATCGCGCGGCCGAGGATGCCGAGGATCGGGCCGGCCTGCGCCTGGGCGTCCTCGGGCAGGGCCGCGCTGAGCGAGCCCACCGACTGGCGGGCGACGGGCTCGACCAGCACCTTCCACACATCGGTGGTGGCCACGACCCACTCGGCCCGGCTCCACGCCGCCACGGTCGAGACGCCCGAGGGAAATGTCGTGGTCTCGTCGAGCCAGTGGTCGGCGAGCTGGACGGCGTCGGCGACGGCGTTCTGCTGCGACGTCGACGGTGTGGGGTCGGGGGTCTGCGCGACGGTCTTGCGAGCCAGGTCGAGCGCGACCTCCCAGTTGAGCGGCCCGTCGTAGGGCTGGAGCATCGACTGGAGCTGTCCGAAGAGCTGGCTGAGGTCGGGCATGCCCTGGCCGCCCGGTCCGCCGGCACCCATCGCGCCCATCGCGCCCAGTCCCTGGGCGAAGAACTGCTCGAACGGCGTGCCCTTGAACGGGTTCTGGGGCTCCTCGGGCTCGTCTGCCATGCCCTCCACCGTACGCCGTTCGCGGTTGCCGAACCCGTGGCCAGGTCCGAGATCAGGGAGAGATCAGGGAGATCCCACCCATTCCTCAGATCCGTCGCCGAACCGTTGGTGCTTCCAGATCGGCACCTCGGCCTTGAGCGTGTCGATGAGCAGCCGGGATGCGTCGAACGAGGTGCCGCGGTGAGCGGACGTCGTCGCCACGATGACCGCGATGTCGCCGATGTCGAGCGAGCCGACCCGATGCACCGCCGCCAGCCCGTGCACGTCGTGCGCCGCGGCGACCATCTCGCACACCTCGTGCAACTTGTCCCTGGCTGTCGGGTGAGCGGAGTAGTCGAGGCCGACGACACCTTTCCCGTGGTCGTGGTCGCGGACCCGCCCGACGAACAGGGTGAGGCCGCCGGAGGAATCGTCGTCGAGTGCGGCGACCACCTCGGCGACGTCGAGCGGGGTCTCGCGCAGGTCGACGAGCCGCAGCGCTGACCGGCCCGGACGTGCGGGCGTGGGCTCCGACATGGCGGGCAGGTTAGTACGTACCCTCGAGCGGTGGAGATCCTGCTCTGGCTGGTGCCCCCGATCCTCGTCACGCTCGTGGCGATGGGCTGGGTCGGCTGGGTCGGGCGTGAGGGTCGCGGCGAGATCGACCACGACGAGGCCGTACGCCGGCTCGGCGCGGCCCTCGAGCGTGACGCCGAGCAGGCCGGGCGGCGTCCGGTCCGCTTGCCCCGACCCCGCGAGCGTTCCACCGGCGTGGCGCTGCGCCGTACGCCGCCGCAGCCGTTATCCCAACCCGCAGCCGGGCCGGACTCCGACGCACACCGCCGGGCCAGCTGACCCAAGACCGGTGCGTCAACCACCGATCTGCCACAGTTTGCGCCATGGGCGGCCGTGTCAACCAGCGTGTGGTCGCTGCCTTGGTGGCGGTGCCGCTGGTTGCTTTGTTGGCGGTCGTGGCCCTGCTCAAGCCGCTGCCTTACACCCTCTACTCACCGGGGCCGACCATCGACGTGCTCTCCGCGCCGGATGGGAAGGAGATCATCCAGGTGCCCGGGCAGAAGACCTACCGTGACGACGGGCAGTTGCGGATGACCACGGTCTCGGTCACGCCGAAGGACAGCGAGCTCAACCTGTTCCAGGTGATGCGGGGTTGGCTGGACCGCAACGACGCGGTCTACCCCCGCGAGGCGGTCTATCCCGACGACAAGACCGCCGACCAGGTCCGGGACGAGGGTCAGGTGCAGATGGTCTCCTCCCAGGACACGGCGGTCGCCGTCGCGCTCGGCGCGCTCGGCTACCCGGTCACCCCGGGGCTCGAGGTGCTGCTGATCCAGCCCGACTCGCCCGCTGACGGTGCGCTCGCGGTGCGCGACATCTTCCAGAAGGTCAATGGTGAGCCGCTATCCAGCGACATCGCCACCGCCTCCGACCAGCTGCGTTCGGCGATCCGCGCCACGCCGCCGGGTGAGTCGATCACCTTCACGGTGCTGCGAGACGGGAAGGAGATCGACGTTCCGGTGACCCCCGAGAACGCCAGCGCCGACGTGTTCGGTCAGACGCTGGAGGGGGCGCCCCAGGTCGGGATCCAGCTCGGCCAGGGATTCGTGCTCCCGTTCCCGGTCTCGGTCACCATCGACCCGAGGATCGGTGGCCCGAGTGCCGGGCTGATGTTCTCGCTCGCCGTCTACGACACACTCACCCCCGGCTCGCTCACCGACGGCCGCAAGGTCGCCGGGACCGGCGAGATCAGCGCCGACGGAAAGGTGGGCGCGATCGGCGGCATCCAGCAGAAGATCGCCGGTGCCCGCGACGACGGCGCCGAGCTGTTCCTGGTGCCGGCCGACAACTGCGAGGACGCCCAGGGGGCACGCAACGGCGACATGCGACTGGCCCGGGTCGACACGTTCGACGACGCGCTGAAGACCGTCGAGACCTGGGCCGCCGACCCCGACGCGAAGCTGCCGAGCTGCCCATGAACGACCCGACCGGCCTGCCCACCCTCGACCCCGAGGTCGACCCTGCCCTGGCGTCAGCGGTCCTCGAGATCGAGTCGCACATCTCCGACGGCGGATGGGATCAGCCGAGCCGGCTCTACGCGCTCGTCGACACCGCGGAGCTCGTACGCCGCGAGCCCGCGCTGGCGTCGGTGATGGGGCTCGACGACAGCTCGTCCGCCGGGTCGTTGACACCGATCGAGCAGGAGCAACTGCCGCCCGAGCGGTTCGAGTCCACACTCGCGTCGATCGCGTGGGGGCCCGAGGTCAGTGGGTGCGCTGCGGTGGTCGAGCGACTCGTGCTGCCGCCCACCGCCGACGAGGCCATCCCGGACGACCCGGCCCGGGCCGCGGCGTACGCCGCCGAGCACCCGGACCGGCAGGAGGTCCGGATGGTCGTGGGCGTGACCCGCGAGGGGTCGTCGTACTGTGCGCTGCGGCTGCGCGCTCATGACGCCGACCACTCGGTGGTCGGTGGCACGGATCTCGTGCCCGAGCTGATCGCTCTGCTCGGCGCCACTCTCGAACCCGTGGACGACGAACCCCCAGAGGGACCGCCGGACGGACCAGCGGGCAGATCAGCGGGACCAGCAAACCCCGTAGACCCCGTAGACCCAGCAGACCCAGTAGACCCAGCAGAGGAAGACCAAGGATGAGCGAGCTGTTCGACGACGACCCGCGGGAGGCCACCGCGGAGCGACCGCCGTCCCGGCGCTCTCGCGCACTGGTCATCACCGCGGTGATCCTGGTGATCGCCTTCTTCGGGCTGACGACGTTCGCGAACTTCTACACCAACGTGCTGTGGTACCGCGACATCGGCTTCGGCTCGGTCTACAGCCGGCTGCTCTGGACCAAGGTCGGACTGTTCGGTGTCTTCGGCATCCTCATGGGCGCCGTGGTCGCCGTGAACATGGTGATCGCCTTCCGGCTGCGACCGCTGTTCCACCCGCAGTCGCCCGAGCAGAGTGGGCTCGACCGCTACCGCCAAGCGGTCACGCCGATCCGCACCTGGCTGGTGATCGGGATCTCGGTGCTGCTCGGCATCTTCGCCGGGACCTCGGCCTCGGGGGAGTGGCGGACCTTCCTGCTCTGGCGCAACGGCGTCCCGTTCGAGCGCAAGGACGAGTACTTCGGCAAGGACATCGGCTTCTTCGTCTTCGACCTGCCCTGGTACCACTTCGTCACCGACTTCGTGATGGCGATGACGGTGGTCGCGCTGCTGGCGGCGGCCGTCGTCCACTACCTCTACGGCGGCATTCGGCTCCAGACTCCCGGCGACCGGCTCTCCGGGGCCGCGCAGGCGCAGCTCTCGGTGCTGCTCGGCGTCTTCGTGCTCGCCAAGGCCCTCGACTACTGGCTCGACCGCTACGACCTCGCCAACCAGTCCGGCTCGCTGCTGACCGGCATCAACTACACCGACGACAACGCCGTACTGCCGGCCAAGGCGATCCTCATGGGCATCGCGCTGATCTGCGCGGTGCTGTTCTTCCTCAACGTCTGGCGGCGCACCTGGCTGCTGCCCTCGATGGGCCTGGCGCTGCTGGTCTTGTCCGCCATCCTGCTGGGGCTGATCTGGCCGGGCATCGTCCAGCAGTTCCAGGTCAAGCCGAGCGAGGCGGACAAGGAGGCGCCGTACATCGAGAAACACATCGAGGCCACCAGAGCTGCCTACGACATAGACACGGTGGCTGAATACACGGTGCCGAGTGATGGTGCCACGGCCGAGCAGATCGATGCGGCCAACGATCCTTCCACGACGTCGATACCGCTCGTCGACCCGCAACTGGTCCGGCAGGCGTTCCAGCAGAACCAGCAGGTGCGCGGCTACTACTCGGTCGCCGACGTCCTCGACGTCGACCACTACGAGATCCCCGACGCCAACGGGAACCCCGTCGACCGCGCGCTGGTGCTGGGCGCCCGCGAACTGGACCAGAGCGCGCTCAACAGCGACGTCCAGAACTGGCTCAACCTGCACACCGTCTACACCCACGGCAACGACCTGATCGCGGCGTTCGCCAACCAGCGCTCCAAGACCGACGCGCCGCAGAGCCTGGGCGACACCGACAAGACGCAGTGGGCCGAGGGCAACCAGCCGGGCCAGGACGCGCTCTCGCAGTCGGTCGGGCCTTACGAGACCCGGATCTACTTCGGCGAGAACAGCCCCGACTACTCCGTGGTCGGCAAGGCGAGTCCCGACTCCGACAGCGTCGAGCTCGACCTCACCAAGGCGTCCTCGACCACCTCTGGCTCCGATGGCTCCGACGAGCCGTCGGCGAGCGACCCGACGACGACGTACGACGGCAAGGGCGGCGTCCCGGTCGGCTCGACGTTCCGTCAGTTGCTCTACGCCATCAAGTTCGGCAGCACGAACTTCCTGCTCTCCGGCCGGGTCAACGACAACTCCCAGGTCATCTACAACCGCGACCCGTCCGACCGCGTGCAGAAGGTCGCGCCCTGGCTGACCCTCGACGACGACGTCTACCCGGCGGTGGTCAACAAGCGGATCGTGTGGATCGTCGACGGCTACACCACGACCGACCGGTTCCCGGGGGCGGAACGGGAGTCGTTCAAGACGATGACCGACGACACCCTGCAGGACGACACCGGGCTGCGGACGCTGCCCACCGACGAGATCAACTACATGCGCAACTCCGTCAAGGCGACGGTCGACGCGTACGACGGCACGGTCACCCTCTACGCGTGGGACGACCAGGACCCGATCCTCAAGGCGTGGTCGGCGGCGTTCCCCGGCACGGTCGAGCCGAAGGCCGACATCCCCCCGGAGCTGCGTGACCACCTGCGCTACCCCGAGGACATGTTCAAGGTGCAGCGCTACCAGTTCGCGCGCTACCACGTCACCGACGCCAATGCGTGGTTCCAGGACAACAACCGCTGGGCGGTCCCCGAGGACCCGAACGTCAGTGGCGGCAAGTCCCTGCAGCCGCCGTACCGCATGTTCGTGACCCAGCCTCCCGGCCTGGTCGCCGATGGCGACCTGCCCGCGAGTGAGGCCGACCGGCCGACCGGCCAGGTGTGGTCGATGACCTCGACGTTCGTGCCCTACAAGCGCGCCAACCTCGCGGCGTACGTCTCGGTGGACTCCGACGCCAACTCGGAAACCTATGGCCAGATCCGGGTGATCGACGTCAACGCCCAGCAGCAACAGGGGCCGAGCCAGGTCGCCAACGCCATGCGCTCGGACCCGACGGTGTCCAACGAGCTGGCTCAGTTCAACCGCTCGGGCAACAGCGTGACCTACGGCAACCTGCTCACCGTCCCGGTGGGCGACGCGCTGATGTACGTCGAGCCGGTCTACGTCCGGCTGGCCACGGCCAACGAGGCGAACTTCCCGATCCTGCGCAACGTGATCGTCTCCTACCAGGGCAGTGTCGGCATCGGGTCGTCGCTCTCCGACGCGCTCAGCTCCGCGCTGGAGGACGTCGACACCGGCGGTGACAACGAGCCCACGCCGCCTCCCGACGAGCCGAGCGAGACCCCATCGGGCTCGCCGACCGACCAGCCCACCGGTACGCCGACCACGGTCGAGGACTACCTCGCCCTGGCGCAGCAGGAGTTCGTGGCCGCTGACCGGGCCCTGTCCGCCGGCGACCTGGCGGCGTACCAGAGCCACATCAAGAAGGCCCAGGACTACGTCAACCAGGCACTGAACCTCGACGGCGGGGGAGGCTCGGCGACCCCGTCCTCGGGCACCCCGTCGGGTCCCTCGGCGTCGGCCTCCCCGTGATTTGGGTCCACACCGCCGGTGCCGTAACCTTGTGTTCACCGACGCGGGGTGGAGCAGCTCGGTAGCTCGCTGGGCTCATAACCCAGAGGTCGCAGGTTCAAATCCTGCCCCCGCTACAAATCACAGAACCCCCTCTGACACGGGAAACCGAAGGTCAGAGGGGGTTCTGGTTTGTTCACGGCAACGCATCACACGAGTGGGATCTCCCCGGCACAGCCGCCCCTGGGGGAACCGTGGGGGAGAAGTCCTAGACACCGACCACATCGTGGCCACATGGAGACAGCCGAAGAGCACATCCGTCGGACCCCGAGCATGGGGGTGGCGTGATGGCGTGGGCAGAGCCGCACGGCAAGGGTCGGTTCCGCGGGCGGTACCTCGGTCCGTCCGGCGAGAAGCTCACGGCGTCGGGACCTACGGGTCAGCGGTCGTCGACCTCGAAGCGCGAGGCGAAGCGGTGGGCCGAGGAGGCCGAGGCGCAGCTGCGCCACGGCACGTGGCACGACGAGCGTGCGGGTCGGAAAACCTTCGCCGAGTATTTCACGGAGGACTTCCTGCCGAACCGGGTGGTCGAGCTCAACCAGCACAAGACGTACGTGTCGCACTACAACTCCTCGTTGGAACGGGCGTTCGGAGCCCTGGAGCTCGGCAAGATCACCGGTCCGGTGATCCAGCGGTGGGTCGCCGCCGAGGTGAAGGCCGGCACCCACCCCAAGACCCTGGACAACAAGTTCCGGACTCTCCAGACCGTCCTCGCTGGCCAGCGGGGGGTCTCTGCTCTGCGTGATGGGCTGATCGCCAAGAATCCCTGTGAGGGGATCAGCCTCCCGACTGTGGACAGACGGAAGGCACACAACTACACGGTGCCCGAGGTTGACCTGCTGATGACGGCGCTCGATGACTGGTGGGTTCCGCTCGTCATGCTCCAGGCCGACACCGGCATCCGCTGGGGAGAGCTGATGGGCCTGCGCGTCTCGTCGTTGGAATCGGATCCGATTACGGGGCGAGAGAACGCCTGGCTGTCGGTTCGCGACACCATCCTGGAGGTCACCAAGGCCGACACCGGGAACGGGACCCCGTTCATGTGGAAGGCACGGCCCAAGGGGAAGCGCCCCCGGCGCATCATGATCAGCCCGGAGGTTTCCGCGGTCCTCGGGACCGAGATCAAGGCCCGCCGGCTGTTCGGACACGATCGGCTGTTCTCCTGGCCTGGCTCGGCAGGACTGCCCCTGCGCACCAAGGCTTGGCCCGACGGTCGGCCCGTGTCGCGGCGCACGTTTCTCGACATCTGGCACGCCGCGCACGACGAAGCTGCGCTTCCTCGCGAAGGCCGGCGCCCGCACGACGTGCGCGGGTCGCACATCACCTGGCTGTTGCAGGCGGGGGTGGACGTCGTGACCGTCATGGAGCGCGTCGGCCACGTGAACATGTCCACCACCCAGGGCTACACGGACCCTGGCAAGGACGCGGAAGAGCGTGCCCAGGCCGCCATGGCGCAGCTGCGGGCTCGCTATCGGGCCTAGATCCGCTGCTGGCTCACCACCAGCGCACCCGTGAGTAGTCGGGAACGAGCTCGACGAGGGGAACGTCCAGCTCGACCGAGAGTCTCAGCAGCACTCGGAGGGTTGGGTTGGCGGGAGCGTCCTTCGCCGTCCCCAGACCGCGCTCCAGCAGCCGGTAGTAGTTGCGGGTGATGCCCACGGAGTGGGCCAGCGCTTCCTGACTGAGGCCGAGTTCGGTCCGCCGTCGTTGGAGCCGGAGCCCCAGCTCTTGCGCCAGGTCTGGCCAATCGCGAGGACTACGTGGCATGGGGCAACGGTCGGGGAAAACTGAACTTGCGTCTGCACACTATAGTGGGCATACTGAATCGAACAGAGGTAGGCAACTTGAGGGGGAACGAACAGTGCCAGACGAAGCGGGGATGGCGACCGGCATCGAGGACGACGACGCCGCAGAGACCGAGCGGCTGATGCTGCCGGAGGAGGTTGCGGAGATCTTGGGGGTGAAGGCGTCGTGGGTCTACTACGCGGCCCGGAGGGGCATCGTCCCCTGCGTGCACGCCGGCCGGTACGTGCGGTTCAGGAGGTCGGTGCTCATGGACTGGATCGACCGCGGGGGAAGGTCGGATGACGATGTCTAACCAGGTTTCGACGCTGGTCGCGGTGGCAACTCGGGTGACCGGTTACGAGGCTGCACTGATCGACAGCCTGGCTCTCGGCAAGACTCGTTCTGACACGCTGCGCGTCCTGGTCAGGTTCGCGCTCAAGGACACTGAGGCCGTTCGGCAGTGGTGGTCGATCAATAACGGCTGAGCAGGAGACGGCCTGGCGCGCCCTCGTCTGAACGTCCGTTGAGACGAGGGGCAGCAGTCGAGGCGGCCGACCAAGATGCTCGCGGACGGGCGTTTCCACCACTGGGAGCGCCCGTTTGCCCTGTGTAACAGGCTGCCAAGAGGACTGCTGCAAGGAGCCGGAAAGTCCTTCCGCACCTCAATAGGATCACACCAGGGCTTGCTTTTGGGGGGACGAAGTCCCGAGCCCGTCCGGCTCTAGAGGACTAGCCCGACCGGCGCTTGAGGTCCCGGCGTCTGGCTCTCCAGGCCCAGCCCTCAGCCGACATCGGCCCTCAACTTCTAGAACGCGCACGCGCGCGAGGAGATAGCCAGCACGAACCAATCTGAACGCGCGCGAATGGTTCTGAACCCGGGTGAACGTCGCGCACGAAGCTGACACCACGTCCGGGCGCGACGAGGTTGTCCGAGGCGCGGGTGTCGCCATCGGCTGCGATTGGGCCGCGGGCGAGCCCCGTGGGATGGAGCGATGCGACGCGGGGTCGCGCTCTGTTCGGAAGACCTGTGACTGGCTCGGCAATGACTCGGTCGCTGTTACGGGACGAGAAGCGTTGCTACGGATCGCTCGCGGCTGCCGGGCGGCCAGGTGCCACCTCGGTCGCCATCGAGCCGTAACGACGTCCGCAGAAGCAGGTCGGGACCGCCGGTGCTCACAGGGTCACGTTCGTCAACTCCGAATGAGGACGCGCGTCGCGGCGTACGAGGCAAGGGCTGCGTCCAGTGACGACCGAAAGTCGTAGACGCCGCCAGAAACGTGGTCATCGGGGAGAGCCAGGCCCACATCTCGTGGGCCGCCCCAATGCCAGAGGAACTGACCATGACCCAGGCGCCAGTTGCCCGTGATCTCCAGCCCCTACTTCGCGATCGGGGGCTTCCCAGTCAGAGCAGTTACACGGCCTGCCGCGAGGTCTCAGACGTGCCCATGCCGCGCGGCGCCGGTGCTGGTCGGGACTGATCTTGACTACTACCGCCGATCTTCACATTCCGCTCTGCCCGAACAAACCCGGCATGGTCTCCGTCGACCCGGTCACGGGGGAGACCTGGCCCCTGCACTGCGAACTGCTGAGCTGCCAGGTCTGTCTGCGGCGTCAGGCCGCGAGGTATGCGCGGGCGATCGCGTGCTGTCGTCCGGAGCACTTCATCACGTTCACCCGGGTCGGTACCGACTGGAAGCAGATCCAGCCGCGGGTGAACAAGCTGCGCCGCAGCATGCGGTCGCGGCTGCCGCGGTGGCAGGACGTGTTCCACGTGGAGCGGGACCGCGGCGGTGTCCCGCACGCCCACATGTGGCAGTGGGGCGGTGACGTGTCGCCGGCGCTCGCGCGTGAGATGGCGATCCGTGCGGGAATGGGCGGCGTCGTGAATGTGCAGCGGTGCCGTTCACGCGTGCCGGCGGTGTACGGCCTGAAGACGATCGTGAACTCTCCGGTGGCGGAGGGGATCACGCCGGCGATCGCGGACTTCCTGGAGTTGAACGGCGAGCGACTGGCTCATCCGACGCGTTGGATTCTGGCGGGACGAGCACGGCAACCGTCTGCACGGTTTCAAGGGAGCCGATCGGCACTACCGCGGTCGCAAGGGGACCTCCGTCGTGGTTCACCTTTGACGAAGACGCTGACCGAGCTGGAGCGTGAGTGACGATCGCCACTGATTCACGCTCACGAGCGTCTGGCAACGGACGTTCCCATGGGTAGCAACTCGTGTCACTCCCAGACGCGCCGGCGAGCAAACGCACCGAGCCCCCGCTGATCGAGACAACGGGGGCTCAGGCGGTTTGGGGTCCCTAGTAGCCGGAGGAGCCGGGCGACGGCGTATAGAGCAGCTGCACCCAGACGAAGCAGGCGATGATCGCGACGACCATGCAGCCGATCCCCGCGCCGGCCTTGTTCGGCTTCGTGAGCAGCACGATCCCGATGATGAAGCCGATGATCGGGATGAAGATCGCCGTCACGAACCCAGCCCCGACGAGGGTGGAGTGGTCCTCGACCCTGGCCGGCTGCTGGAGCGGGCCCGGAGCGACGTGGTCGGTCCAGTTGGTGCCGTCCCAGTAGCCGAGCGTGCTGGGCATGCTGGGGTGCGGGTACCAGCCGGGCGGCGGTCCCTCTGCGGTGCTCATGCGTCCCCCCGTTGGTTCACCTTCGCCGCGCCCCTGCGCCAGGCCGCTGTGAACGCGCCGATCAGCACGAACAGCACGCCGACCGCGATGACCGGGTTGCCCGCCTCGCCGTTGCCTCCGACCTGGGCGACGATCGCCCCGGCGATGACGATGGCGACGCCGGCGAGCATCCACGTCAGCGGCTTGGACCAGTCCAGCACCTCAGAGTCCCACCTTGTTCACGCCGTACTCGGCCTGCTCCTTGGTGAAGCCCTCGAACATGAGCTGCTCCACGAGACCGGAGTGGGAGAACGAGCTGTAGTCGAGGTACTCCTTGGCCGACAGCGCCGCCTGCTCGTTCCAGTTGGCGTGCTGGGCGTCGGTGCCGTACGTGGCGACCTTGGTCGAGTAGCCCTCGAACTCCAGCTGCTCGATCAGGCCCTTGCGGGAGAACGCGGAGTAGTCGAGGTAGTCAGCCGCGGTCTCGCGGGCGTTGGCCTCCTCGGCGGTCTCCTTGGGGGCGGCCGGCTTCTGCGGCTTGGCCTCCTTGGTCGGCTCCGCGGCGGGCTCGACCGCGGCGTCCTCGGCCGACCCCGTGTCGGCCGTGGTGTCCTTGGTCTTGACCTTGTCCTTGGCCGCGTCCTTGGTGACGGTGCGGTCGGCCTTGGTGCCCGGCTCGTCGGTCGCCTCGCAGGCCGTGAAGCCAACGAGCGTTGCGACCAGGAGCGTTGCTGTGATGGCGCGCTTCATAGGTGTGTTCCCTCCCCGTGTTGTGGTGAACGCGGCCGGACCGTAACCCGAGGCGGCCGCACTCGTGAGCCGCATAGCCCCGGACTGCCCAGTAATGACCCGAGCGGGCTAACCCGGTGGGGTGAAGGCAGTCGGACGCGCTTCGCCAAACGGTCAGCGGGTCTGACGCGAGAGGTGGCGTTACGGCTCAGAGGCGGCCGTTACGAGTCGCAATCCTGCTCGGGCTGGAATGGGTCCTGGCGGTCGCTGTCGATAGCTGGCGCGCTGGTCGGACTGCGCCGTCAACGCGGTCCTCTGCACTCGACGGCCGGCGAGATCAAGGTCAAGCACGACTGTTGCCAATAAAGGTTCGGTGCCGCGTACGACAGCCAGGTTCCGCTCGTGGCGCCCGTGCCGGGAGATGCCGAAGGATCACCTGCTCACCCGGCCTGTTCTTATCCGGTCCGGGTCGGGTGAGCTCGAACTCCGCCGGTGGCGGTCCGGATTGCGGCGGTCGAAGTCCCTGACGCTGCGTAGTGCAGTGGGCACCCTTCGGGGTGGGCTCCGTTCGCGAGGCGGAGCTGGGCTAAGGCCAGACCGGATACCACACGACCGACGGGCGTGCACCTGATGTCGACGACGCTCGAAAACGAGGCCATAGCGACGGTCGAAAACGAGGCCACCCA
>ERZ761607.2990-NODE-2990-length-17100-cov-6.548841_pt1 | contig 17100 bp, 18 predicted proteins | sample MGYA00511164_ERZ761607 | MGnify/ENA primary metagenome ERZ761607 (study PRJEB28899, sample SAMN02445080) | bioreactor sludge metagenome | biome: EBPR sludge | place: Australia: Brisbane, Thorneside Wastewater Treatment Plant | collected 2011-06-22 ...
ACCCCGAACTGCTCCCGCCCAACCCTGAGCTGCCGCCCAGGCCCGAACTGCTCCCGCCCAACCCTGAGCTGCCGCCCAGGCCCGAACCGCCCGATAATCCACTCGTCGTCGCCGCGCCACCGGACAGTTGTCCTGACCTTAGCCCCGGCGCCACGTCGCCGCCGCGGGCCGCGCCGCCGCCGCCCAGGTTGAACAGGCTGTTGAGCAACTCGGCCATGTAGTCGGCCCGGCTATGCTGCACCGCGTACACATACAGTCGCTCGCCGCCGATGCCGTCCAGCCGTTCGATCCAGGTCGCCACCTGCTTGAGATATTCCACCTGGGGCGTGATCACCAGCACGGCGTTCAGCTTGCCGAGCGGTACGAAGCGGAGCAAGCCGGCGATGGGCGTGCCGGAACCCTCGCCCAGCAACTGGTTCAATTCGCCGGCCACGGTCTGGCTGTCCACGTTGCGCAGTCGGAACATGCCGATGGACATGCCCTTGAGCCAGTTCACGTCGAAGGTGTCGATCGTGCTCTGCACGCTGGCCAGCTCCTGGGGGGTGCCGGCCACGATCAGCAGGTTGCGGGCGACATCCGCCCGGAGCACGCCGCCCTCGGGCACGAAGGGCGCGATGATCGCCTGCATCTCGACGGCGCTGATGTAGTTCAGGGAAATGATCCGCACCCCGTATCCCACCCCGCCGCCGCCCAGTCGCGGTGCCAGATGACCCCGTCGAACCGCGCCGGCCGCCGGCAGGATCTTATAAAGGCTTCCCTCACGCACCAGCACCGCCTGATTCGCCCGCAGCAGAGTCTCCAATGTAGGCAGCAATTGATCCCGCGCCAGCGGCCGGCTGGTCTGCACCGTCACTTCGCCCTGCACCTGGGGATCGACCGTGTAATTTTCCTTGAGGGTGTCGAAAATGACCTTGACCACGTCGCGGATGTCGGCGCCGTCGAAATTGAGGGTGACCTCGCCGGGCGCGGTTCGGGGCGCGGGCGGCGGCTTGGTCGCGGCCTTCTTGTCGATGAAATCGCCGGTGCTCGGAAAAATCAGCGGGGCCTTGGGGGCCGGCGCCAAATCCATGCCGGCCTTGGCCGGCTCCGGCGATGGCTGCGGTTTCGCGGTCAATTGCGGCGCTCCACCAAATAGCGGAACCTCCGGCGCGTTCTGGCTGGACGGCGCGGTTGCGCACGCGCCCAGCAGCAAAGCCAGCAACGGGCCGGCTGGAGAAAGAAAGCACGTTTTACTCATGAATCGATCAGCCTTTGATCTCTATTACGGCGGCGTGGGAGCAACCGGCGGCGGCGCGCTAGGTTGTGGCGCGACCGACATGCCTCCTGGCCCGATCAGCAAGTTGGCGGGAGGAGTCGGAGCCTGGGTCGGGGGGGCCGCGTCCTGCCCCGACGGGGAGGCGTCCGCTCGTTTTCCGCGCGGCTTGCCGGGCTTGCGGGGCCGCGTCAGCGGCAAATCCTGGGTCGTCTCGCCCTTGCGCAACACGACCCGATCCGGCAAGACCGCGTCCAGACGCCATTCCCCGATCATCTCCCCCACGCCCACCCGCACCGTCCTGGCATTCGGCGCTTCCGGCCGCAGCAGGGCCGCCTGGGTTCCCGGCATGATCATCACGCCAAACAGCATGAATTTCTGCTCAGGTCCCGGCGGCGGTTTTTCCGGTTGCGCCTCATCGGGTGGCGGTGGCGGTTCGGGCCGGCGCTCGGCGATGAACAACGGACGAATCGCCACCTCGCTGTACTGAGTCGGTGGCGACAGGCTGAAGGGTTCCAGTGGCGCCACCGCCGGCAGCTCCGGGGGCGGGGTGGGGCGGATGACCGGTGGCTGCGGCGGATGCCCGATCCGCCAGAGCAGGATCAGGGTCGCCAGGCCGCCCAGCGCCAGCCACCATAGAAGACCGACCGTCCTGGCGAGCATCTAGCCGCCCTCCTTGCGCAAATAACCCGAAATCTCGAACTGCGCGTTCAATTGAATCCGGGTATAGGTGGCGTATCGGCCGCTGGGCAGGCGCGGACGATTGACCCGCGCCGTCACTTCCAGGTTGTCCACGAACAATAGCGGGGTCTGTGATTCAAGATCGTACAGCACCTTTTGCAAACCGCCGACGTCGCCGTTCATCACCGCGCTGATCGTGACCTTGATCGCGCCAGCCTCCTCGACCGGCGGCAGGGCTTGAATGCTTTGCAGGGTTCCGCCAGCGGCCTCGATCAGGGCCTTGAGCCGCTGTTGCAATTCGGCGGCCGCCAACGCCGGGACGGATTGCGGCAAATACTGGGCGGTCACGTTGCGATCCTGCTGAACCTTGGCGATCAACCGCCGCACCGGCTCCTCGGTCGTGGCGATCCGCTCCAGTTGCGCCAGTTGTCCCTGATATTGCTCCAGCGCGTTTCGATAATAGCGATAGCGACCGACCAGCGCTTGATCCACCAGCAGGATCAGCACGCCACCCACGAGCAGCAACAAGGCCAGGGCCGCCAGGCGATGGCTCCGACTGGGTCCGGTCGTGACGTCCATCACGGCTCTCGCCCAATGCGGGCATTCAACATGAATCGCTCCTTGCCGGTTCGAGGATCGGTCGTCACTGGCGAAGTAAAGCCGGCGCCGTTGAGCCATTTCGAGGCTTCCACGATCCCGACCAGCGCCGACGCCTTGCCCGACTGTCCGATGAGCTGCACGTTGTCTCCCTTGATCTGCAACCGTTCCAGCCAGGTATCGTCCGGCAGAAGCACGGTCAACTCCCGCAACAGATCCACCCGAGCGGGAGTCGATTGTTTCTTTCGAACCAGCATGCGGGAAGATTCCAAGGTCTTGTCGAGTTGATCGCGCAGGGCCAACGCCTGATGGGCCGTCTTCTTGGCTTGATCGACCCTGGTCACCGCGTCGAGCACCAGCGCGCGTTGTTGCCAGATGGGCAGCGCCACGGCCGCCGCAACCAGCGTAAGGCTGACGGTCATCACGGCCATGCGGCGGCGCTGGCTCCAAAGTTCACGCGCGGGGATTTGTTCCGGCGGCAAGAGGTTGAGGCCGGGACGACCGCCCGCCACTTCCAGCGCGTCCGGTGGCAAACCCTGCTGCCGTAGCTGGGTCAGCATCGGCTCCACGGCGGCGCGCGGCAGGACCGTGAGTTCGACCCGCAGACGACGGGATTCGGGCTGGCGCTCCAACCCCACCGCGCCGTAATAAACCTGGGCGGTGGTAAACGGCGTCAGCCGGTCCATTTCGAAACCCACCACCTGGCGCGGATTTTTCTCGGCCGCCAACGGCAGGGTGACGACCCGGATGATCGCTTGGCTGGGGGGAACGCGCAACACCCATTGCCGGGGACGCTCCGTCCGCAACCGGTCCGCTATCGCCTTCCAGTCGGGCGCCGTCCGATCCAGTCGTTCCAGTTCCTGGGCGTGGCCGGGTTCCTCGCGCGTCAGCACGCAGGCGCCATCTTCGACCGCGAGCACCAGTCGCCGCGCCGACCCCGCCAGCCAGCGGCGAAACCCAACGGGCAACCACGCCAGCAAACCTTCCCGCCACCAGCGCCAAGCCGCGTTCCAGTCCAGGCGCGGGTTGATCTTCAAAACCTCCGAAAGTGATAACACCAGCGACAGACACTCCAGTTAAAGAAACCCGCTGTCCCACAGTAATGGGGAAAAATGATTCATCCTACCGCCCCTCGCGCCAGGCCAACAGCCGCGGACCGTGTCCCCCAGATGCGCCCACCCCGAACGCGCCCGGCCCGCTCATCCCGCCTTGGGTGTCAAATACCGCTTCCAGGGTCGCCGCCGTTCCCGCGTCGGTCTCCGCCGCGACCCTGATATGATAAACGCTGGAGCGCCCCCCGAAGAAAAAGGATGAGCCCTCGCTCGACGTCAAGGGTGGCGCGGGCAAGCCATCGGCGGCGGCGCGGGCGCGGACCGTAACGTAATCGCTCACCGTGCGCTCGTCCAGTCCCAGAACGTTCAAGACCCGGGCGGGGGCCAATTCCGGATTCACGGTGGATTCATAGGAATATACCGTCGTCACGCTGGCCAAGCGTTGTTGCAGTTCCTCGGTCATGCCCAGAACCTGCCCCAATTCCTCGACGCTTTCAAAATTGGCATTCTTAGGCCTGGGCCAACCGGCGGCGCGGTAGTCGGCGCTTTCCGCTCCGTGGGGCAACGACCGGTCGTCGTCGGGATCACGCCAGTCCTGAATGGCATTCGCCAGCCTGTCCTGCTCCCTTGACGCGACACCCACCCCCGCCAGCAGGGCCTTGAGCAATTCAGCCCCAGCATTGTTCAGATTGACCAAACCGCTGGCGTTGGTCACCTCGATCCGCACCCGCCCGCCACCAAACGCCCATTCGCGCGGATCGCCATTCGGCGGCCACTGTTTCTGAGCCTCCGGATCCAGTTGCCACGCCAAGCCATAGGCTATTCCCGCCTCGGCCAGGGCCCGGGCTTGCGCCCGCTCGACCGCGCTGGTCGCCAGCCGGGTCTCGATCCGCATCGAATAGGCGAAACCACCGGCCATCACCGCCAGCAGCGTCACGATCCACAACACGATGACCAAAACCATGCCACGTTGACCCGCCGGGCATTTTGGGCATTCGACGCCGTTCATCGCGGCGGTCCCTCGCTCAGGGCCACCACCAGATCGGGCCAGGGTTGGTCTTGCAGGGCCAAATTCAGGCGCACCAGCAACGGCCGCCGCGCCGGACTGGTCCACTGGGAACGCCATTGCGGGCGGGGATCGTCGTCGCGCTCGACGCCGAAATAGGCCCATTCGACGCCGGAAACGCCTTCCAGCAACACGGTTTCCCGCTCCTGGCCGGCGTTCGGATCCGCGGGTAGATACGGTCGCCAGCGGATCCACAACCGGCCATCGCCCCCCTCGATCCGCACCCGATACAATCCGCCCTGTCCCAACTGCGCCAGCATCGGCGCGACGAACTCGATCCGGTTCGTTTCACCAGCGAACACCACGATCCTTTCCTGCCGGTCGTTGGTCCAGTAAACGGTCAGGGACTGAGCCAACTGGCGGCGAAGAAACTCTTCCGCCAGGCGCAGCCGATTCGTGGCCTCGGCGCGGGCCTCGCCGCTGTCCCAGCCGTTCAGCCCCAGCCGCAGGCCACCGTACAGCAACACCAGCACCAGTCCCGTCAAGGTGATGGCGACCACCAGTTCCAGCAGGGTAAAGCCGGTCTGCTCGCGATGCGAGCCACGCGCGGCGGTCATCCGCGCACCCCCGGTGCTTCCAGCGGCGTCAATCGCACGGTTTCCAGCATCACCGAGCGGGTTTGCGTCAGACCGCGCCAAAACACCGCGACGCTGACATGCCAGGCTCGCATCCGGGTTTTTTCCGGGTCCGGCACGTTCTCGGCGTAGGCGCGCACCGTGCCGCGCCAGGAAAACCGGTCATTGATCGGACCCTCGCGAACACCTTCGCTCAGCGGCGCCTCGCGGCCGTAGGCGGCCAGGATCGATTCGGCGTACAGCGTCGCCTGGGTGTAATCGTCCGCCACGCCCGCATTGCGCAAGCCGGTGGCGAACACTTGCAACAGCACGCCGAGCGAGAGACTGAGGATGGCGAACGCCACCAATACTTCCAAAAGGGAAAAGCCCCGCTGGCCGTCTCGACCCACCATCATGGCTGAACTTCCCGCTCGACGATGGCAATGGCGCCGGTCAGCCAATCCACGTTCACCTGGTAGGCCAGTTTCGGGCCGCTGACGGTGATATGGCCGCCGGTGGAACTGCCGTCGGGAAAGAAGCGGATGTTACCGGTGGCGCCGTCGATCAATTCCGACTGGGCGGTGTAGAGCTTGAGCGCCACGCTTTCCGGCAGCGCGACGATGCGTGGATCGCCGGTCACGCCGAAACGATGTCCCGCCAGATCGAGCGTCAATACCGTCTCGCGTTGGCGGGTCACCGCCTCGTTGCGGGCGCCGCGCAACCCGGCGGCCAGTTGCCGGGCCGCGCCGCGCAGTTCGGTGGCGCCGCTCATGCCCGACAGCAGCGGTGGGACCAAAGACACCAGCAACACCCCGATCACCAGCGCCACCAGAATCTCCAACAGGGTAAACCCCTGCTGCTGTCCCCGCGCGGTCACCGCTGCATCCACTGGCGCTTACAGCCAGCTCACCACGTCCTGATTCTCGCCGTCGCCGCCCTCGGCGTTGTCGGCCCCCAGCGAATAGAGATCGAACGCGCCGCCGTGCTGGCCTGGAGAACGATATTGATAGTCGTTGCCCCAGGGATCCTTGGGAATGGCATTCTTGCGCAGGTAGGGGCCATTCCAGCGGGCTGCGCCCGAGGGTTGCGCGACCAGCGCCGCCAGCCCCTCGGCGCTGGTGGGATAGCGGCCCATGTCCAGCCGGAAGGCGTCCAGCGCAGTGCTGAAATCCTCGATTTGCAGCTTGGCGGTCTTGGTGTTGGCGCCGCCCAGATACTTGATTACCTGTGGCCCGACCAGGCCGGCCAGCAGGCCCAGGATGACCAGCACCACCAACAGCTCGATCAGGCTGAAGCCGCGCGCGCGGCGTTTGTGAGTTTGCAGTTTCATCAATCGCCTACTCTTGAATTGCGCCAACCATGCTGGCGCTCAAAACGCCAGTTCGTTCAGGCTGAGGATCGCCACCAGGATCGACATGATGATGCCGGCGATGATCACGCCCAGCCCCAGAATCAGGGCCGGCTCCAGCAGCGTCAACATCCGCTTGACGGCGGTTTGCACCTCGCCGTCGTAGGTCTCGGCGACTTGCAGCAGCATCTCCTGCAACTGGCCGGTTTCCTCGCCCACCCGGATCATCTGGACCGCGAGCTTGGGAAAAACCTCCGCATCCAACAAGGGATCGGCCAGGCCACGCCCGGTCTTGACGTGTTCGGCCACCTCGCCCAGCGCCGCCACCAGAATCTGATTGCTCAGCGTTTCCCGGACGATGGTCAGCGCGTTCAACAACGACACACCATTGCCGAGCAGGGTTCCCAGGGTGCGCGACAGCCGGGCGGTTTCCACCTTGGCGATCAGGTCGCCGAACAGCGGCAGGCGCAGGAGCCAGCGGTCCCAACGCAGGCGGCTTTCCGGTCGGCTCAACTGTCGACGGATAGCCGCCACGAGCAAACCGATCACGATCACGCCGACCCACCAGTAATGGCGAAAGCCGTCGCCGACGGCGATGACGATCTGCGTCGCCAGCGGCAACGCCTTGCCCGCGTCGGCGAACAGGCGCTGGAACTGGGGCACCACGAACGTCAGCAGGATGATGACCGACAACGCCGCCACCGCGACCAGGATGGTCGGGTAGATCAGCGCCGAGGTCACCGTTTCTCGCAACGCCCGCGACCGTTCCAGAAACTCGGTCAGCCGCTTGAGCACCGCTTCCAGCGCGCCGCCCGCCTCACCGGCGCGGATCATGTTCAGATAAAAGCGCGAGAACGCGCCTTGGGCTTCCAGGGCATCGGCCAGCGATGACCCGCCCCGCACCTTCTCCTGCACCCGCCCCAGCAGCGCCTTACCGCGTTCGTCCCCGGCCACGCCGATGAGAATGGTCAGCGCCCGATCCAGCGGCAAGCCGGCGTTCAGCAGGCTGGACAATTGCTGAGTCAGAAGAATGATGGATTTTTGCGATATTGACCGACGCTGGCTGAACAGCGGCTGACCGAAACCGCCGCGCAACCAGCCCTCCTTGACCTCGGCGACCGACAAGGGCAGCAAACCCTGGTCGCGCAGGTGTTCGATGGCCGCTTCCGGCGACGCGGCGTCCAGCTCCTCGCGCACCGTTTCGCCGACGGCGTCCACCGCCTCGTAGCGATAGCGCGGCACGCTACGCCTCCTGCTCCTGCTGGGTGGTCACCCGCAACACTTCCTCGATGGTGGTCAACCCAGCGACCGCCTTGCGCAAACCGTCCTCGTACATGGTGTCCATGCCTTCCTTTTGAGCCTCGACCTGCAATTCGGTGGCGTCGGCGTGCTTGAGCACCATGCGGCGCAGCGGGTCGCTCATCGCCAAAAATTCCATGATCGCCGCCCGACCCCGATAACCGGTCCCGCCACACTGCTCGCAGCCGGCCGCCTTATATAAGGTGATCTCACCGCCCTCGCTCTCGACTTCCTTCCCGCCAGCGGCGAGGAGAGACCGTTCGCGCGTCTCGGTAAACCGATGCAGGCGCATTTCCTCAACCAGTTCCGGCAACGCCACGTAAGGCTGGCGACACTGGGTGCAGAGCAGGCGCACCAACCGCTGCGCCAGGATGCCGTTGATGGTCGAGGTCAGCAGATAATCCTCCACCCCCATGTCGAGCAGGCGGGTGATGCTGCCGGCCGAATCGTTGGTGTGCAGGGTCGACAACACCAGGTGACCGGTCAGGGCGGATTGGACGGCGATGCCGGCGGTTTCCAGGTCGCGCATCTCGCCGATCATGATCACGTCCGGGTCCTGACGGACGATGGCGCGCAGGGCGTTGGCGAAATTCAGATTGATCTGCGGCTTAGCCTGAATCTGATTGATGCCTTCCAACTGGTATTCCACCGGGTCTTCGACAGTGAGAATCTTCCGTTCCGGCGTGTTGAGCGTCTGCAAGGCGGTGTAGAGCGTAGTGGTCTTGCCGCTACCGGTCGGGCCGGTAACCAGGAGGATGCCGTGCGGCATGTGCAGAATGTCGAGGAAGCGTTTGAGGGTGCGTGAGCCAAAACCCAGCACCTCGAAATCCAGCACCACGCTGGCCTTGTCGAGGATGCGCATCACCACGCTTTCGCCCCACAGGGTCGGCACGGTGGACACGCGCAAATCGATTTCCTTGCCCTGCGCCCGCAACTGAATCCGTCCGTCCTGCGGCAACCGTCGCTCGGCGATGTTCAGCTTGGCCATGATCTTGATGCGGGAGATGACCGCCGCCGACAGCCGCGAGGGCGGCGACTCCACCTCGCGCAGCACGCCGTCCACCCGGTAGCGGACCTTGAGCCGATTTTCGAACGGTTCGATGTGAATGTCCGAGGCCCGCGATTCCACCGCGCGGGCGATCATCAGGTTGACCAGACGAATGACCGGCGCTTCGCTGGCCAAATCCTTGAGGTGCTGGATCTGCTCCTCGTCGGTCAGATTGTCGGCCAGGCCGATGGCGTCCACGATCTGACCCATCGCCGAGCGGCCGCCGCCGTAGAGTCGTTCGAAAGCGGCGTCGAGTTCCGAGGGAATGCCCACGCGCGGCGTGATGTTCTTACCGGTCGCCAGCCGCAACGCCGCCAGCACGTAATCGTCGGTCGGATTGGACATCGCCACCGTCAACCCCTGGTCGTCCTCGAACAGGGGGATGATCCGCGACTCCTTGAGAAAGCGCGGCGAAACCCCGCCGTTGGTCGCCGGGGTTTCGGGATAGTCGCCGGGTCGAACCAGCGGCAGGTTCAAGTGCGCGGCGAGCGCCTCGGCCAGGTCGCGCTCCGATACCAGCCCCAGCTTGACCAGCAGGGTGTCCAGTCCCTCGCCGGTGCCTTCCCGCACCCGTCGGGCGCGTTGCAAATCGGCGTCGGCCAGTTTCTGGCGCTCGACCAATAGTTCGCCAAGATCGATAGACATTGACATGATGGGCAAGGTCAGAGTGAGAGTCAGGCGTTGGACGCCAACAACGCCGCCAACCCCGGTTGCCAGGGACACGGCTGGATACCGAACCGGGCGGCCAGCTTGGCGCAATCGAGCACTGAATTGACGGGCCGGGCGGAGGGTAGGGGATAGTCGGCGGTGGCGATAGCGGTGACGGTTTGGACGGATAGTGGCTCGCGCTGGCGAGCCATTGCGATGATCGTGCTGGCGAAGCCGTGCCAGGTGGTGGCCGGTTCGCCGCGATAGTGATAGACGCCCCAGGCGTCGCGGGCGTCGATTTCGGCGACGCGCCCCGCCAGTTCCAGCAGGACATCGGCGATGTCGCCGGCAAAGGTCGGACAGCCGTGTTGATCGGCGACCACCCGCAGTTCCTCGCGCTCCCGCGCCAGCCGCAGGATGGTCTTGACGAAATTGTGGCCATGCACCCCGAATACCCAACTCACCCGCAGGATCAGGTGGCGAGGCAACGACTGGCGCACCGCTTCGTCGCCGGCCAGTTTGCTGGCGCCGTACACGCCCAGCGGCCCGGTCGGATCGTTCTCGACGTAGGGACCGGACTTGGCGCCGTCGTACACGTAGTCGGTGGAAATATGCAGCAGCGGGATTTTCAGGCGGGCGCAGGCGGCGGCCAGATGGGCGGGACCGTCGCGGTTGACGGCGAACGCCAGCGCCGGTTCCTGTTCCGCCTTGTCCACGGCGGTGTAGGCTGCCGCGTTGATCACCACCTCCATACCAAGGGTAGCCAACGTCCGGTTCACCGCATCGGCGTCGGCGATGTCCAGTTCGGCCACGTCCCAGGCCAGCACGTCATGGCCGAGCGCGGCAGCGCGCCGGGTCAGTTCCCAACCGACCTGGCCTTGAGCGCCGATGACCAGAATCCGCATCACTCAGCCCTCGTAAACCGGTAAATCCTCGGGACGCCGCGCGTTCAGCCGGGGATTTTGCTGGTCCTTGGCCGACAGCGACACCTCCCGCAGCGGCCATTCGATGCCAATCGCCGGGTCGTCCCAGGCGATGCCGCGCTCCGACGGGGGATGGTAGTAGTCGGTGCATTTGTAGAAAAAGTCCGCCTCGTCGGACACGACGCAAAACCCGTGCGCGAAGCCCGGCGGGATATACAGCTGCCGATGATCGACGTCGTCCAGGATGCAGCCGTACCAGCGGCCGAAGCTTGGCGAACCCGGACGAATGTCGACCGCCACGTCGAACACCGCCCCGCGCGTCACCCAGACCAGCTTGCCCTGGGGCTGGATCAATTGATAGTGCAGGCCGCGCAACACGCCTCGGCGGGAACGGGAATGGTTATCCTGAACGAAGCGTTCGGGCAGGCCGGCCTCGCGGTAGCGCGCCGCCTGCCAGGTTTCCATGAAGAACCCCCGCGCGTCGCCGAACACTTTCGGCTCCAGCAGCAGCACGCCGGGCAGGCCGGTTTCGATCACCTTCACGATGCGATTCTCCGATCCAGCAGTTCCAACAGGTATTGACCGTAGCCGCTCTTGGCCAGCGGCTCGGCCAGGCGCGTCAATTGGGCGTCTTCGATCAATCCCATCCGCCAGGCCACTTCCTCGGGACAAGCGACCTTCAAACCCTGCCGTTGTTCCACCACCTGCACGAAATGAGCCGCCGCCAACAGCGATTCGTGGGTGCCGGTATCCAGCCAGGCGTAGCCGCGCCCCAGCACCTCGACGCTCAACGCGCCACGCTCCAGATAGACCTTGTTGACATCGGTAATTTCCAGTTCGCCGCGCGGCGAGGGGCGGATGTTCTTGGCGACGTCCACCACGTCGTTGTCGTAAAAATACAGACCGGTCACCGCGTAATTGGATTTGGGCTTCGCCGGCTTTTCCTCGATGTCCATCGCCCGGCCGCTGGCGTCGAAGCTGACCACGCCGTAGCGTTCCGGGTCGCGCACGTAATAACCGAACACCGTGGCCCCCCGCTCGCGACCGGCTGCCCGGCGCAGCACCGCCGACAGCCCTTGCCCATAATAAATGTTGTCGCCGAGGATCAGGCAGGCCGGATCGCGCCCGATGAACGCCTCGCCGATCAGGAAGGCTTGCGCCAGTCCCTCGGGACTGGGCTGGACCGCGTATTGGAAGTTCACGCCCCACTGGCTCCCATCGCCCAGCAGGGTTTGGTACGCCTCCTGGTCGCGCGGGGTGGTGATGACGAGAATGTCCCGAATCGCCGCCAGCAACAGGGTGGCGATCGGGTAATAGATCATCGGCTTGTCGTAGACCGGCATGAGTTGCTTGCTGACCGTGAGCGTCAGCGGGTGCAGCCGAGTACCGGAGCCGCCGGCGAGAATGATACCTTTGTAGGCCATGGCGTGTGGGTGGCGAATGGGTAGCGTCGGGATCGAAAGCGCGATTCTAGCCCGAATATTTCATAAAACCGTCATCGGCGCCAGAGGCCGCCCTACGGAGTCGGATTCAAGACGTGACCAGTCGGATGGGGGTTATCGGAGCTCGAAGGGGTAACGGAAAGCGCATTGGTGTCATTGCCGTCGGCTTAGCCACGGGTCGGTCAGCCCGATTTGCTGGTCGACGCCGCGCAAAAGCAGGGGGCCAGCGTCCGACGGCATCACCCCACCGTCAAATTCGGCGCGTACTGTCCTCCCGGCAACGGGAGGAAACCGCGGTGATTCTGAAGTACACTGCTCCATGGGTGACCTTGTTGAGCTTCTTCGAAGCGTTATTTGGTATAATAAAAATTATATCAATGAGTTGAACGAGGTTCGCCCTTTTTTATGAATAATCCGGGTCAATGGTTCGGAGGGTTTTCAACTTCATTGAATCAATGGGTCAGGGTTCAGAAATGGTATTAAATCCATGCCAGGGGTTCACCCTGACATGGAAAAAATCAATAAGTAATTGATTTTTAATGGGATTGTGCCTTGATCTCGGCTAAAAACCGTCCGAACAATCGCCGGGTTCGATAGTCTCTTAAAACCGTCAACCACAAATGACCCATCAACACGATTTCGAGCTTCCCACCAAGAATGTCCCGCATCCCTCGTCTGACCGCCGTTTGTTCGTGCTCGACACCAACGTGTTGATGCATGATCCGACCGCCCTGTTCCGCTTCAAGGAACACGACATCCACCTGCCGATGATGGTGCTGGAGGAACTGGATCGGGCCAAGAAGGGCGTTTCCGAGGTCGCCCGCAATGTTCGCCAGGTCAGCCGGTTTCTGGATGACCTGATCGCGGGGGCCAGTAAGGAGGAAATCGACCGAGGCCTGCCCCTGCCTGGTCCGTTGAACTCACACGGCGGGTTGACCAGTGGGCGGTTGTTCTTTCAAACCCGCCCCAACCGGATCGTCCCGCCCGCCAGCCTGCCGGGCAACGCGCCCGACAACGATATCCTGAGCATGGCTCTGACCTTGCAACAGGACCATCCGCGCCGTCCGGTCACCCTGGTCTCCAAGGACATCAACCTGCGGATCAAGGCCGCGATCCTGGGCATTCACGCCGAGGACTACTACAACGATCAGACCCTCGACGATGTCAACCTGCTGTACGCCGGCACCCGCGAGCTGTCGGCGGATTTCTGGGACAGCCATGGCCAGATGCTGGATTCCTGGAAGGAGAGTGGGCGCACCTTTTACCGGGTCCACGGCCCGGACTTGGCCCACTGGCATCCGAATCAGGGCCTGTTTCCGGACGGCGAGCAAACGGCTTTCATCGTCCGGCAATTGCGCGACGGCGAGGCGGTGATCGAAATTCTCAGGGACCACGCCGCGTCCAACCACGCGGTCTGGGGCATCACCGCGCGCAACCGCGAACAGAACTTCGCCCTCAACCTGCTGCTGGACCCCGAGATCGACTTCGTTTCCCTGCTGGGCGCGGCCGGCACCGGCAAGACGTTGTTGGCCCTGGCCGCTGGCCTGGCACAAACCCTGGACGCCAAGCGTTATCGGGAAATCATCATGACCCGGGTCACCGTGCCGGTCGGCGAGGACATCGGCTTCCTGCCCGGCACCGAGGAGGAGAAAATGACGCCGTGGATGGGCGCGCTGATGGACAATCTGGAAGTGCTTGCTCCCAAGGAAGGCGGCGAATGGGGCCGCGCCGCCACCGCCGATCTGCTCAGCAGCAAGATCAAGATTCGCTCGCTCAATTTCATGCGCGGGCGCACCTTTCAAAGCAAGTACCTGATCATCGACGAGGCGCAGAACCTGACCGCCAAGCAGATGAAAACCCTGATCACCCGCGCCGGTCCCGGCACCAAGGTGATCTGTCTGGGCAACATCGCCCAGATCGATACGCCCTATCTGTCCGAAACCACCTCCGGCCTGACCTACGTGGTGGATCGTTTCAAGGACTGGCCGCATGGCGGGCATGTCACCCTGCGGCGCGGCGAGCGTTCGCGGCTGGCGGAATTCGCCTCCGAGCAGCTTTAGGCGGCCTTGACTGTTGATCGTTGAACACCTGACCGCTCTACTGTCGCTGGCCTGGCTGCTGTGGATTGCCCTGGTCGCGGTCGGGCTGATTTTGGAGCGCCGCTCGCCAGCGGCGACGCTGGCCTGGTTGCTGGCGTTGCTGTTCATGCCCTATTTCGGGTTTCTGGTGTACCTGCTGTTCGGGCCGCGCCGGTTGCGCCGCCGCCGACTGCGTTACGGCCGCGCCCGCGCCCGCCTGATCCAGTCCACTCACCGCCTGCGCCAGGACCAGCCCATTCCGTCCAACTTTCCCAGCGCCGACCTGGAGCGGCAACTGGCGCGGTTGTTGAAACGGGTTGGCCAGGGTCCGCCCGTGCTCGCCACCGCCGTCACTCTGTTGGAAACCGGCGACGATTGCTTCGCGGCGCTGGAGACAGCCATCGCCGCCGCCACTCACCATGTCCATCTGGAATACTATCTGTGGCAGCCGGATCGGGTGGGGACACGGTTGCGTGATTTGCTGGTGGAAAAAGTCCGAGCCGGAATACAGGTTCGCTTGCTGCTCGACTCTATCGGCTCCGACCGGATCACCGACCGCTTTTTGCGCCCCCTGCGGGACGCCGGCGGCGAAACCGCCTGGTTCAATCCTCTCAGTCTGCGCCGGCTGCGACCCAACCACGTCAATTTCCGCACTCACCGCAAGATCGTGGTTTGCGATGGCCAGATTGGCTTCACCGGCGGTATCAACGTCAGCGATGACCACAGCGGTGCACGGCGCGGCCCGGACGCCTGGCGCGATACTCATCTGCGCATCGAAGGCGAACCGATTCACCGGCTCCAGTTCATCTTTCTGGAGGACTGGTATTTCGCCACCGATCAGGCGCCGTTCGACCCCGCATTTTTTCCCTCCTGCGCGGGACAGCCGGTCGGTCCCTGGCTGCACATCGTCGAATCCGGTCCCGACAACGACCACCACGCCATCGCCAAGCTGTTCTTCGCCGCCATCGTCGGTGCGCGGCGACGGATTTTGCTAGCCACGCCTTACTTCGTGCCCAACGAGGCGCTCACCGAAGCCTTGTTCACGGCCGCGCTGCGCGGAGTGGAGGTGCGGGTGCTGGCGCCCCAGCGCAGCGACTCGCGGCTGGTGACCGCCGCCGCGCGCAGTTATTACGACGAACTGGTCCGGGCTGGCGTCACGATTCACGAATACGGTCCGCCGATGTTGCACGCCAAGCTGCTGGTGGTGGACGAACGGATCGCGGCGGTGGGCAGCGCCAATTTCGACAACCGCAGTCTGACCTTGAATTTCGAGGCGATGGCCGTGCTTTACGATGCTGATTTCGCCACGCGATTGAGCCACAGCTTCGAGGCCGATCTGAACCTGGCCCGGCGCTACGTCAAGCAGGGCCGGCGGGCCACGTTCGGCCAGCGGTTGGGCGAGGCCGCCGCCCGGTTGTTGTCGCCGCTGTTGTGAGAGCCGCCGGCGGAGGCTACGTTTGGCGCTACTCTCCGTTCACCATGCTGTGTCGGATCAGCACGTAACACCCCGTGGTTTGGATCACCGATAGGCCGAATCATGATCGGGATGCAGGGAAAGCAGGCGAAGCCATTCCCCGTCATCGCGGTAAGCCACGGCCCGAACCCCCTGACTGATCCGAAGGCTGTACAGGCGGTGCCCGTCTGGTCCGATCCGGGAGTGGATCAGTTCCCACTTTAAGCCGCGATCCTGGTACACCTGCGGCCAGCGCAGGCCCGCAAGCTTGCGCAGCGTCGCCAGCACGCCGAGTTGCTGGACCTTTTCGAGCGCGAAAAACTGGCGTTGGAAAATGGGGTTGTTGAGATCAAGCCGAACGGTATCGGATTCACCGACGCGAGCACTCTTGGTCACCGGCGTTCCAACTCGTCAAGGTCGGTATCCGCTGCTGGATGCGATTCCGCCCAGGCGATGGCTTCATCGAGATCGGCCTTCACGTTCGGCGCGTGCAACCACCGCTCGTCATCGGGAATGAATTCCCCCAGCTTGATCAGCCAAACACCGGGATCCAATTGCTCCACCAACACTTGTCGGCCCGCATACGCTTTGCCCAAAGCGATTTGCCCGCTCCGGCCCACGGTTTTGACTATTGCCATTGGATTACCTTCCCATAACTGATCCTGATCATGCCGCATGATAACATAAGCTTTCAGGCCGAATACTTTGGCATACCTGCCCGCACGATGGCTGTCACCTGTCTTGACAGGTCTACAAGTGAAGCTATTTTGTCACACAAAAGCCACAGCGATCCTGCCGCCCAAGGTGGTCAGAGCACTTAAAATTTGGAGGGCTCTTTGATCCTGGAACCGGTCGAAACGGCCGCGCAGGGTTTTGTCATCCAGCGCGATGCCGGTCAAGCCATCGCGTGGCTTGTCGAGCACCGCCGCGTGACCCCGAAAGGCGACCTCGACGGCGGCCGGGTCCACCCCCTGCGGGGCGTAGCGGATCGCGGGGTGGGCCGGCGCCCGCTTCCAGTTCAACCCGCGGAGCGCGTTCAGTTGCGACAGCCTGGCCTCGATGAACCATTGGATCTTGCAGTACGACGTGGCGTCCGACAAGATCGCCAGAATGCTGAACGACAGCAGGTGCTCCAAGCCATACCGCCGACCTTGAGGACGGCGGTGATCGGGAATCGCGGCGAGAAAGGTCGGCAACAGCATCGGCCCATCCTATTGTCTGAAATAGCCTATAGAATGAATTGGTTGAGAAGCGTTGAACAGCCCTGAATGGACAGGTGGCAAGCGTCTCCGTCGCCAGCCCGGTCAGCCACGCACGGGTCCATCGATAAAACGGATGCGCGGGGTCGGCGCGGGCGATCAGGATATCGATGTCGAAAAGGTACCCCAATTCCAGATCCCTTCTTCCTCGCGAAGTTGGTTTATGGTAACCGTTCACTCCCCCTCCCAGCGGGAGAGGGTTGGGCTTACAAGTGTAGGTTTTCTCATGTCTCACCTTCGAGCACTGGTAATGATAAAATATCAGGGGACAGGGGCAGGGCCGGCCAGGGTTCCGGGCAACCGTGGCCGAGAGGTAACGGCTGATGATTGAAGATCGCGGCGATAATTAATGACCAACCATGCCGGAAAATGCCCACTAATCGCCACCGGCGCCCTTGGC
>ERZ761607.2992-NODE-2992-length-17094-cov-5.731088_pt1 | contig 17094 bp, 17 predicted proteins | sample MGYA00511164_ERZ761607 | MGnify/ENA primary metagenome ERZ761607 (study PRJEB28899, sample SAMN02445080) | bioreactor sludge metagenome | biome: EBPR sludge | place: Australia: Brisbane, Thorneside Wastewater Treatment Plant | collected 2011-06-22 ...
GCTCTTTTGAATAACGGATCAATAATGTATTTATTCGTATCAAATCGTATTATTTCTGGCTAAGGTTCAACTATCAGCGAAAGAAAAATCAATCTTTATGATTATTCAAAACCGTCCGAATATTCAGTCAGGTGAGATAGCAAAGAAATTAAACATGCCAGCACCCACGGTTAAGCGGCTTTTATCTGATTTGCTAAACAAAGGTTTGATAGAAAAACAAGGAAGCGGACGTGGTGTAAGTTACACAGCAAAATAGTTCTGAATGACCGCATCGGAATGGATACAACGCCATGCCCGCGAACGTATTATTATTTTGCTGCAAAGCAAGCGATATACTATTGCAGAAATTGCCGATGAAACCCGCATGAGTAAAATTTCAACCAATAAAATGAAAGACATTATCATGCGGGTTCCTGACGACCATAAGAAATTTTAAAAATTCCGGAAGAAATGGAATTCAGTAGCCGTTCGTTTTTTACCCGCTATGTAAAAAAGTTGCTGGGAGTAACGCCAATTGAATACAGGGCGAGGTTGGGGTAAAACCACACTTAGTTTTCCCTGCATTTTTTACCAAATGGTAATCACGATCCGTGTGCTATAAATAATTTTGCAGTATAATTTTCAGGAATATGGAAAAGCTAAAGCAAAACTTATCATTTGGTGGCATTCTCAATGCAAAAGACATCGGGATGCTTCTTGGTTTTTTTAAAGAAACCATGCTGAAACCGAATGAACATTTTCATACCATTCAAACCGTAGCGAAGGAAGTTGCTTTTGTGGAAGAAGGTATCCTGCGGGTGTATTCGGTGGATGACCAAGGCAATGAAATCACGAAATTTTTTGTTCGCGAAGGTCAGTTTGCAGTAGCCTTGGATAGTTATTATCCTTTGCAACCCAGCGATTGTGCGTATCAGGCGGTAAAAGAAACGGTGATTTATACGATTCAAAAAAAAGAGTTAGATCGGCTGCATACCGAAATTCCGAATCTTTTTATCTTCCTGAAAAGCATTGCGGAAAACCAATTGTTGAACATCATCAAAGACAATGATTTTTTGAATTTTGGTGATGCCAAAACCAAGTATCTGGAATTTATGGAACGCTATCCGTCATTAGCTTTGCAGGTTCCCCAGCAGCATATAGCCTCTTACCTCAAGATTACACCGCAATCGCTGAGCAGAATCAGGAAAGAAATTTAATTAAAGAAAAAGCATGAAAATATTGGTAACCGGGGGCACTGGATTATTAGGTAAAAACCTGATAGAAAGACTTATCAGTGAAAGTCATGAAGTAAAAGCGTTGGTAAGAAAGTCAGGCGCTTTAAAGGATTTTAAGGTTGATGAAATCAATGGAAATCTAAGGAATATACAAGAATGGAAACAAGCGCTACAAGGCTGCGATGCGGTAATCCACTGTGCCGCGAAGGTTGAATTTTGGGGGAAATGGGAAGACTATTACCGGGATAATACCCTTTCCACTTTAGAACTCTTGGAAGCTGCAGATTCCTATGGCGTGAAGCGTTTTATTTATATCAGCTCCGAATCAGTGCTTCAAAGCAAAAAAGATTTAATAGATATAGACGAAAACGAACCTTATCCCACGGAGCCAAGTTCATTTTATGGCAAATCGAAAATGCTTGCGGAAAAAGGCATACAATCATTCAATGGTGGCATGACAAAAATAATTTTACGACCTACCTTCATCTATGGCAAAGGTGCAGTTGGGATTCAATCCATGAAAGATAAAATTCAGTCGGGCGGATTTATGTGGATAGACAAAGGAAATGTATGGATAGAAATGGTATATGTGAAAAATGTGGTGGAAGCTATTATGAAATCGCTGATTCATGGAGAAAATAATGGTATTTACAATATCACGGATCATTCGCCACAGATGGCCAAAGCCTTTTTTACGCAGCTCATGCATACCGAAAATATTACCATTTCCAACAAGAGCATGCCTTCATCGCTGGCAAAGCCGGTGGCTGCTTTGGTAGAAAAAATCTGGAAAATATTTGGACTGAAATCTTATCCGCCACTGACCCGATTTGACTTAAGTTTTATTGCCATGAACAGAAAATACAAAACCGAAAAAGCCATCAGTGAACTTCATTACCAGCCGGTATATACTACTGCGCAGGCATTGGAAGAAATGAAGAAGTAAGGTGGATATAGTGCAAATGTTTGGAGCTACACCAAGCGAATACAGGACGAGGTTGGGGTGAATCCTCACTTACTTCTCTCAGTACTTTCTTACCAAGTGGTAATCGAACCCATGGGCATTAAATCCGTAATTTGGTAGCGATAAAAAATTCTTCATGTGGAATTCCACTTTCTTTGATGGCATCTCCTACCGCTTTCTCGTTGCCATAAGCCAGTGCGATGTATTGGCTGGTTGAATTGTTATACAGACAACGCATATAATTACCAATTTTAATTTCTTACCTGTTTGTCGGGTAGCCGCTTGTATAGGTTTCGCCTTTTATTTCTACGGCAGATAATTGTGCTGTAAGTTTCTTCAATTCATCTGCGGCAAACGAGTAATCAGCCGATCCTATATTTTCCTGTAAGTGCGCAAGCTTGGTGGTACCGGGAATAGGAACGATAAATGGCTTTTGCGCCAATAGCCATGCGAGTGCTACCTGTGCTACCGTTAAACCTCTGTGGTCGCCAAATTCTTTCAGTATATCAATGATGGACCAGTTAGCAATAAGGGTCTCCGCCTGGTACCGGGGCAGTGAAGGTCTGTTATCGTTGCTGGCAATATATTTTGTGCGTTCGTTGATATAACCCGATATCAGACCACGGCTTATGGGGCTGTAGGGTACAAAGCCAATACCCAGTTCCTCGCAGAGGATAAGCACTTCTCTTTCGGGGTTGCGTGTCATAACGGAATACTCGCTTTGAATGGCCGTTACCGGTTGTACGGCATGCGCTTTTCTGATGAGCGTCATACCATCTTTTACCGAACTGAAATCTCTTTCACTCATCCCGAAATGTTTTACTTTACCTTCCTTTATTAAATCCTTCACCGTTCCGGCAACATCTTCAATAGGTACATTCGGGTCAACGCGGTGTTGATACAACAAATCAATATAATCTGTTCTTAAACTTTTGAGCGAATGTTCTACAACAGCTCTTATTCTTTCCGGCCTGCTGTCTAACCCTTCGCTGGGGTTACCGTTTTTAAATCCAAATTTTGTAACCACAATAACATTTTTGCGGATGGGCTGTAGTGCCTCTCCTACTAATTCCTCATTTGTAAAAGGCCCGTAAGCTTCAGCTGTATCAAAAAAGTTAACGCCCAGATCAGCAGACTTACGGATGAGGTTAATCATAGCTTTTCTATCAGGAATAAAACTCCGGTGGTAACTCATGCCCATACAGCCCAGCCCTAATGCTGGTACTTCAATGGCGTGCTTTCCTGAACCTAATGTTCTTCTTTTAGAATTTTGGAGCGCATTGCTGTTTGACTTGCCCGCGATATCATTATCTCCTGCTACTGAGGAAAATGTGGAAGTGCTCAATAATGCAGCTCCGGCTAATGCTCCTGTTTTAAGAAAATTTCTGCGATTGTTATTCTCCATGTCTGATATGTTTATGTGATTATTGAATTGGTTTTATCAAACCAATTGCTGAAACTTCCAATCCACTTTACTTAGTATTCTTGTTTTCGTAACGCAAAATGATTTTGTGCTACAAATTTCATCAGGAAAGAACTCGTAATTACTATACAGATTACGGTTTAAGTTACCAATTTTACAGGTTATGGCCTCGGATAATCGCGCTCGAATAATAACGTCAGTCATCAATTTTCAACGGTCAAGCTCCGTTACAAAGCAGTATTTACCCCAGTATCTCCCACTCTTCATTCAACATGGGGATTGTTGCGTGTGCCGTTAAATCAAACTGGCAGGGCACTACGGATACATAGTTGTTGGCTATTGCCCATTCATCGTTATCCTCGCCTTTATCAAAGTTTACAAAGTTGCCTGTCATCCAGAAATAACTGCGGCCGTTAGGATCATATCGTTGAACAAACTCTTCTACCCATTTGGCATTAGCCTGGCGACAAACCCGTATGCCTTTGATAGACTCATTACGCTTTGGAGGAATATTTACATTCAATGCAACTCCCTTTTGCAATCCTTTATCCAACACTTGTTTGGTAATGCGCTTTACAACCTCGGGAGTATGCGAAAAATCTGCCTTGTGACTATAATCGCATAACGAGAAACCAATAGCCGGTGTACCTTCAATAGCTCCTTCAATTGCAGCCGACATAGTACCCGAATACAATACACTAATAGAGGTGTTGCTGCCATGATTAATACCACTTACTACAACATCGGGTTGTCGGTTATCTTTGCATATAAAGTGGCGCGCCATCTTTACGCAATCGGCTGGCGTACCACTGCACTCGTACGCCCGTACACCTTCAAAGATGTTTGATTCTGATAATCGCAAAGTATCGCCAACCGTAATGGCATGCCCCATACCACTTTGCGGACCATCGGGCGCCACTACCAGCACATCGCCCAACTCCTTCATTACTGTAACCAGGTTTAAAATTCCTTTCGAGGTGATTCCATCATCGTTGGTCACCAATATTAAGGGCTTACTCATATACTATCTTAAAAACATTATTTACCAAACAGCGAATTGTAGTGTTCAATTATGCGCGATAGTTCATACTTATCGTCAAAATTAAGTCGGTTCTGTTTGGTGAAATTTTCCACCTCATCAGTTTTACCACGCATAAATTCAAGCCAATCATTTTTCTTGCCTCTGAATTCTTCTATCTCGCCATTCTCTTTCATAATATAATACTTGTACACCAACACCAGGCGGGAGTAACTACCGTAAAAATAATACGGTGACGAAGTGGTTCTGTATTCCAGTGCTTCGCGGCATAACACAGTAAGTTTACCTTCCTGCAATAATTCAAAAAATACGGGGGCTTTGTATTGCCCGGCCAGTGCATAGGGCAACGAATAAAAATTGCGGTAGCGTTTTACTGTCTCGTCAAAAATTTCAAACAAAAGAACTTTTCGGGAGGTATAGCTTTCTAATTTATTATTAGCCTGTAGTTGTATAATGTCTTTATCAAGATCATACTTGATTAACCCGCGCAAAGTATCGCCAGTATCTAATATCACCTTACCGGTATGCCACAATTCAAACGCCCATTGTTGCGCCTGAAGGCTACCACTTACCAGTGATCCTATTAAAAAAAACAATATCCTTACTCCACTCATTTATGCTTTAGTATCAAATGCCCCAGTTTATCGCGTTTAGTCTGTAAGTATTTTTCATTGTGCTTATTAGGCGCTATTTCGATTGCGATGTTCTCTACAATCTCTAGGCCATACCCGATCAACCCCACTCTCTTTTTTGGATTATTGGTAATCAGCTTCAACTTTGTAATTCCTAAATCGTTTAGTATCTGAGCGCCTATTCCATAATCCCGATTATCCATATCAAAACCTAATTGCAGGTTGGCTTCTACCGTATCTAATCCATCTTCCTGCAGTTTATAAGCCTTTAATTTATTCAGCAGACCAATACCTCGCCCCTCTTGTTTCATATACAACACAACTCCTTTACCTTCTTTTTCTACCATACTCATTGCACTATGTAATTGCGGGCCACAATCGCACCGGCACGAACCAAAAATATCGCCAGTAACGCAGCTTGAGTGTACGCGCACCAGCACCGGTTCATCTTTTTTCCATTCGCCCTTTATTAACGCCATGTGTACTTCATTCGTATTCAGTTGCTCGTACGCCACCAACTTAAAATCGCCAAATTCAGTAGGCATGTTTACGGTAACTTGCTTACGCACCTGACTCTCGGCCTTCATGCGGTAAGCAATCAGGTCTTTAATGGTAACCAGTTTCAATCCAAATTTATCGGCCACTTTGCGTAAATCCGGCAAACGCGCCATACTTCCATCTTCGTTCATTATTTCTACTAACACGCCAGCCGGCCTAAACCCTGCCAACCGGGCAAAGTCAATGGCCGCCTCGGTATGTCCGGATCTGCGCAACACCCCCTCCTTTTTTGCTTTGAGTGGAAAAATGTGTCCGGGTTTACCCAACTCTTCAGGTTTTGTTTCCGGATCAACCAAAGCCTTAATCGTTTTGAAACGATCGTGTGCAGAAATTCCCGTGGTACATCCGTGCCCAATCAAATCTACAGAAACGGTAAAAGGTGTTTCGAAGGCAGCTGTATTCTTACCTACCATTAGCTCGAGGCCCAACTCTTCGCAACGGTCTTCCATAAGTGGTGCACAGATAAGTCCGCGACCATGGGTGGCCATAAAATTTACGATTGCCGGGGTAATGGTTTCGGCCGCGCAGATAAAGTCGCCTTCGTTCTCGCGATCTTCATCATCCACCACCACTATTACTTTGCCATTTTTGATATCCTCAATGGCTTCTTCTATACTATCAATTTTAATATTACTCATTCGGTTTTTTGATTCAGCTAAATAACAAAAATTACGGTACTCCTGTTCCTATCGGGCTATTACAATTCCAAGTAGTTTGGCCAATTCCTGTTCGGCTTCTTTCAGGTCTGTTTGGATGGTTAATGCCGCATCCAGATCGTCCCACGAACCTCCTGATTCGGCAAGCTTAACTTTCTGCAGGTTGTCTTCCATCATTTTTTGCACCATACGAAATTTTAAGCGGAGAATATTACTAAACGCTAACTGGTTTATCAGTTCTTTTTCTTTGGGAAAATAAATATGGTACTTATCGCTCCAGTGTTTACTGGTGTCATACCGCGGAGTGATTAACCCAGTAACAGCATTTTTTATTTCTTCGGAGCCATGATGAATGAAATAATGACTATCCGGAACATTTCCTTCGCTTATCCCCTTTTTAAAGATTTCGTATATCTGGCGGTAAACCGGATTAAAAAACTCCACATCTTCCAGTTCGCTCAATACAAAATCAGTAAGCAATTGATCGTTTACGGTTTGATCGGTATAATTCAGTAATAACCGAATGGTCTCCTGCTCCTGCCGCTCCACCATTGTTTGGGTATCTACCTTGGTTGGAGAAACCTCCACAATTGGCTCAACCGGAATTTGAGTTTCTTCTGCCTGTCTGAATTTTTCTTTTTCTGTTTTACGTTTCTCCTGAATTACAACTTTGTTAAGTTCGCTCAGTAAAACACTTTCCTGAATTTTTAACAGCGCACTTGTTTCCTGAATATACACTGAACGTTTTACCGGATCGGGTATCTGTGCAATGGAGGTTACAATTTCTTTTATAGACTCTGCCCGCTTAATCGGATCGTTTGATTCTTTTGCATACAACCCTGCTTTAAACGAAACAAAATCCTGCGCATTCTCTTTTAAAAATTTCTGAAACTCGGTTGTTCCTACTTTGCGAGAATAACTATCCGGGTCTTCGTTATCCGGAAATAACAACACGCGCACATTCAGCCCGCCTTTCAGAATCATATCAATACCGCGCAGCGCAGCTTTGATCCCGGCCGAATCGCCATCGAAAAGTACCGTTATATTTTCGGTAAACCTGCGGATGAGTTTAATCTGATTTTCGGTAAGGGCTGTACCCGATGAAGCCACTACATTTTGCACATCGGCCTGATGCATGGAAATAACATCGGTGTACCCTTCTACCAGATAACACACATCCAGTTGGCGAATAGCATTCTTACCCTGGTACAATCCGTACAGCACATCACTTTTGTGATAGATTTCGGTTTCGGGCGAGTTAATATACTTGGGTTGGTTCTTATCCTTACCCAGCATTCGCGCACCAAAAGCAATAACTTTACCTGAAATATTATGTACCGGAAAAATCACGCGTCCGCGAAAGCGATCGTAGGTCGATCCATCCTCCTTCTTTACAACCAGCCCGGTCTTTTCAAGCAACTCTTTATTATATCCACTATCAATTGCTTCCTTGCTAAAATTCTCCCACCCTTCCAGGGCATAACCCAGTTCAAATTTTTCGATGGTCCGATCATTAAATCCGCGTTCGCGGAAGTAACTTAATCCAATGCCAATACCCTCTTCGCTACCGGTAAGTTGTTTGCGGTAAAACTCCTTGGCAAAGTTCATAAGAATGTATAGTCCTTCCCGCTCGCTCTGAACCGCTTTACTTTCGTCAGACAGGCGGTCTTCTTTTATTTCTACTCCATACTTTTTGGCGAGGTAGCGAAGCGCTTCGGTATAGCTGAATTTTTCATGTTCCATTACAAACGTAATGGCATCGCCACCCTTTCCGCTGCTAAAGTCTTTAAAGATACCTTTGCCGGGTACCACAAAAAACGAGGGTGTTTTTTCGTTGGCAAAGGGGCTTAGGGCTTTATAGTTTTGCCCCGATTTTTTAAGCGACACAAAATCGCCAATCACATCGACAATGTCCATGCGATTGCGGATTTCTTCAATAGTATCGCGTGAGATCATAAAAACCTGAAATCAACCGGCAAGATAGTACGATGGCGGGCAACTTTATCCACCGACAATCCACAGTATTTAAACAAATGGATTTACTCAAAAAACCCTACCGCCACTGTATTATTCGTAAACTCATCAATCAGAATAAACGTGCCGTTGGCCGGGTTATCATGATAGGCATCGGCCGGAAGGGGTTTGGCCGTTTTAAGGTTTACCTGCGCTATTTCATTCATCTTTAATCCACCAGAAGGTGTAAGGTGCTGCAACGTGGCCGTGTCCTGAATAAAATTTACCTGTGTTACCTTGGCCTTTACCCGTTGCGTACCATGCTGAATAAGGTAAGATTTTGCAGTATCCAGCAATTGACTATCCATCCAACATATAAAAGCCTGGTGCTCGGATTTAAGAACAGGTTCTTCCGTACTCCGTACCAGCATATCTCCCCTGCTTATGTCAATATCATCGGCAATGGTAATGGTTACGGATTCGCGATCGTATGCTGTAACCTGCTCGCTTCCGTTTTTATAAATGGCTGTAACTTTTGAATTGCGGTTAGAAGGTAGCACCGTAACAGAATCGCCCACTGAAATTTTTCCACTTGCAATTCTGCCGGCATACCCTCTGTAATCGTGATGGCTTTCGTTGCGGGGGCGTATCGCTAACTGAACGGGCATTCGGAATGAACCGCGTGCAGCCGGAACAGGTAAGGCTTCCAGCAACGATAGTAAGGGTTCACCGGTATACCAGGGCATGTTTTGCGAACGGGTAGTCAGGTTATCGCCATGCAATGACGATACCGGAATAACTACAATCTGTTGTTGAGAATTGGGCAAGCTGGCCGAAAGTTTCAAAAAATCACTTTTGATTCTGTTGAATATCTCTTCAGAATAATTAACCAGGTCCATCTTATTTATGCACACTATTACATAGGGTATGCGCAACAGGTTGGCAATAAAATAATGGCGATGTGTTTGTTCAATAATTCCTTTGCGGGCGTCAACCAGAATAATAGAGGTTTGTGCCCGCGAAGCTCCCGTAATCATATTACGGGTGTATTCTACGTGCCCGGGCGAGTCGGCAATAATAAATTTGCGTTTAGGTGTATTGAAATAAATGTGTGCCACATCTATGGTAATACCTTGTTCGCGTTCGGCCACCAATCCATCGGTAAGCAAAGATAAATCGAGGAAGCCAATACCCTTACGCTGACTGGCGCGTTCTATTGCTTCCAGTTTATCGGTAGTAATCGAATTGGTTTCGTACAATAACCGGCCAATTAAAGTACTCTTTCCGTCATCTACGCTTCCTGCTGTTGCTATTCTGAATACATCCATCTTCTAATACATTAAAAATACCCTACTGCTTTGCGTGCTTCCATAGCAGCTTCGCTTCGCTGATCGTCCAATCGTGTGCCACGTTCTGATACCGATGTACCAATTACTTCTTCAATTACTTCTTCTAATGTGGTAGCCGTAGAGGCTAACGCAGCGGTGCAACTCATATCGCCCACGGTTCTAAAACGCACCGTTCTGGTTTGCACCACTTCATCTGCATCTTTAAAAATAAAATCAGAATACGGCCACAATACTCCGTTGCGCTCAATTACTTCGCGCTCATGCGAATAATAAATAGAAGGTATCTCTAATTTTTCCTCGCGTATGTAATTCCACACATCCAACTCGGTCCAGTTGCTAATGGGAAACACGCGTACGTTTTCGCCTGGTCTTATGCGGCCGTTCAGGTAATCGAACAATTCGGGTCTTTGATTCTTGGCATCCCACTGGCCAAAGTCATCACGTACCGAAAATACTCTTTCTTTTGCGCGTGCTTTTTCTTCATCGCGTCTTGCACCGCCTAAACAGGCATCGAGTTTAAGCGATTCAATGGTACGCAACAGCGTTGTCGTTTGAAGTATGTTACGGCTGGCAAACTTTCCTGTTTCCTCAACCACTCGTTTGGCATTAATATCATCCTGAACCAACCCTACTATCAACTCAAGGCCGGTTTCGGCAACCAGCTTATCGCGGAATGTAATAGTTTCAGGAAAGTTGTGCCCGGTATCGATATGCACTAACGGAAACGGAACCTTGCCGGGATAAAATGCTTTTTGTGCAAGGCGTACTAAGGTGATGGAATCTTTTCCACCACTAAATAAAATAGCTGGCCGGTCGAATTGAGCGGCAGCTTCGCGAATGATATAGATCGCTTCATCCTCTAACTCGCGCGGAAACTCTTTTAAATAATCTTTCTTCATGTGTTCTGTTTAATTACAGTGGCGTGCAAACCGCACTCTTTTGCTGAACTCTCCCACCACCACCGCCCGGCCCGGGCATCTTCACCCGGCATAACAGCACGTGTACAAGGTGCGCAGCCAATGCTTGGAAAACCTTTCTTATGTAATGTGTTTACCGGTATTTTATTGGCCTCAATAAATTCATGTAACTGATCATCGCTCCAGTCAAAAACAGGGTTATACTTAATCAGCTTGTATTCTTCATCCCACACAGCACGTTGCATATTGCCCCGGTTTGCTGATTGTGCTTGCCGCAAACCTGTAACCCAAATTTCGGCACCGGTAAGAGCACGTTTTAATGGAACAACTTTACGAATGTGGCAGCATTGCTTCCGGTTTTCCACCGAATCGTAAAATCCGTTTATTCCATGTTGCTGTACATATTCTTCTACCTGCGCGGTATCAGGAAAATAAACCTGAATCGGAGTATTATAATGCAACCGTGTAAGGTGAAGCAAATCGTACGTTTCCTGAAATAAACGACCGGTATCCAGAGTAAAGATTTGAACAGGCAGGTTGTTTTTCGCAATTAAATGCGTAATAGCCTGATCCTCTTCGCCCAGTGAGGTAGCAAAGCGCACTTGTTTAAAATTTGAACTTGCCCAGGCCAGGCCTTCGGTTGCGTTCAGATTATTGAGGTGATTAATGGCACGCAGCACATCCATACACAATGCTCTAACTACGAAATCTTTGAGGCTGCAAATATAACTTAAACTACTGTACTGATAGACATAACGTATTACGCCTTACCTGCATTTTTTCAAAATTCCTATGAAAGCGCAAACTGCATCCGTAATTTTGATGTTTTACAGTCAATTTATTAAAGCTACCGAACTGTAGGTTGGTTTAGATTGTTTTACGAAATCGATATAGAATGAAGGTTACTGCTGAAGATATTCTTAAGGTACTGGGTACCGTTAATGATCCCGACCTGAAAAAAGACCTGGTAACATTGGGTATGATTAAAGATGTGGAAGTAACCGCTACCCGCATTCAGTTTACTGTAGTACTTACTACACCGGCTTGTCCGCTAAAGGAAAAAATTCGGCAAGATTGCGAACGTGCGGTTCGGGGCCTTGTGGGAGAAGAACCGGAGTTACACATCCATATGACTTCGTCCGTTACTTCTGGCCGGGGCAATACACCCACGCTTCCCAAAGTAAAAAACATCATTGCCATTGCATCGGGTAAAGGCGGAGTGGGTAAATCGACTGTAACCAGTAACCTGGCCGTAGCATTAGCCCAGGCAGGAGCCCGGGTAGGACTGATAGATGCCGACATTTATGGGCCATCAATGCCTGTTATGTTTAATTGCGAGCGCGAACAGCCAGAGGTTAAAGTAATTGATGGTAAAAACTATATTCTTCCATTAGAACAATATGGGGTAAAACTGGTTTCGATTGGTTTTCTTACACCTGCTGATAGTGCCATTGTTTGGCGTGGCCCCATGGCCTCGGCAGCCTTAAAGCAATTTATTGGCGATGTGATCTGGGGTGAATTGGATTACCTGTTAATTGATTTGCCTCCCGGCACCAGCGATATACACCTTACCTTGGTTCAGTCGGTGCCCGTAACCGGTGCTGTAATTGTAACCACGCCACAAAAAGTTGCTCTGGCCGATGCAACCAAGGGATTAGCAATGTTTAAGCAGCCTCAAATTAATGTACCCGTGCTGGGCATTGTAGAAAACATGGCCTACTTTACACCCGAAGAATTGCCCGATAATAAATATTACATTTTCGGAAAAGACGGAGGCAAAAATCTGGCTGACAAATTCAGTGTTCCGCTATTAGGCCAGGTGCCATTGGTGCAAAGTATCCGCGAAAGCGGTGACAGCGGCCTTCCGGCTGTAATGAAAGAAGGTGTAATGGCCAATATATTTAAAACCATTGCCGAAAATGTAGCCCGCCAGGTTGCCATAAGAAATGCTACCTTTGCAGAGACCAAACGAGTAGAGCTAACCGTATAACTTCAACCACTAAATCGCGTGAGCAAAGAAGAAATAACCCATCGTGTTGAAACTGCCTTAGACAGCATTCGCCCTTACCTTGAAGCTGATGGCGGTAACGTACGTATTTTAGATTTGAATGATGATAATATTCTAAAGCTGGAATTCGTTGGAGCGTGTGGTAGCTGCCCCATGAGCACAATGACATTTAAAGCCGGTGTAGAAGAAGCCATAAAACGGGCTGTACCGGAAATCAAAAACATTGAGGTAGTAAACCTGACAACTGCCTAAGAAGGGGTTACTGATACGCTGAGGCAAGGCATTAATCCACAATCCTAATGTTGAGGCAATGTACGTGAAGGGCCTTTGTTTAATTCTATTCATACTGGCCTTACCGGCAATGGGTATTGCGCAACCTATAGAACGCTGCGGTACCACCAAATACGAAACACTACAGTTACAACTCAATCCTAATCGCGAACGCAGCCCGCAATTTGAAAACTGGGTCCTGCAAAAACTCTCCGCAAAACGTTTTCAAAATCAACGCACAACAGGAACGCAATCCCTCTACACTATTCCGGTGGTGGTGCACATCATTCATAATGGCGAAGCAATAGGAACTGGTACTAACATTTCCGACAACCAGATTCTTTCGCAAATCAATGCGATGAACAAAGACTTTCAAAGATTAAACCTGGATGCCGCTAATACTCCTGCAGAATTTTTGCCCGTGGCAGGAAGTTTTGACATTGAGTTTGTACTGGCCAAACAAGATCCGTTCGGGGCACCTACCAATGGCATCAAACGGGTACAAGGCACTAAAACAGTTTGGACTATTAATGACAACGCCACCTTTAAAGCATTGAGTTACTGGCCAGCCGAAGATTACCTGAATATTTGGGTGATTAATATTCCCTCTTACCTGGGTTTTGCGCAGTTTCCGGTTTCGTCCTTGCCGGGATTGGAAGATTCTCCAAACGACAGGCTTACCGATGGTGTAGTAGTTGATTACACCGCGTTTGGCTCTAATTTTGAAGGGCTTGGCACCTTTAATCTGGATACGAAGTACAACCGGGGCCGTACCTGTACCCATGAAGTAGGTCACTTCTTCGGCCTAAAACATATTTGGGGCGATGACAGCGCAGCGTGTACAGGAACCGATCATGTTGATGATACCCCCAACCAGGCTGGTAATTACGTAAGTCAATGCCCCAGCGACACCAGAGCCTCGTGCAGCTCTAACGATATGTACATGAATTATATGGACTACACCAACGATGCCTGTATGAATTTATATACACAAGGCCAGGTGGCCCGCATGACGGTGGTGGTGGAAAACAGTCCGCGCAGATTTAGTTTATTAAATTCAATTGGTGCAAGCGACCCGCCTGCACTGGCGCACGACCTTGCTCTTACCCAAATTAATTTACCTACTGCCACTATTTGTGGTGGAATTTTTACCCCCACTATTGCCGTTCAGAATATTGGCACAAACACGGTAAGTACAGCCCGTGTTCAATTAAAAATTAATGGTTCCATAGCGGAGACAAAAGACTTCTCGCCTAACCTTGCCAATCTTGCCTCTACCCTGTTTACGTTTAGTCCGGTAACACAAAATTCAGGAACACTACCGTATGAGTTTGAAGTTTTACTGGTAAACAATGTAGCTGATCAACGCCCCGAAAACAGTTTACTTACTGTTACCACTACCGTGCCGGCCAGCACATCGTTACCAGTGTCAGAAGTTTTTAATACGGTACCAGCTACCTGGAGCATTTTCAACCCCGATGCTGCCATGCAATGGAGCCTGCGCAATACCCCTACCAACGGTAACGCGATGTATGTAAACTGTTATGATTATGAAAACGAAGGTGCAATCGACCGGTTAATAACTCCGGTACTTGATTTAACAACCGCCCCTACAGCTTATCTGCGATTTGACCGGGCCTATGCCATGTACAGTTCTTCCTATCCCGAAAAACTACGGGTTCTTGTTTCTACTGTTTGCGATTTTACCCACACGGCAACAGAAGTACTTAGCCTGGAGGGAAGTGCGTTGGCCACCGCACCCAATACTACTTCTTCGTTTGTTCCTACGTCTGCTTCGCACTGGCAAAATTCCGTTATCTCGCTCCACGATTTTATTGGGAGTAAAATTCAGGTTGCCTTTGAAATTACCAATGCCTACGGCAATAATGTTTATATTGATAATGTTATCATCTCAACAGACAACTCAATCGATCTTGCAATTTTATCAGTAGAAAGTCCCGGGCCGGTTACCTGCATACAGCAGCCAGCACCCGTTATCCGGGTTAAGAATATGGGCTCAGTTACCATAAACTCATTTAAAGTTGTTCCTACATTAAACGGACAAACACTTGCAACACAATCAATAACCAGTGCTTCGGGTATTAACCCGGGTGGCGAAGAAACTTTCGCTTTATCAACGCTCCCTTTTGCCTCCGGGCAAAACACACTTTCGCTTACCGTAAACGACCCCAATGGACTATTTGATGCCAACACCGATAACAATTCCTTATCACTAAACCGCGTAATCAACACGTACCAGCAAACCATTCCGCTACGCGAAGATTTTGACGGAGCATACCCGGGCTGGACCATTGTAAGCCAGGGCAATGCCGATGTGTGGAGCGCAACTTCAACCAATAAATTAAATTCATTAGCCTATCAGGCATTTACCAACCCAATCCGCGGAGAAGAGACCTGGTTAACCACACCTGTACTGGATTTTTCGCGCACAGCCAAAGCCAGTATGTTCTTTGATGTTAGCTATGCCACACAAAGCAATGGAAATGAAAGATTGAGAGTGTTGGCTTCTGCCGATTGTGGGCAAACTTATCCCGTGGTTTTGTTCGATCTTGCCGGAGACGATCTTTCTACCGCCACCTCATCAAGCAATTGGGTACCTACCGTAAACACAGACTGGCAAAGAGAATCTATTAATCTGAATGCATTAACGGGCAATAATCAGGTTCGCCTTGCATTTGTAGCTACCGCTGATAATGGTAACAACCTGTTCATAGATAATATTGAATTCTTTGTAAGCGATAACATGTTTCCGGTTACAGTCAGCAATCCATTTCAGGTTTATGGTTCAGGCACGCAGGTTTTTGTAACCTTTAATCTGGAAACCAAAACGGACGCTACCTTACGTATTTATAATTCGGTTGGCCAACTTGTGCTTTCTAACCATCTATCGGAAGTACTCAATCAAACCTACGATGTTAACCTTGAACAAGGTACCGGAATTTATATTGTGCAGATTCAGGCCGGTAATTTTAAAGGAGCATCGCGGGTTTGGTTAACCAACCGGTAAAAGGTTGGCAACCTTGAGTAATTTCAACATCTTTGAGTTTTAATTTACGATGAACAAAACGCGAATAGCAATTTTGTATGGTGGTCGCTCTGTTGAGCATGGTGTATCGATAAATTCGGCCCGGAATATTTTTCAGTACATTGATAAAAATCGCTTTGAACCAATTCCAATCGGCATCGCGTTAAGCGGAATATGGTATAAAACCGAGACGGTAAGCAAAGAAATAGAAAATGGTGAAAGGCTTTCGCTCGCCCTTAACCCGGAAGCCCCGTTATTTAGCACTGCTTCGGGCAAAACTTTTTCTGTTGATCTTGTTTTTCCGGTATTGCATGGCACCGATGGTGAGGACGGAAGCATTCAAGGTTTATTGAAAGCTATGGATATACCCATGATCGGAACGGGAGTAAGCGGATCGGCCATGTCGATGAGTAAACTGGTAGCAAAACGTTTACTAAAAGAAGCCGGTTTACCGGTTAACAAATTTCTGTATTCGCACTATGCGGACTCAAAACAATATTCTTTTGAAGAAGTGGTTGCCCTAATCGGGCTACCCTTCATGGTTAAATCATCTAATCTTGGTTCTTCTGTGGGTGTTTCAAAAGTAAAATCAAAAGCAGATTTCGATAAAGCAGTAAAGGAATCTTACAAATACGATGACAGTATTTTGTTTGAAGAGTTTATAGCCGGGCGCGAAATTGAATGCGCCATTTTAGGAAACGCGCCTGCACAAGCTTCTTTACCAGGCGAAATTATTATTAACAAACAATACGAATTTTATACATTCGATGCGAAGTATGTAGATGGCGATGCCGTTACGATTGATGTGCCGGCAAAACTGGAATCAGCCGTAGCCGAACGTATTCGCGAAGTATCCCGTAACGCTTACCAGGCTTTGGGGTGCGAAGATTTTTCGCGTGTGGATTTATTCCTGACACCCGATGGAAAAGTATTTGTAAATGAAATTAATACGATACCCGGTTTTACCAATTCCAGCATGTTTCCAATGATGTGGAAAGAACGGGGCATCTCATTTACTGATTTGATTAGCAAATTGGCGGCCTTCGCCCTTACCCGGTACAACAA
>ERZ761607.2993-NODE-2993-length-17088-cov-6.391593_pt1 | contig 17088 bp, 12 predicted proteins | sample MGYA00511164_ERZ761607 | MGnify/ENA primary metagenome ERZ761607 (study PRJEB28899, sample SAMN02445080) | bioreactor sludge metagenome | biome: EBPR sludge | place: Australia: Brisbane, Thorneside Wastewater Treatment Plant | collected 2011-06-22 ...
TCGGCCCCCGGCCGATCCGGTCAGCGCCCGGGTGTTGAACGACTCGATCAAGACTGTTCTGAAGCAGGAATTGGCTGAGTTCATCGGACCCATGGCCGGTATCGTTTGCGAGGAAATCTGGGCTTCGGCCAACAACCTGGCCCAGGCGTTGGAGGTCTTGAGCCGGGAACTGCCCGACCCCAAGCAGGCAACGCGCTTCCGGCAAAACGTCCTCAAGCGGCTGGCGCCTTGACGATTTCCTCGAACAAGGGGCGCGCACGCCGGCGGATCGTGGCGCGGCGCCCCAAGCTCCCCGTAATCGGACTTCTCGACAGTGGAATCGCCATGTACTCCTCCACCGCCAACATTCGCGCCCTGATGGCCGACTTTCATATCGCCGGCATGATGTTGCGCTACAGCAGCTTCATTCCTCGGCTGTACAACCTGTGTCGGTCGCTTGGCTTTGAAACAGGCAAGATCATGCCTTCGCGGGCGTTTTGCTCGGACGAGAACCAGGGCTATCCGATCATCCTGATCACCAAGCATTTTGGGGTATTTCCGTTCAATCACGGCCAGGTTGGCGGCATCGTGGCTACCGACCGCCACGCGCCCCACGCCGAACACGGGCGGGACATGGTGATCATTCACGCCAGCCATGTCGGCTACGATCCGGAACGCCGCGTTTTTGGCGCCTACCGGCGGCTGCAAAGCGAGGACCGGCATCTGACCGCCAGTTGCGGCAAGATCGAAGCGGTACTGCGCTGGTATCAGGAGGAGTACGCCTTCGCCCGGGACAACATCCTGTTGGAGCGCCAGGGGGAAAACCATCTTGTCACCATCGACAACCAGTTGCTGCGAGAAGATCGCGACGAGGGTCTGTTCCTGAACCTGGAGCGCCTGGCGACGCCCGATGTTGGCGGCGGATTTCGCCCGGTGCATTGCCAGAGCACGGCCAAGAGCCTGCTGGCCGCGCCCGAGTTGCGGTGCCAGATGGAACAGGCCGGCTGGACCGAGGGGCGGCGCGAGCCGATCGGCGACCGCTTGCTGCCGGAGTTTTTTCGCTTCAAGCGCGACATTCAGGGCGATCTGGAAGGTCGCAGCCACCTGGAACAGAATCTGCTCGAGCCGATGGCCTGGATCGTGACCGCGCCGCATCCGCTGCTGACCGCCGCCCAGGTCAACACCCAGGTGGAATTCGACCGCACCTTCCGCACCATCGTTCGGGAGCACGGCTATCAGGGCAAGCGGGTGCTGTATGTCTCCGGACTGCATATCGACATCTCGCCCCAGGCCGGCCAACGCTTCCCGTTGACCAAGTTCGTGCCCTGGGCCGCCTTCGTGCAACAGCCGGATGGTTCCCATGAAACCTGGGAGCAGCTTGAGCTGTTGGCGCGGTTGCGGGAACAGCCCAGCGCGAATCCCGACCAGATTCACCTGGAAGAGGTGATTCATCAAATGGAGCAGACCGAGGAAGTTCGCGTCGAGGCGTCCTGAGTCAGTCGCCGGCCTGTTGGGGAGTCAGACGAAGGGCGTGAACGTCGGCGGATCGCAGTCCGGCAACCCAACCTCCTCCATGATTCGACTCCACAGTTCGGCCAGGGTCAGGTCGAGTGTCTGGCACGCCTCGTCCAGGCTGACGTAGCGGTGTCGCGCCAGAAACCGGCTGGCGGCCATCGCGGCGGCATGACGGTCGTTCAGGGGCAAATCCTCGAAGCGCATGGCGGGTCCCGGTTGAGTGGGTTGGACATCGCCCGCCATTTCATCCGACCCGCCCGAAGCTGTCCAGGGGTTTTGCTCTCGGCTCAACGCCGCGTCGCGTTCAGCCAGTCCGAAACCTCGTCCCACCAGGCCGCCGTCGGCTGGATGGGCCAACCGTTGTGGCCCGCGTTCGGAAAGAACCAGCGTCGCTTCGGCTCGCGCAGCGTCTCGTACAGGCGCTGGCTGTGCCCCGCCGGGATGATCTCGTCCCGTTCGGCGACCAGGATCGCCACCGGTCCCGGGTACTGGTTCAGGTGGGTCCGGTTGTCGTAGCGGTCGAGCAGCAACCAGCGCGCCGGCAGATACCAGTACAGGGCTTGCGCCAGCTCCGGCAGGCTGTCCCAGGGCGTGATCAGCGCCACGCCGGCGACCGGCAGGGTGGAATCGGCCGCCACCGCCGCCGCCGCCCCGGCTCCGAGCGATTCGCCCCAGAGCCATAGCGGACCACCGAATTCGGCCAGCGCCCGCCGGGCGGTCTCCCGGCCATCGGCCACGAAGGATGCTTCGCCCAGTTCTCCAGCCCGTCCCCCGTAGCCCGGATACTCGGCCAGGACCACCCGATAGCCCCGACGTTCCAGCGCCGCCAGGTAGTACCCCCGGTCGCGGGCGCTGCCGGCGTTGCCGTGAAACACCACCACCGTGCCGCGCGTCGGGGAGTACACCGTCGAATCGGCGCTGACGTAACCCCGAAACGCGGGGCCGCTGGCCGCCGGCCAGATCGCCAGCGCCGGCCCGCCCATCGGGCGCAAATTATCGACCGAAGGTGGCGTGGGGTCGGGAAAATACAGCATCCGCTTCTGGTTCAGGGCGATGACCCCAACCAGCAGCAGGTAACCTCCGATCAGACAAAGCAGCAGGATTCGCATCGAACAGGCTCCATGGTCGGGCCGCGTGGCCGGGGTCAGCTTCGTTTCACCGCGCCGCCGGCTCCAGGCGGGCGATGACGCCCTCGCTGGAATCCGTCAACAGGTAAAGGTAACCCTCGGGTCCGGTCCGCACGTCGCGGATGCGGCCCAATTCATTTTGCAACAGGCGCTCCTCCCGCGTCAGCTTTTCGCCGTCGAAGCGCAACCGCACCAGCATCTGATCCTTGAGCGCGCCGACGAACAGGTCGCCGCGCCAGCGCGGGAACCGGTCGCCCTGGTAAAAAGCCATGCCCGACGGTGCGATGGACGGAATCCAGACGTGCAGCGGTTGTTCCATGCCCGGTTTGTGAGCGCCCTCGCCGATCGGGGTTCCGATCACGTATTCGACGCCGTAAGTGATGACCGGCCAACCGTAATTGCGGCCGGCGCGGATCACGTTCACCTCGTCGCCGCCCTGGGGGCCGTGCTCGTGCGTCCACAGTTCGCCGCTGACCGGATGCAGCGCCGCGCCCTGCACGTTGCGGTTGCCCAGCGAATAAATCTCCGGTCGGGCGCCGGCCCGGTTCACGAACGGATTGTCGGCGGGAATCTGGCCGTCGTCGCGCAACCGCACGACCTTGCCCGCCAGGTCGTCCAGGTTTTGCGCCCGCTCCATCTCACCCCGGTCGCCCAGGGTGATGTACAGGTTTCCCTGCCGGTCGAACACCAGTCGCGAACCGAAATGACGGCCGCCTCTCGATTTCGGTTGCTGGCGAAACAGCACCTTCACTTCCTCCAGCCGGCGATCCACCAACCGACCGCGCGCCACTTCGACGCCGACGCCGCCCTCGCCCCGGGCTGCGTAGGACAGGTACACCAGGCCGTTCTTGGCGAATTGGGGATGCAGCGCCACGTCCAGCAGGCCGCCCTGACCTTGCGCGGCGATGGATGGCAGCCCTTCCACGGGTTGGGGGTCCAGGGTTCCATCGGCGGCCACCAGGCGCAGTCGGCCCGGCCGCTCGGTGACCAGAAAGCGACCATCGGGCAGAAACGCCAGGCCCCAGGGATGTTCGAGTCCACGGGTCACGACCGCCACGCGAAAAGCGTGCTCCTCGCTGGCGAACACCGATTGGGTGGCGCGAACGGACGACAGCATCGTGACGCCGGCCAGCAGGGCTAAGGTGAATAGGGTAAGAGTTGGAGGCCGTACAAAAAATCCTCGCCCACCAACGGGCGAGGGGCCGGGGTGAGGGTTGTTTTTCAGTCGGTTGGCTTGCGGAGGCTGTAAAAAAACGCCTCCTGGTTTCAATATCATCATATCCCTTGGCTTTCGTTCACTTTTTCGAGCCATCTTGGATTTTTCCCCTGTAAATTTTCCTGTGATGGCGAGGGCTGACAGCGCGGAGCCAGGGCGTCGTCCGCATCCAACCTATCGATCCTGCCAAGAGATTTTCGCTTCACCTGCCCACTCCAGCGTGCAGATCACAGGAAAATTCACAGGAGGACAAACGCAGAGGCAATCCCTTAAATTCGACCAAGGGTTGTCTGGACAATGAGGTTCACTTCACATCACCGGACTATCCAGCAACCCTTCGGGTACCCGCAGCACTCGTTTTCCGAACAGAACGTGATAGTCGGCGGCGGTTTCCGGTTCGCGCAGAACCGCGATCACTTCCCCGACCGCGCCGACTACCGCCGCCACTCGGCCGCCGACGGTCAAGATTCGCTTGGCGATAACCCGATCACCGCGCTCGAAGCGATTGGGAATCCACGGCGCGTCCGCCGGGATCAATTCGATTTCGCGGCAGCCGACGATGCGGTTGCCAGCTTCAAGAAAATGCACGCTGTAGATCAGTTGATCTTGCAGGAACACGCCGACATGGCGCACGTAGCCAACACTGCCGCGCCGTACCAACAGCGCGCCGGTGACCGCGCCAGGATAGGTGCCATCGTTGCGGATGTTGCGGATCGTCCGCACGGCGTCATCGCAAGCAAAACGCGGTTTCAAGATCACGTCGGACGACCGATGTCAGTCAGGAGCACGCGTGTTTCACGCGCTCGCGACCGCCGATGAAAGACCTTGAACACTTTCTCGGTCAGCGCATCGGAATTGACGAAGTCTTGATAAGCCTGACGCAGGCAACGGGCGTAATCGGCCCGATCCACGGCATCGGTTTGCCGCAGATAGTCGCGGAAGCGTTGCAGGATATGCAGCCGATTGACTTCCACCACCCGGTTGTCGAAGGGAATTTCGAAGTAGTTCAGAAAATCCTCGGCCGAGGCCATTGCCGATAATTCCCGATGCAAAGTCGATGCGGTCATGTGGATATCTCAGCGGGGTGAAGGTTCGTCATTGCGCGAGATGGCATCGTCCATCCTGGCGTGGCGGGGATGCGCGATCGCTCTCACACGGTTTCCGAAAGATGCCGCCAAAGATTTTACAAACGCCGTGCCAAATGTAGAGCCACTTATGAACAATGGGTTATCGGAAGGATTCCAAGCGCCGAGCGGGGTTTCAAACAGACGGTCAAGCCGATTGTCGAGAATACGACAACGGGAAATGGCTTTTAGGACTGTTAAAAAGCTCGCTCGCAGCGCCTTGTCCTGGTTCAAGCGCGGTCTGCGGTTGCTCCTGAGACGGATCCGAAGGCAAATCGTCGAGGTGATCGCCGTACCCTCTTCCCCGACCCTCTCGCCGTGAGGGGGACGGGAAGCTTCGTGGGTCGCCGCGCGCCTATCGCGCGGCTGGACCACCGGACATTCCCGCTACCGGTCAGCAGGTCACCGGATCGACCGCGTTCTCGATCACGATCTGATCGATCCATGCTTTCGCAAAAACGGTGCTGCACGTGTTCGAGTACGCCGCCACCTCGAGCGTCAGCACGACCGTCTGACCGGCGAAGCGCGACAGATCGATCGCCGTCTGGCGCAACCATTCGGTTTCCTGGTGCAGCATCCCGATCGCGGTGACTTCGTCCACCACGACGCCGTTCGCCAGCACGCGGAAACTGGCGCTCGTATAGTCGTTGGCGGCGGCATGGAGGTCCAGCCGCCGCACGTAGCTCAGCTTGGGCCGCGCGCCCAAGGCGATCTTGCGGCTGATCGAGTGCGCCCGCGCGCCAAGTACGCCGTTGTCGCCGGAAGAAGCATGACCGTACAACATCGAGCCGCCGCGGAAGGCGCGCGGATCGTCCCGCAGCAGTTCCCAGCCCGACCCTTCCCAGCCTGATCCGGTTACCGTTGCCGGAGAAATGGAAGGCTCAGCACGCTGTGCGATCTCCTTCCACGCTCCCGCCGCCTCCAGCGCGGTGGAAATGATGCCCGGGATGTCGATGCCGAGTGGCGCGTTGCTTTCCGATCGGCGACCCGCGCCGCCCTTCAGCAAACCCGCCGCTTCGAGCGATGCGGAAATGATCCCATGCACGTCGATGCCGAGCGTCCGCCCGGCGGCGCCCCGCCGCTCGTTGTCCGAGGAATCACTGGCGCGACCGGAAGCGGCGCCAGGCGCCGCGCGCGGCCCGGATTCGTGCGGTTCGGAGCCGACCGCCGGCAACCAAAGAGCCTGCACCGCGCCGGGCGCGTTAGCGTTAGCAGCCACCTCTGCAACTTCGCCAGTGGCGACTTCGACAGCGGCGGGCGGGCTGGCCAGCAGCCCCCAGAAATCGGCGATGCGGTGCGTCGAGGAAATGCCGACCGCATTGAAGAACGGCGCCGCGGTCCCGCACTGGTGCGGCTCGGCTCCAGGATCGAGCGCCGCGCCGTGCGACATGCCGGTAATCGTGTAAGACTCGATCAGCTCCTCTCCGTCGGCTCCGTGCCAGACGCGACGCGGATGGCCGCCGACGTTCATTTCCACCGTCGGGCGCGGGTCGAGTCCGTGTACGTGGCTCCATTGCTTGATCGTCTCCTCGGCATTGACCGGCTTGACCGCGGTATCGGCGTCGCCGTGCCAGACCGAGACTCGCGGCCACGGCCCCTCGTGCGAGGACGCGCCGCGCACGAGGTCGCCCCACTCGCTGGCGGGCCGACAACGTCCCTGGAAAATGCTCTCGAGACCTTCCTGCAAGCCGCTGGCGCTGCGGTAGGGAACGCCGGCGATCACCGCGCCGCCCGCGAAGACGTCGGGGTACGTCGCGAGCAACACGTTGGTCATCGCGCCACCCGAAGACGTGCCGGTGACGAACACGCGCCGCCGATCGATTCCGTGCCGCTGCACCATCGCTTCGACCATCTGGCGAATCGATTCGGGCTCGCCGCGCCCGCGTTCGTTGTCTTCCGGGCGAAACCAGTTGAAGCAGCGCAAGGGGTTATTGTTCAGTTGCTGCTGCGGAAAGAGCAAGGCAAACCCGTGCCGATCGGCCAGCGTCGACCAACCGGACCCCTTGTTGTACGAAGTCGCGCTCTGCGTGCAGCCATGCAGCACGACGACCAGCGGCGCGTTGCGCGGCAACTGCCGCGGCAGGTAGGCGAACATGCGCAGCTCGCCCGGATTGGCGCCGAAATCGGTGATTTCGATCAGCCGGTGCTCCTGCTGGTCGACCTGGTCGGACCACGCTTCCACCGTGGCCAGAGCCGACAGCAGCTTCTCCCAACGGCTGCCGTGCGGCTTGCTGGCAGCGTGTTTCGCCATTTGGGCAATCGTGGCCACGCGGTGGCCGAGTTTGTTCAGCATCAGGCTTCTCCTGTCATCCGACGAGGTAGTAAGCAGGCCGACTTCGATCAGCTTTCGGCCCGGCAGAAAGACGGTGTGGAAGAGGCCCGGATCGGCGCTCCCACCGCATTGCGGATCGAGCCAGGCGGGCGGAGCAGCCTCCGGCGCCAGACCGTATGCATGACTGATCACTGCCCGCCTGCCCTGCCATCGGGTCACGAACTGCAACGAGGCAACCGGACAACCGCGTTGAATCGAGACGCCAAACAACTCCGCCGAGACCAGCGACCGCGCTTCGTCCGCGCAAGCCAGTTCGAGCAGGCCACCCAACGCCTCGCCAAAACACAGTCCTTCGAGCCTGAGCAACAAACTTCCGGCGCCGCCGTCGTCGGCGACCGACGCCGGCGGACCGAACAGAACTCGCGGCGCGTGCTGGCCAAAGGCCATCGGCACCAAGCCGAAATAGCAGCGAATGGCTTCGATCGTGTGCGACTGCTGCGGCGCCGCCATCGCGCCGATCAACAGCCGCGCCGCGTACTCCGTCGTTGCCGGCGGCGACCCTCGCCCGCGCGGCCCGGCCGCAACCAGCCCGCTGCTCACCAGCAGAGTGACGCGGAAACGCAAGTCGCGCCGCGACTCGCCGAGGATGTCGGCAAGCCTCTCGCTGAATTCATAACGTGCCAACGTGTTCGGAATGCCCATTGTCGTTCGCGAGTCGCCAAGGAAAGCTCGCAAGTGATTTCGTCACCCGCGAAGAGTAATACGGCCACCAGCAAAATGCACGTCTTTTTTTAGTAAGTGACGTATAATAAATTTATCCTTGATCAGAGGGGTTCGCTCGTCGCGCCAGGCCCACCAGCGGCCGACATCTCTCCGCCCTCCCGCTCATGATCTTTAAAAATTTAATCCGGTTGCTGGTTCCACGTAGCGCAGCAGTTCCACGAAGCCTTTGGCAAACTGATCCAAGAAGTGGTCAATCTCGGCGCGGACCTCAATCCATCATACAACTCATTGTCTTTGATGAGAAATCAATCGCAGTATCGGACGAGAGGGGTCCGAACGGTTACGTCGGCGCGGGCCGCTGGCGCTTTCCCTACTCAATACCCGGTCGCCAAACCGCCTGGCTGGCGCGGGTCGGCAAAGCCGTACCATCCCTCCGGCGCGCGAAGGATGCTTTGCGCAACGCCCATCGCCTCTCGGACCACGACCTTGTGACCCAGGCCTTTCAGCAGGCGCACGGTGTCTGGACTCAGCCCTTCCTCAACGCGCAGCTCGTCCGGTAGCCACTGGTGATGGACTCGCGGCGCCACCGTCGCCTCGGCCAGGTTCAGCCGATGGTCGACCACGTTCGACAGGACTTGCAACACGGTGGTGATGATGCGGCTGCCGCCAGGACTGCCGGTGACCAGCAGCAACTGGCCATCCTTGAACACCAGGGTCGGGGTCATCGAACTGAGTGGGCGCTTGCCGGGGCCGACCGCGTTGGCGCTGCCGCCAATTAACCCATAGGCGTTCGGCGCGCCCGGCTTGGCGGCGAAATCGTCCATTTCGTTATTGAGCAGGATGCCGGTGCCAGCAGCGACAATGCCGGAACCGTAGGGAAAGTTCAGGGTGTAGGTGACGGCGACCGCGTTGCCATCCCGGTCCACCACCGAGTAATGCGTCGTTTGTCCGCTTTCGAAGCGTTGCGGCTGGCCGGGCTTGATCTCCGTCGCCGGCCTGGCCCGATTCGGGTCGATCCGGGCCGCCAATTCCCTGGCGTAAGCCTTCGCGGTCAGGCCGGCGACCGGTACGGCGACGAAATCGGGATCGCCCAGATATTCGCTCCGGTCGGCGTAGGCCAGCTTCATGGCCTCGGCCAGGCGGTGGATCGTGGCGGCGCTGTTATGGCCCAGCTCCCCCAGCGGCCAGGTTTCCAGGAGGTTGAGAATTTGGATGAGATGCACGCCGCCGGAGCTGGGCGGCGGCATCGCCGCGATCTCGTAACCGCGATAGGTTCCCCGCACCGGCGCGCGGACCACCGCCCGGTAATTTTTGAGGTCTTCCAAGGTGATCGTCCCCCGATGGGCTTGCAGGTCGGCGACCAGCTTTTGCGCGATCTCCCCTTCGTAAAACGCCTTGGCACCCTGCTCGGCGATCCGTTCGAGCGAGGCGGCCAAATCGGGCTGGATCAACGTCTCGCCGGGCGAATAGGCCGAACCGTCGGCCTTGAAGAACGCTTTCCGGCTGGCCGGCCAGGGCGTCAGCCGCTCGCGGGCTTCCTGGAGCGATTGCGCCAATTCGGGATTGACCGGAAAACCCTGTTTGGCCAGGTGGATGGCCGGTTCGACCAGTCGCCGCCACGGCAAGCGGCCGTGGCGGACGTGGGCCAGCGCCAGTCCGGCCACCGTGCCCGGCGTTCCAGCCGCCTGGTGGCTGTGGCGGAGTCGAGTTTCGTCTACCTCGCCCTCCTCGGTCAGGTAAAAATCCCGACCGACAGCGGCGGGGGCGGTTTCCCGAAAATCGACCGCTTCGGTCTGCTTGCGCGCGGCGTCGTGGACCAGGAGAAAGCCACCGCCACCCAGATTGCCGGCCTGCGGCAGCGTGACCGCCAGGGCGAAACCGACCGCCACCGCCGCGTCGATGGCGCCGCCGCCTTCTTTCAGAATGTCCAGTCCGACCTGGCTGGCCAGCGCCTCCTGGGAAACCACCAGCCCGTGGCGAGCGTGAACCGGATGGATGCGGTCACGGGCGTCGTAGAGCGTGCGTTCGGCCTGCACCGCGCCGGACCCCAGCAGGAGGAGCAGCAGGGCGAAAAATCGGATGGACGAGCGGGCGGCGGCAAGCCATCGGGGCATGGGCATCTCCAGGGGTGGGGCGGATGGGGAATAGACAGTCATTGCGCAAACGATCATTGACGCCGGTGCGGATGGCGTTTTGGCGTTGAAGGGCCGCCATCCTCCCTTGGGTAAGGGCGTTCGGCTCTGGCTCGATACCAAAGTCGCCTCAACGACGACGACCGGTTGCGTCTGCCCCGCGGCCGATCCAGTCCAGCCGCCACATAGCGCGATTGCCCTGGGTCGGTTTCCTTCGAAAGGACCAGCCGGTCTCGTCGGAATACGCGGCTGGAAGACGGCGGTCATGCTCCGAAAGTTGCGATCCGTCCCGGCCAGAGTCGGCGAATCACCCAGCGCGCCACTCCGGCGATCGCCACCGCGTTATCCAGCGGCCGGCCTGAATTGGTCGATCCCGCTGCCTGGACCATCAAGCGACCGTCTGGGAGGCGGTGCAGACGAGCGAGGACGAGCACCCCGTCCACCATCGCCAGCACCACGTTGCCGGCCAAGGGTGGCGTGGCCCGATCCATCACCAATAAATCCCCATCGTAAAGGTCGGCGTCGGTCAACCCATCGCCGATCACGCGCATCAGGAACGTATTGGCGGGATTACGAACCAGATGTTCGTCAAGGCTAAGAAACCGCTCCACGGCGTCGGCGGGAACTGGATCGTCGGTCGGGGCTGGCGTGGCCAGCAGCGGCCACCCGCGCCCCGATTCAGCGCCGGAAGCGGGATCGACCCTGGACTCCAGCCAGGGTTGGAATGTCCAAGTGGCAGGTGGTTCGGCAACGGTTGCGCGCATGGAAAGCGGACCTTTCTAGAGTACAATTGTACTTTAATCATAGCCAACGATCCTTGGGCCGTCAAGCGGCGGGGGCGACCGCCGGCAAGTTCTCAACCTCTTGCGGTTCCTTGGCCACCGTCGGGAGATCGCTGCCCGGCGCGCCACGGCACGGCGCGCGAGTTCCAGCAAGTGTTCCGATTCAGCCGGACGCCAGGGTTCTCGTCCAAGACCCCGTACAAGAATGTCGCTCAGTCACGGTCGTCCTCCCGCCAGCGGACGAGGGATTTTGGTGTGGCCATCGCGAAGAGGGTCTCGCCGCTCGACCCACTCCAGCAGCAGGACGTGCGGTACGGTCAGCGCGAACAAGCCGGCCAGGAGGGTTTGCGCGAGGCCCTCGCCCACCTAGCTCCGGGGCAGGCCAGAAAGATACCAAACGGCGGCGCCGACCACGGGCAGACTGAAGGCAAGGTCGATCAGCCACAGCCGGCGCGAGACCGCGCGGGCGGCGGCGAAATGGCGCGGGCTGTGCGATGCGCAGAAGTACAAGGTAAAGAACCAGCCCTTTTAAGGTCATTTAGGCTGCCTTGCCAGCCACTACCTTCGGGGCGATTTCTTTGAGAAGCTTAGCCGTCGACACATGAGGGTGGCCTTTGAATTGATTTCTCTCCAGCCGTGGTTTCTTGGGGCCTCTAGGATTTTTCTTGTACCTTTTCAAGTCAACGTAGACGGCTATGTGAAGGAGGATACTCGCTAATTCCACCGAACTGATTTGAGTGAAGACAGCCCACTCCTTCTCTGGAATCGCAATCAACATCCCATCCGTCGTCGTCTCAATTTCCTGGGCAATATAATAGACATGTTCCTTTATAATTATTAAGAAAAATCAAAAACATGGATCTGACAAAGTAGAACTAATGGAACCCATTGACCAATGGGGCATCGGGTGATTTTTGTAATTTTTTGTTGTAAGGCCGGTGTGTCGTACGGTGTTGCTTCAATAGAGAACGGTGAGTTTGGCTTAGGCCATGGGCTAGCGGTTCGCCCGGTCGCGGTGGAAGGCTTTCAGTTCGGCGACTTCGGGTGAGCGCTTGTGCTGACTGACGAAGGCGCGGATGCGCTGGAGCACGGCGCCGGCCTGGCGGTCGCTCAGGACGATGCCGAGATCGCGGTAGACCCGGCGCACCGCGTGCGTGCCGGAGTGCTTGCCCAGCACCAGTCGATGGTTGCGGCCCAGTTCGGCGGGATCCACGCCCTGATAGTTGAGCGGATGTTTCAGCAGGCCGTCCACGTGAATGCCCGCTTCATGGGTGAAAACGCCTTCGCCGACCAGGCTCTTGTGCCAGGACAACGGTCGATTGGCGGCGGTGGCGACCTGACGCGACAGCGCGGGGAAACGCGAAAGATCGACATCGACCTGGAAGCCGTACAGCTTGCGCAATCCCATCACGACCTCTTCAAGCGCGGCGTTGCCGGCCCGCTCGCCCAAGCCGTTGACGGTGGTGTTGACGTGGGTGGCGCCGCCCAGGGCGGCGGTCAGGGTATTGGCGGTGGCCAGCCCCAGATCGTCGTGAGCATGCATTTCCAGTTCCAAGTCCACCGCCGACCGCAAGCGTTGGAAAACCGCCAGCGTACCGAGCGGTTCCATGACGCCCAGCGTGTCGGCGAAGCGAAACCGCCGCGCGCCCGCGGCTTGCGCGGTTTCGGCGGCGCGCAACAGAAAGTCGTGCTCGGCCCGCGAGGCGTCCTCGCCCCCGACGATCACGTCCAGACCCAAATCCCGCGCCTGGGGCACGCGGCGGCGGACGGCGGCCAGCGCCTGTTCGCGGGTCCAGCCCAACTTGTGTCGAAGCTGCTGGTCGGACAGCGGCACCGACAGGTCCACGCACCGCACCCCGAGATTACGGCACAGCCGAATGTCCGATTCGCACATCCGGCTCCATACCAGCAGCGTGGCGTTCAAGTCCAGCGCGACGAGGTCGCGGATACTTTCCCGCTCTTCCGCGCCCATCGCCGGAATCCCGATTTCCAGTTCCGGCACGCCCAGCGCCACCAATTCGCGGGCGATGGCCCGCTTTTCGTCCTGGGTGAACGCCACGCCCGCCGACTGCTCGCCGTCGCGCAGGGTGGTGTCGTCGATCACGATGGTGCGAGGCAGGGCGGTCATGGCGGCGATTTTCCCAGACAAGGTTCACTTGGCCATCAGCAAACGACGTGCCGCTTTAAAAATATTTTAAAATCAGTTTGTTGTGTTGTCAGTTTCAGGGGGAACACGGGATTTCACACAGTCGGGCGGCGCGGTTGTCGGGAAACCGACAAGAACAATCGATGGTTTTGGATCGCCGGCATTTTCAGCCGAAGGGCGCGCCTACCATCCCTCACAGCTACAATGCTCCGATTCCTCCGCTTACTGAACGCTCATGATCGATTTGCTGCATCACGAATCTGGTATCCACGCCCTCGACGCTGGCTATTTCCGTCCCCAACTGGCCGCCATTTATCTGATCGTCGAGCGCGGCCGGGTCGCCGTGGTGGACACCGCCACCAATGCCTGCCTGCCGCGCGTCCTGGCGGCGTTGCAAACCTTGGGGCTGTCGCCCGCCGGCGTCGATTACGTGGTTCCAACCCATGTCCACCTGGACCATGCCGGCGGGGCCGGGGCCATGATGCAGGTCTTTTCCGAAGCCCGGCTGGTGGTGCATCCGCGCGGGGCGCGGCACATGATCGATCCCACGGCGTTGTTCGCCGCCGTGCAAGCGGTGTATGGCGAAGCCAAGGCCCACCGGTTGTACGGTGAACCTGTGCCGGTTTCGCCGGACCGCATCATTGCCGCCGCTGACGGTCACGCCCTCGACCTTGGCGGACGAACCCTGATCTGCCTGGACACGCCCGGCCACGCCCGCCACCATTTGAGCCTGCTCGATACTCGAAGCGGTGGGATGTTCGTCGGCGAAGCCTTCGGTTTGTCCCTGCGTGAACTGGATATCGAGAGTCGCCCGTCGATCCTGCCCGCCATCGCGCCGACCCAGTTCGACCCGGTGGCGATGCGGGCGTCGGTGGAGCGGATTCTGTCCCATCGACCGCCTGTGCTCTACCTGGCCCACTTCGGCCGGGTTCGGGACGCGCCGCGCCTGGGCGGCGACCTGCTGCGCTTGCTGGACGCGCAGGTGGTTCTCGCCGAGCGCGAGCGGGACGCCGGCCCGGCGCGCGGCGCGCGACTGCTGGCCGGCCTGTGGGCGCAGGTGGAAATCGAGGCCGCGCGCCAGGGTTGGCGGCTGGCGGCCGAACCGCTCCATGCCTTGCTGGACGAGTATCTGGAACTCAATGCCCAGGCCCTGGACGGCTGGTTGACCCAGACCGCGTCGAGCGAGAAGTCGTAAAAAGCGTTCCTCCCCCGTCATAAGGACGATGCCATGTTGCTCGCGCTCACCAACACCGGATCGCCGGCGACCGATCTTAGCTTTCTGCTGCACAAGCACCCCGGCCGGGCGCAGCGTTTCGACCTGAGCTTCGGCGCGGCGCACGTCTTCTATCCCGAAGCGGGCGAAGCGCGCTGTACCGCCTGTCTGTTGGTGGAGGTCGATCCCATCGATCTGGTGCGGGGCAAAACTAAAACCGGCGGGCTGCTGGACCAGTACGTCAACGACCGGCCCTACGCCGCGTCTTCCTTCCTCTCGGTCGCCATCGGCCAGGTGTTTTCGACCGCGTTGGTCGGCCGTTGCGTCACCCGGCCCGAACTGACGACGCAGCCGCTGCCATTGACCGTGCATTTGCCGGTCGTGCCGGCGCGTGGCGACGAGAGTCTGGTTTTGGCTCTGTTCGAGCCGCTGGGCTACGAGGTGGACACGACCCGCTTGCCGCTGGACGAGCGCTTCCCGGACTGGGGCGACAGCCCGTATGTCTCGCTGACGCTCGCCGCCACGGTTACGGTCAAGGATTTGCTCTCGCATCTGTATGTTCTGCTGCCAGTGCTGGACAACGCCAAGCATTATTGGGTCGGGCAGGATGAATTGGAAAAGCTGCTCCGCCACGGCGCCGATTGGCTGGCCCGTCATCCCGACAAGGGGCGTATCGCCCGGCGCTATTTACGCCATCAATGGAGCCTGGCCCGCGAGGCCCTGGCACGGTTGGACATCGTCGAGGACGACGCCCCGGAAGCCACGCCGGATGCGATGGATTCAACCGAAACGGCGGCGACCGTTTCGGATATGGTCTCCATCACCGTCGAGGAAGCGGCGATGGAAGCGCCGCTGTCGCTCAACGAGGCGCGAATTCGGGCGGTGCTGGCCGAACTGGAAGCCGCCGGGGCCGAAACCGTGATCGATCTGGGCTGCGGCGACGGCAAGCTGCTATCGCGCCTGCTGAAAGACCGGAGGTTCGCCCGACTGGCCGGCCTGGACGTGTCGGCGCGGGCGCTGGAGATCGCCGCCGACCGCTTGCATCTCGACCGCCTGCCGCCCCGGTTGCGCGAGCGAATACAACTGCTGCACGGCGGCCTGACCTACCGCGATGCCCGCATCGAAGGCTTCGATGCCGCGACGGTTATCGAGGTTGTCGAGCATCTCGACGAGAACCGGCTGGCCGCGTTCGAGCGGACGCTGTTCCGGTGCGCCCGGCCGCGCCGGGTGATCGTCACCACGCCGAATGTGGAATACAACGTCCACTACGAATTTCTGCCGCCGGGTCGCCTGCGCCATTCCGATCACCGGTTCGAGTGGACCCGCGCCCAGTTCGCGGCGTGGGGCGAGCGGGTCGCCGCGACCTTCGGCTACGCCGTGCGCTTCGCGCCCGTGGGACCGGTGGACGACGCCACCGGCCCGCCCACCCAGATGGCGGTGTTCGCCCGAAACGGGGCCACGGAGGACGGAGCATGAAAATCGCCATCCCCGATCTGTCCCTGGTCGCGCTGGTCGGCGCGTCCGGCTGCGGCAAGTCCACCTTCGCCCGCCGCCATTTCCGGCCCACCGAGGTGATTTCCTCGGACTATTGCCGGGGTTTGGTGGCCGACGACGAGAACGACCAGTCGGCGACGGCGGACGCCTTCGACATCCTCTACACCATCGTCGGCAAGCGGCTGAAAAACGGCCGGCTGGCGGTGGTGGACGCCACCAACGTTCGTCCCGAAGATCGGAAAGGGCTGGTGCAACTGGCCCGCGCCCATCACTGTTTCCCGGTGGCCATCGTGCTCGACCTGCCGGAGCGCGTTTGCCGGGAGCGCAACGCCGCCCGCCCGGATCGGGATTTCGGCCCGCACGTCATCCGCAACCAGGTCGGCAACCTGCGCCGCTCCCTGCGCAATCTGGAGCGCGAGGGCTTCCGCTACGTGTTCCTGTTGCGCTCGCCGGAAGAGGTGGACGCGGCGACCGTCGAGCGGCAGCCACTCTGGAACAACAAGAAGGCCGAAACCGGCCCGTTCGACATCGTCGGCGACGTGCATGGCTGCTTCGACGAGTTGCGGCGGTTGCTCGACCAACTCGGCTACCGACTCGACACCGCCGAGGAACCGTGGCGGATCGAGCATCCCCAGGGCCGGAAGCTGGTCTTCGTCGGCGACTTGGTGGATCGCGGTCCCCGCGTGCCGGACGTGCTGCGGTTGGCGATGGCGGCGGTCAATGGCGGCAACGGCTATTGCGTGGTCGGCAATCACGACGCCAAGCTGGTCAAGGCGCTGCGCGGCCGGCAGGTGCGCATCAGCCATGGCTTGGCCGAGTCGCTGGAGCAACTGGGCCGAGAGCCGGACGCCTTCCGCGCGGCGGCCTTGAGCTTTCTCGACGGGCTGGTCAGCCATTACGTGTTCGACGGCGGCCGGCTGGTGGTGGCGCACGCCGGGCTGCGCGAGGCGATGCACGGGCGCGGCTCTGGCGCGGTGCGGGAGTTTGCCCTGTACGGCGAGACCACCGGCGAAACCGACGAGTACGGCCTGCCGGTGCGCCACGACTGGGCGGCGGATTATCGCGGCCGGGCGGTGGTCGCCTACGGCCATACGCCGGTGCCCCGCGCCGAGTGGTTCAACAACACCCTCTGCCTCGACACTGGCTGCGTGTTCGGCGGCCAGTTGACCGCCTTGCGCTACCCGGAGCGGAAACTGGTCTCGGTCCCCGCACTGCGGTGCTATTACCAGCCGCTGCGACCGCTGGAGCCGGCGCCGGTCGAGGTGTTGTCCGCGCAACAACAGGCCGACGAATTGCTCGATTTGGCGGATTTTTCCGGCAAGCGCATCCTGCATCCCCGGCTGGGGCATACCGTGACGATTCGGG
>ERZ761607.2998-NODE-2998-length-17074-cov-7.324696_pt1 | contig 17074 bp, 15 predicted proteins | sample MGYA00511164_ERZ761607 | MGnify/ENA primary metagenome ERZ761607 (study PRJEB28899, sample SAMN02445080) | bioreactor sludge metagenome | biome: EBPR sludge | place: Australia: Brisbane, Thorneside Wastewater Treatment Plant | collected 2011-06-22 ...
CCACGCGAGCATTGCCCAGGGGCGTGTTGAGTTCGTGGGCGACGCCCGCCACCAGGCTGCCCAGGGCAGCGAGCTTTTCGGTCTGCATCAGTTGCGCCATGGCTTGACGCAGATCGGCGGTGCGCTCGGCGACCAAGTCCTCGAGATGGTCCCGGTAGCGTTCCAGTTCCTCCTCGGCCCGTTTGCGGTCGGTGATGTCCGAGCCCACGCTGAAGATTTCGATGACCTGGCCACGTTCGTCCAGCACGGCCTTGTTGGTCCAATCGATCCAGAGTCGCGCGCCGTTGCGGCGAATGTTGTGGATGTTGTGTTCGAAGCGTTCGGGATAAAGACGCATGTCTTCCATCAGCGGGCGCAAATCCCGGTCGGTGCTTTCGTCCAGGGGCACGATGCTTCCCAGCACGTGCTGGCCGATCAATTCTTCCCTGGAGTAACCGAAGAGCTTCAAGCCGAATTCGTTGATGAACGTGATCTTGCCCTGGGGATTCCAGCGCAGGATGATGCTGTTGGCGTTCTCGACCAGTTCGCGGTATTTGCGCTCGCTTTCCCTGAGCGCCGTCTCGACCCGCTCGTGTTCGATCCGGGTGCGCAGCGCGGTGACGCCGAATGCCAGATCGCTGGCCAGTTCGCTCAGGATGCCGATCTCCATGGCGTCGAAGGCGTCCGCCGCCGCCGAGTAAATGCCCATCGCCCCGAAGACCCGGTCGCCGTCAGTCAGGGGAAGGGCGCACACAGCCGCGTAGCCCCGCTTGGCCGCTTCCGCGCGGCGGGACGCCAGGCGCGAATCGCTGGCGATGTCTTGGATGCAGCAGGGGCGTCCGGTGCGAATGGCGGTGCCGACGGGACCACGACCGCGTTCATCGTCGGCCCACGAGCTGGTTATGCTTTGCAGATAACCCGCCTCGAAGCCGGCGTGCGCCATCGGCCGCACCGTCTTGGACTCATCGGATTCGGCGTAGCCCACCCAGGCCATGCGGTACCCCCCCTCCCGCACGGCGATCGCGCAGACCGTGGTCAGTAACTCGATTTCGTCGGCGATGCGAATCAAGGCCTGATTGCAGTCGCTGAGCATCCGATAGCGGGCCTCGCTGGTGGCCAGGTCCCGCTCGCGCTGGCGGATGGCCAGCGACATCCGCTCAAGATCGCCCGCCAGATTGTCGAATTCCCGAATCCGGGCGATCGGCCACGGTTGGTCGTAGTCGCCCTCGGCGATGGCGTGGGCTTGTTGGGCGTAGCGACCGATCCGCCGCGCCAGGCCGCGAGCGAGTACCCAGCCGACGAAGACCGCCAGCAACAGGGCCGCCAGCGCGCCGGCGGCCAGCGCCCCCCAGGTGGACAGGAGCGGTCGGAGCGCCTCGTCGCGCGGCTGCGCGACCAGCACGAGCCAGCCCAGCGGAGGGATGTTGACGAGCGCGCCGATGAATCTCTGGCCGTCCAATGTCAGGTCGCCGGCCACGAACCGCCCCGCCAGGGCGTCGCGGACCATGGGCAAGTGGGCGAAATTGAGTTGCTGGCCGCTCAGGGCGGCTTGGGAATGGGCGATGACCTGGCCCTGGCGGTCGAGAATCATCGTCACCATCCCCGCCGCCGCGGGCGAGCGACCGAGGAATTTGGACAACTGGTCGATGGCGATCTCGCCGACGAGCACTTGCTCGGCCGCTGGAATCGCCAGGCTGACGGCAAGTCGTCCGGTCACCGCCGACAGGAAGGTTTCCGACCAGGCAACCTCGTTGTGTTCCCGCGCCTCGCGCAGGAAGGGGCGATTGGAAAGATCGAGTCCCAGCAAATTGTCCCTCTGGCCACGCCGCGCCTGGGGCAAACCGACCGAGTAGACCGTGTCGTCGGCGGTGACGAGGTAAATCGCCGCGAATATGTCGCCCGTTCCAGCGTGTGTATCCAACAGATCGAACCAGAACGGCGCGGGTCGATAGCCCCGGCTGTGGATGTATTCGGCGATGACGCGCAACTCGCGCCTCGGACCGGACAAGTAAGCGTCGATTTGGCTGGCGACGGCGTGGGCCAGGGCCTGGTAGCGGATTTCAAGGTCCGCCCGCAGTTGTGGCAACAGCACCGTCAGGATGAGAACGGCGATCAGGGCCAGCGGCGCCATGATCGCCAGCGCGATGCGCAACTCCAGCCACAGTCGAAGGGGACGGGTGGAAGGCATGGCGTCACTCGATCACCACGAACTGGCCGTCGCGCACGACTGTGATGACGCTGTCCCGCTTGGTTTCGCCGAACTCGTCGAAGACGATTGGCTGCTGGAGCCCCTCGAAGCGGCGCAAGGCCAGGATGGTTTCCTTGAGATCGTGCGTCGCCGGGTGCTGGGCCAGTGCTTCCAGGATGACGTTGACGGCGTCGAACGCGGCCACGCCGCCGAAGCCCGGCTCTCGGCGAAAGCGATCGAGGTAGAGTTGGCGAAAAGTCCGATAGCGTGGCGCGGCATTGTCGCGGTCGAAGATTTGCGCCACCGTCAGACCTTCCACCGCCCTGCCGCCAAGCTCCGTCAATCGCTCGGTCGCTCCCCATTCGGAGCCGATCAGCGGTATCCGGGCGTCCAGCTTGCGGATTTGCTGGCAGAACATCGCCGTATCGACCGAGTTGGCGACGATGACCACGCCATCGGGCTGGGGGGCGAGCAAGTCGCTGGCGATGCGCAGGAAAGCCGTGTCGCCGCCCGATTCGAAACCGATCTCCCGGATGATTTCGCCGCCACCCTCGGCAAAGGCGACGCGAAAATCATCCAGCCAATTTTCGGTATAGGCCCGGTTGTCGAGATCGTGGACCGCCGTCACCCGCCGCAACCCCCGCGCGGTTCGCTCGCGCAGCGCGATCTTGCGCACGTATTCCCGCGTGGGCGAACTGATCCTGAGGAAATAGTCGTCCTTGCCGGTCAATTCGTTCGTGACGACCGTGGGGCTGATCAACGGAACGCGCGCTTCGTTGACGACCGGCGTCATGGCGACGGCCATGGCGCTGGTCATGGGACCGATGAGGGCGACGACGCCCTGCGCGATCAACTCACGGGTCACCCGCTGGGCCACTTCCGGGTTTTGCTCGTCGTCCCGGATCAGGAGTTGCACGGGGTGCCCGGCCACGCCACCCGCTTGATTGCGCAGATCGACGGCCAGCAGGACGGCGTCGCGCCCGGCGATGCCGAGATCGGCCACCCGGCCAGAGGTGCCGCCCACGAAACCGATACGGATCGGCTCCGGTGGTTGGCAGCCGAGCAATACGGCGATGCCCAAAAGGGTGAAAAACCAGGCCAGCCTACTTGAGGACGCCACCCAGACCCGTCGATCACTGTCCACGCTAGGCCTCCAAACGGTTCAAAATTTGCCGTCACTGCATGAGGTGGGGGCTTTCTTCAACCGCTCCTAGCTTCTTGCGCGCGGCTACCCGCGCGGGTCGAGCGGGCGTGTCGCCGTCGCGCTTTGTTCCGCGACTTTTGTCGCGGCCGGGTTGGGAAAGGCGATCACGAATTCGGTTCCCGCCTGGGCGCGCAACTCGATACTGCCCTTGAGTTGCTTGACCAGCGTCATCACGATCGTCAATCCGAGCGAGGGTGTGTGGCGAAAATCCACCGTGGTTGGAAAGCCGATCCCGTTATCCCGGACGCGCAACGTCCATTGTCCATCGGCCGCCTCGAGCACGATGGCGATCTCGCCAGCGCGCCGAGTCGCGAACGCATGTTTCATCGCATTGGTGACCAACTCGTTGACGATCAGCCCGCACGGCACCGCGATTTCCACGCTCAGCACCGGCTCGCCCGCCGTCGCCACGACCCGCGCCGTGATTTCCCGCTCTGGCCTAGCATAGGCGCGAATCAAATGCGTGACCAGATCATGAATATATTCAGCGAAGTTGATCTGGGCCAGGTTCGGAACCTGGTACAGCCGTTCGTGAATGAGCGCCATGGACCTCACCCGGTTGCGACTCTCTCGCAACCGGTCCCGGACGTTCTGGTCCTCGATGGATCCCGCCTGCAAATCGAGCAGGCTCGAAATCAGTTGCAGGTTGTTCTTGACCCGATGATGGATTTCCTTGAGCAGCGCGTCTTTCTCGCGCAGCGAGGCTTTGATCTGTTCCTCCAGCAGCTTGTGCTCGGTGATGTCGGAGACGATTCCCTCGATGGCCAGGGGTTGGCCCTGGCTATCGCGGACCAAGACATTGCGCTGGCGCAGCCATTTGATCTGGCCGGATCGATGGACGATTTGGTATTCATAGGTGGGCAGCACCTGGCCGGCAATCAATTTAGGCCATTCCTCGGCCAGATAAGCCCGCCAGTCAGGGTGGATGACCTGCTGGATCAGTTGGGGCGACTGATAGAATTCCTCGGGGGCATGGCCCGTAATTTGCTGGCAAACTGGACTGACGTATTCGTAGCGGCCTTCCAGCAGGCTCATGCGATAGATCATGTCCGGGGCGTTCTCGGCCAAGCGGCGAAAGCGAGCTTCCGACTCGCGCAGTTTCGTCTCTGCCTGCTTGCGCTCGGTGATGTCGCGGTCAAAGGCGCAAGCGAGAAAATCACCTTTGTATTCTAGATAGTTCCCGGTCACCTCGACCGGGAACAGGCGACCGTCCTTCGCGCGGTGGCGGGATTCGAACTTCATCGACTTTCGGCGTCGGAGTTCGATCTTGTGCGCCTCGAATCCCTCGGCGGGAAAGTCCGGATCGATGTCGAAGATCTTCATCCGTAACAATTCCTCCCGCGTGTAACCCATGGAGGCACAGGCGGCGTCGTTGACGTAGATCAGACTGCCTTCGCCATTCACCCAGAGGATGCTGTCCGAGGCACGATCCATCGCGAATTGCGTGAGTAGCAGCGCTTCTTCCACCTGCTTGCGCTCGGTGATGTCCTGGTACGTGCCCAGGATTCCCAGGACAATTCCATCCGCGTCCCGCAGCGGAACCTTGGATGTTTGTAGCCAAAGGCGGCGCCCGTCGGGCGTCGTCTGTGGCTCTTCATAGTTGAGTCTTGGTTGATCGGATTCCAGGATCTGCTTGTCGTCGCTTCGGTAAAGGTCGGCCTGTTCCCGCCAACCCATCTGGTAATCATCCCGACCAATCATCTCGTCAGGTGAGTTAACGCCGGCGTCGAGCGCAAAGGCTCGATTACATCCCAGATATCTGGAATCGCGATCCTTCCAGAAAACACGTGTGGGAATGGTATCGAGAACCGTTTGCAGAAGATTCCGGGATTGCCGCAACGCCTCCTCCGCTCGCCGGCGATCGGTGATATCGAGTCCCACCCCAAGGAGGTACGTCTTGTCGCCGATGGTAATCCGCAAACCGGACAGATCGAAGGAAACCGTTCCGCCATCCTTGGCCAGGAGTCGTCCTTCCATATGGGCTGCGCCTTGGAGAAATGTTTCCCGGATTTTCAGCGCCAACTCGTTCTTGTCGTCGGGGTGAATGAAATCGATGATGTTCATGTGGCTGATCGTTTCCGTATCACGCCCGGTGTAGTGTTCCAATTGCTTGTTCCAACGGATGATCTGGCCTCGTTCGTCGAAGACATAAAAGATCCCCGGCATGCTGTCGATGAGCGTGTCGGTGAAGCGCTTTTCCTGGTTCAACGCCTCTTGTGCGCAGTGGCGCTCGGTGATGTCCACCGCCACGCCCATCACCTGAACGTGGCCATCGCGATCCCGCGTGGGATTGAAGTAAGTGTCGAAGAAGACTTCGCCGATCCGCGAAATAAACTCCAAACTTTCTCCAGCGATGGCGCGGCGGGCATATTCGCAAACTTCGGGATAGCCGCGGTAAAGCTCGAACAGGGATTGGCCGACCGCTTCGCCGGCCACCAACCCAACGCGCGCCAGGCCCCTGCCCTCGCTAAAGGTGAAGACGCCGTGCTCGTCGAATTGGAACAGGACCACCGGGGCATTGGCGATCACCGACCGGTAGCGGGCCTCGCTGGTGGCGAGGTCTTGCTCGCGCTGGCGAATGGCCACCGACATCCGGTTGAGATCGCCGGCCAGATTGTCGAACTCCCGAATCCGGGTGATCGGCCACGGTTGGTCGTAGTGGCCCTCGGCGATGGCGTGGGCTTGTTCGGCGTAGCGGCCGATGCGCCGCGCGAGGCCGCGGGCCAGCGCCCAGGCGACAAGGACCGCGAACGGCACAGCCACCAGCGCGCCGACGGCCAGTACCCACAAGCTGGACAGGAGCGGTCGGAACGCCTCGCCATGCGGCTGCGCGACCAGCACGATCCAGCCGAGTCGCGGAACGCCGACCGGAGTGCCGACGAACATCCGACCATCCAGTTCGAAAGTAGTGGTGGCAAAGCGCCCCTCCAAGGCATCGCGGACGATGGACAGGTGGCCGAGACTGAGTTGCTGGCCGCTCAAGGCGGCTTGGGAGTGGACGATGATCTGGCCTCGACGGTCGAGAATCATCGTCACCATCCCCGCTTCGGCGGGTGAACGACCGAGGAATTTCGCAAGCCCGTCGATGGCGATCTCGCCCACCAGCACGTGCTCGGCGGCCGGAATCGCCAAGCTGACGGCGAGTTGCCCAGTCACGGCGGACAGGAAGGTGTCCGACCACACTTCCTTGTCGCGCGCGCGCGCCTCGCGCAGGAAGGGCCGCTGGGAAAGATCCAGTCCCAGAAAATTGTCCCGCTGACCGCGCTCCGCCTGGGGCAACCCGACCACGCGGACCGAGTTGTCGGCGGCGACGAGGTAAATCGCCGTGAACACGTCGCCCGTTCCAGCGTGCGCGTCCAAGGAATCGAGCCAAAACGAGATGGGCTGGTTACCTAGATTGCGGGAATCTTCCGCGATGGCGCGTAAGTTGTATGCCGCGCCGAGCAAGTGGGTCTCGATTTGGCCGGCGATGGCGCGGGCCAGCGCCTCATAACGAATTTCGAGGTCAGCGCGCAGTTGCGGCAACAGTATCGCCAAGACGAGGGTGGTCACCACGACCAAGGGAACCATGCCCGCCAGCGCGATGCGCAGCGCCAACCACAGCGGTAGGGATCGGATGGAAGGCATGGCGTTACTCGATCACCACGAGTTGGCCGTCGCGCACGGCCGTGATGTGAAGGTTCCGCTTGACGTCCCCGAATTCGTCGAAGAGGATCGGCTCCTGGACGCCCTCGAAGCGGCGCAGGGCTAGGATGGTCTCTTTAAGGTTCCGCGGGTCCTGATGCCGGGCGAGCGCATCCAGCACCACGTTGGCGGCGTCGAAGGCGATGACGCCGCCGAAACCGGGTTCGCGATGAAACCGGTCGCGGTAGGCCTGGTAAAAGGCCCGGTAGGGCGGCGCGGTGCTGTCACGGTCGAAGTTCTGCGCCACGATCACCCCTTCCACCGCCTTGCCGCCGAGTTCGATCAGCCGTTCCGTGGCGGCCCACTCGGACGCGATGATAGGCGCACGACGACCTGGCTCGTCGTCCTGGATCAGAAGTTCCACCTTGCGCCCGGCCACACCGCCGGCCTGGTTACGCAGTTCGACGGCCAGCACCACGGCGTCGCGCCCGGCGATGCCGAGATCGGCCACCCGACCGGAAGTGCCACCCACGAAGCCGATGCGGATCGGTTCCGGCGGTTGGCAAGCCGGTAATACCGCGCAACTCAGCACAACCGCGATCAGGAGCATGATCGCCCCCGTTCCTGTTCCCGTCGTTCGAGCAGGCTGCATTACGATCTTTGCCGAAAGGGTGAATGACGATGGCGAGGGTCCGGCCGATCGGGCCAGCCCACTACAGCCGGCGCAACTGCGCGGCATTCAACAAGAAGACCCCCTGGCCGCCGCGCTCGAACTCCAGCCAGGTGAACGGCACGTCCGGGAACGCCTCGCACAGGGTGTATTGGGCGTTGCCGACCTCGACGATCAGCAACCCGTCGCGTTTCAGGTGATCGGCGGCCTGGCGCAGGATTTCCACCACCACGTCCAGGCCCTCCTCGCCGGCGGCCAGCCCCAGTCGCGGTTCGTGCTGGTATTCGGGCGGCAGGCTGTCCAGTTCCTCCAGGCCCACGTAGGGCGGATTGCTGACGATCAGGTCGTAGCGACGCCCCTTCAACGCCGAGAACAGATCGGACGGAATCACCTCGATCTGATCCTCCAGGCCGTGCTCGGCGACATTGCGCCGCGCCACCTCCAGCGCATCGGTGGAAATGTCCACCAAGTCCACCCGCGCATCCGGAAAGGCGTAGGCGCAGGCGATGCCGATGCAGCCGCTGCCCGTGCCCAGATCGAGGATGGCGCCGATCTGCCGGCTATCCGACAGCCACGGCGTGAAATGTCGCTCGATCAGTTCCGCCAGCGGCGAGCGCGGGATCAGCACCCGCTCGTCCACATAAAACGGCAAGCCCATGAACCAGGCGCGCTGGGTCAGGTACGCCGCCGGCTTGCGCTCGGCAATGCGTCGCTCCAGCAACCGAATCGCCGCCTGTTGCTCGGCCGGAAGCAGGTTCGCCTGGAAGTAGTCCGCATGCAGATCCGGCGGCAGGTGCAGGGCGTGCAGCACCAGCGCCGCCGCTTCGTCGATGGCGTTGTCGGTGCCGTGGCCGAAATGCAGGCCAGCCTCGTTCATGCGACTAGCGCCCCAGCGGATCAGATCGCGGATCGTGCGCAGATGAGAGGGAGCGTCGTCGTGGTCGATCATCTGGAATTGGGAAGGGTTGGAAAGGACGGGAGAGGATAGAGGGCATTCTACCGTTGCGCCGTTGAACCGGATATGCTTCCACCCCCTACCTCATATATCAAGCAAGCATAGGCTACGAAAAAGGTATTTATCATGAGCGCAACCTGGGGCGACCACCTGCGCCACCTGCCACAACTTCTACTGCCGCAACGGTCGCTAACCCGCCTGGTTTACCGCCTGGCGCGAGCTCGGACACCCTGGTTCAAGGACGCGCTGATTCGCCACTTCGCCCGGCGATTTCGCGTGAATCTGGATGAGGCGCTGGAGCCAAATCCCCGCGTTTACCCGGATTTCAACGCCTTCTTCACCCGCGCGCTCAAGCCGGGCGCGCGGCCAGTGGCGCCCGGCGACCGAGTGGTGTGCTGTCCGGTGGACGGCACGGTCAGTCAGATCGGTTTCGCCGAGGCCGATACATTGCTGCAAGCCAAGGGGCGAAACTTTTCGCTGACCGCGCTGCTGGGCGGCGACGCGGAACGGGCGCGACCGTTTCAGGGCGGCGCGTTCGCCACCTTGTATCTGTCGCCGCGCGACTATCACCGCATCCACATGCCGTTGGCCGGCCGGTTGCGGGAGATGGCGCACATTCCCGGCAAGCTGTTCAGCGTGTCGCCGCTGACGACCCGGATGGTACCGGAATTGTTCGCCCGCAACGAACGGGTGGTGGCGCTGTTCGATACTCCAGCAGGGCCGATGGCGCTGGTGCTGGTGGGGGCGATCAACGTGGCGTCCATCGAAACCGTGTGGGCGGGGGCGATCACGCCGCCGTTGGGTAAAGCGATCCGCGACTGGAACTATCCGCCCAACGGAGATGACGCGGTGCGGTTGGACAAGGGCGCGGAAATGGGCCGTTTCAACCTGGGGTCCACCGTGATTCTGCTATTTGGCCGGGGCGCGGTGCGCTGGGAAGCCGACCTGCGCCCCGGCGCGACGGCGCGGATGGGACAAAGACTTGGGAAAGCGATCGGGCCGGTTGTCTAACCGCGACGATTCCCCCAGCGTGAACCGGCGCGAACGCGGAAACTGACCAAGGAGCGGAATGAGCCAGGCCAGCAGTTCATGACAAGCTTGCACGGCGCGCGGCGTTCGATCATCGGTTTTTTCGCCCATGCCCCATCCGCTAAAAAAACGACCAGGGGGCTTCGCCCCCTGGACCCCCGTAAAGGGAAAAAGAAAAAAAGATCAAAGGGTTAAGGTCCTGGCGAGACGGAACCCGGCGCCGTAGTCCCAATCGCGCGGGTTGCTCCCGCCGCGAGCGGCCGACCGCAACCACTTCGGTTCGTTGTACCACGAGCCGCCCCGCAGCACCCGGGAACCGCCGGAATTCGGATCGCTGACAATCCGCAATTCGGCGCCGCCATAACCCCCGTCGTATTCCGACCCGGTCCATTCCCAGACGTTGCCGTGCAGGTCGTGGAGTCCCCAGGCATTGGCCGGAAATTGGCCTACTTCTACAGTGTTACCACTCAAACCATAATTGGCTTGCTTCTCATTGATAGTGGTTCCGAAATAAAACGGCGTTGCCGTTCCCGCCCGACAGGCGTATTCCCATTCGGCTTCAGTCGGCAGACGATAGGTTTGGCCGGTTTGCTGTGACAGCCATTCCGCGTAGGCCATCGCATCGACCCAGGTGACGTTGATGACCGGGCGCCGCTCTCGGCCCCAGCCTTCACCAGATGGCTTCTCTCGCTTGGTCGCCGTGGCAAAGCGGTCGTATTCCTCGAAAGTCACGGCAAACTTGCCCAGCGCGAATGGCGCGACTTCAACTTCATGCTGGCGTTCGTTGTCTCGTCGCTCCGGTTCGTCCGGTGGCGATCCCATCAAGAATCTCCCACCGGGAATGACCACCATCACCGGACTTTCGCCGCCGTTCTTGAGAGAATCGCGAAATTCTGCTTCTATCGCCAATGCTTGCGCCGCTTGGCGTTGCAATGCTTGTACTTGCGACGCTGACCAGCCGTGAATATTTTGAATGGCCGGCAATGCCGGGGCGGCGGGAACCATCACAGGCGGCGCGGCGGGCGTGGGGGACGTCGCCGAAGAAAGCGGCGGCGCCACCGCTTCGATCTTTTTGACGATTTCGACCAGCGCACTATCTTGTCTGGCGCGATTCATGCCGGACAGCGGTCTTGCGGGATCGTGGGCCGCTTGGTATTTGGCAATGACCGTTCGCGTGTAGTGGCTGGACCGAACTGGAATCCAGAGAATAGCTAATCCTTCCGTCCTGTTTGCTTCCAATAGCGGCGGCAATTCGTTTTCATGAATGAATTTCGACGCCAAAAAATCTGGACTGACCAGCAATACCGCTACTTTCGCCCGCGCTAAAGCCTTTTTGATTTCTTCCTTCCAAATCTCACCCGGTTTTATGATGGTGTCGTCCCACACCGAAACCGTTCCATCGCGCTGCAATGGAGTGAGGTGAGTTTTCAATTTATCCAGCCATCCTTTGTCTTTATGGCTATAGCTGATAAAAACCTGATCCCTGCTCATATTGTCGGACTCGTCGGCTTTGTTCTGAGTTTTTGATCGACTGTATCATAGCGTATCAGTTTGAGCTTTGTCGAAAGCGGGCACGGGATCGCTGGCAACAAATTAACCCCGCACCGACATCCAGATAGCTGCCACGCTGGCCCCAGAAATCTGTCGATTACACACAAGTCTCCCTCCCCCCTTGCGGGGGAGGGTTGACCGATCAGCCCGCCATAACTCAAGGAGTTGTGATTCAACCCTACCCCCCCTCCCTCGCCCTCCCCCGCAAGGGGGAGGAGATTTCATGGTTTTTAATACTAAGAGAATCAATTTGTTGGAGATACATGTAATGGACAGCCTCAGAAATCGGCACGGCCAACCCAAAGATCATGGATTCCATCCTGATCGATCGAAAGAAATCGACTGAAACCTCCAACCCTCCGGCGCGAGCTTGAGCTAAAATTGAATTATATCGTTACAGTTGGGCGCGACCAGTGAGCCACCACGCTGGCCGACGTTGGAATAAAACGAGGAGAAGATCATGAAACCGCAAGCCTTCGATCTGAACGACATCACCCACGAACCCTCCGACGAACAACTCGACGCCCTGATGGAAGCGGTCGCGACCGAAGCCCGCAAGCACGCCCGGATGGCGCGCGAACAACTCATGATCCGCCTGCGGGCCGAGATCATGGCGATCCATCGGCCCCTCCAGCCCCAGACCTGACCGACGGGGACATTCGCCGGGAAAACGAAACCGCCATGACTGCCACCGCCATTACTCCGCCACTCGCTCCGCCAGCCCGCGCCGGCGCGATGCCTCCCCGCCATTCACCCACCGAGGTCGTCTATCCCGACAGCGACGGCAAGCCCATGGCTGACAACACCCGGCAATTCACCTACATCGTCACCATTCAGGGCGGCATCGCCGCGTTGTTCGCCGATAACCCCAACGTCTTCGTCGCGGGTGATCTGCTCTGGTATCCGGTCGAGGGCGACAACAAGATTCGGGCCGCGCCCGACACCATGGTGGTGTTCGGCCGGCCACCGGGCCACCGAGGCTCCTACCTGCAATGGCGGGAAGGCAATCTGCCCCCGCAAGTCGTGTTCGAAGTGCTCTCGCCCGGCAATACCGCCGCCGAGATGACCCGCAAGTTCCGTTTCTACGAACAATACGGCGTGGAGGAATACTATCTCTACGATCCGGATCGCGGCGCGCTCGACGGCTGGATTCGCCGGGAGGGCCGACTGGAGGACGTGCCCGCCATGCAAGGCTGGATCAGCCCACGCTTGAGGATACGGTTCGCGCTGGAAGGTCTCGACCTCGTTTTATACCGACCGGACGGGCGGCGGTTCGAGACCTTCGTCGAATTGGAGCAGCGCGCCGAGGCGGAACGCCAGCGGGCCGAGGCCGAACGGCAACGGGCGGAAGAGGAATATCAGCGGGCCGAAACCGAACGGCAACGGGCGGAAGAGGAATATCAGCGGGCCGAGGCCGAACGTCTGCGCGCCGAACGACTGGCCGAACAATTGCGGATGCTGGGTATCGAACCCGATGCCATGTAAAATAGTTCGTTAGCCGCTAGTTCCACTTATTTCGACCTTATCGCGATCCCGGAGGATTTGATCGATGATCCAGCACGCTCGATTCAACTTGAACGACATCCTCCACGAACCCTCCGACGAACAACTCGACGCCCTGATGGAGGCGGTCGCCACCGAAGCGCGCAAGCACGCCCAGGCGGCGCGCGAACAACTCATGGTCCGCCTGCGGGCCGAGATCACCGCCATCCACCGGCCGCTCCAGCCCCAGGCATGACCGACGGGGAAAAGCCCCGGCTGATCGTGGTCGCCGGCCCCAACGGCTCCGGCAAGACCTCGATCACCCAGCAATTGCTGATGCACGAATGGATGGACGGGTGCGTCTACGTCAACCCGGACTTCATCGCCCGCGACGAATTCGGTGACTGGAACGCGCCGGACGCGGTCGTCCAGGCCGCGAAGCGGGCCGCCGAAATTCGCGAGGATTGCCTGACGACAGGTCGCAGCCTGGCTTTCGAGACGGTGCTGTCCGCGCCGGACAAGATGGATTTCATCCGCCGGGCCGGAGACGCCGGCTTCTTCGTCCGGCTGTTCTTCGTGGGCACCGACGATCCCTCGATCAACGCCAAACGGGTCGCCATGCGGGTGATGGAAGGCGGCCACGACGTGCCGATCCGCAAGATCATCAGTCGCTACACCAAATCGCTGGCCTACTGTTCGGTCGTGGCCTGGCTGGCCGACCGGACCTACGTGTACGACAATTCCGTGGACGACGCCCGCGCCAAGCTGCTGTTTCGCGCCTCGAGGGGTCGGCTGGTCAAGGTCTATGGCGAGATCAATCCCTGGGCCGACGAAATCGCGCAACGACTGCTGCCCGTGCAAGCCGACGACGCGCCGCTTCTTCCTCCCTGACCTGCTTTCCCAACGGCCATTTCCGCGACCCTCTCCGACCTCATGACCCCCGAGGATTCCTTCATGCGCTACGTCAGCACCCGGGGCGGCATGGCTCCCGCCACCTTTTCGGACATTTTGCTGGGCGGATTGGCGCCCGACGGCGGCCTGACCGTTCCGGAGGTCTATCCGACCGTCACCCCCGCCGAACTGGCGAACTGGCGCGGTTTGTCCTACCCCGAACTGGCGTTCGCGATCCTGCGCAAGTTCGCCGACGACATTCCGACCGCCGATCTGCGCGCGCTGATCGACCACACCTACACGGTCGATGCCTTCCGCACCGAGGCCATCACCCCGATTACTTCGCTCATCGACGACGTCTGGCTGTTGAAGCTGTCCAACGGCCCGACCCTGGCGTTCAAGGACATTGCCCTGCAACTGCTCGGCAACCTGTTCGAATACGCCCTGCTCAAGACCGGCGGCCATCTCAACATTCTCGGCGCCACTTCCGGCGACACGGGCTCCAGCGCCGAATACGCCATGCGCGGCAAGCGCGGCATTCGGGTGTTCATGCTCTCGCCCCACCAGAAGATGAGCCGGTTCCAGACCGCGCAAATGTTCTCGCTGCAAGACCCCAACATCTTCAACCTCGCGGTGCGCGGCGTGTTCGACGACTGCCAGGACCTGGTCAAGGCCGTCAGCAACGATGCCGAATTCAAAACCCGCTACGCCATCGGCACGGTCAATTCGATCAACTGGGCGCGGGTGGCGGCGCAGGTCGTCTATTACTTCAGGGGCTGGCTGGCGGTCACCACCCGCGACGATCAGGAGGTTTCGTTCGCGGTGCCCTCCGGCAACTTCGGCAACATCTGCGCCGGCTACATCGCCAGGCGCATGGGTTTGCCGATTCGCCGCCTGATCCTGGCCACCAACGAAAACAACGTGCTGGATGAGTTTTTCCGCACTGGCGTCTATCGGGTGCGCAAGACCGACCAGGTGGCCCACACCAGCAGTCCCTCAATGGACATTTCCAAGGCGTCCAATTTCGAGCGCTTCATCTTCGACATGGTCGGACGCGATCCGGCGGTGGTCCGCGCACTGTGGCGGGAGGTGGATGCGCGCGGCTTCTTCGATCTGTCCGGCACCGACGCCTTCCGGGCGGTCGCCGAGTCGGGCTTCGTGTCCGGCTCCAGCAACCACCAGAACCGCATGGCCGTCATCCGCTGGGTGCATCAGGAATCCGGCATCGTCATCGACACCCACACCGCCGACGGCGTGAAGGTCGGGCTGGAATATCGCGAGACCGACGTGCCGCTGCTCTGCCTGGAGACCGCGTTGCCGGTCAAGTTCGAGGAGTCCATCGTCGAGGCGCTGGGACGGCCGCCCGAACGGCCGGCCGGCTACGAACATCTTGAAGCGCTGCCACAACGGTTCGAGGTGATGGACGCGGAGGTGGCGGCGATCAAGGCGTACATCGCCCGCCACGCCAGTTGAACGCGAACGCCATGACGATCATGGGACGACAACCATGAGCGGAAACTCCAGCCGGACCCGCCGGCAGCCCGACTTTACGTTCGACCGGTTGCTCGGCGCCATCGAGGAGATTCACCACCATCTGGTGACTCAGGCGACCCAGGCGATTCATGCCAGCCTGACGGTGCGCAACTGGCTGATCGGCTACCAGATCGAGAACTACCGACGGGTGGGAGCGGATTATTTTCGATACCGTGACCGCCTGATCGATGAGCTTGCCACGGCCCTGCGTCGATACGGGCTGACCCGTTGCGACCGCCGGGAACTGTACCGCTACCGTCAGTTTTACCTGGCCTACCCACGGATCGCGGAAGTGGCGGCGGCGTTCTGGCCGTCCATTCAATCGGTCGTGAAAACGACCGCGACCGTTGCAGGGCCGGCGTTGGCGGCATCCCAGCTCACTGGGAAATCGCTGGTCGGGCGCCTCTCCTTCGACCATCTGGCCGAATTGATGGAGATCGACCCGCCGCGCAAGCGCGCTTTTTACGAGCGTGAGTGCCTGCGTGGCCGCTGGTCGGCGCGGACCCTGAGGCGGAAGATCGCTGGCCTTCATTACGAATTGTCCGATCTTACCGAGGACCGGCCGCAAGACGCCGAAGAGGCGCCGGCCGACGCCGATGCCGCCATATCCCCTCTCACTGTGCGCGCCCCCGGCGTCTTCGAATTTCTCGGCCTGAAGCCGCGAGAGGTGATCGAAAAGACCGACCGGGAGGAACAATGGCTGAACGCGCTTGAAGCATTCCTGCTGGATCTCGATTACGGTCTGTGCTTCGAAGCGCGCCAGAAGTACATCCTGATCGGCGAGGAGCATTGTTTCATCGATCTGGTTTTCTACCACCGCCTGCTCAAATGCCATGTACTGGTGGAATTCCAGCCCGCCGAGTTCAGCCACGAAAACATCGCGCAACTCGATGCCTGCGTGGCCCGATACCGGGCGGGGATGATGGCCGAGGACGACAACCCGCCCGTGGGTATTCTGATTCACGCCCGCCAACACCGGGCGAGGGTCGAATACGCCCTGGCGGGGCTGGATCGTCGTCTCTTCGTTTCCCGCTATCAGTCCGCGCTGCCCGGCGACCGCGAGCTGCAACGCTTCGTGGAGCAGACGCGGACGCTATTCGATTCAACCTGAAGCACCCGCAGCCATTTTTCAGACAACCCCGCGAAAGTTTTCCCACGCGAGGGGTCCAAGGAGCATGACGGTCAATATCCGAAACCATCGAACTTGCCGGAGGCGGTAAGAACAGCCTGTGGGGAGATTTCAGCATGGCGCAACCACGCAAGACGAGTTTGATCGCGCTGGCGCTGGCGTTGAGCGGCGGTCTGCTGTCCGCGACCACCAGCGCGCAACAAAATCAGGCCGCGCCTTCGACCTACGACCCTCCATCGGGCGTCCGGGAACCCTCGTCATCGGACGATATTCAACTCTACAGTCAGCCGGGCGAAGCCGCCGAATCTTCGAGCATCCCTCCACCACGCCCGTATCCGTATGCCGCGCCGCGCCCGGCCTGGGAGAATGATCGTTCCGACGACAGGGGTTACGACTGGTCACCACCGGGCGGTTCGTTGCGAATTCAAACGGCCCAAGGCATTCGCTACGTATCGGGTGGCATCGGTGAAGGCGAACGGGCCGAGATGGAAGCCCTGGCCAGCCAGTTCAATTTGCGGCTGCTGTTCGCCATGCAAGGTAGCGGCGACTATCTGGCGGATGTGGGGGTGCGCATTCTCGATCCAAGTGGCGCGGTGGTTCTGAGCGTCGAATCGAGGGGACCCTGGTTCTTCGTTCAACTACCCCCCGACGTTTACACCGTCGAGGTCAGTACGCTGGGTCAAAGCCAGCGGCAAACAGCCCGAGTGGGTCAGGGTCCGTCGCGGTTGAATTTTTACTGGCGCTGAGCGCGATCCAGAATCCAGAATCGAAACGCAACCGTAACCGTTCACTCCCCCTCCCGGCGGGAGGGGGTTGGGGGAGGGGAAGTCGTTGGCGCC
>ERZ761607.2999-NODE-2999-length-17070-cov-7.068058_pt1 | contig 17070 bp, 13 predicted proteins | sample MGYA00511164_ERZ761607 | MGnify/ENA primary metagenome ERZ761607 (study PRJEB28899, sample SAMN02445080) | bioreactor sludge metagenome | biome: EBPR sludge | place: Australia: Brisbane, Thorneside Wastewater Treatment Plant | collected 2011-06-22 ...
CGGATGCAGGTTGCCGTCGCCGGCGTGGAAGACGTTGGCGCAGCGCAGGCCGTATCTTTTCTCCATTTCGGCGATGGCGGAGAGCATCTCGGCCAGCCGCCTGCGCGGGATCGTGCCGTCCATGCAGTAATAGTCGGGCGTGATGCGGCCGACTGCCGGAAACGCCGCCTTGCGTCCAGCCCAGAATTTCAGGCGCTCGGCCTCCGACTGCGAGACGCGGATGTCGCGGGCGCCGGCAGCGGTCAGCACCTCGTTGACACGGGCGATTTCCTCGGCGACTTCTTCCGGCGTGCCGTCGGCCTCGCAGAGCAGGATGGCCTCTGCCGTCAGGTCGTAGCCGGCCTTGACGAAGGGCTCGACGGCCGCCGTCGCCGGCTTGTCCATCATTTCCAGTCCCGCCGGAATGATGCCGGCGGCGATGATCGCCGCCACCGCATCCCCGGCCTTGCCGACATCGTCGAAGGAGGCCATCACCACCTGCGCCAGTTCCGGCTTCGGCACCAGTTTGACGGTCACTTCGGTGACGACGCCGAGCATGCCTTCCGAGCCAATCAATAACGCCAGCAGGTCGTAACCCGGTGAATCGGGCGCCTCCGAGCCAATCTCGAACACCTCGCCCTCGATGCTGACGACGCGGATGCGCAGCACGTTGTGTACGGTCAGCCCGTACTTGAGGCAGTGCACGCCGCCCGAGTTCTCGGCGACGTTGCCGCCCAGCGTGCAGGCGATCTGCGACGAGGGATCGGGCGCGTAGTAAAGGCCACAGGGCGCCGCCGCCTCCGACACGGCGAGGTTGCGCACACCCGGCTGAACGATGGCGGTGCGCCTGTCGCGGTCGACCTTCAAAATCCTGTTGAAACGGGCCAGCGACAGGACCACGCCCTGGGCATGCGGCATTGCCCCGCCCGACAGGCCGGTACCGGCGCCACGCGCGACCACCGGCACGCCGAGCTGGTGACAGGTGCGCAGCACGTCGATCACCTGCCCTTCGCTTTCGGGCAGGCAGACGGCCAGCGGCAACTCGCGGTAGGCCGTGAGGCCGTCGCATTCGTAGGGGCGCAGATCTTCGTCGTCGACCAGCAGGCAATGCGCCGGCAGGATCGTCCGCAGCCGCGCGGCCAGCGCCTGGCGGTCGGTGCTGAAAACGGTTTCGGCAGTCGGCATGATGGCGTCTATTCTAGACCGATCAGGATGGCGCGGAAGTCATTTACGTTGGTGCGCGTCGGGCCGGTGACCAGCAGGTCGCCGAGCGCCGAAAAATAACCCCAGGCGTCGTTGGCGGCCATGAACCGGCGGATGTCGAGGCCCCGCTCACGCGCCCGGCGCAGGGTATCGGGCGTGACGAAGGCGCCGGCATTGTCTTCGGAACCGTCGATGCCGTCCGTGTCGGCGGCCAGCGCGTGGATGCCCGGCGCGCCGTCGAGCGCCAGCGCCAGGCCGAGCAGGAACTCGGTGTTGCGCCCACCACGGCCGCCGCCCTTCAGCGTCACCGTCGTTTCCCCGCCCGACAGCAGCACGCACGGCTTTCTCGCCGGAAAACCATGTCGACCGCAACCGACCGCCATGCCGGCCAGCGCCTTGCCGACTTCGCGCGCCTCGCCTTCGATGGCGTCGCCGAGGATCAGCGGCGTGATGCCGAGCCGGTTCGCCTCGGCCGCCGCCGCTTCGAGCATCTGGCGCGGGCTTGCGACCAGGCGGAATTCGCTCTTCGCCAGACGAGGGTCCCCCGGCTTCGGCGTTTCCAGTTCGCCGGAGCACAACCGCGCGCGCAGGTCATCGGGAATGGCGATGCCATAGACATCGAGCACCTTCAGCGCATCGACCGCTGTAGTCGGGTCGCCGACCGTCGGGCCCGAGGCGATCACCGCCGGGTCGTCGCCCGGCACGTCGGAAATCGCCAGCGTCAGCACACTGGCCGGCCAGGCCGCTGCCGCCAGCCGCCCGCCCTTGATCGCCGACAGGTGCTTGCGCACGCAGTTGATCTCGCCGATGCTCGCCCCCGAGCGAAGCAGTGCCGAGGTGAGCGCCCGTTTTTCTTCCAGCGTGATCCCGGTGCCCGCGGCCGCCAGCAGGGCAGAGCCACCGCCGGAAATCAGCGCCAACACCCGGTCGCTTGCGGTCAACCCGGAAACCTTGCCCAGAATGCGCGCCGCCGCTGCCTCGCCTGCCGCATCGGGCACCGGGTGCGCGGCCTCGACAATCTCGATGCGTTCGCACGGCACGCCATGGCCATAGCGGGTGACGACCAGCCCTTCGAGCGGCCCCGACCAGTGCTCCTCGACCGCCCGCGCCATCGCCGCCGAGGCCTTGCCGGCGCCGATCACGATCAGCCGCCCGCCGTCGTCCGGCGGCAGGTGCGGCGGCACGCACAGGGCCGGATCGGCCGCCGCGATGGCAGCGTCGAACAGGCGGCGCAGCACCGCGCGCGGGTTCATCGCGGCAGCCAGCCTAGGCCGGCCTCGGTCGTCGTCAGCGGCTTGTATTCGCAGCCGACCCAGCCGTCGTAACCGAGCCGGTCGAGCAGGCCGAACAGGAATGGATAGTTGATCTCGCCGGTCCCCGGTTCGTGGCGGCCGGGATTATCGGCGATCTGGATGTGGCCGATGCGCTTGATGTTGGCCTCCAGCGTGCGCGCCAGGTCGCCGGCGATGATCTGCGCATGGTAGATGTCGTACTGCAGTTTCACGTTGCTGCGGTCGACCGCCTCCAGCAGGCGAAAACCCCTGGCCACGTCGTCCAGCCAGTAACCCGGCATGTCGATGCGGCTGTTGATCGGCTCGATCGTCACCGTGGCGCCGATGGTGGCGAAGCGGTCTGCGGCGAATTGCAGGTTGGCGATGTACGTCGCTTCCAGCTCCGCCTCGCCCACCCCCGGTGGCCGCAGCCCGCCCAGGCAATGGACGCGCTCGCAGTCGAGCACCATCGCGTAGCCCAGCGCCTGCTCGACACTCTCGGCAAATTCGTCCTGACGATGCGGCAGACAGGCCAGGCCGCGCTCGCCGCCCGCCCAGTCGCCGGCCGCGAAGTTGAACAGCACCTGTTCGAGATCGTTGGCGCGCAGCCAATCGGCAATGTCGGACACCGCATGCTCATAGGGGAAAAGATATTCGACCCCCTTGAATCCTGCCGCCGCGGCGCGCCCGAAGCGCTCGGGAAACGGCACGTCGGTGAACAGGAAACTCAGGTTGGCGGCAAACTTTGGCATGGCGACGACGGTCTGTAGCTCGGCCCGGTCAGTATAATCCGCCCAAATCGATGTAACGATCGTCGCCGACGACAGCGCGTCAATCCAGAGCAGAAACCTCCCCGAATCCAGCACCCATGAGCCAACTCCTCGTCAGCCGATACCAGCGCGAAATCGCTGATCTGATGCAATTTGGCGGCTCAACCGACGAATCGAGCATCCGCAAGGCCTTCTCGAATTTGCTCGATAACTACAGTCGACCGCAGGGATTGCGTCTGGTCGACGAAATCGAATACGTCACCAGGACCGGCGCCAAGGTTTACCCGGACGGCACCCTCAAGGACGCCCTGCGCCTGACCCACGGCTACTGGGAAGCCAAGGACGAAGCCGACGACCTCGACCAGGAAATCGACAAAAAGCGCGCCAGAGGCTACCCCACCGACAACATCCTGTTCGAGGACAGCCGCCACGCCGTCCTCATCCAGAACGACCGCGAAGTCATGCGCGCCGCCATGAGCGACGCCGCCGCGCTGGATCGGCTGATCACCAGCTTCGTCAGCTACGAGCGTCTGGAAATTCGCGACTTCCGCCGCGCCATCGAACGCTTCAAAACCGACCTGCCCGCCGTCATCGAATCGCTCCGCGCCATGGTCGAGCAACAGCAAAAGGCCAACAAAGCCTTTGCCCTCGCCCTCAAGCGCTTTCTCAAACTCTGCCACGACAGCATCAACGCCGACATTTCAGCCGACGACGTGCGCGAAATGCTGCTCCAGCACATCCTCACCGAGGACATCTTTCTCCGCATCTTCGACGACGCCCAGTTTCACCGCGAAAACAATATCGCCCGCGAACTCACCCGCATCGAGGAAACCTTCTTCACCGGCACCACCAAGAAAAACACCCTCAGGGGGCTGGAAACCTACTACGGCGCCATTCGCCAGGCCGCCGCCGGCATTGCCGACCACCACGAAAAGCAGCGCTTTCTCAAAGCCATCTACGAAAACTTCTACAAGGTTTACAACCCCAAGCTCGCCGATCGCCTCGGCGTCGTCTACACACCCGGCGAAATTGTCCGCTTCATGCTGCAAGGCGCCGAACACCTGCTCCACAAACACTTCGATCGTTTGTTCCAGGACAGGCACGTCGAAATCCTCGACCCCGCCGTCGGCACCGGCACCTTCGTCTGCGACCTGATCGAACACCTCAAGGGCAACAAGGCCGCGCTCCGGCACAAATACCAGAACGAAATCCACTGCAACGAAGTCGCCATCCTTCCCTACTACATCGCCAACCTCAACATCGAATTCACCTACGCCCAACTGGCCGGCGAATACCTCGAATTCCCCCACATCTGCTTTGTCGACACCCTCGACAACCTCGGCTTCGAGAAAACCCACATCCACCAGCAGATGGGCCTCGATTTCGGCCTCACCGCCGAAAACACCGCCCGCATCCACCAGCAGAACAAGCGCCGCATCTCCGTCATCCTCGGCAACCCGCCGTACAACGCCAACCAGATGAACGAGAACGACAACAACAAGAACCGCCTCTACGCCGGCATCGACGCCCGCATCAAGGAAACCTGGATCGCCGCCAGCCAGGCACAAAAGACCAAGATGTACGACATGTACGCCCGCTTCTTCCGCTGGGCGGCCGACCGTATCGACGCCGACGGCATCATCGCCTACATCACCAACCGCAGTTTCATCGACAGCCGCACCTTCGACGGCTTCCGGCTCGAAATGGCCAGGGAATTCGACGAAGCCTGGATCGTCGACCTCGGCGGCGACGTCCGCGCCAACCCCAGACTCAGCGGCACCACCCACAACGTCTTCGGCATCCAGACCGGCGTCGCCATCAGCTTCTGGGTCAAGCGGAAGAAAACCGACCGGCGGACGAAACACACCTGCAGCATCTACTACGCCCGCCGCCCGGAACACGAAATCGCCGCCGACAAGCTCGCCTGGCTCGCCAGCACGCACTTCCCGCAAATCGAGTTCGAGCACCTCGTCCCCGACGCCAGGGGCAACTGGATCAACCAGGCCGACAACGATTTCGAAGACTTGCTGCCGCTGTGCTCCAAGGAAACCAAGGCCGCAACGACGCCGAACAAGGAACGGGCCTTGTTCAAGCTGTATTCCCTGGGCATCTCGACCAACCGCGACGAATGGCTGTACGACGACCATCGCGAGACACTGGCGGCCAAGGCGGCGTTCCTGGCGGAGCGTTACGCGAAACAAAAAGATAACGCCGAATTTGATGGCAGCATCAAATGGTCGCGCAATTTGAAACGCCGTTGCGAGCAAGGGCGCACCGAAGCATTTGCAGAAAGCAGCATTCGCTCTGCTCATTACCGCCCGTTCGTTCAGCGCTGGCTTTATGACTCGGCTCTTTTTGTCGACGAGGTTGGTGCAAAGCCAGAAACATTCCCCATCGCCGCCCAGAACCAAGGCATTTCGGTCATGGGCGAAGCGACCGATAAACCCTTTTCCGTACTTGTCGCCACGTCACCTGCCGACCTGCATTACATGGGCGCCGGCGCCAGCATCCAGATCTTGCCGCTCTACCGCTACGACGAATCCGGCAACCGCGTCGACAACATCACCGACTGGGGCGTCACGCAGTTCGAAAAGCGTTATGGCAAGCAGGCGGGCGTCAACCGCGAAAGCATCTTCCATTACGTCTACGCCGTGCTCCACAACCCGGCCTACCGCGAGAAATACGCGCTGAACCTGAAGCGCGAGTTGCCGCGCATTCCGTTCTACGACGATTTCGCCCAGTGGGCCGCCTGGGGCCGCGAACTGCTGGCCCTGCACATCGGCTTCGAGACGGTCGAACCGGCGCCGCTGCAGCGCATCGACCTGCCCGGCATCGCCGCGCCCAAAGCCAGGCTGAAGGCCGACCCGGCCGCCGGCCGCATCCAGATCGACGAGGCGACGACGCTCGCCGACATTCCGCCCGCCGCCTGGCAGTACCGCCTCGGCAACCGCTCGGCGCTGGAATGGGTGCTCGACCAATACCGGGAAAGCACGCCGCGCGACCCGACCATCCGCGAGAAATTCAACACCTACTGCTTCGCCGATTACAAGGAAAAGGTCATCGACCTGCTCCTGCGCGTTTGTACGGTGAGCGTCGAAACGCAAGGCGTTATCGAAAAAATGAACGCAACCCCACCGCAAGGAGAAACCGCACATGAGCACGACGGATAAGGACCACGGCCCGGAACGCAAGGGCAACCGCCTGTCGAAGATCGTCACCCGCACCGGCGATGCCGGCACCACCGGCCTCGGCGACGGCAGCCGGACGACCAAGGACAGCCTGCGCATCGACGCCATCGGCGAGGTCGACGAGCTGAACTCCGGCCTCGGCGTGCTGCTCTGCGAAGACCTGCCGCATTCGGTGCAGGTCGCGCTGCTCGACATCCAGAACGACCTCTTCGACCTCGGCGGCGAGTTGTGCATGCCGGGCGTCGAAGTCATCAAGGACGTGCAGGTCGCCCGCCTCGAAGCACTGGCCGATGAATTCAACGCCGACCTGCCGATGCTCAAGGAATTCATCCTGCCCGGCGGCACCCGCGCCGCCGCGCTGGCGCACCTCAGCCGCACCGTCTGCCGCCGCGCCGAGCGCGCCGTGGTCAGGCTGCACGGCGCCGAACCCGTCTCCGACGCCGCCCGCCGTTACATCAACCGGCTGTCCGACCTGCTGTTCATCCTCGGCCGCGTCCTCAACCGCGCCGGCGGCCGCGGCGACGTGCTCTGGCAAAAAGGCAAGACCGCCGCATGAGCGCCTGCGTCATCGGCCACATCACCGTCAAGGATGAAGAAAAATGGGCGCAATACCGCGCCCAGGTACCGGCGACGCTCGCCCCGTGGGGCGCCGAACTGCTCTTTCGCGGCCAGCGTGCCGCCGTCCTGAGCGGCGAACATGCGCACACCGACACCGTCGTCATCCGCTTTCCCGATGCGGCGGCGGTCGCCGGCTGGTACAACTCGCCCGCCTACCAGGCGCTGATTCCGCTGCGCGAGCATGCTGCCGACCTCGTCCTGGTCAGTTTCGCCGACTGATTCCATTTCCAGATCAATTGTGACGCGAAGACGAGCCGCCGACAGTGCAAGTAGCACGGCAAGGCGAAGTCGACAAAGTCACGGTTGGTCTGGAAATGGAATGAGCCGGAGTCTGGGTGGCAACGCCTACCCAAGTCGCCGCCGGGGCGGGTAGGCTTGAAGGAGTTCATTTCCGGAGCCGACCATGAGCCAACCCAGCCTGTCCACCATCTCCCTCAGCCTCGAACAGGGCGTCGCCGAAGTCCGCCTCAACCGGCCCGACAAGTCGAACGCGATGACCGATGCCATGTGGCTGGAAATCCGCCAGGCATTCGCGTGGGTCGACGCCACCCCCGAAGTCCGGGTCGCGATCCTCGCCGGCGAAGGCAGGAATTTCTGCGCCGGCATCGATCTCGCCCTGCTCGCGGACATTCAGCGGCGCACGGCCCACCCCGACGGCGCCCGCAGCCGGGAAGCGCTGCGCCGCCTGATCCTCGACATGCAGGACTGCCTTACCAGCATCGAGCGCTGCCGCAAGCCGGTCCTCGCCGCCATTCAGGGCGCCTGCATCGGCGGCGCGGTCGATCTCGTCACCTGCTGCGACATGCGCTACGCCGCGGCCGATGCCGTGTTTTCGGTACGCGAAATCGACGTCGGCATGGTCGCCGACGTCGGCACCCTGCAGCGCCTGCCGCGCCTGGTCCCGGAAGGCGTCGCCCGCGAACTGGCGTTCACCGGGCGCAACTTCGTCGCCGACGAGGGCGAACGCATCGGCCTGATCAACCGCGTTTTTGCCTCCCCGGAGGCGTTGACCGCAGGCGTCCGCGAACTGGCGCAAACGATTGCAGCCAAGTCGCCACTGGCGACGCGCGGGATCAAGGAAGTCATGAATTACAGCCGCGACCACTCGGTTGCCGACGGTCTCGCCTTCGTCGCCGCGTGGAATGCCGCAATGCTGCTTTCCGCCGACCTCAACGAAGCGATCACCGCCCAGCGCGAAAAGCGCCCGCCGCGTTTCGCCGACTGAGCCTCCGTCCTGCCGCCTGGATCAACGGGCCGGCCCATCCGCCACCAGCAAAGGAGCAACCCATGTTTCTGCTCAATCCGGGACACCTGGTTCGCAACTATCCCGATCAACGCTCACGCGAGATCATGGAGAAGACCATCGGCTTCTTCGAAAGGAAAGGGCTGACGCGGCTCAAGGAGGACTACAACGGGGCGGTCTGGTATGCGGACTTCATCGAGTTCTGCAAGCAGGAGGGCATCCTCGCTTCGCTGATGACCCCCGCCCAACAGGGCAAGGAAGGCGAAAACGCGGTCTGGGACACCTGGCGCGTCTGCGGCTTCGCCGAGATACTCGGTTTCTACGGCCTGTGCTACTGGTACGTCTATCAGGTATCGGTGCTCGGCATCGGCCCGATCTGGATGAGCCGCAACCGGGACGCGCAAGCGCGGGCCAAGCGCCTGCTCGACGACGGCCACATCTTCGCCTTCGGGCTCTCGGAAAAGGAGCACGGCGCCGACATCTACGCCTCGGACATGATCGTGACCCGGCTGGCCGACGGCAGCTACTCGGCCTCGGGCGGCAAGTACTACATCGGCAATGCCAACCAGGCGGCGATGGTGTCGGTCTTCGGCAAGATGGCCAATTCGGGCGAGTACATCTTTTTCGTCGCCGATTCGCGGCACCCGAACTACAAGCTGATCAAGAACACGGTGCACAGCCAGAACTATGTCGCCGAGTTCCACCTCGACAACTACCCGTTCACCGAAGCCGAAGTCCTGCACCGGGGCGATGACGCCTGGAACGCCGCGCTCAACACGATCAACATCGGCAAGTACAACCTCGGCTGGGCATCGATCGGAATGTGCACGCATGCCTTCTACGAAGCCATCGACCATGCCGCCAGTCGCCGCCTGTACGGCATGGCGGTCACCGACTTCCCGCACGTCAGGCAGTTGTTCACGGATGCCTACACCCGGCTGGTGGCGATGAAGCTGTTCGCGCTGCGCGCGGCGGACTACATGAAGAGCGCCTCGGCCGCAGACCGCCGCTATCTGCTGTTCAACCCGATGGTCAAGATGAAGGTGACCACCCAGGGCGAGGAAGTCATCAACCTGTTGTGGGATGTCATTGCCGCGCGAGGCTTCGAGAAGGAAACGTATTTCTCGATGGCCGCCGCCGACATCCGTTGCCTGCCCAAGCTGGAAGGCACGGTGCATGTGAATATGGCGCTGATCGTCAAGTTCATGGCCAACTACTTCTTCGCCCCGGCGGAGTACCCCGAAATCCCCCGGCGCGACGACGGCGCCAACGACGATTTCCTGTTCGCCCAGGGACCGACCAGGGGCCTGGGCGCGATCAGGTTCCACGACTACCGCATCGCCTACGACAGCCACGACCTGCCCAACCTGAACGTGTTCAAGGAGCAGATCGCCCTGTTCAGGGAGATGGCCGTGCTGGCTCCGCCGACCAGGGCGCAGGCCCGCGACATCGACTTCCTGCTGACCGCCGGCGAGATGTTCACGCTCGTCGTCTACGGCCAACTCATCCTCGAGAACGCAGGAATCTACCAGGTCGAAAGCGAAGTGCTCGACCAGATCTTCGACTTCATGGTGCGCGATTTCTCCAGGTTCGCGCTGCAGATGTACTCCAAGCCCAGCAGCAGCGAAGGCCAGATGGCGCAGTGCCTGACGATGATCAGGAAGCCGGTGGTCGACGACCTGCGCTACGGCAAGGTCTGGTCGGAGCACGTGCTGAAGATGAAAGACCAGTACCGCATGCCGAAGTAGAATCACGGCAGCGCCTGGCCGGGATCGCCTGGCCGGGATCGCCTGGCCGGGATCGCCTGGCCGGGATCGCCTGGTCCCGGTCGCTGCTTCGTCGCCGACCGCCCGCCAGGCCCGGGCAGGCGCGACCACCGAACGCCGGCGCGATCCCTCGCGGCAATGACTGGCGCCAGTCATGCAACAGTACCGGGCCGCCGGAGCGCAAGAGGCGATGAGGGCAAGAGGCATTGACGGCCGACAGGGTTCGGCAGCATGATCACAACCGCGCTGGAGCAAATTAAGAGGTCCGCGCGAGGGAGAGAGATGAGCGACAAAGAGAACAGCCTGGCAGCGATCCGGGCAACCGGCAGCGACCTGATCGAGATGCTCGGCCAATCGCGGCTCTTTCGCGACGTGCCCCTGGACACGATCGCGCACCTGTTGCTGGACTGCGAAGAACTGACCGTCCGCACCGACGAAATACTGCTCTCGCGCAATGCGCCGAACGGGAGCATCTATGTCATCCTCACCGGTCGCGTCAGCGTACACCTGACTGACCCTGACGACGAGCCGGCATCCTACATCGGCTTCGGAGAATGCGCCGGCGAGATGTCGGTGATCGACGGCAACGTGGTGTCGGCCGATGTCATTGCCAGGGAGGACACCCGTGTCTTGCGGATTTCGCAGGACGTCCTCTGGGCAATGGTCGACATCTCGCATGCCATTGCGCGCAACCTCCTCTACATCCTGTCGACCCGGGTGCGCTATGGCAACGAGTTGTTCATTCGCAACATGCGCACGCAGCGCGTCCTCGAACTGGCAGCGACCGTCGACGCCCTGACCGGCATCAATAACCGCGGCTGGATGGAACATACCTTCCCGCGGGTGATGGCGCGCTGTGCCGACGGTGGTCGTTCGTTCTGCTGCCTGCTGATCGACATCGACAGCTTCAAGCGGCTCAACGACACGTGGGGACACGTTGCCGGGGATCAGGCCCTGGCTGCCGTCGCCGCATCGCTCCTCAACAACATCAGGCCGGAGGATCTGCTGGCGCGTTTCGGTGGCGAGGAATTCGTGATCGGCTTGCCGAACACCGGGCTGGACGAGGCCTTCATCGTCGCCGAGCGCGTGCGTCGCGCGATCGAGTTCCTGCCCATGGGCTTCCGGCGCGGCGAAGACCTGCCGCACCTGACGATATCGATCGGCATAGGCCGCATGCAGCCGGGGCAAACATTGCCGGGGTTGATCACCGCCGCCGACGAAGCGCTCTACCGGGCGAAAAGCGGCGGACGCAACCGGGTCATGCTTTAGCCGGATCTCCGCGGTAACCGAATTTCAGCAGTGAAGGATTGCCGAAATCCGGGCACCCTGTCGGATACCCATGGACGACTTCGACCCGCACCCCACCTCCGAGATTCCGCGACGGCCCGTCAAGGGACGCGGCGCGCCGGGCAATGTCGCGCATCGCTTCAGCGCCGAGACGCGGCATGCCGAGGACGACGGCTGGGACCCGACCGTACCGTCGAACCCGCGGACACGCCTGCTGGTCGACCGCGCAAGGTCGATCATCAGCCGCAACGAGTCACCCGATATCGGTTTCGACCAGTCGCTGAATCCCTATCGCGGCTGCGAGCACGGTTGCATCTATTGTTACGCCCGCCCGACGCACGCTTTCCTGGGACTCTCCCCCGGACTCGATTTCGAAACCCAGATTTTCATGAAGCCGGATGCTCCGCGCCTGTTGCGCGAGGAGTTGGGCCACCCGGACTACGTCTGTTCCACCATCGCGCTCGGCACCGTCACCGATGCCTATCAGCCTTTCGAGCGCAAGGAGAGACTGACGCGTGCACTGCTTGAAATTTTTCTGGAAACCCGCCATCCGGTGTCGGTGGTCACCAAGTCGTCGCTGATCGTTCGTGACATCGACCTCTGGGCCAGGCTCGCGGAGAACAGGCTGGCACACGTCGGCATTTCGCTGACCACGCTCGACGGCACACTCGCCCGCCAGCTCGAACCGCGGGCCAGCGCGCCGCAGGGGCGGCTGGAGGCCATGCGTCGTTTGGCCGACGCCGGCATCCCAGTCTCGGCATTCGTTTCGCCGCTGATACCCGGCCTCAACGACAGGGAACTCGAGAAGTTGTTGACGGCGGCCCGCGACCACGGGGCCACGAGCGCGGGCTACACCCTGCTTCGGCTGCCGCACGAGGTGGCCGGACTGTTCCGCGAGTGGCTGGACGCGCATGCTCCGGAAAAGGCCTCGCGCATCATGTCGGTGCTCTATGACCTGCGCGGCGGGCGCGCCAACGACCCCGGCTTCGGCAGCCGCATGAAGGGCCTCGGGCACTACGCCGACCTCATCCGCCAGCGCCTCGAACTCGCCTGCCGCCGCCTCGACCTCGCCCGGGACTGGCCGGTTCTGGACACAACCGCTTTCCGGCCACCACCGGCCCCGCGGCCGGTCGACGAGCGGCAACTGTCGCTGTTCTGAAGCCGGGACGCCGCCAGCCACCGCACCTGTTTGGATAGATCGTCCATCCCCTCCACGTGGTCCTGCGCGAACACTTGCTCAGGTGATTACCGGACCCAGAGCAGTCACTGCAACCTGAAGTTCCCCGGCAACCTCGATCAACTCGGAAATCAACTGCTCGTCTTCGGCATAATCGCCGTCGTAAAGAGCAACGTTGCGCTTTTGGTGGCAGTTGTCCAGGAATCGCCATTTGGCTGCTGGAAATGAAACCGTACTCCCCAGAACCTGGAAGACGATATAGCGGTTTCCGGAACGAAATCCATGCCAGCGCAAGGCAGCCAAGGCAAGCGAATGCGCCGCGTCGTAGGCAAGGATGAAGCGACTGTCAGGTGACAACCCGGGATTCCGGGCGTCCGGCAGTTTCCTCGCGGCTGATCGGATCAGTCCGTCGAACTCGGTCTGGTCAGGTGGCTCGGCCTTGAGCTTGCCTATCCTGACCAGATTCTGCAGCGCTTCCAGTGGAGATGTCATTCTCGTCGCCAATCAGCATGATTTTCGGTTGAGCGATCACGCGGGTGACGAAATGGTTGTCGCCGCGCAGCTTGTTTGCAAAGTCTTCTGTTGAATAGAGCGTGGGGTTCACCTTGCGCCCGAGTGTTTGCTCAGCCTCGGCGAATGTCTCGAAGAGATGGCTATAGGTGATCCCGTCAGCAATGACCATGACGTCGATATCGCTCGTCGCCGAGTCCGTGCCCTTGGCTACGGAACCATAGATGAAGGCGACGTGAACAGGAAGGGAGGACGACACCAGCGCGGTACGCAAGACATCCGCCAGCCCGAACGTCTTGAGGACGATACCCCTGAGCTCCTGAAAGATGGGCGCGTTCCGGTTGGCCTGATAGTGTTTCTGCCGCCCGATCAGGGTCGTGGTGATCAGCCCCGAGGAAGTCATCCGCTCAAGTTCGCGCTGCAGTGCGCCCCGTCCTGTCAAGCCGATTCTGGCAATCTCATTGGCATAGAAGGATCGGTCCGGTTGGCCGAAGAGCAACCCCAGCACTCGCCGTTGCACCCCGGAAAACAGGACATCCGAAATTGACGCTGGATTCTTATTCCCCATAATGGGTACTATCGTACCTTATTTGGGGATGAACACAACACGCACTGGCACCTGCTTGTTCCCCATTCCGGGGATATTCGACCCCAATTCAGGGAATAGTCAGCACCCCCGCATGTCGCTGGCTCACGGCAAAGCCGTTTCACTGTAGGCATTACTGAGTAACGTTTGGTCACACCGCGCGAGCTAAAACCGAGTATTAGCCATTGCGCGGTAATGGCAAGTAACCGAGTTACCCAATCAGGGAATCGCTACGCCGCCGCCTCCGCGACCCGCCGCGCGCGGACGGCCGCCGCCAGTTTCTCCAGCACGGTCAGGCTGTCCTCCCAGCCGAGGCAGGCGTCGGTGATGCTCTGGCCGTAGGTTAGCGCCTTGTCGGGTTCCAGGTTCTGGCGGCCTTCGACGAGGTGCGACTCGACCATGACGCCGACGATGCGTTCCTCGCCGGCCGCCAGTTGGGCGGCGACGCTGGTGCAGGCTTCCAGTTGCAGCTTGTACTGCTTGCGGCTGTTGCCGTGCGAGAGGTCGACCATCAGCCGGGCGGCGAGGCCGGCAGCGGCGATCTCCTTGCAGGCCGCGTCGATGCTGGCGGCATCGAAGTTCGGTTCCCTGCCGCCGCGCAGGATGACGTGGCAGTCCTCGTTGCCCATCGTCGACACGATGGCGGTGTGGCCGGACTTGGTCACCGACAGGAAATGGTGCGGTGAATTGGCGGCGCGGATGGCGTCGACCGCGATGCGCATGTTCCCGTCGGTGCCGTTCTTGAAGCCGACCGGGCAGGAAAGGCCGGAGGCGAGTTCGCGGTGCACCTGCGATTCGGTCGTGCGCGCACCGATGGCGCCCCAGGCGATCAGGTCGGCGGTGTATTGCGGGGTGATGGTGTCGAGGAACTCGGTGGCGCAGGGCAGGTCGAGTTCGTTGACTTCGAGCAGGATGCGCCGGGCCAGCCGGATGCCCTCGTTGATGCGGAAGGTATTGTCGAGACGCGGGTCGTTGATCAGCCCCTTCCAGCCAACGGTCGTACGCGGTTTCTCGAAGTAGACGCGCATCAGGATGACGAGATCCTCGGCATGCCTTTCCGCTTCCTTCGCCAGCCGCCTGGCATATTCCAGCGCGGCGTCGTAGTCGTGGATCGAACAAGGACCGATGACGACCAGCAGGCGATCGTCGGCGCCGTGCAGGATGCGGTGGATGGCCTGACGGGCGGCGTAGGTCGTCTGCGCCGCGCGATTGGAGACCGGATATTCGCGGAAGACGTGCGCCGGCGGCACCAGTTCCTTGATTTCCCTGATCCGCAGGTCGTCGGTGTTCGGTTTGCTTTGCGGCGTCATGGCCAAGTCCAATGCTGCTTGCTGAAAACCAGCCATTTTAACCGATGCGGCCGCGGGATTCCCGGCCAGAATCTCGATCGAGGTCCGAGCGACCGCGAGTCACAGGCTCCCGACCGTCCGCCCTACCCCGTTTCGGGCGTGGAAACTATGGCCAGCAGGCCCTCGCGCAGGGCTCTGGCATCGACCAGCGCATGATGTTGTCGATTGTCCCGGGCAAAATGTTGGGTGATTTCGCGCTCGAAAATCGCCATGGCAGCGGGCGCGAGAGGTGCCAGCATCAGCAGCATGACCTCCAGCGGGCCTGCGGGGCCGGGAAGCGCGAGCCGCCCCGGAAGGCGACTGCGCTCGCCGATCACGGCATGGCGCACGACGTAGATGTCCCAGTCGCTGTCCGACAGCAGCACCGGGTCTTCGAACTGCCCGAGCCAGGCTGCGAGCCGTTCGGCGAACCGGCGACGCGTGCAAGCCGCCGCACCGCCTTCGAGGAGCGGCAGGACGATCTCCCGGACAAAGCCCGAGCATTCCTCCGCCACTACCGGTGTCACTTCGCAGTAGAACTCGCGGCCGTCTTCGCTTACCGCGCCGAAGGAGATCAGGCTTGCCTCGCGCGCGAGCGCGGTGAACTCGGTGTCGATGAAGATCTGCATTTGGCCGGACTGTCACTCGAAGATGCAAGGCTAAGGCCTCGGCGCGCAGCCTGCAAGAAGCCGGCAGAAATCTGCAGACTTCGTTCATCCGCCATTGCGGCGGCCCGGGCACGAATCAGTCACTCCGCCACCGGCCTGACCCGACTCGCCGCCAGCTGCGCCCGTTCCCGCGCCTGCGTCACGTCGTCGCCATTGGCCACGGCGACGCCCATGCGGCGCTTCATGAACGCCTCCGGCTTGCCGAACAGGCGCAGGTCGCTGCGCGGCACTGCCAGCGCATCGCCGATACCCGCAAAGGCGATGCCCGCCTTGTCCATGCCGCCGTAGATGACCGCCGACGCACCGGGCTCGCGCAGCGCGGTGTCGACCGGCAGGCCGAGGATGGCGCGGGCATGCAGTTCGAACTCCGAGAAGCGCTGCGAGCACAGCGTGACCAGTCCGGTGTCGTGCGGCCGCGGACTGACTTCCGAGAACCAGACCATGTCGCCCCCTACGAACAGTTCGACACCGAAGATGCCGCGCCCGCCGAGATTGCCGGTGACCGCGGCGGCAATCTCCTGCGCCCGCGCCAGCGCGGCCGGAGTCATCGGCTGCGGCTGCCACGATTCGACATAGTCGCCGGCCACCTGGACATGCCCGATCGGTTCGCAGAAATACGTTTGCACGGCGCCGTCGGCAGCGCAGGCGCGCACCGTCAGCAGGGTGATTTCGTAGTCGAAATCGATGAAACCCTCGACGATGACGCGGCCCTGGTCGACCCGCCCCCCGCTGGCGGCATGATCCCAGGCCGTCTGGACATCCTGCGGCCCGCGCAGCAACGACTGCCCCTTTCCGGACGACGACATCACCGGCTTGACGAGGCACGGGTAGCCGATGCCGTCGTCGATCGCCGCCCGCAGTTCGGCGAGCGAATCGGCGAAGCGGTAGGGCGAAGTGGGCAGACCGAGTTCCTCGGCGGCCAGGCGGCGAATGCCTTCGCGGTTCATCGTCAGCCGGGCGGCACGGGCAGTCGGGATGACCTCGGCCAGCCCTTCCGCCTCGATCGCGACCAGCGTGTCGGTGGCGATGGCCTCGATCTCCGGGACGATCAGGTGCGGCCTTTCCCGTTCGATCAGGCGGCGCAGCGCGGCGCCGTCGGTCATCGAAACGACATAGGCACGATGGGCGACCTGGTGGCCGGGCGCATTTTCGTAGCGGTCGACGGCGATCACCTCGACCCCCAGGCGCTGCAGCGCGATGATGACTTCCTTGCCGAGTTCGCCGGCACCGAGCAGCATGACACGCAGCGCAGTCGGCGAAAGCGGGGTGCCGATCTTCATGCGACTTTCCTTGCGAGTTGGATACGGTAACCGGCGCCCGGCCTTCACTCGTGCCGACGCGGGCAGGTTCCGGTCAATGCGGTCCAGACTTCACCACCCCCGGCAACGGATGGGAGAGCGGCTACTCGGGCTTCCTGGCGGCGGGCGTTCTTCTGCGCGGCGCGGGCTTCGCCGGCGGCTCCGGCGGCTCGGGGGG
>ERZ761607.3000-NODE-3000-length-17062-cov-4.791380_pt1 | contig 17062 bp, 9 predicted proteins | sample MGYA00511164_ERZ761607 | MGnify/ENA primary metagenome ERZ761607 (study PRJEB28899, sample SAMN02445080) | bioreactor sludge metagenome | biome: EBPR sludge | place: Australia: Brisbane, Thorneside Wastewater Treatment Plant | collected 2011-06-22 ...
ACGAGATCTAGTACGGTCTCGTGGGCTCGGAGATGTGTATAAGAGACAGCATCATTGGCTGAGTGGCGGCCGGCTCGTCGGCTTCATTATGACCCAGACGGCGGTAACAGATCATGTCAATGACCACATCCTTGTTAAAGGTCATCCGATACTCGACCGCCAGCCGGGTGACGAACAGCACAGCCTCAGGATCGTCGCCGTTCACATGGAAGATCGGCGCCTGCACCATCTTGGCCACGTCAGTGCAATACAATGCCGAGCGGGTGTCCAAGGGGTTGCTGGTAGTGAAGCCGATTTGATTGTTGATGACGATGTGAATGGTGCCGCCCGTGCGGTAGCCGCGCACCTGCGAGAATTGCAAGGTCTCCATCACCACGCCCTGGCCAGCGAAGGCGGCGTCGCCATGGATCAGTAGCGGCATGACCCGGTTGAAGGGCGGAAAAGGCGCACCGGGTTCGCGACGGCGCTCCATGCGGGCGCGCACCGAGCCTTCGACCACCGGGTTGGCAATTTCCAGATGCGAAGGATTGAAGGCCAGCGCTAGGTGAACCGGGCCACCGGGGGTTTCCACATCGGAAGAAAAGCCCATATGGTATTTCACGTCACCGGTACTGCTTTCCGCAACCCGCCGCTTGCCCTCAAATTCTTCGAATAATTCGCTCGGTAGTTTGCCAATGATGTTGACCAGCACGTTCAAGCGGCCACGGTGAGCCATGCCGATGACAATCTCCTGCACACCTTCGGCGCCTGCTCGCTGGATGATCTCATCCATCATGGGAATCAGGCTGTCGCCGCCTTCCAGCGAGAAACGCTTCTGGCCGACGTAGCGGGTATGTAAATAACGCTCCAAGCCTTCCGCAGCCATCAACCAGCGCAACAATCCCCGCCGCTCCTTAGTGCTCAGATCGAGCCGGGCACGCTGACCCTCCAGGCGTTTCTGAATCCAGCGTTTCTCTTCTGTCTCATTGATGTGCATATACTCGGAACCAATAGTACCGACGTATGCGTCACGGATCAGATCGAGAATCTCACGTAAGGTCCACTGCGAAGGCGCTGCCAGCGATCCAGTGTTGAACAGGGTGTCCATATCCGCTTCACTCAGGCCGTGATAGCCGGGATCTAGTTCCGGTACCGGTGGCCGGTCGCGCAGGCGCAGCGGGTCCAGATCAGCGGCCTTATGGCCACGATTACGATAGGCATTGATGATCCGCAGTACTGCAGCCTGCTTTTCGGCAGCCGCAGGGCTGAGTACCTGCACCCGGCCCACGCCGGCTTGCGGTTGCAGTGCCAGTTGGGCGAAGGAATCACGGATCGGGCCATGGGCAACATCCCTAGCGCCCTCGGTTTGAGCTTGCAGATTGCGGAAATACTGCCGCCAGTTGTCGCTGACCGATTCCGGGTCGGTCAAGAAACTTTCGTAGAGTTCTTCAATAAATGCCGCATTACCGCCGAATAGGGGTGAACTTTGGCGAAATTGCTCGTTGAGGGTGCTCATTGATAATGATCGACTCCTAGGTGTTATGGAAATCCCCAAGAACTGTTCGCAACGAGTGGTTTCCTGAGATGTAATGGATATACGCGGCTCGTAGCGCGTTTCTGCTGGTGAGGATGGCGCGAGGTCGTTGCATTGGATAAAGTAAAACTTAATTATAGCGACAGCAGGGACATGGATAAACCTGCGTTCGATCGGGTGTGATCATCGGCCAATCTCCGATTTTTTGCTATGAGAAAAAGGCTGTTGTACATTTTGGTCAATGACATCACGGATTATCGATGTCAGCGTTGCGGCGGACAATCTAAAGATGTGACTCCGCCGTGCTGGTTTGGCTCCATTCATGAGGGAATCGCGATGGCTTCCACCCGCTCGCTCCCACAGGAAACACCCGCTGCCCATCAGCCCGCCGAAGGCGGGGACTACATGAGCGATATCCAACGGGCGCATTTCCGCCAACTATTGCTCGATTGGAAGCAAAGCCTACTGAATGAGGTGGATCGCACGGTTAACCATATGCGGGACGAATCCACGGCCTTCCCCGACCCCAATGACCGCGCGACTCAGGAAGAGGAATTCAGCTTAGAATTGCGCACCCGCGACCGGGAACGCAAGTTACTGAAGAAAATTAACGAATCCCTGGCTCAAATCGACAGCGGCGACTATGGGTATTGCGAGGCTTGCGGCATGGAGATTGGCCTCCCGCGGATGCAAGCCCGGCCGACAGCCACACTGTGCATCGATTGTAAGATGCTAGAAGAGGTCCGCGAAGGACCACGCTGATCTTCGGCCAATCCGATGCTTTCCAAACCCGGCCCGGTGCGTGGCCGGTTTGCCCCTTCTCCCACTGGGCCACTCCATTTCGGGTCATTGATTGCCGCACTGGGCAGCTTTTTGGAAGCGCGCGCTCAAAGAGGCGAATGGCGGGTGCGCATTGACGATATCGATGCCCCCCGTACCGTACCGGGTGCGGCGGACGCCATTCTGCGAACGCTGGAGCACTGTGGATTATTTTGGGATGGTGAGGTGTGGTATCAGAGCCAAAGAACTGAACGTTACCAGGCGGTGCTCGAGCAATTATCACGCACTGAACAGGTCTATCCCTGCACGTGCACACGCCGGGAATTGGCTGGGTATCCACGTGGGGCGGATGGTAGCCCCCTCTATCCCGGCCATTGCCGCGCGGGTCCTCGCCAGCCGGGCCGGCCTTACGCTTTTCGCCTGCGGGTTACTAACACGCAACTGACGTTCCTGGATGCGATTCAAGGGGCGCATCATCAGTCGTTAGAAAGAGAAGCCGGCGACTTTGTGATCCGTCGTGCGGATGGGCTGTTCACCTATCAACTGGCGGTGGTGGTCGACGATGCTGATCAAGGCATGACCGAGGTGATTCGCGGCAGCGATCTGCTGGATTCCACGCCCCGGCAGTTGTATTTGCAAGCGTTGCTGGGATTGCCAGCGCTGCGCTATGGCCACCTGCCCATCGCCGTGGATGAAAGCGGTGGCAAACTGAGTAAACAAACGCATGCCCCACCGTTGGATGACCGCAACTTAGGTCCTGCTTTATGGAAAGCGCTGTCCTTCCTGGGACAACAACCTCCCTCCGGTTTATTACGGGAACCGCCAACGGCAATCCTGGGTTGGGCGCTGGTGCATTGGCGGCTGGAACGGGTACCGGTGGTGCGGGCGCAGATCTGGACACGGTAGATAGGCGCGACAGCCCGCTCATGTTTGCTTCAACCGGCGCCAGATGGCTTTTTCTAATTCCACCATTAGCAACAGCGCGAACCCTGCCAGCACTACGATAACCCAGTCGGCGGCACTGATCGGCATGGTGCCCAATAGATGTTGCATGGGTGGTAGATAGGTGAACGCCAGTTGCAGTACCAGCAAGATGCCGATGGTCACCAGTACTGGGCGGCTACCCAGCAAACCTTCCCGCGATAACACCGGTTGATAAAGATAGCGGCTGTTGAATAGATAGAAAATTTCATTCATCACCAGTGCGTTGACCGCTATCGTGCGCGCTTCCTCGGGAGCAGCGCCTTGGGCAGTTCCCCATAAAAACAATCCTAACGGCGCGATAACCGTCAGCACCGACACAAAGACAATTCGCCACAGCATGAAACCATTGACCAGCGGTTCATCGGGATCGCGCGGCTGCCGTCGCATTACATTGGCCTCGGCAGGTTCAAACGCTAGCGCCAGTGATAGCGTTACGGCGGTGACCATATTCACCCACAGAATTTGCACAGGCGTGATAGGTAGCGCCAACCCAAACAAGATGGCAACGATGATCACCAGTGCCTCAGCGCCGTTGGTCGGCAGGGTGAACAGCAGCGCCTTGCGCAGATTGTCGTAGACCGTGCGGCCTTCTTCCACTGCAAAAGTGATTGAGGCGAAGTTATCATCGGCCAGCACCATCTCGGCTGCTTCCTTGGCCGCTTCGGTGCCTTTCAGACCCATCGCTACCCCAACATCAGCACGCTTGAGCGCCGGTGCATCGTTGACCCCATCGCCGGTCATCGCCACAATTTGGTGGTTGTTTTGCAGGGCTGCGACCAGCCGCAACTTATGTTCAGGGCTGGCGCGCGCGTACACATCCGTATCCAGCACCACTGCGCACAGTGCGTCATCATCGAGCGCTTCCAGCTCCGGGCCGGTCAACATTTTTTCTCCATCGCCGATGCCAAGCTGGGCAGCAATAGCCCGCGCCGTGGTGCCATGATCACCAGTAATCATCTTGACCCGGATACCGGCTTCCTGCGTCTGCTTGATGGCTTGGATCGCCGGCGCGCGCGGCGGATCGCTGATGCCGAATAGACCCAGTAGAGTCAGGCCCGCTTCGACATCGGCGAACGTTAATTCTCGCTGGGTCTTGGGCACTGGCCGGACAGCGACCGCCAGCACGCGTTGACCTGCCGCCGCCAAGGCTTCAATTTGTTCCTGCCAATCGCCGGGGCATAGTGGCCGGAGGCCTTCTGCATGCTGCTGATCCGCACACATACTTAACACCTGTTCTGGTGCGCCCTTAACATAGATAATATGTTCTCCGTAATGATCATGATGCAGAGTCGCCATAAAGCGATGTTCGGATTCAAAAGGAATGCTATCGAGACGATGAAAACGCGTCTTATGCTCCATAGGATCAAGTCCGGCTTTTAGCGCTAGAGTGAGCAGCGCACCTTCCGTGGGATCGCCATCCATGCGCCATTCACCGTTACGCTCGTGCAGCACTGCGTCATTACATAAATGGACTGCGCGCGCAATATTCTGTAAATCAGGGGCTTCTCTAGGATTGAGCGGAGTGTCTCCACTGATGAAGCCTCCAGTGGGCGCGTAACCGGCGCCAGTGACCTCGAAAACCCGGCCGGCGGTAACCACCCATTGCACAGTCATTTCATTGCAGGTCAGGGTGCCGGTCTTGTCCGAGCAGATCACAGTGACCGCACCCAAAGTTTCCACGGCAGGCAAGCGGCGGATGATGGCGTTGCGCTTGGCCATGCGTTGGACGCCAATGGCCAGAATGATGGTCATAATAGCGGGCAGCCCCTCGGGAATCGCCGCCACTGCTAAGGCTACGGCAGCCATGAACATTTCATTTGCGGATTGGCCGCGCCAGAGCACGCCTGCAACAAAGGTAAGACTCGCAATCAGCACGATGGCAAAACTCAGCCAGCGCCCGAATTGTGCGATTTGTCTTAGCAACGGTGTGGCAATTTCCTCGACTTCCTCCAAAAGCGTGCTGATTCGGCCAATTTCAGTTGCTTCACCCGTTGCTACTACCACGCCGGCGCCTTGGCCGTAGACCACTAGGGTGCCAGAGTAGGCCATATCGGTGCGATCGCCGATGGCAACATCGGCAGCAATCGGAGCGAGATTTTTACTGACCGCTGCGGCTTCGCCAGTCAAGACGGCTTCTTGAATACGCAGATTGCGAAGTTCTATCAATCGCAGATCGGCGGGGACCTTGTCGCCGGATTGCAGCAGCACCCAGTCGCCAGGGACCAGCTCCTCGGCGGGGATTTCCCGGCGCTGGCCATCGCGTAGCACCATCGCGTGTAATGACAGCATCTTGCGGATAGCGGCCATGGCGGATTCCGCCTTACCTTCCTGTATAAAGCCGGCAATGGCGTTGATAATGACTACGCCTAAGATAACAGCGGTGTCTACGCCGTGCCCCAGTGCAGCCGTGACAGAGGCAGAGGCCAACAACAGGTAGATCAGCACATTATGAAATTGCAGCAGGAAGCGCACGAGTGGCCCACGCCGCTGAGGAGGGCGTAGACGATTGGGGCCGTGGATTGCCAGACGTTGGGCGGCTTCGCCGTCGCTCAGACCGTTGGATGCAGTCTCCAGCTCCTGCAAGACCTGTTCAGGAGTGAGGGTGTGCCAGAGATGCGATTGTTGTGGAAGAAGTTGTTCTGTCATGACGCTATTTCCTTGCCATAGTCAGGGAATATCCTAAGTTTGTAACAGTGTCTCCGTACGTCAGCAAATTGCAGGCAGCATGATGATGCTTCCAGAAGAAGCCAGGGGTGATATTTGGGCGCCTTAGCAGGTTCCGCTGCTCCAGGAGCCACTGACTCCATCCTGATTGGGCACTCCAATCAACATAAAATTAGTGTGAAGTAATGATTGATATTCAATTTGTCACGAGAAATAAAGGAAAACCGGAAAGGCTGTTTAGCATTCAAATCTATTTCATAGGCGCACATTATAAGTTACCGAAGCAGGATGGAGGTGCTAATGAGTTTGAGCACTGGCGTGGGCGGCCATACGGAAGCCAATTTTTCACATGGCAGCTGTCTAGAATGCGCTGATGAAGCAGCGCAGCCAATACGTAAAAGCATACCGCCAAAAATTTGACCAATAAGAAACAAAGGTAATGAGTCGTGTTTTCTATGGGCAGAACGGGATGAATTACAATCGGGTTGTTCATCACCCTTATCCGGAGTCATTGCTCTTGCGAGCAGCATCGAGTCATGACTGTTTTACCGACGCATGGTTGCCGTAACAGACCAAAGGAGTAATGCATTGAAACCTGGAAAATTCCTCTATTGGGTATTAGGAGTCATCATGACAATGTGGGCGCTTCAATCTTGGAGCGCTGCTGCGGAAGATAACGGTGTAGTGCACAAAGCGCCGTACAAAATCCTCTATATCATGAGTTACCACTCACCGTGGCGCTGGACTGATGGCCAATTGGAAGGCTTTAAGGAAGGTATGGCAGATGCATCCGTTGAATATCAGGTGTTCCAGATGGACACCAAACGGAATAGCACGGCGGACGCAAAGGACAAGAAAGGCCAGGAGGCGCGCGCCTTGATCAAGTCGTGGCAACCGGATCTCGTCTATACTACCGATGATGACGCTCAGGAATATGTCACCACTCACTATGTCAATAGGGCACTGCCCTTTGTATTCAGCGGGGTCAACAAGGACCCGAAGAACTATAATTTCGTTGGCAGCAAAAATATTGCGGGTGTTCTAGAGCAGGAACACTTTGTTCAAACCATCAACCTGCTTAGACAGATCGCGCCGGGTGTCAAGCGAATCGCTGCCGTGTTCGACAGTGATGCCATGTGGGAGCCGGTGATGGCGCGCATGCGCGAGTATGTCACTCAAATTCCCGAGGTTGAAATAGTGGCCTGGGATCGATTTCAGACTTTCGGCGAATACCAGCGCAAGATCAAGGAATATCCGGGTCAGGCGGACGCTATCGCCCTGATCGGCATCTTCAACTTCAAAGACGCGCAAGGCAAAAATGTCCCCTATCAGGACGTATTGCGCTGGACCGCCGAGAACAGCACATTGCCCGATTGCAGTTTTTGGATTGATCGCGTGCATTACGGTACGTTGGCCGCTGTCACTGTCTCCGAGCGCGAACAGGGACTCGCGGCGGGCCGGTTGGCGCGGGCAATTTTGGTTGAAGGCCAGAATCCATCGAGTCTCCCGATGCGGCCTACTGTCAAGGGCCATGCTGTCGTTAGCTTGGCGCGCGCCAACAAACTGGGAATCAAGATTAAGAGCGGGGTGCTGCTTTCTGCTGAAGTGATCAAGAAATTCGATTGGGATCAATGAAATGCAACTTGGGCTGCGTGCCAGAATCGTACTGATCGCGGCCAGCATCGTAGGAGTAACAATCGCGGCTATCATCAGCGCCAGTGGATACCTCTTCTCAAGCCAGTATGAGAAGGCGCTTCAGTCGCGCTCGCTTGCTATCGGTAAGAGTTTGAAACTCCAGCTGGAGCGTATTCTGGCGTTGGGAATTGGTATCGAACACCTGACCGGCTTTGAAGAGCAGTGCCAGGAGGTCGTTCGCCTGTATCCGGGGATCAGCTATGCATTGGTCGCCACGGATGACGGTCGAATCTTGTTCAGTAGCGAGCCGGTGGAGTTGGGCGGCCCCATTACGCAGCCCGCCTTGCTCGAAGCGCTGCGGCGAGACCGCGACTCGACTACGAAAACAAGCTTTGGTGTGATCCCTTCCTATACCGCGGTGACTCCAGTCGTCGCGCAAGATGGTGCACAGATCGCAAGCGTCGTAGTTGGTTTTCCCACGGAGCTGGTAGCAGACGAATTGCGGCGAGTGCTTTTTATCAGCGTTGGCATCGCTTTGCCTATCCTTATCGGTGGGACCGTGCTGCTGTTAGGTGCGCTCGCCGCATTCGTCACACGTCCGCTAAACCAGCTCATCGAAACGGTGGAGCACATCAGCCTTAACGGCACCGATCTGTCGGTGCGTGTCCCCGGACAACCGGGCGTGGCTGAGCTGGGTGCGCTCATCACCGCATTCAACCATATGCTTGATCAACTAGAGCAGCATGACACCCAGCTTCAGCTTGCCAAGGAGGCCGCCGAACGGGCGAATCGAGCGAAGGGTGAATTTCTGGCTATGATGAGTCACGAGATCCGCACCCCGCTGAATGGTGTCCTAGGCATGACAGAATTATTACGGGAAACGGCGTTGACCGCTCAGCAACGCCGGTTTAGCGACACCATCCTGCATTCGAGTCAAGCATTATTGGCAATCATCAATGATATTCTGAGCTTCTCCAAGATTGAAGCGGAGCGGTTGGAGTTAGAAACCGTGGCCTTTAACTTGCGGGAACTCATCGAAGAAACAGCCATGCTATTCGCCGGGCAAGCACATAGCAAAGGCTTAGAACTAATAGTTGATCTGGCGGCGGACCTGCCGGGCAGGGTGCAAGGTGATCCAGGGCGATTGCAGCAAGTTGTGATGAACGTGGTCAGCAATGCCATCAAGTTCACCGGGCACGGCGAGGTGGTCATCCACCTTGCGGTAGTGGCGCAGGACACCCAAACCGCGCAACTGCATTTTACGGTCCGTGATACGGGAATCGGAATGACTCCGGAAGTACAAGCCCGGATTTTTGAAGCCTTTACCCAAGCGGATAGTTCCACCACTCGCCGCTATGGCGGTACCGGCCTAGGTTTGGCCATTTCCAAGCGTCTAATACAGCTCATGGGTGGCGATATGGGTGTTGAGAGTGCCCCGGACACCGGTTCGGCCTTCTGGTTTACCGTTACTCTGGCACGCTTGGAAGAATTGCCGTTGCCTCATGGCGATTTGCAAAATGTGCGCGTGTTGATGGTGGATGATAATGCTACCAGCCGCCAGATCCTCCATCGCCAGTTGAGTGGCTGGGGCATGCGTGATAATGGCGTAGCGAGCGGACGGGAAGCGCTCGCCGTGCTACGCCAGGCAGCCCAGGCGGGGGCCGCTTATGATCTCGCTATTCTCGATTGGCACATGCCCGGGATGGACGGCCTAGCGCTTGCCCAGCAAATTCGCGCTGATCTCAGCTTGAACACATTGCAGGTGCTCATACTCACTTCAAGCGGTTTGAATGAGACTGCGGCCCAGGCGTTGGCTGCCGGGATTGACTGCTGTTTACCCAAACCCGTGCGTCAAGCCGAACTCTACGATGCCCTGTGCCGGCTGAGGCAATCAGCCGCCGCCCCAATGGCTCAACCTGGATCCTGTTGCTCCCTTCCGCTTGGGAATCGGCCACACTTCAATGGCCGAGTGCTAGTGGCCGAGGATAACCCGGTCAACCAGGAAGTCGCGCTGGCCATGCTCCAGCACTTGGGTTGCCAGGTGACAGTCGTTGGCGACGGGCGCGAGGCATTGGCGGCGTTAATGCGCGAACCATTTGATATGGTGCTCATGGATTGCCAGATGCCGGTGCTGGATGGTTTAGCCGCCACCGCCACCTGGCGGCAGCAGGAAAGCACCGCCCATGATCGGCGGATACCAATCATCGCCTTGACCGCTAACGTCATGAAGGGGATAAAGGAGAAATGCCGAGAGGCCGGAATGGACGGTTATCTAAGTAAACCCTTCGAATATGAACAGTTGGCAACCATCCTAAGTGGCTGGTTGTCCCAGGAAGTCGTCACTACATCGCCCGCTATCATGTCTTCCATTTCAACACAATCTCAGCTGCCGGTTTCAGATATCACTGCCAGCAACCCTGAGGCGGCTCTGCCAGTAGCCCCGCCTCTTTCATCGTCCCTGACTTCGACCGATTCGTTGCTGGATGAACGCATTCTGGCCCAAATCCGCGCCTTGCAGCGGCCTGGCCACCCCAGCATGCTGGGTAAAATCATCGGTCTCTATCTGGACAGCGCGCCAACGCTGCTTCAGCAGGTGCGTGAGGCCGTCGCCCGTGCTGATTCTGAAACACTGTGGAAGGCAGCACACAGCCTGAAATCGAGTAGCGCAAATCTAGGAGCGACGCAGTTGGTGGCCCTATGTAAGGAGCTGGAGCACGAAGGGCGGAATCAGCGCCTGGAAGACGCCCCTGCCTTGCTACGGGAGGTGGAACATTACTTTGCACGGGTGCGGGAAGCGCTGGCCGTGGAGATGGAGAAAGAGGCGAACCCTCCCTCTGCTGACCCATGATGGTTAACCAGCAAACCACCCGCAAGCGCAACATCTTGGCCAGTTTGATCCGGGATTGCGGCAGATGCGCTGGAAACAACGCCGCAGGTCATTGTTGTTATCATGATGATTTAATTGGAAATAATAATGGGTTCTGATACTGTTTCCGCGCCAGCCAGGATTTTAGTCGTGGATGACGATCTTGCGACCCGCATCCTGGTGAGTGAATCCTTGGAGCAGGCAGGTTTTTACATCGAGCAAGCTGAAGACGGCCGTCAGGCGCTCACGATTTACGAGCGAAACAACATCGATCTTATCACGCTGGATGTTGTGATGCCCGAATTGGATGGTTTCGCGACCTGTGTCGAACTGCGCCGGCGGCCTGAGGGGGCGCAAGTGCCAATCCTGATGATGACTGGCCTAGATGATTATGAATCCATCAACCAAGCGTTCAAGGCCGGTGCGACCGATTTCATTACCAAGCCTATCAATTTTATCTTGCTCGAATATCGGGTCCGCTATCTGCTACGGGCTAGCGCCGACGTGGCCAGCCTGCACGAGAGCGAGCGCCGGCTCACCACTGCCCAGCGTATCGCGCGGCTGGGGTATTGGGATTGGAGCCAGGGTCAGAACCTTCTTCGCTTGTCACGGGAGGTTTGTGAGATGCTGGGGCTCGATCCGCAAACGTCTGAGTTCCCGTTCTGGGTTATCCTCAATCATGTGCATGAGAAAGATAGAAATTTTGTAGATCAATGGGTTGATGAAATATGGCAGGGCGGGAAATCCAGAGCGATCAGTCACCGTCTGATAGATGCCAATGGTAACGTACGTTACGTCCAGCAACAGGTCGAGGCTGTCTTGGATGCGTTTGGCAACCCTAGCCATTTGTACGGCACCTTGCAAGATATCACCGAACTACGTCGAGCAGAGGAGCGGATTTGGCAATTGGCCTTTACGGATAGCCTTACGCGGCTGCCCAATCGCGAGCTCTTCAAAGATCGCCTTGATACGGCGCTCAAGCTGGCTAAACGCCGTAATAGCCAGCTCGCGCTGCTGTTCCTGGATCTGGATAATTTCAAGCGGATTAATGACACCTTAGGTCACGGCGTGGGCGATCTCCTGCTCCAAGCGACGGCTGAACGGCTGAAGCTGAGCGTTCGCGCCAATGACTCGGTGTCGCGGAACGAGGCAGAAGAGCAGGATGAAAGCATTGCCCGGTTGGGAGGTGATGAATTCACTGTGTTACTGCCCGATATTCAGCACAGCGCAGATGCGGCTATCGTCGCTGAGCGGATTCAGGCGAGTCTTTCGCAGCCGCTCACCCTGAGTGGTCATGAAGTTTTCATCACTCCCAGTATTGGCATTGCGGTGTTCCCTCAAGATGGGGAAGATCCAGACACATTAATCAAAAATGCTGACTTGGCCATGTATTTCGCCAAGCACCAAGGCCGAAATCTCTATCAATTTTATGATGCCACCCTGAACGAAGCCGCTCACAAGCGCCTGACAATGGAGAATCAGTTGCGCAAAGCCATTGAGCGAAATGAACTTTCCTTATATTACCAGCCCCAGCTTGATCTTCCGAGCGGCCGCATCTGTGGCGTCGAAGCCTTGGCACGCTGGACCAATGATTTGCTGGGCACGGTGCCTCCTCTCGAATTCATTCCACTCGCCGAGGAAACCGGACTCATCATCCCTATTGGCGAGTGGGTTCTGCGCACCGCCTGCCAGCAAGCGAAAGCCTGGCAGGTGACGGGGATCGGCGTGGCGCGGATGGCGGTCAATATTTCTGCCCTGCAGTTCATCCAACCTCGTTTTGCGGAATGGGTGATGCAAATCCTGGAAGAAACCGGTCTTGAGCCAATGATGCTGGAGCTTGAGATTACCGAAAGCTTGTTGATGAAAGATCCAGAAGGGGCTTCGCATACGCTTCAGACCCTCAAAAATCTGGGGGTGCAATTGGCTATTGACGATTTCGGTACCGGCTATTCAAACTTGAGCCGGCTCAAGCAACTGCCGCTGGATCGGCTCAAGATCGATGAAGTGTTTGTCCGTGAGATCAATTTACAACCCAGTAATGCTGCCATTGCTACAGCCGTCATCGCCATGGCCGAAAGCATGGGGCTACAGGTCATCGCCGAGGGCGTGGAGAATGAGGCCCAGCTGCACTTTCTCAAAGCCAAGCACTGCAATGAAATCCAGGGGTACTATCTAAGCTGGCCTTTGCCTGCGGCTGAAATTACCGCAATGCTCCGCAATCTGCCTGCTTTACATGAAGAGGACGGGTGATAATCTCTCATGTGTAACATTATCCAGCGTTCATCATTCATCCTGAATGTGCGTTGTTCAGCTTGCACGCTGACGTGGCTGCTGGGATTTATTTTGGGATTAGGCGTTTCCGGCCCCCCCGTTTTCGCTAAGCATACTTCGATCGATCTGACGCGCTTCAGTCTCGAAGAACTCATGCAAATCGAAGTGTATTCAGCTTCCAAGTTCGGCCAGCAAGCCAATGAAGCACCTTCAGCGGTAACGGTCATTACCGCCGAGGACATCAAAGCCCAAGGTTACCGGACCCTGACTGACATCCTACGGAGTCTCCCTGGTGTTTATGTCAGCTATGATCGCAACTACAGCAGTGTGGGTGTGCGTGGATTCAGCCGCCCTGGCGATTACAATGATCATTTGTTGTTTCTGATCGATGGCCATCGGCTTAACGACAATATCTACGATGCTGCACTGGTAGGCACTGACTTCATTCTCGATGTGGATTTGATTAAACGGGTTGAGTTCTTACCGGCCGGTCCCGCTACGGCGCTCTATGGCAACAATGCTTTCTTTGGCGTGGTCAGCATCACCACCAAGCAGGGGCGGGATATCGGCGCCCTGGAACTCTCCGGCGCGGTCGCCAGCGCTGAGACGAATCGAGGCCGGGCGACCTTTGGCCGCAAACTGGATAATGGATTCGACTTACTGTTGTCCGCAACCGCCTACGACAGTCAGGGTAAAAATCTTTATTTTCCTGAGTTCGACCGTCGATTGACTTCTGGCGTAGCGATGGGTCTCGATCACGATAGTTTCCAGCAGCTTTTTGGGAAACTGTCTTTCGAGGGGTGGAGCTTGGAATTGGCTCACTCCAATCGTGAAAAAGGTATCCCCACAGCGTCTTACGGCCAGGATTTCAACGATCCTCGCAGTCGTACCCAAGACCAGCAAGCCTTCGTGAATCTCGCTTATCGTGCCCCGTGGAACGCGGATTTTGATGTACAGAGCCGGCTGTTTTATGGGACTTACGATTACCACGGACATTATATTTACGAAGATGCTGATTTTCCCGACCAGGCGATAGGCCGGTGGTGGGGTACTGAGCTTCAGTTTGTGAGTACTGCTTTCGAACGGCACAAGCTGGCATTCGGTGGGGAGTACCAACGTGATTTGCGGCGCGATCAAGCCGCGTTCGACGAAACGGGTGCCGTTGCTTTCGATAGCCGCATCCATGGGCATCGCTGGGGGTTTTATGCCTTGGATGAATTTGCGTTAGGCGAAAAAACAAACTTTGGCATCGGAATCCGTTACGACCGCGCTGCCAGCGGCGACAACAGCATCAACCCCCGGCTTAGTCTCGTCCACCAGTGGGATGAAAAAACTACCTTCAAGTTTTTGTATAGTGAGGCTTTCCGCGCACCTAATGCCTATGAACGCTATTACACTCCCTCTGGATATTTGCTGAACCCCAACCTTCAGCCTGAGACAATCGACACTTACGAATTCATTCTAGAGAGGCGCCTAGACGAACATACTCGTCTCAATGCTTCCATCTATCACTACGACATCACTGACTTGATCGATCTGACGACCGATCCTGACTCGGAGTTACTGACCTTCCGCAACCTGGGCCAGGTACGGGCTAATGGCCTTACGTTGGAGGCTGAGCGGCACTGGACCAATGGCGCCCGGCTTCGGGCCAGCTATAGTTGGCAACTGGTCGAGGATGAAGCCGGAGCATGGCTTGATAACGCTCCCCGCCATCTCGCCAAGCTGAATTGGAATCAGCCACTATCCGGCGATATCTGGCGCACGGGATTGGAATTGCAATACATTAGTAAGCGCCGCGCAACTCAAGGCAATGAAGTAGCTGGTGCGCTAATCACTAACCTGAATCTGCTCGGTCAGCCTTTCGGTAAAAATCTGGATGTTGCCTTAGGCATTTACAACCTGTTCGATCAAGATTACGCTGACCCTGGAGGGGATGAGCATTTCCAGGCGGAAATTCCTCAAGATGGCCGGAGCTGGCGCTTAAAACTCGATTACCGGTTTTAAACAGATCTATAGCTGGCTTTTGGAAACACCTCCTTGGGCGATGTTTACCGCAGGAGAAACACTCAACCCGCAAGTTGCCAGTTCAAGGTCTCTCCAGCCCGCAATGGGATCAATTCATCGGTGCCGAACGGAAAAGACTCGGGTATCGAAGCCGCCCGACGTTGTAAAGTGATGGTTTCAGCGTTGTGCGGTAGCCCGTAAAAATCAGCACCATGAAAACTAGCAAAAGCTTCTAACCGGTCTAAGGCGCCAGCCGCTTCAAAGACTTCGGCATATAGTTCTAACGCAGTGTGAGCGGTGTAGCAACCGGCACAACCACAGGCAGCTTCCTTGCCTTGGCGTGGATGCGGGGCGCTGTCAGTGCCGAGAAAGAATTTGGGGTTGCCATTGGTCGCTGCTTTGACCAGTGCTTGCCGGTGACGCTCGCGTTTTAAGATGGGCAGGCAGTAGTAGTGAGGGCGGATACCGCCCTGAAAAATTGCATTGCGGTTATAGAGCAGATGATGAGCGGTGATGGTTGCTGCAACGGTGGCGGGTGCAGCCTGCACATAATTGGCCGCCTCCTGCGTGGTGATATGCTCCAATACTACTTTCAGCTCCGGAAAATTACGAATCAGCGGGATCAATACCCGCTCGATGAAGACCGCCTCGCGGTCAAAGACGTCCACTGCCGGGTCGGTCACCTCGCCGTGAACCAGCAAGGGTATTCCTTGCGCCTGCATCGCCTCTAGCACCAGGCTAACATTTCGAATGCCGGTGACGCCGGCATCCGCGTTGGTGGTAGCGCCAGCAGGGTAGAGTTTAACCGCGTAGATGTGACCCGAGTCCTTGGCGCGAATGATTTCAGCAGGCGAAGTGTGATCGGTCAGGTACAAGGTCATGAGCGGCTGAAAATTCAGTCCCACTGGTACAGCGTCCAGAATGCGTGCCCGATAGGCCAGCGCCTGTCCGGTGGTCGTTACTGGCGGGCGCAGGTTGGGCATGATGATGGCGCGGGCAAACGAGCGGGCGCTGTGTGGGACGACTGTGCGCAGCGCAGCTCCATCGCGGACATGCAGGTGCCAGTCATCAGGGCGGGTGAGAGTGAGCGTATCCATAGCCAATTCCGGTAGAATGGTTGAGAAGAGAGCACCGGATTATACGTTGAGCCTGCCTTGACGCACCGGGGTAAAGTTAAGCGAACGGCTTGCGGCGGTTCGAGCCAAGGAGTCCGAACTGTTTTTGCAGGTCATTTAGAGCATGAGGAACATTATGTCCGACGTTAAAAAAGTCGTGCTGGCTTATTCAGGCGGCCTGGATACTTCAGTGATTCTGAAATGGTTACAGGATGTGTATCACTGTGAAATTATAACGTTTACTGCGGACCTGGGGCAAAACGAAGAACTGGAACCGGCGCGGCAAAAAGCACTAAAGGCGGGCATCAAGCCGGAAAATATTTTTATCGATGACCTGCGCGAAGAGTTCGTGCGCGACTTTGTATTCCCCATGTTCCGAGCAAATGCCCTCTATGAGGGTGAATATCTGCTGGGTACCTCGATCGCCCGGCCCTTGATCGCTAAACGGCAGATTGACATCGCGGTGCAAACCGGAGCTGATGCGATCTCACATGGCTCGACCGGCAAAGGTAATGATCAAGTACGCTTTGAACTGGGTGCTTACGCCCTCAAGCCGGATATCAAGATTATTGCGCCATGGCGGGAATGGGATCTGCTGTCGCGGGAAAAACTGCTGGCTTATGCTGAGAAGCATGGTATTCCAGTCGAGATGAAACGCGGAACTCAGTCGCCCTACTCAATGGACGCCAACCTGCTGCATATCTCCTATGAAGGCGGTGTGTTGGAAGACCCATGGAATGAGCCGGATGAAGCGATGTGGCGTTGGTCGGTATCGCCGGAAAAAGCCCCTGATCAGCCACGTTATCTGGAATTGGAATACCGCAATGGCGATATCGTGGCCATTGATGGTGAGGCTCTGAGTCCGGCAGTGGTCTTGGCCCGGTTGAATCAACTAGGTGGCGAACATGGCGTTGGCCGGTTGGACATGGTCGAAAACCGTTATGTCGGCATGAAATCGCGTGGTTGTTATGAAACTCCTGGTGGCACCATCATGCTCAAGGCACATCGGGCGATGGAGTCATTGACCCTGGATCGGGAAGTGGCGCATCTTAAGGATGACCTGATGCCGCGCTACGCTAGTCTGGTTTACAACGGCTATTGGTGGAGTCCCGAGCGGAAGATGTTGCAGACCCTGATCGACACCTCGCAGGCGCCAGTAAATGGAACCGTTCGAGTCAAGTTATATAAGGGCAACGTGATCGTAGCGGGCCGCAAGTCCGATGATAT